>Ga0105048_10002306_pt1 | contig 30894 bp, 29 predicted proteins | sample MAT05_FD_78382 | JGI IMG/M metagenome (GOLD analysis project Ga0105048, IMG submission 78382) | Freshwater microbial communities from Lake Fryxell liftoff mats and glacier meltwater in Antarctica - MAT-05 | ecosystem: Environmental > Aquatic > Freshwater > Ice > Liftoff microbial mat | place... | reverse complement strand
TGATATAAGCGGTTGTATTTTCTGTGGTGGAAGTGGGTCCGGATCATTTGGTATTCGGGCAGAACTGTCAATTACCGGGCAGCTCGAAGACGGTAAAGAGATTATGAGCAGGAAGTACAAGGCTCAGAAATTCATGGCCTATTTTCAGGCTTATTCAAACACATATGCCCCGGTAGAACGGCTTCGAGAAATATACGCAGAAGCACTTTCAGTTAAAGATGTTGTCGGCTTGATAGTGGCAACCCGCCCGGATTGCCTTGAAAATGTAGTGCTGGATTATTTACGGGAACTCCATCAGCATACATATCTTTGGCTTGAGATCGGGATGCAGTCAATTCATGATAAAAGCCTGAAATTTCTGAATCGCAGGCACAATCATGACTGTACGGTTTCGGCGATAGTGCGGGCGAAGGAACGAGGTCTCAGAGTTTGTGCTCATGTAATTCTCGGTGTGCCTGGTGAAACAAGAGGAGATATGTTGGCTACAGCACAGGAGCTGAATCGTCTTGGAGTTGATGGCGTCAAATTACATCTGCTACATGTCATGAAAGGTACGGAGCTGGCTGAAATGCATGAGTCTGGGAAAATCAGTCTGCTGGACAGGGATAAATATGTCGGGTTGGTTTGTGACTTTTTGGAGCACCTGGATCCGGCAATTATAATTCATCGCCTGACCGGTGACGGGGGACGGGACAACCTGATTGCTCCACTCTGGTCGTTGAACAAGTTTGAGGTGTTGAATCTGATAGATTCAACTTTGATGAGTCGTGGAACCCAGCAGGGAAGTAGCTTTCAGATTGGTCTATAATTTGGTTTCTAAAACATTGATGCGTATTTTACCGATAATAGAGATTATGGGTGCAACCTCTTCCTGTGAACTGCCCTCAAACAGCTTGAAGTGTGTCGGATCTGCAGGGAACTGATTATAAGTGGGGTCAATTGCTACCCATTGCCCGCCAAGCCAGCTTTCTGCCCAACTATGATAAAGAAATCCCTTATCTTCCATGGCAACCAGTCCGGAAACAAACCTAGTCGGAATTTTAGCTGACCTTGCCAGTGCGGTATACAGGCGTGCATGGGTTTGGCAGTTGCCGTAACGGCTGTTCATGCTGGACAGAGCACTGCCGCCATCATCAATTGAATCTTTCAGCCAGCTGGATGTCCATGAAGTCAGCGCCTTTGAAACCTCTTCTGGAGTAGTCAGCGTGCCGACAATTTCCTTCGCTTTGTCGATAATTTTTTGGTCGTTTACTTCGATTTTGTCCGATGGCTGCAGGTAGTTGTCACTTACAGTTGTGGGCTTAGAGAGCTTCTTGTCGGGAAAAATAACGACAGCAGATCCGGTACGAATAATGATCTTTCCCTCCCCACTTTTTTCAACCTGTTGACCTCCTTCTTGCAGTAGCGGGATTGTATCGTTCCAACCGCTGATTTCAACACTAAGACCTTTAAGTTTTGCCAGGTCCTTGAGAGCTGGTTCGGTTCTGATCAGACTGAAATCGTAAATCAGATCTTTTCTTGAAATTGCCACGTTACTGACAAAGGCACCCAAAGATTTCGAGTCTTCGGATTTTGTTACAACGAGGTCGTCACGGACAGATTCCCATTGGGTATTACCCTGATAGTCAACCCAGATGTCATTATTGACGAATGGATAGAGGTTGTTGCGAAGTTTGACAGAAGGTGTGCCATTTGGGGCATTCTCGTGACTTATAACAGAAATTTTAACATCTTTGATTTTCAGTTCTTCAGGGTCAAAGGTCGAAATTATATAGCTCTTGCCGACTGCGGCATTACGAAGTAAAGGGTAAATGTTAAGTACCGGACTTGGATAGACCTCACCGGAAAGTTTACTTAGGTTTTTTGCAGTGGTTTTGCCTTTACTTTCCACCTTGATGCGCATGTTAGAATCGTATTTTTTACCAGAAATACGTGACAGGGTTCCATTCAGATTATGTTCTACTTCAAACGAGCGTAATGCCAGAGTCGGGCCTACTATATAAATTTCTCTGGACGTTGCCTCTTTTGAGAACCCCATAACCTTCATACGTACATTACCTGATGCCTCAATCTGGTAGCCGTCTTTTATTTCGATAAATTTCAGGTGATAGAAGCCAACCAGGTCCTTGTCGACGTAAATACCAAACCACTGTTCGTTAAGAGGTGGCTTTTCCAGCTTGCTAAGAGAGGCAGCCGTGGCATTACTATTGGTGAAACAGAGACAGAATATAAGTATTAAAATAAATGTAAAGAATCGATTGAGGTAAATTGTCATAGTCATATCTCCAAAAAAAAGGACTAATTCCAATTCCATATCAAGGCCCTATCTGCGTTGGCTCGTCAACGTACTACCTGTACGCTTTCGTCGCCTCTGTCCTCGCCGCTTTGATATCATCCTTGATTTGGAATTGGTAAAATATAAGTTAAAAACGCCATCCCGTCTTTAAAATGGGTATGGCGCAAATAAAAACTACCAGACTGGCGTGACTGAAAATTCTGTGTTTTGGGGCATTTTAGCCCTTGACAAAAACTCTTGTAAGATAAATTTGTAAAAGTTTAAACAAGATAATGCCTGGCAAGTTCAACACAGTTGCGGTTGTTAGCCTTGGCTCGGTAAAGGGCATCATCAGTTAATTTTATGAAATTATCGACGGTCTGACAAGATAAATAACTCAAATCTGCAACACCCAGACTGATGGTCAGCTCCAAATCGGAAAGCTCATTTTCAAAGCGGTATTCTTCAACGGCGGAGCGGATACGCTCAGCAACAAGCAAGGCTTCGTCGACATTCACATCGGGTAGTACTGCAAAAAATTCTTCGCCACCAAAGCGGGCTGCAATATCATAATTTCTGAGCTCTTTCTTTATGATACCAGACACAATTTGCAAGACCTGATCGCCCTGTTGATGTCCATAGGTATCATTAACACGCTTGAAATGGTCTATATCAATAACAATAAGTGATAAGCTACCATCTTTACGGTCTGCTCTAAGTATTTCTCTGTTCAGGGATTCGATCAGGTAACGGCGATTATAAAGGCCTGTAAGGAAGTCTGTTATGGATAGTTCATGTAGGAGTTCATTGGATTTTTTAAGGTCATCCTGCAGTCTTTTTATTTTTAGATGAACTTTGACCCGTGCCACAAGTTCTTCAGGATCAAAAGGCTTTGTTATGTAGTCACAGGCTCCGTTTTCCAGGCCTTTAATCTTTTGGATACGGTCATTCATGCCGGTAAGGATGATCACGGGGATGTTATGAAGTTCGGGACGTGATTTCATCATGCTCAAAAACTTGAACCCGTCCATGCGGGGCATTTCCAGATCGCATAAAATCATGTCAATTGGCTCGGACAAGAGTTTTTTGAAGCCATCCAGCCCGTCTTCTGCCTCATGATATTTTGAAAAAAGCTCAAATGTCTCCAGAGTGCTGGTAATCCGTTCCCGCACCAATGCTGAATCATCTATGATTAAAAGGCTGGCTGACATGATTTGAACAATATCCTAAACTATTCAGGAAAACAAATTAAATTAGTTGGTTTTGATGTTGTTGGTTGAAATATTGATTAAGTTTTAGACACAAAAATTAAAGCAGCGGCTCATGGGCCAGGCGTTTTAATTCAGTGATTACGGATGTATAATCCGGTTTGCCAAAAACGGCGCTTCCAGCAACAAAAACGTCTGCACCAGCATGAGAAATACGGGCAATGTTGGCAGGGTTGACACCGCCATCAACTTCTAATTCGGCTTCTGAGCCACGTCGGTCAAGCATACCCCTTAAGGCGTGTATTTTGGGCAAGGTCGCTTCAATAAAGCTCTGTCCGCCAAATCCTGGATTTACAGTCATTAGCAAGACCAGATCCAGGTCATCCAATACATAATCCAAAACATTGAGTGGTGTTGCCGGGTTCAAGGAAACTCCGGCACGTTTACCCAGTGATTTTATCAGCTGTACTGTACGGTGCAGGTGGTGAACCGCCTCTGCGTGAACAACAATAATATCTGCACCGGCTGCGGCAAATTGTGGAATATAGGTGTCCGGGTTTTCTATCATCAAGTGTACGTCAAGCGGCAGTGTTGTAACCCTGCGACAGGCTTCCACTAATAATGGACCGATAGTAATATTGGGTACAAAGTGCCCATCCATGACGTCTATATGAACATAGTCGGCTCCAGCGGCTTCTACGGCTCTGATTTCATCGCCAAGGCAGGAGAAATCAGCAGATAATATGGATGGTGCAATCTTTTTCATTTTTGTAGACCTCAGGAAATTTTTCTTAAACGTGCGGCAAAAAAACCGTCCATACCGTGACGATGTGGCCAGGAGCGGAACATACCTTCTTTTGTAAACAGGTCGCTGAATTGCGGAAAAATATCATTCAGATTTTCTAGCACACAATCGTGGTGTCTTGAAAGGAAATCATTGATGACTTTTTCGTTTTCTTCTGACGACGTTGAACAGGTTGAGTAAAGAATTGTTCCACCCGGTTTCAAGAGCCGAACGGCATTTTTTAGCATGGTTTTCTGCGTGGCTGCCAACCTGACAATGTCCTCTGTTGTCAGGCGCCATTTTGCTTCCGGGTTCCGTCGTATTACACCCAATCCAGAACAAGGGGCATCGAGCAGAACTTTATCAAACGCATCCTTTGGAAAGGCTGCTGAATTGAGCAGGTCTGCCGAACGGGTATTAATTATAGTGATTCCAAGACGCTGGGTGGTTTCATTGATCAGCGGCAGCTTTGATTTTGACAGGTCCATAGCCAGGACCTGCCCCTGGTCGTTCATTAGCTGGGCAAGGTGGGTAGCCTTCCCGCCAGGGGCAGCACATGTGTCGATTATACGGTCGCCGATTTGAGGGTCGAGCAGAATGGCGGCCATTTGAGAAGCCTCGTCCTGGACCGTAAAGAATCCTTCCCTGTATCCTGGTAAGCCGGGAATGTTGTGACGGCCTTCGATCTGGATTCCATATGGTGAATACTGACAGGCTGCTGCTGAAATCCCATTGTCCTGCAGGCGCTGCAAGAGGTCGTTACGTGTGATTTTAAGCGTATTGACACGAAGAGTCAGCGGTGGCTGCAGTGATGAAGCCGCTGCCAGCAAATCGGTTTCCTCTTCGCCAAGTTGAGCGAACCACTGCTTGACCAGCCATGACGGATGGGAGTGACGGGCCGCAATGGAAGCTGCTGGAGCAGCAATTGGATCCGGATAGGTGATGGTGTCTTTATGCCGCAGGTAGTTACGCAAGACGGCGTTAATAAGGCCGCTGGCACGAGGGATTATTTGTTTGGCCAAGTTAACCGACTCATTGACAGCGGCAGATTCCGGAATGCGATCAAGGTAAAATAACTGGTAAAGGCCGAGGCGGAGCAGAATCAGTACTTGTGGCTCAAGTTTTAAAAGCGGCTGAGTCAGAAGGCCGGTCAGGATGTGGTCCAGTGTCCCCTGGCGACGCAGAACTCCAAAAACCAGTTCGGCAAACAGTCCTCTGTCCGGTCCGCTGAGTTGTCCTTTGGTCAGTTCGCGATCCATTAACTGGTCAGCAAAGCTACCCTCTTTATGGATGCGAAGCAGTACCGTAAATGCAGATAGTCGAGGGTTGGATGGGTTGATTGTATGGGCACTCAAAAGTTGTGGGTCCGTGACATCTCCTGCAAACGCGCAATTCGTTCCGGCATTGGTGGATGTGTTGAAAAAAGAGATGCAAGCCTGCCGCTTGTCAGGGGATTGACTATAAACATGTGAGCGGTGGCCGGGGTAGCCTGCATCGGTATCTGATTATTAGCCATTTCCAGTTTTTGCAGTGCATCAGCAAGGTTGAGCGGGTTGCCACAGATTGAAGCACCACCTGCATCGGCGACGTATTCACGTGAGCGAGAGATTGCCATCTGCACGAGCATCGCTGCTATGGGGGCCAAAATGGCCATCAGAATTGAGCTTAGAAAACCACCACCCTCGTCGTCATCGCTTCTGCCGCCAAAAATAGCTGCCCATTGCGCCATGTGGGCCATATAGGTGATTGCTCCGGCAAAAGTTGCCGCAATAGTAGATATAAGGATGTCGCGATTTTTAACATGTGCCAGTTCGTGAGCCATTACACCTGCCAGCTCATCCTCTGTTAACACACGTAGAATACCTCTGGTTGCGGCCACCGCAGCATGTTCCGGGTTACGTCCGGTAGCAAAAGCATTGGGTGTATCTGAATCAATTACGTAAACTTTGGGCATGGGTAGATTCGCACGTTGGGAAAGGCGGCGTACCAGGCCGTAAAAACGTGGATCTTCCGCTTCCGTAATCTCCTTCGCGCCGTACATGGAAAGTACCATCTTGTCCGAGAACCAATAGGAGAAGAAGTTCATCCCAGCAGCCATAATGAAGGCCATCATCATACCACCCTTGCCTCCCAGCATGCCGCCAAGTGTTACCAGCAAAACTGTTAACAGCGCCATTAAAAATGTTGTCTTCAGCATATTCATTGTTTTTGAACCTCATAATTGTTTTGAATAAATATAAACAGCATTAAAATAATAAACATTGCCATCCAAAAACGCAAGGGGCTGGTAGTTGTTATTTGGGCAGGAGTTGTAAACCCCTAAACATCTTGACATATCTGAAAGAGCGGTGGTAAGTAGAACGTTGTTATTCAATATGCTTGGAGGAAAATATGGAGCGTACTTTCGCAATTATCAAGCCGGATGCAGTAGAACGCAAACTTGCCGGAAAGATTCTGGAGAGAATCGAATCTTACGGTTTCAGCATCGTCGCAATGAAAAAAATCTGGATGACCAAAGAACAGGCCGAGGGTTTTTACTACGTACATCAAGAGCGCCCTTTCTTTGGCGAGCTGTGCACATTTATGGCCAGCGGGCCGATCATTGTACTCTGTCTTGAAAAAGAAAATGCCATTGTCGGTTGGCGGACCCTGATGGGGGCCACAAATCCGGCCAATGCCGAATCGGGAACAATTCGCAGGGATTTTGCCAGAAGTATGTCGGAAAACTCAGCCCATGGCTCCGATGCTCCTGAAACAGCCGCCTTCGAGATCGCCTATTTCTTCAATGCTTTCGAGTTGGTAGGTTGATTGCTAAACTGAACTCTAAATGTGTAATAAAAAAGCCCTTCAATTTGTTGAAGGGCTTTTTTGTTGCTCTTTTCAGTGAAAGGACATCGGACTATTGCAGAAACACCAGAAAGATAACACCCACAGCAATTCTGTAATATCCGAACGGTATGAACGTGTGTGTGGTGATGAATTTCAGCAGCCACTTTATACTTAATACGGCAAATATGAACGAAGCTATGAATCCAACCAGGATATTCTGCCAGTCGCTGAAATTGAAGATGGCGTAGTTTTTGTAAATATCATAGCAGGTAGCCGCCAGCATGGTTGGCAGGGCTAGTAAAAATGAAAATTCAGCGGCCTCTTTCCGGCTGATCCCGAGCGTCATACCGCCCATAATGGTAGCGCCAGAGCGAGATACACCCGGGACCATTGAAAGGCACTGAATCAGTCCGATTGTAAATGCCTGCCGGTATGTAACGTCATTAATGCTTGTGACGCTTGCTGGACGGTCTTTTACAAATTTTTCGATAAGAATAAACGCGATGCCGCCTACGATAAGCATGTAGCTGACCAGAGAAGGCTGAAAAAAGGATTTAACCAACTTGTAAAGTACAAAACCGATTGTTCCGGTGGGTAGGAAGGCAAAAAAGAGTTTTTTAATCAGTTCGGTGTTTGTTGCAAGTTGCTTGCGATAAAGATAAGCGACCGCCAGAATTGCACCGGACTGGATAATAACCTCAAAAACCTTGTGGGTGTCGGTCTGGTTAAGTTTCAGCAGGGCAGAGGCGAGAATCAGGTGCCCGGTGGATGATATGGGTAAAAATTCACTTAAGCCTTCAACCATGCCCAGCATTACTGCATCAAAGATTGTCACTCGTCCTCCGGAAGTTCATGTTCGCCATATTGATCCAATGACATATGAAATGGTTAATTTAAAGTCGGTACTGTTGTAAATTGAAAAGCAAAATCCCGCAAGTGTTTTGGGAAATATTAGTGCATGACATAATTATTACGTATATTTTCCGATGATTTCAATCGCTTCAGCCAGTGGGTTGGCGGCTCCCTCGACCCAATTGATCAGAATTCCATGTTTTTCCATTCTACGGAACCAGTTACCTTGGCGCTTGGCAAAATCGTTAATGGCACTATTGAGTTTTTGGTGCAGATCATTGCGGTTCAATTCACCTCGCAGGTAAGCTCCAAGAAAGCGGTATTCAAGTCCGTAATAATCCAGCCGGCTCCAGGGGATTCCTGATTCGTGGAGTTGCTGGACTTCCTCAATCATGCCACTGTCCAGCCGTTCCTTCAGGCGTTCGGTTATGCGTTGCCGCAACAGGTTTCGCTCCCAGTGGATGCCGATAATAAGTGGCCTGATGTCCGGTAGCGGTTCTGCTTTTTCCGGATGAACTTTCTGGTAAAGCTCTATCTCAATGGCGCGGATAGTGCGCTGGCGATCCAGCAGGTCGGTGTTGTTATGCAGGTCTGGTCGCAGTGCCCGGAGTTTTTCAGCAAGCTCGCTGTCATCAAATGTTGTCGCCAGGTGGCGCAGTTCCTGGTCCTCCGGCACTTCAATCATGCGATATCCACGCAGCACGGCGTCCAGGTACATGCCGGTGCCGCCGCAGAGGATTGGCAGTTTATGGCGGTTACGGATATCTGCAAAAGCATCAAGAAAAAGGCGTTGAAAGGCAAAAACGCTGAACTCTCCACCTGCGTCCATGATGTTGATCAGGTGGTGCGGCACGTCGCCGTATTCATGCAGGTCCTTGCCGGTGCCGATGTCCATGTTGCGAAAGATCTGACGTGAATCCGCTGAAATGATCTCTCCATCATACTTGTTTGCCAGCGCCACAGCCAGACGAGTTTTGCCGGAGGCGGTCGGTCCGAGGATAGTTAGAAGGTTGTAGCTTTCTTTATTCAATACCTGTCTCCTGAGCGTGTAATGCGGAGTATATGGTTTCTGCTATTGTTCGATTGATTCCTTCAATAGCAATAATTTCCTCAATGCTGGCTTCTTTGAGTCTCTGCAAACTTCCAAAGTGCTTCAACAAGAGAGTCCGGCGCTTTGTGCCGATACCTGGGATCTGGTCTATGGCAGAGGCGACACCTTCTTTGCTTCTTAGCTTGCGATGGTATTCGATGGCAAAACGGTGAGCTTCGTTTCTGATAGCTGCCAGCAGAAGCAGTTGCGGAGAATTCTGGCGTAGAACAACAGGATTTCTGCGTCCTGGCAGGAATACCCGTTCACTACTTTTCTGGATAGTATTTGACGTTGCATCGGAATCAACTCTACTCTTGGCAAGAGAAACCAGGGCGAAACGTTCTTCCATTCCCAGTCCACGGATGATTTCAAGAGCTGCATTCAACTGGCCGATACCACCATCAACCACTACAAGGTCAGGCATGCCATAACTCTCCAGATTGTCTGCTCTGAAGCGGCGTGAGAAGACCTCGGATAGCATGGCAAAATCATCCTGTCCTGAAACCTCACGGATGCGATAGTGGCGGTACAGTGCCTTGTTCGCTTTTCCATCCTTGAAAACGACACCGCTGCCGACGGAAAACCGTCCCTGAATGGTGGAAATGTCATAACACTCTATGCGTTGTGGCAAACGTGCCAGGTGAAGCCGTTTCTGAAGCTCCAGCAGGTTGGCGTCGAGCGAAGCCTTTTTTTCATCGCGTTCATGGATGGCCGCTGCCGCATTTTTGTTAGCCAGTTCGACCATCTCCCGTTTTAGCCCGCGTACCGGCCGCAGCAGGGAAACCTTTTTCCCTTTCAGGTCACTGAGAATCTCGGCCAGAGTGCCGGAATCATCAATCTCCAGGGGCAAATGAATTTCTTCGGGAAGGAATGCATCCTCGCTATAGTAGCTACGAACAAATTCGGAAATTGCCTGGCTGTTTTCCAGCTCCCATTTTAATTCAAACAGCCGGCTGCCGGATAATACCCCGCCACGAATGAAAAGCAGCGCAATCTCCAGTCTATTTTCATCTCGATGGAAGCCGATCACGTCACTATCTCCCCCGCTGGTAACCATTTTTTGCTTTTCAACGGTCACTTGAATTGAGTGCAGCAGGTTGCGCCAGCGGGCTGCCTCTTCGAATTGCAGATCAGCCGAAGCGGCAAGCATGCGTCGCTTGAACTCTGCTATCAGCTGGTGATTTTTACCTTCCAGAAACAGTATGGCACCGTCTACCAGGCTGGCATAATCATCAGGAGTAATCATCGCCTTGCAGGGAGCACTGCATTGGCCGATCTGGTGATACAGGCAGGGTCGATTGCGAGACATGCAGCGGACCAGTGGATAGTGGCGCAGCGGAAACATGCGTTGCAGCTGTCTTAAGACGTCCTTGGCCGCAGCTCCGGATGAATAGGGGCCGAAATAGCGGGCGCCATCGCGGGATATTTTGCGGATTATGGTAAAGCGCGGGAACGGTTCCCTGGTGTCGATGCGCAGGGAAAAATAGGTTTTGTCGTCTTTCAGGTTAAGATTGTAGCGGGGGCGGTGCTGTTTGATGAGGGTGTTTTCCAGCAGCAGTGCTTCTTTTTCTGTGTCAGTGAGCATGACATCGATGTCTGCTACCTTGGCGACCAGAAATTTTATCTGATAGCGGGAGTCACCCGATGCAGCAAAATACTGGCGGACGCGGTGACGAAGGCTTCGAGCTTTGCCGATATAAATGATTTCGCCGGAGATGTCCCGCATTATATAGACACCGGGGGAGGCGGGGAACTGGCGTATTTTTTCTTCGATAATCATGGCGGTATTCTAGCCGCATATTTATGGAATGGAAAGAAACTCTTTTTGATTAATGATCGGGAACAATTGCTTAATTATTGGGCGGTAAGCATAAAAGAAAGGCATTTAAAGTCGAGTCTAAATTTGAATATGCTTTATTTACAGCCAGTTATGTGCGCTGGTAAAGTTGGCCATAAAATTGCTTAAACGCTGGTGCCCAAAGGCGGGCAAATTTCACAGATACCAACGGGGGTAGTGTGTATGGAGTCCATGTCTAGCTTGGCTGGTCTTAAAAGTAGTGCTGATGTTCTTTTTCTGATGTTGGGTGCTGTAATGGTTTTTGCCATGCATGCCGGTTTCGCTTTTCTTGAAGTGGGAACGGTTCGTAAAAAAAACCAGGTTAATGCCTTGGTCAAAATTCTCACTGACTGGTCAGTTTCCACAGTCGTCTATTTTATCGTAGGCTTTCCGATCGCTTACGGTATATCTTTTCTCAAACCAGCCAAAGATCTGCTCGGAACGACCCAGGGTTACGATCTTGTTCATTACTTCTTTCTACTCTGTTTTGCCGCATGTATCCCGGCTATCATTTCAGGTGGAATCGCCGAAAGGGCCAAGTTTTGGCCGCAGGTGATCGCAGGAGCAATTTTTGCTGGTATAACCTATCCGCTTTTTGAATCCTTGATCTGGGGGCAAAATGCGTCAGTACTTCAAAATATTTTTAAATCTGTGGGTGGTGCTGAGTTTCATGATTATGCAGGTTCGGTGGTCGTGCACTCTATTGGTGGCTGGATCGCTTTACCTGCTGTGATTATACTTGGGCCGCGTATGGGTAGATACGTGCGGGGCAAGTCACACCCGATTCCGGTCAGCAATATCCCCTTTCTTGCGTTGGGTTCATGGGTGCTGGCTATTGGCTGGTTTGGATTCAATGTCATGAGTGCGGCTAATATGGAGAAGATTTCAGGTCTGGTGGCGGTCAACTCGTTGATGGCAATGGTCGGTGGGGTGCTGGCTGCTCTGGTTGCCGGGAGGAATGACCCCGGTTTTGTACACAACGGTGCTCTGGCTGGATTGATTGCGGTCTGTGCCGGCAGTGATATCATGCATCCGTTATCTGCATTTGTTGTTGGTTGTATCGCCTCGGTAATTTTTGTGTATGGTTTTCAGTATGAGCAGGAAAAGCTTCAAATCGACGATGTGCTCGGAGTCTGGCCGCTTCATGGAGTTATAGGCTCGTGGGGTGGTATTGCTGCCGGAATATTCGGGCAGGAGGCGCTGGGTGGCATGGGTGGCGTTACGTTTGTATCCCAGTTGATGGGAAGTGCTGCTGCTGTTGTGTTTGCGCTGCTGAGTGGTTTTTTAGTTTATGGTGCATTATCAAAAACCATTGGCATCCGTTTGAGTGATTCAGAAGAATACGCTGGAGCTGATATTTCAGTCCATAATATCGGTGCTTATCCAGAGGATCATATCCGTTAATACAAAGTGCTTGAAGATGAGCAATTCGATTGTTGTCTCAAGCACTTATTGACCTTTTCTTTCGTTGACAAGGGCCGGTAGAGGTGCTATTTAAAAGGCATTTTATTGCACTAATTTATGCTCTCCGTGCCCTTTGTTCAGCGCCGGCCAAGAAGAGGTCAACCAACGTGAAATTATCGAAATTATGCCGAAACACACTGATCCGTTTTTTGTCTGCAATGGCACTAATTTCATCTCTCCTGGTCCAACCGGGAATTTGCCAGGATGCTGAAGACTCCCAGGTGTTTATCTCCGGTTTCAATGCCTACCAGCAGAAAGATTACGCTACCACAATCAAAAAAATGAACGAGGTGCTGAAAAAGTACCCCGATTCCACCCTTCGTGACATGACGCTGTTCTGGTTGGCACGGGCTTATTTCAAGAGCGGCAATCAGCAGGATGCTGCCCGCTACATGTCCCAGTTCACCAAAGAGTTTCCGGATAACCCTTTAAAAGGAACTGTTGAAGAAGAGCTGCTTTCACTGGCTGCTCAGCAGGATAAGGGCGAAAAGAGTTCTGCTGCCGTATCGGTGAAATTGGCTGAAAAGCAGGCTGAAGCACAAAAGACAGCTGCTGCTAAAAAACACCTTGCAAAAGAGCAGGCTGAAGATCAGCGCCAGGCAGCTCTTCAGAAAGAGCAACAGCGGCTTGCTGCTATCAAGGCAGAAGAAGAACGTGCTGCCAGCGTAAAGGCCGCCGAACTTAAGCTTGCTGCTGAGCAGGCTGAGTTGCAGAGATTGGCTGCAATCAAGGCAGAAAAAGAACGAGTTAATGTTGAAAAGATAGAGCAGGCCAGGCTGCAGGCGCAAAAGGTAGAACAGGAGCGCGCTGCTGTAGTTGCTGCTGAATCTGCCAAGCAGGCCGAGTTGCAGAAAGAACAGATGCGACTGGCTGCTGTTAAAGCGGAAGAAGAACGCCTTGCCCAGGAAACTGCCAATAAGCAGCGTCAGACAGAACTTGATGCCGAGCTTGCCCGTCTGACTGCTGTAAAGGCTGCAGAGGAAAAGGTACAGGCTGAAAAGGCCGAGCAGTCACGAGTAGCTGCAATTGCTGCTGAGGCTGAGAGACGTGTTGCAATGCAGAAGGAGCAGGAACGACTTGCTGCTGTAAAGCTGGCGGAAGAAAAAGCTGCCAGTGAAAAGGCTGAACAACTCAAGCTGGATGCCGAAAAAGCAGAACAGCAAAGACTGATTGCCCTTAAGGCAGAGCAGGAGCGAGTAAGAGTTGCCAAGGCCGAGAATGATCGTTTGGCGGCGGAAAAGGCCCTGGCCCTGCAGCGTCAGAACGAAGAGCGTATCCATACCGAAAAAGCTGCGTTGAAAGAAAAGGCGATTAATCAATACAAGATCGTCATTGAAAAATACCCCAATACCAGGGCGGCATCAGTCGCAGCAGTAAAATTGAAAGAGCTTGGTGTTGCAGTACCGACAGCTCTGGCTGCAGCCGTTGTTGAACAGCCGGAAAATGCCCAGGTATTGAAAGTTGAAGTTGCACAGTTTGGCAGTTTTGATTTTAATCTGGTAGCCGCCCCAAAAACCTACGATGTTGCTCATCGCATCACACTCCCATTTGAGGTTACAAACCGTGGAAACGTGAATGACTCGTTCTACCTGGAGTCAGGTTTCCCAGCTGAATACAGCTCCGGATTTGCCGCGCAAGGATCTTCAGATAAAGCAATTAACCAGACACCCTCACTTGCACCAGGAGAAACTTTTAAAGGCCTTGTTACATTGACAATTCCGGCTGGAGCTATTGATGGATTGCGGATTACGCATCCTGTTAAAGTGGCATCGCGCTTTATGGGTGAAGCTACACAGTCGCGTGAGGTCAGCCTGATAGCAGCTGCACCGCTGATTCGCTCTGTAATCAAATCTGACAAAACCGAGTTGCTACCTGGTGAAAAGATATCTTACCGTATTGCCGTATTAAATGTCGGTTCAACTACGGCTAGAAATGTATCAATTCGTTTAAACTTCCCACCACAGCTTGAACCTGTAGATTATGCCGCTGCCGGATTCAAACAGGAGATGAAGGCCGCTCTTGTTATGGATGGCCAGGAGATTAAATCAGGGGAGAACAGGGAGTTTACGGTTGCATTCCAGCTAAAGGACGATTCTCTTGCAGGACAGGAGCTGATTGCCAGGGCCGAACTGATAAATAATCCGTTAAATACAGCTGCAACTTTTGTTTCAAACGTAGCCAGAGTAAAGCCGATGAATGGTATCAAGGTCGGTTCAGGCCCCGGACGTTTGGTCGTTATTCCGGGACAGACGATTACAGTACCGATAGTTGTTACCAATACCGGTAACGTAAGGGATAAATTCAAAGTTTCAACCAGTTTTAAAGGTGCAGCTGAAACAACAGTATTCCTCGATATGAATCGTGATGGAATCAGGCAGCCGAATGAGCCGGTTATTTCTTCAATTGGTCCTCTGGAACCAAAAGAAGAGGTTGGTATTGCAATTGAGATTAAGACAACTCGTAATTTCGCTGATGGTACTGAGGGCGGCGTGCAGATTGTTCTTACCTCAGAAGGAAACCCAACTCAGTCCGGAGAAGCATCGGCCAGCCTTGTCTATTCCAGGCCGGTTCTGCAGATGTCTGTTGTAGGTCGTGACAGTCGTCTTAAGCCCGGGGAAATTGCCACGTTTGAGCTGAACGTGGTAAACCGTGGATCAAACCTGGCGCGCACAGTTGAGTTGCAGAGCAACTGGCCTGAACAATTGGAACTGGTAGCTGCAGAACCTGCCAATAGTGCCGGAAATGCCAATGGTATCCAATGGAAATTCAAGGAGCTTGGGGCCGGCGAGAAGAAAACGATTCGGGTGTCTTTCAGGGTTAAGGCCGGCATTGGAGTCGGAACCAGTATGCAGGTAAAGAATATAATGACCTATGAAGATCAACTGGGGAACAGGTACTGAAATGACTCAACGCGCTTGCGGAATGGCAGTAATACTGGCTTTACTTTCGATTGCTACAACTGCAATGAGCCAGCAGTATTATCTTTATTCGCCGAAAGAAGCTTCCGCCGAAGCCAAGGCAAATAAAGCGGACGGAGAAATTCTGGTTACTGAGATAGTTATTAAAAAGGGTGACACACTTTCCGGCCTTTCACGAAAATTTAACGGCAAAGGATCTTATTATCCACAGATCCTGCTTTTTAATGACATTAAAAACCCCAATCTGATCTTTACCGGTGCTTCAATTCGGGTTCCGGTAAAAAAAGTTTTGGCAGAGGTTGCTGTATCAAAATCCGGGACTAAATTGACGGTCAAAACTTCAACACCAAAAAATAAGAAAGAAACTACGGTCACTCGGTCTGCGCCCGTCTATGAGAGCAGCACCCTGGTGCAGCCAGTTACGGTTAAGAAACCTGCTTCAATAGATCAAAAAAATAAAGAACAGCAGCTTTTTGACCAGGCTTTTGGTGTTTATAATTCAGGCAATTGCGTTAGTGCAATCGCTATGTTTGATAAAATATTAGCTGCCAACCCGGATTCTTCATTTGCTGCAGATGCCAGTCTTTATAAAGCAGACTGTCTCCTTAAATTATCGGGCCAGTAATTTTTACCGAACAGATGTAAAAAGGGGACTGCGTAAATAACGCAGTCCCTTTTTTGTATAGTAAGGATGGTATTGAACCAGGAATGCTATTTCCAGGTGACTACAAAACCCCTTAACTTCAAACTATCAGTGTCTACATATTGAATCATAGTCAAATCATCAGTCAATCGTCCTCGCCTGATTTCATAGCCGTCTTTCTTCTCTGTTGCTTCAACCGTGAATTTTGGCGCTTTGACAATTTGCTTGAGTATGTCTAGCATGAACTGGTTCGTCATGCCCTTGCCTTCTCGGTCAATGACCTGTATGGCTTTGATGCCGGCGTTTTCACGAAAAACCTTGAAGTCATTTTTACTGCCCTTGTACAGTTCCCAGCCTGGATTGGTTTTACCAAAACTGCTGTCAAGTTTTCCTGCTGGTATGAAGTCTGGCAGTTTAGTTAATCTATTAAGAGGCGTTTCTTTGATTGGGACAGGAACTGCAGCCGGTTGTGTAATGATGACTTTTTCAGCCGGTGCGACAACGGCAACCGTAGTCTCTTTGTTTGGTAAAACAGGTAATGCTGGTGCGATGTCGACCGTTTTGGGTTGTGAAATGTATTGCTGAAGCATGGTCACAGCGACAACTATCGCAAGAACCGGTAAGGCCCATAGCAGCAATGTAACCCACCTTGGACGAGTCTGAAGCACTTCAATGTCTGTTGCATCGTCTTGGAGTTCGGACCAGTGTCCTGATTTATGCTCTTGCTCGTTTGAAGGCATACTGCTGACCGCGTTGTCAAAAGAGCTGGTAAATTCAGAATATACGGAAAGCGGGCTTCGTCTTGAATAAATAACGCCTTGCTCTTCCAGAGATGTCTCGGCAGTTGTATTCTCAGCCGATTGTTTGTTGTTAATTTGAATTTCTGCGGCAGTATCATTTAACTGCCCAAAGTCTACAATCTGTTTGATAAGCGGTGTTTCTGTGAATACATTCTGCAACTCGTCGACAGGTTGTGCCAGGTTTGTACGATCTGGTTTAGTATTATGTTGCTCATTTTTCAGTATTCCCTTGATTGCATCAAAGAGCTGGTTGTCATCAAGAGATGTGTCAATATGTCCCTGATACAGCTTGAGTACTTCTTCGTTGGTCTGCTCTATAGTGCTTAATAAAATGAAACGACTACGTTTTTTTCCGAGCTGTTTTTTTAAGTGCATCAGGAGAATTTCGGGGGAAAATCCTGAAAGGTGGGTCTGAACAAAGATAAAAGCCGGTTTTTCGGCAATTATTTCCTGCGCTCCATTTTCAAGGCTAGTAGAAACACGCAGGCGCATATCCGGCTCTTCAGCCATTCTGGAAAAGACTTTTCTCAGGCGTGGGATATCGGTTATTAAAAGCAGTTCAGTCAAAATAGTTCTCCTGATTAATGCGATTTATTGTACGGTATACTAACTGTGTTATCAACTGGATTGTTCGGTTTCTTTGGTCGAATCAGTCTTGCGCTTAACAGATATAATCATGTATCGTTAAAGTCTTAATAGTATGGTGGAAGGAGAGGGAATGCTTCAAGAACAAATTATTAGTAAGCTGACGGCAATCGTCGGCAAAGATAATATCCTGACCGATAAGCAGGACAAAATCTGTTATTCATATGATGCAACTCAGACAGAATACCTTCCGGAAGCTGTTGTTCACCCGGCAAATGCTGAGGAAATTTCACAGATCTTAAAGTTGGCAAATCAGGAAAATTTCCCGGTGTTCCCACGTGGCGCAGGTAGTGGTTTTTCTGGGGGCAGCCTGCCTAAGGGCGGCGGGATTGTGTTGGTGACTACCCGTATGAACAGGATATTGCGTATTGATACCGAGAACCTGATTGCGGAAGTTGAACCAGGCGTAGTTACTGAAGACTTTCAGAAGGCGGTAGAGAAACTCGGATTGTTTTATCCACCCGACCCTGCCTCACTTAAGTTTTCTACCCTGGGTGGAAATGTAGCTGAAAATGCCGGTGGTCCAAGGGCTGTAAAATATGGTTGCACCAAAGACTTTGTCATGGGGTTGGAGGTTGTTTTGCCTACTGGTGCTGTTATTCGCACTGGTGGCGAAACCTATAAGGGGGTTGTCGGATATGATCTGACTAAGCTGCTCTGTGGCAGTGAAGGAACTCTGGGGATTATTACAAAGATTATCTTCAAGTTGCTGCCATATCCGGAAAGCAAAAAGACCATGTTGGCAATTTTTGATTCGATAGAGGGCGCAGCAAAAGCTGTTTCATCAATTATTGGCAACAAGATAATTCCAACTACGCTTGAGTTCATGGATTATGCGACGTTACAATGTGTCGAGCGCAGGTTTAGTCTTGGCTTGCCCGCTGCAGGCCGCGCCGTTTTGCTGATTGAGCTCGATGGTGACCAGGATTTGATTGAAAAACAGTCTCTGCAGTTGGAGAAAATTGTTAGTTCTCTTGGCCTGGTACAATTCAGAACAGCTAAAGACATCGCGGAATCAGAACAGCTCTGGAAGGTGCGTCGTCTTATTTCGCCTTCGCTTAGAGATGTAAATCCGAATAAATATAACGAGGATATTGTTGTTCCGCGCAGCAAGGTGCCCGATGTTATCAGGCTGATAGAAAAAATCAGTCAGCGTCTTGATATTCCCATTGTTAATTTTGGACATGCCGGGGATGGCAATATTCATGTCAACATAATGGCAGATAATAGTGTTGCTGGAATGGAGGAAAAGGCCCATGTGGCTATTCGTGAAGTTTTTCAAGCTGCCCTCCAATTAGGTGGTACAATGTCAGGGGAACATGGAGTTGGTCTGTCTAAAGCTCCATATATTGAGCTTGAACTGAATCCTGATCAGATTTATGCGATGAAATCAATCAAGGCAGCCCTTGATCCGAATAATATTCTTAATCCGGGCAAGATGTTCCCCGACCGGAAAGTATCTCAATAAAGGGTCTTTTATGGATATGGATAAGCAGCGTCAGGAGGTTTCGCTTATAGGCCGGATTTTGTCCCTTGAGGTCTTGTTGGCTTTGATGGGATTTGTTGACCTTGTATACGGTGTTATTAATGCAGAGTTGTTAAATATTGTAATAGGGATTGTAATTTTGAGTTTTCTTGGTTTGTTGATGTATCGTAGAAAAACAACCAGAAATTGAAATATAAGCCTTTTTATTTAAAGTCATAAAGGAATTGAGATGATTGATCATAAAATTGTGTTGGCCTCGGCCTCACCTCGCCGTTCAGAGTTAATGGAACTTGCGGGAATACCATTCACAGTTGTTCCCGCAGATATTTGTGAAGACGTGTTACCTGACGAACTACCGGACGACCATGTGATGCGCCTCTCTCGAGAAAAAGCGCAAGCAGTTACTGACACTAAGGCAGGTCGCTATTATATTGGTGCGGACACTGTAGTTGTTTTGGATGACAGAATCATGGGTAAGCCCTCCGATGAAGCTCAGGCGTTTCAGATGCTTAAAAGTCTATCCGGGCGAGCTCATCAGGTTCTAACTGGTATTACTCTATTGGACAGTGATACAGGCGTTGTAATCAGTCAGTGTGTCACTACTGTTGTTTATTTCAAAGAGTTGCGTGATCAGGAAATCAATGACTATATTGCCACAGGCTGTCCGATGGATAAGGCCGGAGCATATGCTATTCAAGGTAGAGCTGTTCATTTTGTCAGGGCTATCAGCGGATCTTACAGTAATGTAATCGGCCTGCCCATGACGGAGCTGTATGAGCTGATTGATACTTTGTGCTGTAATGAGTATGCAGATGCCGATAACTAAACGTCTGACAGAAGTACGTAAAAGAATAGATGCAGCTGCTGAAAGTGCAGGCAGATGCAGTGATTCTATAAGACTTGTTGCTGTTTCAAAGACATACCCTGCTTCGGCTGTGTTGGAGGCTTGTCAGGCCGGACAAAGAGTTTTTGGAGAGAATTATGTCCAGGAGCTGGTTACCAAGGCAGCGGAAATATCAGAACCTGTTGAATGGCATTTTATCGGCCATTTGCAGAGCAATAAAGTCAGACAAATTGCTGGATTGGTTACTTTGATACATTCGGTTGATCGTCTGTCTCTAGCGGAAGAGATCAGCCGGCAGTGGGCCAAGCTGGGTAAGATATGTGAAATTCTTGTACAGGTGAATATCTCCGGTGAGTCAACCAAATCAGGAACTACGGAAGACGGTGCCATTAGTTTAGTTGCTGATATTGCAGGACTTCCAAATGTTCGTATAGTTGGTTTGATGACTATGCCACCTTTTTTTGATGAACCAGACCTTGCTCGACCATATTTCGCCGAATTGAAGCGTCTTTCAGTCAGTATTGCTGATTTGAACTTTTCTGGAGTTCAGATGCGCGAGCTTTCCATGGGAATGTCCGGTGATTTTGAAGCTGCGATCCAGGAGGGTGCTACCATTGTCAGGGTAGGAACTGCAATATTTGGCGAGAGAAACTAGGGAGTCTGGCTTGTTGCAGTAGATCTAATATAATGCTTTCAGTGAGTTGAAGACTTGTTGTATGGTTATCATGTTGCTGTTCTGTTCAACCGACAGAGCTGATGGCGGAGTCAACAGGAAGCAAACATGCTTCCAACAAAAAGAGCGCAAACCTGAAACTTGTTCATAAGCAACTCCAGATGAAAAAGTGATAAAAATCGTAATTAAGTTTAAATCTGTATACCACCCGCAATCAGCACCGTCAATTCAATTTCAGGGACGCAATAAAGGGATAGGTTGATTTGATTTTGCTCAAGCGCGTTATATACCAATAAATCGGAGTTAGCATGCAAAACAGTACCGAAATGTGCAGCTGTCCATGGGTGGACCTGACCAAGCCGGATTATGTCGCTTATCACGACACTGAATGGGGCGAAGCAAGGAGGGGTCAAGTCTCAACTTCTGATAATTCTTAGTATGATAAGATAATTATCAAGTGAGACTTGACCCCTTTGCTTTTCCCTTAATGAGTAGGTTTTTTGTCACATTATGCAGGACGCCTGTATCTGCATGAACTTCGGCCTTTTTGAATGACCTTAGCTGAAAAGACCTACTATTAGAATCCTTGACAACCTGCCCGTAGCTGCATATATGATTATACAATCATATATGCATTGGAGCTACACATGAGTTCTGCTACCCAATATCTTGCCGATGTCCTCAAATCAATTGCTCAGCCGACCCGCCTGAAAATCCTCGACCTGCTACGGGACGGAGAACGTTGTGTCTGTGAAATATTTCCAGCTATTGCCGAGGAGCAGTCCAACACCTCGCGTCACCTGGCCTACATGCAGACCCACGGCATTCTGTCGCGACGCAAGAACGGAGTTAAGATCTATTACGCGATCAAATATCCAGAGATCTTCCAGATGGTTGATTTGGCTGCCAGCATTGCCCGGCAAGAACTTGACCATCGGGTTGATATGATGAAGTGAGATCATTTAAAATCTGAATATAGCCATATAATCCTTAAAAGTAGTTAACTGCCGATGAACGCCGATAAATCAAAAAACTCATCGCTTAGAAACGCCTACTTTTGGCGGCGTCTTCGGCGGTTAAATTGACGTTTTTGGGGTAATCCAAATTTGTCGGCAAGGAAGCATCTGATGATCAAATCATTTGCAGACTACATCGTTTTTAGTAAAATAGGACTTCTCCACGGCTCACATGCCGGGGAGGCACTTAACTTCTTTATTTACGATACCATCAAGATTTTCCTGCTGCTGACGTCCATTATATTTGTCGTAGCAATCATCCGCTCCTACTTCTCGCCGGAACGGACCAGACGCATACTTTCCAGCAAACGGGAATATGTCGGTAACATCCTGGCAGCTCTGCTCGGCACAGTTACTCCTTTTTGCTCCTGTTCGGCAGTTCCCTTGTTTATCGGTTTTCTGGAGTCCGGCATTCCCCTGGGAGTAACCTTCTCCTTCCTGATCTCCTCTCCAATGGTCAACGAGGTCGCCCTGATCATGCTCTGGGGACTGTTCGGCTGGAAGATAGCCACAATCTATATCGGCACCGGCCTTGTAGTAGCAATAGTTTCCGGAATAATCATCGGCAGGCTGAAAATGGAGAAACATGTCCAGGATTATGTCTGTGAAATCAAGGTTGGCGCAACAGAGATTAAGGAGCAGAGCTTTCCTGAAAAACTGATCTATGCCCGTGACTATACCTTGGGACTGCTGAAGAAAATCTGGCCCTACGTGGTGGTCGGCATAGGGTTAGGTGCTTTTATCCACGGTTATGCACCGGCTGACTTCCTTTTGAAATATGCCGGACGTGATAACCCGCTGGCAGTACCACTGGCCGTAGTGATCGGTGTTCCTCTCTACTCCAATGCCGCCGGTGTCATCCCGATAGTGCAGGCTTTGATGGCCAAGGGCATGGCAACAGGAACCGTTTTGGCCTTTATGATGGCGGTTACAGCCCTGTCATTCCCCGAAGCGGTCATCTTGAAAAATGTCCTTAAAACAAGACTGCTGATCACTTTTTTCGGGATAGTGGCAATAGCAATAATATTTGTGGGCTATCTGTTCAACGCGATTTTGTAGTTTCAAAGGAGATGGAAAATGAAAATTGAAATTCTGGGAACCGGTTGTGCAAGTTGTAAAACATTGTACGAAAACACAAAAAAAGCTGTCGAAGAAAGTGGCAAAACCGCTGAAATCATCAAAGTGGAGGATATCCCCTCCATCATGAAATACGGCGTGATGAACACTCCGGCGCTGGTTATCGACGGAAAAGTTGTCTTTTGCGGCAAGGCTGCCTCAACTGCTGAAATAAAGGGGCTGCTATGAGACGACTGCTGATCTTGTCTTTGATCATGTCCTGTTTCTCCATGTCTCAGATTGCAAATGCTGCAGAACTGCCCACTTCAAGTGCAACCACAATCAAAGCCGCCCTGGCATCCGGCAAGCCGAGCGTGGTTGATTTCGGCGCTCGCAGCTGCATCCCCTGTAAAAAAATGGCTCCTATTCTGGAGGAACTCAGCCGTGAACTGAATGGCAAGGCCAATATCCTGTTTAATGATGTTTGGAAGGACAACACCCTAGCCGGCAGCTACCGGGTACAGATGATTCCGACCCAGGTATTTTACGATGCCAAGGGTAAGGAAGTCAGCCGCCACATGGGCTTTCTGGATAAAGAGGGCCTCTTGAAGCAGCTAAAGGCTGCGGGTATGAAATGACCTTTCTGGACAACATTGAACAGATCGTTACGCTCTATCCTCTGATCGCCTTTGGCGCTGTTTTTCTCGCGGGTGTTGTCTCTTCCGCTTCACCCTGCGTACTGGCCACCATACCGCTGGTGGTCGGTTTTGTCGGCGGCTACAGTAATGGAGACCGGCTGAAGGCCTTCCGCTATTCGCTGACGTTCATTCTGGGGTTGTCGCTGACCTTCACTGCCTTTGGCGCGGCTGCCGGGCTGTTGGGCACCATGTTCGGCGCCATCGGTGGCCCCTGGTATCTGGTAGCCGGTGCAATAGCACTGGTCATGGGCGGCCAGATGATGGGGTTTTACGAAATTCGGCTGCCGGTCAGACGGGACTACAAACCGAAACAGGGCGGGCTGATCGGAGCCTTTCTTCTGGGGCTGTTCTTCGGGGTAGTATCCTCACCCTGCGCAACACCGGTATTGGTCGTACTGCTGACCGTGGTAGCTGGCAAGGGGCAGGTGCTTTACGGCATTACCCTGCTGTTTTGCTACGCCATCGGCCACTGCCTGCTGATGTTGTTTGCCGGGACGTTTACCGGTTTTGTTGAGAGTTTTATCAAGGCCAAGGGGATTGTCAATTTCTCGCTCTGGGCCAAACGGATCAGTGGCGGGATTGTCGCAGCAGTTGGCGGCTGGTTTATCTGGCAATGGTTTTAGCGTCTGGATTACTGTAAGTAAAAACTTGGCTGTACTTGAAGTTTTTGCAGATAGCCTTATTTACAAGCCGATCAAAAAGGATATCAGTCAATGAAACACTCTAACTTCACAGAAAACATTCTGAATGCGCCGATTGATGAGACCATCTGCTGGTGCGGAGCTGTCAGCAAATATTCGATTCTGGAAGCAAAACGAAACGGGGCACGCAGTCTGGATGATATCCGTCGCATGACCGGCGCCTGTACGGCTGGGCGTTGCAAAGAGCTTAATCCGCGGGGCCGCTGCTGTTCCATTGAGATAATGCAGTTGCTTGCTTCAGATATCGAATAAACTGGAAACTTTTATGAAACGCATTTTACTTATTTTTTCATTGCAACGCTGTCAATTCAGCTTCTATAATTGACTACAAACGCTGCTGAAACCGAGTTCGATACCTTTCTCAACAGCTTCAACTATGAAGTGTGCGATGAAATGAAGATTGACAGCAAAGGGTTGGTTCCGCTACTAACCACCGGCAAGGCCATACTGGTCGATGTACGCTTTGTCGAAGAGGTGGCTGCTTGGCGCAGCGGTTTTTCAGTGAACATACCGTTGAACGAGTTTCCAAAAAGGATTAACGAGCTGCCTAAAAATAAAGTCATCGTTACAGCCTGCCCGCACAAGGACCGTTCGGCCATTGCCATGGCCTACCTGCGCAGCAAAGGGTACAATGCAAAGTATCTAACCGATGACCTGATTGGCCTTTCGGAACACCTGCGGGGGGAAAGGGCAAAGGATTTTGTTGAAGACATGAACAAACTTGGCCAAGGTATAACAGCTAAATATTTTTCACCGACCATCTTGCAGAACTTTCTCCTGTTGCAACTCAAAGTCTTTTTGCAGGCACCCTCAAATCCTGTTTATGCAATTTGTAAAAGACTTTGACAATTTGCATAAACCCCGCTAAAGAGTAAGTTTCTAGCTCGAAACGGGGATAACACAAAAATGAAACATCTCGCCCAAACCATCAAAGCCCTTTCTGATCCGATCCGCCTGCGAATCGTTCTGCTGCTGCAAGCCGAAGGAGAGCTGTGTGTCTGCGACCTGATGGCGGTACTCAAGCTGCCGCAATCCACCGTTTCCCGCCATCTGGCCTACCTGAAACGCAGCTGTTGGGTTGACACCCGTCGCCAGGGTGTCTGGATGTACTACCAGCTCAGCCGCGAAAGCTGCACAATCTGCAGGGAAATGCTGGCAATGCTCAAGCTGCATGCCGGCAGTTACACACAGTTTGAAGCCGACCGTAAAGAACTGGTCGCAATCCTGAAGGAAAAACCCGCCTCCCGCTCCTGAGTAACCCTCAATTCCACTGCATTAACATAATTGCAACTTGCATACATCCGCTAAAACGAATATTTTATTCCTGCCTTTTCGTAATTTCAGTGTATCAAAACACCGTCTATGCCTGGTTATTCATTACTATTCTGCCGCCGCTGGTCGGGCTGAAAGGAATGGTGGTGGATGTCGGCATCGGACAGATTGCCGAAAGTGTTTTCATCTATCTTGGAATACCCTGTATTGCCGGAGCCTTGACTCGTCTGATTGGCGTCAAGATTATGGGCAAGGAACGTTATCACCGTGAATTTGTGCCGAAGACAGCCCGCTAACACTGATCGCACTGCTGTTCACCATCGTGGTGATGTTCAGCCTGAAAGGGCAATTGATTGTACAACTACCCATGGACGTGCTGCGCATCGCCCTTCCGCTCTTGATCTATTTCGTAATCATGTTTCTGGTGTCGTTCTGGATGGGCAAGCGGGCGGGGGCGGATTACTCCAAGACAACTACGCTGGCCTTTACCGCTGCCAGCAACAATTTCGAGCTGGCCATAGCCGTTGCCATCGCCGTCTTCGGAATCAACTCCGGTGCAGCTTTTGCAGCTGTAATCGGCCCACTGGTTGAGGTGCCGGTGATGATCGGCTTGGTTAATGTCGCCTTCTGGTTTAAGAAGAGGATGTTTGCAGAAATCTAAATTGTACTCAGCTTTAAATCGGGTAGGAGGCGGGATAAATCGGCCGGAATGACGGCAATTGAAGATTGATCCTGTTCTATTTACTCAAATGTCTTGCGGTATTATTGATAGATTTATCCTAAAAACGGCATTTGAACCGCCGAACACGCCGCCAAAAGTAGGCGCTTCTAAGCGATGAACGCCGAGAAAACCAGGCTTTATATTAAAAAGCTGATTCACCTTTCAGGTTAAACCATGAGTACTTCCAAGCTTTTGATTTATCGGCGTGCATCCGCTTTTATCGGCGGTTAACTGCTTTTTTAAGGATAAAATACTAAGAACCTGGAGAGGCTGTTTATGGGTATTGCCAAGTATTTTAACAACATTCTCGATGTTCTGGGAGATGGCGTATATATTTCGGACAGGAATGGGATCACCCTCCAGGTTAATAAAGCCTATGAAAGACTAACCGGTTTAAAGGCGGAAGAGCTGTTGGGACGGTCGGTTGTTGATTTGAAGAACGAGGGGAAGTTTGATGCTGTATTGAATCCTCAGATTGTTGAAACCAGGAAAGCCAAAACTCTGGTTCAGATCACTAAACCGGGCTACAAGGTGATCTTGAGCGGTAATCCTGTCTTTGACAGTTTGGGCGAAGTGGTTTTGGTGGTGACATTTGTAAGAGACGTGACCGCCCTCAGTCAGTTGAAAGAACAGCTCAACGCCCAGATGGAACTGATAGAAAATATCAGCGGCTCGCTTGCCCAGGCCGGATGTGGTACCTCTCCCCTGATAATGATCAGCAGGCCCATGATTGAAATTGTTGAATCTCTGCAAAAAATTGCCAGGACAGATGTTACTGTCTTGCTTCTTGGAGAAACAGGCGTCGGAAAGGATGTTCTGGCCTGTATGCTGCACAAGCATAGTCAGCGGGCAAACCAGCCTTTTTACAAGGTGGATTGTACGTCAATTCCAGAAAATCTGGTTGAATCGGAGTTGTTCGGTTATGATGCGGGAGCTTTTTCCGGGGCAAACAGGAAGGGGAAACCGGGTCTGATTGAGATGGCCGACAAAGGCACACTCTTTTTGGATGAGATTGGCGAACTGCCCCTTGCGATGCAGGCTAAATTGCTAAGAGTCCTCCAGGACCAGGAAATCAAGCGCGTTGGCTCTAATACGGTCAGAAAAGTGGATGTCAGGATTGTTGCCGCGACGCACCGTGACCTGGAAAAAGGGGTAAGTGAAGGTTCCTTCAGGATGGACCTGTACTATCGACTCTGTGTAGCAGTTCTCAAGGTCCCGCCATTGCGGGAGCGCAAGCAGGATATTGTTCCTTTGACCTACCATTTTTTGAAGAAATTCAACAGTAAATACAACAAGTCTGTCAAGTTCTCCAAAGAGGCTATGTCTTCATTTCAGGGGCACAGCTGGCCGGGAAATATCCGTGAGATGGAGAATCTGATTCATAATCTTGTAGTTACGTCAAATAATGATGAGATTGAGCTATATGATCTACCCAATAACTTGAATCCCACGCTGATGAATTCAGAAACAAAAACATTGCATGAGATGATGAGTGACTTTGAAAAAAGTATTCTGAAAAAGGCGTTAAGTGACCATGGTTCGATTACTGAAGTTGCAAGCGCATTCAAGGCGGATCGTGTGACAATATACAGGAAAATGAAAAAGTACGGTTTGGCTTGATTTTTTAGCTTTTAACTACAACACTATTTCGGTATAGACAAAAACGCAATGCACGTTGCTGATTTGCAATGCAGGTTAAGTCTTTGTAAAGTTAGTGATATCGTTATTTTGCAACGTCTGCTTGTTGCATTAATGCAATGCAAGATTTGTTTTTTTTGTGGAATGGTAATAATAGTAGCCTGTTTTCCCATAAAAAATTAATTTTCAATTTTTTTTGTTTTAAATTAAACGATATTTTATTTTTAAAAAATACTGTGATTATTGAGATAATTATTCTGTCCTCAAGAGTTTGCGTTTTATTGGTATTGAGACTGACCCGTAAAGTTGTGATTTAAAGAACAAAGCTGCCAGGAAGATCAAAGAAGCTGTATTTGTTATTTCCCTCCCCGTCTTACTCCTGCTTTCTGACTACGTTGTTTACTCTAACCACAAATCATGTTATTCAAATTTTTAGAACAACTTTATAGTGATTGGCACATAAAGTGCTGTGTTTTGTATTTGGTGATAACCTGTCTTTTGTGTGGTTATGTTAAAATACAGGTAAATCATCGACAAAAAACTCCAGAAGAAAAAGCCAATCCATGACAAGTCGTTGAGCACTGAAGTTATGCAGCAACAAAACTTAAGGGGGTCTGGAAATGAAAAAGTGGAAAACCGTATTTTCGCTGTTTGCAGTCATGTTGTCAGTTATCGTTGCACATGGTTCCGCACTGGCATTGGACAAGGTTATCGTCGGATTTCAGCCTTATGACACCATTTCGTATCAGGTTGCTGTTAATCAGGAGCTCGGCATCTGGAAGAAGCATTTTCCGAAGGGCGTTACTGTAGAATTTGAAGGAGCACTTCAAGGCTCAATCATTTCAAATAACTTGCTGGCAGGAAAAGCCCATATTGGCTATATGAGCGTTATGCCGGCAACACTGGCTGCAACAAAACCTGATCAGGCAAAAATCAAGATGGTAGCAAGTCTTGGGATGTCTGATGGCATGCGCTGCTCTTTGCTACTTGTCCGCAAGGATGCGCCGCAGTTCAAGAATCAGGAAGAGGCTGTTAAGTGGCTTGATGGAAAAGTTGTGGCAGCACCTAAAGGTAGTGCAGCAGATCAGTATATGCTGATGCTTTTCAAAAAATACAACGTCAAGCCGAAAGAGTATCTTAATCAGTCTATTGAAGTTATCGGCAGCAACTTCCGGATTAAAAAGCTTGATGCCGCTGCAATGTGGGAACCAACAATATCCCGCGTTGGAGACCTGGTTGGTGAAGGACTGGTACGTATCGCAGCAACTGGAACTGCTGTAAATAATCCTGATTTGGGAATTCTTGTTATGCGAGGCGATTTTGTTGAACAAAATCCTGCACTTGCCGAAGCCTGGATTCGTTCTGAGCTTGAGGCTCAACAGTATATCAGTGATCCGAAGAACTATGCAAAAGTAATAGATATGGTTGCTAAATATGCAACCGGTATGTCGAAAAAAGTTCTCTGGTACTCAATCTACGGACAGATTCCTGCAAACGTCGGCGGTACTAAGCAGCGTGAATGGAAACCCTTTATCTTTGACAAAAAAGTCATGGACAATATCAATGACGTTTATGCATTCCTGCTTAAGGAAAAACGCACAAGAATCGGTGTACCAATCCCAGGCTCGATTGATGATTCAATAGCCAGGAAAATTCTGAAAGAGAAGAAGTTGAAATCTCCGGTAGCTGTTATCGTCGGACTTCCGGCATCGGAAAATCCTTTTAAGTGATTAGACAAAAGTGACTGGGGTGATTCATGCAGACTGAACAGACTTTAACGGTGAAAGAGGTAGATGTTAAAGACGTACAGGTATCGTCCTTCAGTCTCTTCTTTTTTCGTCTCAAACTTTGGATTAAGAGCCCCACACCTTATCTTACCTTGCTCGGTCTGATATTGTTTATACTGACCTGGTGGCTGACAACAGAGGTCTGGAAGCTGCCTCGATTTGAGAAGCTTCCGGGCCCGGTCAGTGTTGTTACGGAGTGGATTTCCAAAGATCCTTCCTATGGGATATCAATTTACACGCCTGAATATTATCAGCACATCTGGAGAAGTATTATCCGTGTTATGGAGGCGTTTGGACTAGCAACAATTCTTGGAGTTCCGCTTGGTCTCTTCATGGGTTGGAAAAAAACATTCAAAGACTTTACATTCCCGGTCATGGAAATCCTCAGGCCGATTCCGATGTTAGCCTGGGTTCCTCTTGCAATTCTCATGTTTCCCGAACGTGAAATGGCTATTATATATCTCACCTTTCTCGCATCTTTTTTTGCAACTGCATTGAATGCGCTGCTAGGCGTTGAATCTATCGACGAATCCTATTTTCGGGCAGCACATTGTCTGGGAGCAAAAGATCGTCACATATTTTTTCGGGTGGTTGTACCTGGAGCGCTGCCGTTCATTTTTACCGGTTTGCAGATAAGCATGGGGGTTGCTTGGTTTTCTCTGGTAGCAGGGGAGATGCTTGCAGGTGAATTCGGTCTCGGATATCTCATCTGGAACTCTTTTATTCTGGTTCAATACCCGGTGATTGTGATTGCAATGATTACGCTTGGAGTCATTGGGTGGGCCAGCAGCGCCATGATTAGATTTGTGGGAACGCTTCTCATGAAGTGGCAGGCAAGGGGATTGACATGAGGGAGTCTATGACAAATACAGAAAATACCTGTCCATCCGGAACATCGGAAATGCATAAGAATGAACCGGCGGGAGGTAAGATAAGCATTCGGAACGCCACCAAGCTTTATGACCCGGATGGGGCTAACGTCCTTGCCCTTGACAACTGTTCCATGGAGATCGAGGCCGGGGAGTTTTGCGTTATAGTCGGCCCCTCCGGGTGCGGTAAAACAACGCTGTTGAATGCAATTGCAGGATTTCACGGAATCACATCAGGGCAGATAGATATCGATGGAAAGATGCTCTGTTCAGGTGCTAGAAAAGCTGATCCGGGGGCTGATCGCATTGTGGTTTTCCAAAATGGGGCTCTTTTTCCGTGGTATACGGTTCTTGAAAATGTCACTTTCGGCCCCGCTGTTCAGGGCAAGATGTCCAAAGAAGTCGCCCGGAAAGAAGCTGAACAGATACTGGCCGAAATGGGACTCAAGGGGATTTTGCACAATTACCCGAGTGAAATTTCCTCCGGTATGCGCCGCAGGGTCGAAATAGCCCGTGCCATGATGAATGATCCCAATGTGCTTCTGATGGACGAACCGTATCGCGCCATGGATGCCTTGACAAAAACCATTATGCACAAAAACCTGCTTGATGTTTACGACAGATCCAAGAAAACGGTTTTCTTTATTACTCATGACCTTGAAGAGGCCATTTTCCTGGGCACTAAAGTGTATGTTATGACAACCCGTCCGGGAAAGATCAAAAAGGTTATAAACGTCGATCTCCCCCGTCCGCGTGATTATAAAATACTCTCTTCCGATCGGTATCTG
>Ga0105048_10002305_pt1 | contig 30898 bp, 22 predicted proteins | sample MAT05_FD_78382 | JGI IMG/M metagenome (GOLD analysis project Ga0105048, IMG submission 78382) | Freshwater microbial communities from Lake Fryxell liftoff mats and glacier meltwater in Antarctica - MAT-05 | ecosystem: Environmental > Aquatic > Freshwater > Ice > Liftoff microbial mat | place... | reverse complement strand
TTATTATGGCTTTTCTTCATGTATTTTTCATTATGTTCTATTGATTTTGTAATTATAAAGATGTTAACTTATTACCTTTTTTGCTCAGTTTTTTACTAATTTTACTCCGTGCCTTATAAAGAAAGAGAGATAGAGAAAATTTATTATCCAATTGGTGAAGTTGCAGAGATGTTCAATGTAAACACTTCACTTATTCGCTTTTGGGAAAAAGAATTTGATATCATAAAGCCAAAAAAAAACAAAAAAGGAAATCGTCTTTTTACGAAAGAGGACCTTGAAAATTTTAAAAAAATTTTTGTTTTAGTGAAGCAAGAAGGATTTACGCTTGAAGGGGCTAAACAAAAATTAAAACAAGCTGTTGGAAATATAAATCAAAATGATGAAATTTACCTAAAACTAGAGCGTATTAAAGCTAGTTTACTTGAATTGAAAAAAACACTTTGAACTTGGTATAGAAATTGTAATGTTGAACTAAAATAAAGAGAAAGTGAGAACCCTACTGTTGATTTTAATTAGTGCGCTTGGTGTCATTTTTGGACTGTCATTCAGAGAGACAAAGACTGAAGTGAATTTAACTAATAATGAATACAAAGTATTGACTGTTCAAGGTCGTATTGTATTTGAGCAATCAGGAAAAGACATGCAGCGAGGTGATTTGTATGTAACCGGAACTCCACTTGATTTTACAACAGCAGCTTCTCGTGCAGCGATTATCAATGATGTGAACGGACGTTTTGTTATTAGTTCTACAAAAGGTAAATTAAAAATATTGCCTGCTGCTAATAATGTTTCTTCTAGAGGTGGTGCAATTTTGAATATTGTTGATTTAAAGAATCATTTTGCGGGTCGCTATTTGGTGATTAAACGTGGTGAAATTCAAATAGGTCATGAGGCATTTCCAATGAATGAAGAAAATTATTTCTATGTAAAATATGAGCACAACGGCGAAATAATTCCAAAAAAAATAAGAGCAGAAGGTGATTTTCTAATTTTGGATGCAACTGAAATATTTAAAATAGATGGAGAAGCTATTCCGATTACTGAAAAAGAAATGACGCTTTATTATAAAAGTGAAAAAACATTGAAAATTAGTATCTTTACACCGATATTTGCAGATGCGAATCAATTAAAAGAGGAAGTTAGTATCTTATTGGAAACACTTCAAAAAGAATCCGCAACTAAAAAAATTGATGAGGTTACTGCATATTTAAATGAGTTTTACGGTAATCCAAACAAGGATAATTTATCAAGTTGGTTAAAGGCAGAATTTAGTTTAGAATAATTTAATTTTAAAAATATGAAAAAGATAGTAGTTAGTATTTCGGTTTTAGCAATTGTTGTTATGTTCTTTTCTGTAATAGGAAATGACGAAACAAAAAAATTAGCAGCATCCGATCAGTATAAAGTGATTAAAGTGGATGGTAAAATCGTATTTCAAAAAACACTTGTTGACATGAAACAAGGTGATGTTTTTATGCCCGGCACTCCTCTTAATTTTACTACACCTGCTTCAAGAGCTGCTGTTATCAGCAATTTAAAAGGACGTTTTGTACTTTCTGCCGCTGAAGAAGGACAAACTAATATTTTACCTGCAACCAATAATGTTTCATCAAGAGCTGGTGCACTTATTAATTTGGTTGATTTGCAAAACCATTTCTCTGGAAAATATTTAGTAATTGGCGAAATGAAATTACAATTAGGAAAAGAAGCATTCCCGATGGGTGATGCGAATTTTTTCTATTTAACTTATTATCACAACGAGGAATCAATCAGAAAAAAATTAATTAGCCAAGATGATTATTTGATCTTAAACAAAGAAGAAATTTTTAAAGTAGATGGTCAATCAATTCCTGTAACTGAAAAAGAAATGGTTTTGTTTTATCGTCAAGGATCTGAATCAAAAAAAGTAGGAACATTTACACCCGTATTTCCAGAACTTACAAGTTTAAAAGGTGAAGTGGAAGTAATCTTGTCAGAATATGCTGATAAAGATGCAGCAACTCAAATCAAAGAGATTACTGCTTACTTGAATGAGTTTTACGGAAACCCTCAAAAGGATAATCTTGGTGTTTGGTTAAAATCCGAATTCAACTTGCAATAAGTTTAACATCCAATTATTTTTTTTGTAGATTTTATATTTTCTGCGAAATTAAAACTTCGTTTTGATAATAATGTTCGACTCAAAAATTGGATTTGCTTTCGTTTTTCTACTATGATTAAAAATCTTATCGGCATATTTATTATTATACTTTCTTTTTCTTTTTTAGGAAAAAATGAAACAATTAAACTGGCTAACGCTGATCAGTATAAAGTGATTAAAGTTGACGGTCAAATAATTTTTCGAAAAACAAAAATTCCGATGAAACAAGGGGATGTTTTTATTTCAGGAACTCCAATTGAATTTAGTACACCCCAATCGCGCGCCGCAGTTATTAGTAGTGCAAAAGGTCGCTTTGTTATCTCTGCATCTGATAATGGAGAAGCAAAAGTTTTACCTGCAACAAATAATGTTTCATCAAGAGCTGGTTCAATCACAAATTGGGTTGGTTTGCAAATGCAGTTTAGTGGACGTGTGTTGATTTTGGGTGAAATGAGGCTTAAACTTTTTGGTGAATCTTTACAAATGACTGACAGCACTTTTTTCTTTTTAACGTATGTGCACAATGATGAAAATATAATAAAAAAAATACCTTACGATAATCAGTTTTTAATTTTGAATAAAGAGGAAATATTTAAAATTGATGGACAACCAATTGAAGTAAGTGAAAAGCAAATGACTTTGTATCGCAGTGAGTCAGGTAAAGCTTTTAGAATGGGTGAATTTACTCCTGTATTTCCTGATTTAGAAATATTAAAAACCGAAATTTCGATTTTGCTTTTGGAATGCGCAGAAATGAGTGATGGCACAAAAAGAAACGAAGTGAAAGGTTATTTGAATGATTTCTACGCTAAACCAGAAACAGACAACGTTAATAACTGGTTGACAAGTGAATTTAATCTGCAATAATCAGCACTATCAAGTCAAATCATTCTTAACTGCGTGCGAATAATTAATTTGCACATGTAAAAAAGGTAAAATCATTTACTTGTTTTTATCTTTGCGCGATGCAAGAAACCATTTTAATTCTCGATTTCGGATCACAATACACGCAACTTATTGCGCGAAGGCTTAGAGAACTGAATGTTTATTGCGAAATTCATCCTTGGAATAAGGTGCCTTTTATTGGCAATGACATTAAAGGAGTTATTTTGTCTGGCAGTCCTTTCTCCGTTCGCGACGAAAATTCTCCAAAGCCTGATTTAACTGATATTAAAGGCAAGCTTCCATTATTAGGTGTTTGTTTTGGTGCTCAATATCTAGCACATCATTATGGTGGAGAAGTAGCTTTATCGAAAACTCGCGAATATGGTAGAGCAAAATTGACATTTGTTGATTCAACTTCGCCCATTTTAAAACATGTAAAAACAGATTCACAAGTTTGGATGAGTCATGCCGATACCATTAAACACATTCCGGAAAATTATAGATTGATTTGTTCAACTGCTGATGTTGAAATGGCGGGTTATGAAATTAGTGATGAACAAACTTATGCAGTTCAGTTTCATCCTGAAGTTTATCATACTGAAATTGGAGGTCAAATATTAAAAAATTTCTTAGTTGATATTTGTCATTGTTCTCAAAACTGGACGCCAGATTCATTCATTGATGTTACTGTTTCAGATCTTAGAAAAAAAATAGGAGAAGATAAAGTTGTAATGGCTTTGTCTGGTGGAGTTGATTCTACTGTTGCTGCAACACTTTTACACAAAGCAATTGGTCAAAATTTATATTGCATTTTTGTTGACAATGGTTTGTTGCGTAAGGATGAATTTGAAAGTGTTTTGGATTCTTATCGTGGAATGGGTTTAAATGTAAAAGGCGTAAATGCTAAAACAAAATTTTACGATGCCTTGAAAAATGAAAAAGATCCAGAGAAAAAAAGAAAAATAATTGGCGGTAAATTCATCGATATTTTTGACGAAGAAGCAAAATTATTGAAGGATGTAAAATGGTTAGGACAAGGAACAATATATCCAGATGTAATTGAGTCTGTTTCAGCAACTGGAGGTCCTTCTGCTACAATTAAATCGCACCATAACGTTGGTGGTTTACCAGATTTTATGAAGTTGCAAATTGTTGAGCCTTTGCGTTTATTATTTAAAGATGAAGTGAGAAGGGTTGGTCGTTCGCTTGGGATAACAGAAGATATCATTGGCCGTCATCCTTTTCCAGGTCCAGGACTGGGTATTCGTATACTTGGTGACATTACTGAAGAAAAGGTACGCATTTTGCAAGAGGTTGATAGTATCTTTATAAATGGTTTGAAAGAAGCAAAATTATACAATGATGTGTGGCAAGCTGGTGCAATTTTATTGCCGGTTCAAACCGTTGGTGTAATGGGTGATGAACGCACTTATGAAAATGCAGTAGCATTAAGAGCCGTAAGTTCAACTGATGGAATGACGGCAGATTGGTGTCATTTGCCGTATGAGTTTTTAGCTAAAATATCAAACGATATAATTAATAACGTAAAAGGAATTAATCGTGTGACTTATGATATCAGTTCTAAGCCACCTGCAACAATTGAATGGGAATAAAATGAAACATTATCTATTAGCATTTTTATTTTTTTTAATAACGCCAACGTTGATATTTGCTCAACCAGAAGGAGCTGTTGTAGAAACAATTAACGGTAAAAAATACTACATTCATATTGTTGAACAAGGGAATACGTTGTACGGAATTCAAAATTTGTACAAAGTAAAAATGGAAACAATTTTAGCCGCCAATCCAAATTTATCTGACAATCTTATTATTGGACAAAAAATATTAATTCCTGTTGATCCAACTACTAATACTTCAGTAATGCAAAGTAGTACACACACTGTGCTAGCGGGCGAAACACTTTATGGAATTTCAAAAAAATACAATTGTACAGTTGCGGAATTGCAAACTTTGAATCCAGGAATTTCTGAAGGAATTTCTATTGGTCAACAAATTAAAATACCTGCAAAAGAATCTAATAATACTACTGAGGTAATTCAATCAGACCCAATAACGACAGCGTTTACGTATGATATTTCTTACAAAGATTCATTAGTGCGTCATACCGTTCTTGATAACGAAACGTTGTATTCTATCTCAAAACGATACATGGTTTCAACCGACACAATTCAGAAATTAAATAATTTGACTGGAGCAAAAGTAAAAAAAGGTGATGTGCTATTAATCCCCGTTAAAAAAGTAAATTATCAAGTCATAGAAAAAGAAATTGTTCACCTAAATTCAGATCCAATCATTCCTACAGATACAAATAATATTAGTGTCCGAGAAGATGTTTATACCGTTGCACTTTTATTGCCGCTCATGTTGAATTTGAATGATGCGGAAATGGGAAAACCATTGAAGTTAGATCAAATTCGTGAATTATATCCATTAACAAAAATGGCTTTTGAATTTTATCAGGGATTTGTTTTTGCAGCTGATTCGCTTCAAATGGCAGGATTGAGTGTTGAAATTTATGTTTACGATACTAAAAAGATTCAGCAACAATATTGAAAATTTTTGGAAATGAAAAATTCAAATTAATGGATTTAGTGGTTGGACCCATGTATCAAGTTGAAACAAACTTAACTGCGCAATTTTGTGCAAGTAGAAATATTCCTTTGGTTTTACCTTTTAAAGTTGATGCGGCGGTGGTAATTAAAAATCCAAACGTCTACAAAACAGTCGCATCAAATATGACGTTGATGGATGGTGCTGTTGATTATATTTTAGCCAATCATGCGCATCATAATGTAATGATTGTAAAACCGACTTTAACTTCTGACATTGCAATATTTGACAGAACTCGGGAACGATTTAATTCAAAAATTGGAGGAATTCCTGGAGCCATGAATCCGCAAATTGTTGAGGTTACTTCTGGCAGCAACAGTGGGAAGGATATGGATGTTTATATTAAAAAAGACACTACAAATATTATCATTGTTCCATCTGAAAATATAAAATTTGTTGCAGGCATAATGATGAGGTTAAATAGCGTGATGAACAGCAATGGGCGTGCTTCAAAAATGCGCATCATCGTTTTTGGAATTGAAGACTGGAATCGTTACGAAGATTTAGATGTTCAACATAAAAACAGATTGTATCAGCATTATGCAACGTATCGTTTTGTAGATTATAATAAAGCTAAAGGTTTAACATTTGTGAAAGCTTATAGAAACAGATTTGGTACGGATCCAACATTGTATTCCACTCAAGGCTTTGATGTTGGAATGTATTTTCTTGGTGCTTTGCATTTATATGGAAAAAACTTTGATCCTTTTTTAAAGAACTATCAAATAGAATTAGTTCAAAATGATTTTGATTTTCAGCCTGTGGCAGATGGCTCTGGTCGAGAAAATATGCGCGTTTGTATTGCAATGTATCGCAATTACAAATTAGTGCAAATGAGTAATTAAATCAAGAAATAGGTTTAATTGTTCCAAAATTCAAGGAGAATTTCATAAAGTTTGAACACATGTTTTTTTGTGATTTTTTATCAGAATTCATCAAATTTTAACACATCACCTCAAACGTTTATTCTTTAATGCCTTTAGGAATTCAACATGTCGTTATTTTTATTTAATTTAAGGCAACCTAATAGATTCTGATTTCGTTTAACCTTGTAAGAACTTTAAGTTCTTTTTAAGTTAATACCTGAAACATGAAAAAATTAGTTCTGGCGATTGCAATGAGTGTTACACTTTCTGCGTTAACGCAACAAGTTGGTGTAGATCCCAGATTATTAGCCTACCACGGCGATAAAATCATCAACCTTTACGAGACAAACAAAGAAGCTTATAACTCAATTCTTTACAAATTGGACAACAGCTTTTACATTGTAGATAAAACCAAATACAAGGGTCAGGAGCCAATAATTGATATCAAAACAGTTAAATCGAATGCTGGTAAAATATTTACTGTCGAGTTGTTGGCAGATTTGAAATCATTCAATTACATGCTTTATGATTTCAGAATATCACCAACAGAAAAAACAGTTTATGATTTGGGTGATGGTCGATTAATGATTTTCTATTCAATCAATACTGTCAAACAAAATTTCTCACAAGGTGTTAATAATAGCAACGATGAAAAAACTAAGTAGCATTTCACTATTTCTTTTTTTTGGGATACAAAGTTTTTCCCAAACTCAAATAGTGATGGACGCAGCATCTGACAATACAACGGTTAACTCGTGTTTTGGTGGTCTTTATGATTCAGGTGGTACAGGTCCAGTCACACCTTACTCAAATGGCGAAAGTTATGTTATTACTATTTGTCCCGATGTGCCTGGAGATTATATTACTTTGTTATGGACAACTTTTGCTTTAGATCCTACAGATCTTATTCCTGGACCAGGTTCCAATGCTGATAATATTACAGTTTATGATGGTCCGAATACGGCATCGCCAACATTAGGGACGTACACGGCAGGGCAGCTAACTGTTGGAGATATTTTTGGTGCAAGTACATTTAACCCGTCAGGTTGTTTAACAATTGAGTTTAATTCTAATGCTGCGGGCACAGGTAATTTTACTGCTCAAGTTACATGCGAAACACCTTGTGATCCCGGTACAGCAGTCGGCATGATTCTTAATGCTGATAACGTACAAGGTGATTCGATTGCAGTCTGCGTGGGTGAAACTGTTACTTTTCAAGATAATGGTTCAACGCCCGGAACGAGCGGATTATTTACAATCCAAAAATGGGTATGGAAATGGTTTGACGGATCACCTGACGATACGTTGTTAACTCCTGGACCAGTATCTCACGCATTCAATCAACCTGGTCAATATGTCGTTCAATTAGTTGTGGTTGATGATAATGGATGTGTAAACAATAACGCTACAGATATTCAAGTTTTTGTAACAACTTATCCAACTTTTGATCCTTTTCCAGGTGACACCTCAATATGTTTAGGTGAATTTGTTGATTTACAAGCTTTCCCTAATTCTTATGAAGTGGAATGGTCTGGATTTCCTTTGGGCGTGTGGGTTGATGATAATTGTATGAACGATTGGACAGGTATTTTGCAAACCACACCATTAGTAATTACAGGATATGATTCTAATATTTCGTTAAGCAATGCTAATCCAGATGTATTTAGTATTTGTGTAGATATTGAACATTCATTTATGGGTGACTTTGTTCTTCAAATTCAATGTCCTACAGGTCAAATTATGACGTTGCACCAACAAGGAGGTGGCGGTTGTTATTTAGGAGAGCCAGAAGATTATGTGATTGACTGTAACGATCCTGCAACATTTGGTATTCCTTATCATTATTGTTTCACCTCAACTGCTGCAGAAACTTGGGTAGATTATGTAAATGGTGGCGGTGCTTGTCCTTTGCCTGCTGGTGATTATTTACCTGTTGATCCTTTAAGTTTTGGTGCATTAGATGGTTGTCCTATTAACGGAACTTGGACTATGTTATTCACTGATCTTTGGGGCGCTGATGACGGTTCAATGCCAGGCTGGTCGATTAATTTTGATCCTGCTTTGAATCCACCTGTTACGGTTTATACTCCACAAATTGGTCTTGGACCAGATTCATCTTATTGGGATTTGTCAGATCCATTTATTATTGCAAGTACACCAGATGCAGATTTTATTACTGTTCAGCCAACTGCTGCTGGATCTTATGTTTATGATTATACAGTGATAAATAATTTTGGTTGTGCATATGATTCGACTATTACAGTAACCGTAACTGATAATCCACCTGCAAATGCTGGACCGGATGTTGCTTTTTGTAATATAGGTGGTTCTCCAGTTGAGTTAGGTGCGCCAGCAGCCATGTGTACGCAAGATGCCGGAAATTATACGTTGTGTTATGGTAATAATGTAAATCAAACCTTTACATATTGTCCTGATACGCCAGGTGATGGTTTAACTTTCATGTCAATTTCTTTTAACGCAGGTACTACTGAAACCTGGTTCGATTACGTGACTATTTATGATGGTCCAACTACTGGTTCACCTGTTATTGCTGGACCGATGGATGGCAACCTTGCTGGGTTAAGTTGGCAAGCAACAAATCCTTCGGGTTGCATAACAATGTTGTTGACTTCAGACGGCTCTGTTTCTTGCGTTTCAGGTTCAACAATAGCTTGGGATTACGATGTTTCATGTGGTGGGGGTGGACCTCAATTAGTGTATTCTTGGACACCAAATGATGGAACTTTGAGTGATGTGACAATTTCAAATCCGGTTCTTATTAATCCTGCACTCACTGGTACATACGTTTTATCGCAACACACCGTTGGACACCCGCTTTGTATAGAAACCGATACTGTGACAGTATGTGTTGTTCAAAATATAGATGCAGGTTTGGATGGTACCGCGCAATTTTGTTCAAGCGACGCACCAACGGATTTATATAATTTTTTAACCGGAACACCACAACCTGGAGGTTCGTGGTTCAGTCCTGCATTTGCGCCTGTTGCTTCACCTTTTGATCCTTCAACAAATCCAAGTGGATTGTACGCATACATAAAAGATAGTTTGTGTTGTGCAGATACTGCTTATGTTGATGTACTTATTACTACTCTGCAAGGTGCTGCGGCAACTGTCAACTCTGATTGCCAAGCTTGTTTAGGCGAAGTTACCGTCAACGCATTAAATGGTGTTGCACCGTTTCAATACAGTAATGATAATGGTGTTACTTTCCAAGCGAGTAATTTATTTACTGGACTTTGTGGAAGTGTGGCGCCTGGCACAACATACATTTACATTTTTGAAGATGCATTAGGTTGTCAAGCTACAGTTGATACAGTTATTTTAGATATTAATTTCCCAACACTCAACCCACCAACACTTGTTAATGCTTCATGTTATACGGTTTGTGATGGTCAAATAACTGTTACAGGCACTAATATTTCAACATATCAAATTACCAGCAGTGGCGGTATTGTTACAAATAATGCTACTGGAATTTTCGGAGCATTGTGCGATGATACGTATGATATTTTAGTTGACAATGGCTACGGCTGCACAGTTACAGGTACTGCAACTATTACCGAACCAACTCCTCTTCAAATCACGTCTTTAACTTCTGATTTTGTTATTTGTGATGGTGGAACAACGACCTTAGATGTAACAGGAACAGGCGGAAATGGTGTTTACACTTACACTTGGACTAGTGGTGCTACAAACCTAGGTACAGGAACATCGCTAAATTTAACGGTACCAGCAACAATGACAGTTTGCGTAACAATGAGTGAAAATTGTCCTTCGCCAACTGTTCAGCAATGTATGACAATAACAGTCCCGCCAAAAGCATTCCCATTGATGACTTCGAACATTGTTAGTGGCTGTGCGCCAATTGTTGTTGATTTTACAAATCTTACCAATTATCCTACAGCTTCAAATACTCTTTGGACATTCTCAGATGGTACAAGTGCACTTGTTGCTGGAACAGGAAATATTTCGCATTCATTTGGAGAGCCGGGTTTATATGATGTAATGATGACAGTAACATCTATTGAAGGTTGTGTTTACGATACAACGTTTGTTGATTATATTGAAGTATTTGATTATCCTAACGCACTGTTTACCTATAATCCAAATCCTGCTGATATTTATAATACAGAAATCCAATTCAATGATTATTCTTCACCTGATGTAACATCATGGAATTGGATATTTTATTCTGGTTCTCCGAGCAATTCGTCTCTTCAAAATCCAGTTTCAGTTTATCCTGAATTTACACCTGGTGATTTTCCTGTTATTTTAGAAGTATGGAATGCTGCCGGCTGCAAGGATTCGGTAAATGGTATTGTAACTATTATCAATGATGTTGTGCTTTTTGCTCCAAATATTTTTACACCAGATGGTGATGAGTTCAATGAGTACTGGAGAGTTTACATAAATGGAATAGACATTTACGATTTTCACTTAACAATGTTTAACCGTTGGGGTGAAATTGTTTGGGAGTCCTACAACGCTGAGGGGGCATGGAATGGTCGTTATGGCAACCAAGCCATTGTTCAAGATGGAACTTACATTTGGGTTATTGAAGCAAAAGATACCTACAACGATAAAAAATATGAGTTTAGAGGTCATGTAACTGTATTAAAATAATTCAAGGTTTTTTTATGATATAAAAGGGGGATTAATCATCTCCCTTTTTTTATTTTTGCAAGCGGATAATTTGTTTGTTGAAAAATACATTTTTAATTTGGCTACTCTCAATTATTTTAAAGCGTCTATCGAATAAGATTTCGCGTATTATTATTTCAAGAAAAGATTAAATGGATTCTATCACTAAATTATTTGTTACGATTATTTTATTTGGCAACTATTTCACTGCGGCTGCAATGCCTGCTGGCGGAGTTCCAGGTAGTAATTGCAATGGAATGGGGGAATTGTGCTCGGATGTTGGTTCCGTTTTTCCATCTGTTGTGGGTGGTACTGCCGGAGGAGGAAATAATTATGGATGTTTGGGTTCACAGCCCGGACCATCATGGTTTTATTTAACCGTTAGTTCTAGTGGAAATGTTGATTTGAATTTAACTGCACCGAGTGATATCGATTTTATTCTTTACGGTCCATTTGCAAGTTTACCAAGTGCTCAAGCAGGTTGTGGAATGCTGGGTTCTGGAGGTGCAGGAGGAGCAATAGAAGATTGTAGCTTTTCAGGTACTGCAAGTGAAACGCCAAGTATTGTTGGAGGAATAGTAGGTGAAGTATATGTGCTTCTTGTAACAAATTATTCAGGTACAAACCAAAATATAACGATCACAAATGCTGGTGGTTCTGGTGCAGCTCTATGTTGTCCAGCTCCAGTGATGACGAGTCCAACATCAATTTCAATTTGTAGTGGTTCAACGCTAAACTTTGCATTAACAAGCACCATACCAGGCGCAACTTTTACTTGGATAGCAAATACATCCGCAACTGTTACGGGCGAAAGTACGACAATCCAAAACGGAGCAATAATTAATAATACTTTAACTAATCTTTCAGCCACAAATCAAAATGTCACTTACACTGTCACTCCTACTGCGGCTGGTTGCACTGGAGCTCCACAAACGGTTGTCGTAACTGTGGTTAAATTGCCAACTATGATTAGTGCCAATATTGCTTCAATATGTAGTGGTACAGCCGTAAATATCCCTTTAGCGGCTAATCCGGCTGCTTCAACATTTACATGGGTTGCTGCAGATAATCCTAATGTAACTGGAGAAAGTTTGATTTTGCAAAATACGGCTATATTAAATAATACATTGACAAATCCAACATCAAATACTGAAATTGTCACTTATACTGTAACACCAACATCAGTAGCAGGATTGTGCGTTGGTACACCTCAAGTTGTAAATGTAACTGTAAATCCTGCACCAACTATTACCAGCCCAAATACAGCAACCATTTGTACCGGTACCGCAGTAAATATTCCATTCACGGCTGATGTACCGTCTGGTTTTTCTTGGATTGGAATTGATAATCCAAATGTGACTGGTGAAAGTTTAATTGCTCAGCCAACAACTTTTTTAAATGATCTTCTGATTAACACTACAAATGTTGATCAAATTGTTACATATACAGTAACAACAACAGCCACAACTGGTGGTTGTGTAGGATCACAAATTGTTGATGTAACAATTAACCCAAACCCAACAATGACTAGTCCAACAGCTACAACGATTTGTAGTGGAACAGCTGTCACTTTAAATTTAACATCAGATATTCCTGCAGCTTTTTCATGGATTTCAACGGCGAATGCTAATGTGACCGGAGAAAGTATAATTGCACAAAACGCGTCAACAATTACCGACGTTTTATCAAATACAACTTTAGTCAATCAAATTGTGAATTATACAGTTACACCATCATCAACTGTGGGTTCTTGTCAGGGTTTACCGCAAAATGTTGCCGTCACTGTATTTCAACTTCTTGGAGCAACTGCTGTAACTAATTCAGATTGTCAAGCTTGCAATGGTTCTATTTCTTTGACGTCAAGTAATGGTATTGCGCCTCTTCAATTCAGTAATGATGGAGGAGTTACATTTCAACCTGGAAATTCGTTTGGCGCACTCTGTGGTGGAACGACTCCAGGTAGTAATTATAGTTTTGTTATTCAAGATGCTCAAGGATGCGCTCTAACGGTTGATGATGATGTAATCGATATTAATTTGCCAACATTAAATCCACCTGTTGTTGTAAACGCAAGTTGCAACACAATATGTGATGGTCAAATTACACTTACGGGAACAAATCTTGCAACGTATCAAATTACAGATGTTGGCGGAATTGTTACAACAAATGCTACAGGTGTTTTTAATGGACTATGTCCAGGTACTTACACTATTTTAGTTGACAATGGTTTTGGATGTACTGTGACAAATGTTGCTGTGATAACAGAACCAACAAGTCTGCAAATTTTATCTTTAACACCAGATGCTTTTGTTTGTGCGGGTGATCAAATAGCTTTAACCGCAACAGGAACTGGTGGAAATGGTATTTATACCTACAACTGGGCTAATGGCCCAGCAAATTTAGGAACTGGTGCTTCTATCACAATTTCTCCATCAGCGTCAATGACAGTTTGCGTAACAATGAGTGAAAATTGTCCATCACCAACTGTTCAACAATGTATGAACATTACTGTTCCACAACCAGCTTTCCCTTTAATGTCAGGAAATATTGTTAACGGTTGTGCACCAATAAATGTAACATTTACTAATCTTACAACTTACCCGAACATCAGTACAACGTTATGGGAATTTTCTGACGGTGGAAGTTTATTATTGAATGGGAATGCGTCTGCTGTCCAAACTTTTAGCGAAGGCGGTCTATATGATGTTACAATGACTGTGACAACAGATGTTGGTTGCGTTTTTGATACAACTTATGTTGATTATATAGATGCCTATGATTATCCACATGCACTCTACGCATATTCACCAAATCCGGCAACCATTTATGAAACTGAAGTTTCATTTACAGATTTTTCAACACCTAACATTGTTTCGTGGTTGTGGGAATTTGGAACAAATGGCGCATTAGGTGTTTCAACAGATCAAAATCCAACTGTAGTTTTTCCTGAAGGCCAAGTTGGGACTTATCCTATTTTACTTTATGTTTGGAACGCAACCGGATGCAAGGATTCAATTATCGGAGAAGTAAATGTTGTAAATGACGTGGTACTTTTTGCACCAAATATTTTTACCCCAGATGGAGATTCGTTCAATGAATTTTGGCGAGTATTTATTAACGGAATTGATATATATGATTTTCATTTAACCATGTTCAATAGATGGGGTGAAATTGTTTGGGAATCATATAACCCAGAAGGAGCATGGAATGGACGATACGGTGACCAAGAAATTGTGAAGGACGGCGTTTATGTTTGGGTGATTGAAGCAAAAGATACTTATAACGATAAAAAATACGAATTCAGAGGTCACGTTACTGTGCTTAACTAAAGAATTTTTGGAATGATTTTAAAAAGGGAGATGTTTCATCTCCCTTTTTTTATTTTTGTACTCGAATAAAATAAATATGGCTAAAAAGATTGGAGACAGAATAAGTACAGAGGATCAATCAGATTCTACAACTATTGTTATTCAGCCAAAAATTCAACGTTGGAAAGAGTGGTTATTAACGCTTTGGGTAATGGGCTTCACTTTTATTGGCGCCGTTATGATTTACCTTTTGTTAGGTGGAATTTATTCGCTACAAGTTGTTGGTGATAATGTTGAGGATATTCGTGATCAGCAACTAGTGTACACTATTGTTTTCTTAGGATTCTGGGCTTATTTTGAATTTAAAGTTGTTAAAGCGCTATTATGGTATAAGTTTGGAAAGGAACTAATTAAAATTGATCGCGATGCATTATGGGTTAAACGCTCTGTTCTTAGTTATGGAAAATCACATCAATACTTTTTTGAAAACATTAAAAACTTTCATTTGATTAAACATGATGCTACAGGTTTTGGGCAATTTTTTGAAAATGCTTATTGGAGTTTAGGAACGGATGCTTTGACTTTTGATTATTTTACAAAAGCAAAATCATTTGGAAGAAAACTGGATGAAAAAACAGCAAAGTTATTAATGCGTTTTATGGATGATCGAATAAAAACATTACGAAAGAAAAAATAATCAGCTGAGTTTAAAAACAACGCTTTTAACGCGCCGAGTTTTTTGTCCATCAATATCTTCTTCAAGTATTAATTTAGTTGCGTCGGCGTTTTCAAAAACTTCACTTATATTTTTTATTTCAGCGACAGGAATAAATTCTTTACTCAAATTTTGTTTTAAAATAACAGAATCGATTTGAACGATTTTCACGGCTAAAATTTCGGATAAGCGTGCTCTGTTCTTTACTCTTGATGCATTATCAATAAATTCTATGCTTGTGGGTATTTCTTGTAAATCTAAAATGTTACATAATTTTTTAAAATGCTTGTCACTACCAATTGCAAGCGTAATTGTTTTTCCATCTTTTGTTTTAAATAGCTCTCCATAAGGCGCAATATTTGGATGTTTACTACCTATTCGTTGGGGAATGTTTTTTGCCATTAACCAATTCGTAGCTTGATTAGCAAGCGATGCAATTGCACTATCATAAAGACTAACAAGAACCCGATGACCAACTCCTGTTAATTGTCGCTGAAGTAGAGCAACCAAAATTCCTTCCTTTAATTGGTGACCTGCCAATAAATCAATTAGCGCCACAGGCATTTTTAGCGGACCAGATTCTTCCGTTCCGTTCATCGACATAAAGCCCGATTCAGCTTGTAAAATTAGGTCGTAAGCAACGCGTTCACTATCGGCACCAAATCCTGAAATTTCGCCATAAATAAGAGATGAATTTGTTTTGTGAATTTCGTTATAATTTAAACCGTATTTTTCAGCGTCACCTTTTTTGAAATTGGCAATTAATATATCGGCGTCTTGAATTAGTCCTTTAACTTTTTTCAAATTTTCTGCATCAGAAAAATCAACTGCTAAATATTTTTTATTCCAATTCACTGCTGAGAAATAGGCTGAAACAGTAGCGTCTTTATTTTCAGTTGGTAATTTCCAAGATCGTGTTACATCGCCACCAGTTTTTTTATTTTCTATTTTGATAACTTCAGCCCCCATTTCGGCAAAGAACATTCCAACAGATGGCCCTGCAAGTACGCTAGCTAATTCAACAATTTTCAAATGTTCTAATCCAGTTTTCATAAGAGCTAAAATAATGTTTTATAAGTAACTTTGGTGAAAACGCACAACACTTTATGACAAAAGTTGAATTCATAAAAACGCTGACTCCATTGCGTGAAAATCAAATTAAAAACACGCTGCATCTTTTTGATGAAGGCGGAACAATACCATTTATTGCTCGCTATCGAAAAGAACAAACCGAAAATTTAAACGAGGAGGAAATAGCCGCCATCGAAACGAATTCAAAATTATTTGATCAAATTGAAAAACGAAAAGAGTTTATTTTAGAAACGATTCGTGAAAAAGTTAAATTAACGGAACTACTTGAAAAAAAAATTAGAGAAACGTTTGACTTGTTGAAGCTGGAAGATCTTTATTTGCCTTATAAATCAAAACGAATCACAAAAGCAGAAAAGGCCTTGAAAGCTGGTTTAGGCGGAATGTCGGCTATCATAATGAAACAAGAGAATGGCGACCCCATTCAGCGTGCTGAAAAATTTGTTTGTAAAGATTATCCAACAACAAATGATGTATTAGATGGCGCACAAGAAATAATTGCTGAGTGGATAAATGAAAATGAAATTGTGCGAGAAAAATTACGCGAGTCATTTTTTGAACATGGAATTTTAACTTCAAAACTTGTTAAGTCAAAATTAGCCGAGGCGGATAAATACAAAGATTATTTTGATACCAACCAGATGCTTAAGAATTGCCCGGCGCATAGACTACTCGCCATTCTTAGAGGCGAAGACGAAGGTTTTTTGAAATTAAAAATAGAGCCAAATACAGATTATATTTTCACTTGGTTGAAACGATTCTACATTAAAAACTCAAATGATTGTGCTGAGCTTCTTGAAGAAGCAATTCAACTTTCGTACAAAAAATTACTTCAACCAAGTTTAGAAAATGAAGCAAAAAATCAGTTTAAAAATCTAGCAGATGATCAATCAATTCAAACATTTTCAAAAAATTTAGAAAAATTATTGTTAGCTGCACCTATAGGAAATAAAGTGATTCTGGCCATTGATCCCGGTTTTAAATCGGGTTGTAAAATTGTTGTGTTAGATGAAAAAGGAGATCTTAAGCACAATTGTAATATCTATCCGCATCCACCGCAAAAAGAAATTTCTGCCGCATCCTCAAAAATTGCGCAGCTCGTTCAAATGTATAAAGTGGAAGTAATTGCGATTGGCGATGGAACTGCAGGCCGAGAAACAGAAGCGTTCATAAAAAAAATAAGATTTGATAGAGACCTTCTTGTATTTAGCGTGCGCGAAGATGGAGCTTCAATTTATTCAGCTTCTAAAGTGGCGCGCGAAGAATTTCCGGAATTTGACATTACGGTTAGAGGTGCAGTTTCCATTGGTCGCCGATTAATGGATCCACTTGCAGAGCTTGTTAAAATTGATCCAAAGTCGCTTGGTATTGGACAATATCAACACGATGTCAATCAAACAAAATTGCAAGGAGAATTAGACAGAGTAGTGGTGAGTGCTGTGAACAAAGTAGGCATTGATCTTAACACGGCATCAAAATATTTGCTTAGTTATGTTTCTGGTCTTGGACCAAAATTGGCAGAGAACATTGTGATACACCGTGAAAAAAACGGACTCTTTAAATCGCGAAAAGAATTATTAAAGGTTGAACGAATGGGTGACAAAGCCTTTCAACTAGCTGCTGGATTTTTGCGCATAAAAAATGGAGAAAATCCGCTTGATAATAGTGCTGTGCATCCTGAGCATTATAAATTCATTGAACAACTTTCAAGCAAAGCAAAAATGCAAGTGAAAGAAGTTATAGGAAATAAAGAAAAAGTGAATCAACTCAAAACATTTTCAACTGAAAATCAACTTGGAGAATACACGTTAAAAGATATTTTTAGTGAATTAGAAAAACCAGGTATTGATCCAAGAAAATCGGCAAAAGTTTTTGAATTTTCGCCCAATGTAAAAACAATTGCTGATTTACATATAGGAATGCGGCTAAATGGCATTGTAACTAATGTAACCGACTTTGGGGCATTTGTCAATATAGGTATAAAAGAAAACGGTTTAATCCATAAAACTGAGGTGTCTGTCGAATATGTTGCAACAATTTCTGAGGTGTTAAGTATTCATGATCATTTGATCGTTAAAGTCTTATCGATTGATTCTGAGCGAAAAAGAATTGGACTAACATTAAAGAATATCTAAGAGTGAACCAAAACTTTCAATTAACGTAAAAAAAAAGAGAATGTTGGATTTGCTTACTTAAGTTAAAAAATTAGTAATTTAGTATTCTCGTTAAACGATTTATATTTACATGACAGATACAAGGAGACTAACTACAGAGGAGAAGGCGCTTAAAGTAAATTTAACTGACGATATCTACGGTGCGTTTGCCGAAATTGGAGGAGGGCAAGAAGTTGCTGCAAATTTTTTTAAAGCAGGTGGTTCATCAGGAACGATAGCCTATACGCGCTCTGCTTACGACATGAAAGTAAGCGATAGTTTTTACGGCGAATGTCAACGATATGTTTGCGAAGATAGACTAATGCAAATGTTGTCGAAAGAATATGAAACCTTAGAACAAACTTTACCAGAACGAATTAATAAAAATCGATTTTTTGTTTTTGCAAATACGGTTGAAGCCCTCAATTATCATAAAACAAACGAAGGCAAAGGTTGGATTGGCATGAAGTTTCAAATGAAAGTGGGTGCTAAGCCAAGTGAAATTGTACTGCACGTTAAATTGCACGACACATCTCATAAAAGACAACAAGAAGCTTTAGGAATTTTAGGAGTAAATTTAATTCACGCTGCTTTTTTTGATCAAGATACCATTGACGAATTTTTAGCAGCGCTTACTTATCGTTTGCCTAGAGAGCGCGTTGAGATTGATATGTTACGGGTACTTGGGCCTGATTTTGCTCACATTGATAATCGAATCATTGCGTTGAATTTGGTAAAGAATGGTTTAACGGATGCAACAATGTTTGATCAAAACGGGGCTATTTTGCAACCACGCGAGGCACTCTATAAAAAAAATGTATTATTGATGCGAGGTCGTTTTAGACCAATGACAAAAGTGCACGTTGATATGATTGCGCAAGGCATGTCTCAGTATTTAAAAGAACTTGATGTTAAGAAAGATAATGTTTGTATACTGCTTGAATTAACATTAAAAGATTTAACTGCTGATGGAAAAATTTCAGAAAAGGATTTTATTGATCGGGTTGAACTTTTAGGTTCCATGGGTTATACCGTAATGATTTCAGATTATCTCAAACATTATAAAATGATTGAGTATTTGTCGTCCATTACTAAAGGACAAAAAATTGGCGTGTTGTTAGGTATCTATAATCTTCAAACAATTTTTGACGAAAAATATTACAATACGTTAAATGGAGGTTTGTTAGAAGCCTTTGGTAGAGGTTTTGGTCACAATATCAAAATGTTTGTTTATCCAGCTATTGATATTGAAACAAATGAAATTTATGGTATTCATAATTTCAAATTACCAGAGCATCTGGCTTGTTTATTTGATTACATGATTAAAACAAACAAAGTTGATTCAATTCAAAATTACGATTCAGAATTATTACACATTTCATCCGACGAAGTTCTGAAAAAAATTCAAACAGGTGTTGCAAGTTGGGAAGATGATGTGCCTGAAAGTGTTATGAAAGCCATTAAATTCTATCATCTTTTCGGCTATCTCGAAGAAAAATTTCAAAAATTGCACGAGGTGCATCGTAGGAATTAATTCATAGTCCCAATCAACTGTCCGCTAAAATATTTCTCAATTAAAATAGTTGAGCCGTCTCTGTTGTAATAAATAATTCTGCCTTCTAGGAATCCATTTTTGTAATCACTTTCCATATAAAGTTGTTCTGAATCTTTATAGAATTTTTTGCATTTGCCGGTAAATGGTATATCATCTAATTTTGCAATTGTAGAAATTATTGGGTCGTTTGTTTTTAGCAATTCCAGTTCGTTACAATCACATGTTAATGTTTGGTCTAAGGCGCCATTTCGTTTTTGTTTTCCGTTTTCAAAAATTTCTTCAAATAATAATTCGCCGGCTTTATCATAATAAATTACTTTGCCGTGCAATTTTCCTTTCAGTAAATTTTTCTCGATATATTTATTTGTAGTCCCTTCATAATAACTGACGCAATTGCCAGTGTAAAGTGATGAGTCTAACAAGTGCGTTCCCAACGAGTCAATATTCAATAAACTACAATTACACGTATCTGTTTGATGATTTGTAGAATTTAAATTACCGTCGTTTGTAGAATTTTTATTTGCATTATCCCCACAACTAAGTAAAACAAAAGTCAAAAAATAATAACTCACCAAAATTCGACTAAAACTGTTCATTATAAAATAGATATTATCCTTAAAAATCTTTTTTGATATCCGGTGCTCTCATTAAAATTAGTAATTGTAACCCCATAATGGTTTTTTGATGAAGAGCTATGAATGAAATAAATTGTACCGTCACTATTCGAATAAATAATTCCTGCGTGACCTACTTTTCTGATTTCAGAATCTGTTCCGGTAAATAAAATGATATCTCCTTTTTGGGCTTTTTTATTTTCTACCACTCCGCCTGCATTTTCATAACCTGAACTTGAACGAGATGTTTTAATTCCAAAATGATTAAAAACAAAATAAACGAACCCTGTACAATCAAATCCTTTTTCTGTGATACCTGCATATAAATAAGGAATGCCAACGTGCTTCTCTGCAAATATTACAATGCTGTCGCGCAAATTGAACTTTTGTGCTTCCGAACTTTCATTTTTCGCATCTTGAGCATTGACGTGAAAAGTAAAAAAGAAAAGTATGCTAATTATTATTTGCTTCATCGTTTCACAAAATTACTATGTTTTTATAACTTTAGATGTTTAAAAAAGTAACAATCATGTCTAAAATTAAAAATGCACAGTTGCGCTATCGAGTAATTGATAGATGTTTGAGAAATGCTTATAAACCTTTTCCAACCAAAGATGATTTAAGAAAAGCGTGCGAAGAAGCATTGTACGGTTCATCGGGTGGCTCAGATATTTGTGATTCAACAATTGAAAAAGACATGTTTGCTATGCGGGAAGAATTGGATGCACCAATTAAATACAGCAAAACTGGAAAAGGCTATTTTTATGAAGATGCGGATTACAGCGTAGATAAAATTCCTTTGTCAGAAGATGACATAGATGCGATAAAATTTGCAACAAATACCTTGATGCAATTTAGAGATGTTGGAATTTTTAAACAATTTGGTTTTGCACTTGATAAAATTTTTGATCGTGTTCACATTGCAAATAATCCTTTGGATTCGGCCGTGGATAATTTTGTAATGTTTGAAACAGTTGATCAAACTATTGGCTCTGAAATGTTGCCGGAATTATTAAAAGCAATCAAAGAAAAAATTCTTATCACGTTTGATTATGCAAGCTTCATCAATGATAAAGGTAGGGAGAGAAAAGTATTGCCTCTATTATTAAAAGAGTATCGCAACAGATGGTATCTAATTAGTTTCTCGCTAGAAAAAGGAAAAATAACAACGTTTGGGCTTGACCGAATGAAGGAACTAAAATTAACGAAAGAACATTATTACAAACCAATTGACTTTAAAGCTGAAAATTATTTTAAACATTCAATTGGTATTACATCTAATGAAAATCAACCAGAAGAAATTCATTTTAAAATTGACAAAATTGGTTCAAAATACATCGATTCTCAACCCTTGCATTCTAGTCAGCGTTTAATAAAAGAAGGAACAAACCGCAATACGTATGAAATTAATGTGTTAATATCTGAAGAACTAAAAAGAACGCTACTTTCTTACGGTAGTCAGATTGAGGTGGTGAAACCGAAAACTTTGCGAACAGAAATTCGGGAGATAGTTTTGAACATGGAGCAACTTTATCACTAGGTATTTTAGGAATATTATAAGTTTTTTTTATTTTTACTGCAAACTTTCTAATCTCTCAATATTGGTAAGTCTTTAACTTAAATCGATTAACCATGAAAAAACATTTACTATTTGCACTTTTTGGTTTTGGTATATCAACTTTTACAATGGCACAAATCAGCGAAGGCGGTTTGCCAAAGTCGTTCGCAAAAGTTGTATTTCCTGAATCTAGTATTTATGATCAAACTTATCAAGTTCATCAATTAACAAAACCAGACATTGATTTGGCAATTGTTGAAGATGAAGAAAATGATGGTAAAGGAAAACCTTACAGAATTGGAATCAATATTCCTGTTTCTTATAGCATCAGCAATTCTGGTACTTGGTTAGACTTGCCAAACGGCGATAAAATTTGGCGACTTGGAATTAGAATTCCGGAAGCAAAAGCATTGACACTGTACTTTGGTGCTCCTGTTCAAATTCCTTATGGAGGGAAATTGCATGCTTATAATCAACGCCATTCTCAATATGTTGGAGCTTACACAGCAAATACGCCAACTTTCCAAGCAATGGAAATGGTAGAAGGTGATTTTATAACGCTGGAATATTATATGCCTTATGGAAGTACAACTTTGCCAGTTATTGAAATTAACGAAGTAGCCTATTATTATAGAGGTGTTGAAGGTCGTGTTGCAGGATTTAGCGATGCACCAGAAATTACAGACGAAAGATTACATGGTTCTTGTCAGGTGGATGCAATGTGTTCTGAATCTACTGGCATGACAAATCAACGCGCATCAACAGTTCATTATTCTTTTGTTGATGGTGGAACTTTTGTTTGTACGGCTTCGGTAATAAACAATACGGCTGTAGATTGCAAACCTTATATATTAAGTGCAAATCATTGCGGTAATCCTGCAAATAATGGAGACATAACTGGGCATATTTGGTATTTCAATTATCAACGACCAACTTGTGTACCAGGTAATACGGCAACTTTTCCAGGTGCTTTGTCACAAACAATGAGTGGAGGGACTTTTAGAGCTTCTTCAACTCTTGGAATTCATCCGGCTGGCAGTGGCTCGCAAGTTGATGGATGTGATTTTGTTTTGGTAGAATTAAATACAGCAATTCCTGCTGGTTATAATGCCTATTATGCAGGTTGGAGTAGAAGTACTACGGCTGCTACCTCAGGTAAATGTTATCATCACCCTGCTGGCGATGAGAAAAAAATCTCTACATATTCAGCGCCGCTTACTTCCGCAACGTACAATGGTGGATGGGCAAACGCGCATTGGGATGTAAATTGGGTGGCAACTACAAATGGTCATGGTGTTACAGAAGGTGGTTCTTCCGGTTCTGGAATTTATGATCAAAATGGTCGTATTGTAGGTCATTTATCGGGTGGTTCATCTTTCTGTGCTACACCAACTGCTGCAGATTTATACGGAAAATTTAATCAAGCTTGGACTGCAGATGGAACAACTAACAGCTCTCAATTAGAGCCTTGGTTAGATCCAGGAAATACAAATGCAATGACCTTAGACGGAACATTTTCTCCTTGCGCTCCTGTTGCACCAACTGCGGATTTTGTAGCAAGTGCAACAAATGTAACGCCAGCCACAACTGTTACATTTACTGATTTATCTTCTGGTTCACCCACTTCATGGGCCTGGGTTGTTGCTCCGGCAGTGGGATGGGTATATGCAGGTGGAACAAATGCTACATCACAAAATCCGCAAATTACTTTTAATACAATTGGATTTTATACGATTACCTTAACGGCTACAAATCTTCAAGGTTCTGATGGTGAAACTAAAAACAATTACATTGAAGTAGCGGCATCGGTTGGGCCATGTGTATCAACTTCAACACAAACATGTTCTGCAGCAGATGAATATATTTCAAACGTTCAATTCAATACAATTAATAACAGTTCTGCTTGTTCAAACTATACAAATTATCCTGCTGTAACCACAACGGTAACAAAAGGTTTAAGTTATAATTTAACAGTTGTTCCGCAAATTGGAGGAACTGTTGGAAGTGCATATACCAATGATGAAATTGCTGCATGGATTGATTGGAACGATGATGGTGATTTTGTAGATGTAGGTGAAAATGTTGCTTACGTAATAGTTGGAACTGGATGGAGTAATGTATTTCCTATTACTATTCCTTTAACCGCCGTTACCGGTTCAGTGGTGATGCGAGTTAAAATGTCTTATTTACCAGATGATGGAACAATTACACCTTGCGGAACTGAACAGTGGGGCGAAACAGAAGATTATGTTGTGAACATTGTTGTAAGCACTGGTACCGCACCAGTTGCAAACTTTACGGCGGATGATACAAATGTGCCAACTGGAACAACCGTTAATTTTACCGATATTTCTACTAACACACCAACCTCTTGGGCATGGACAATTGCTCCCGCAACTGGTTGGTCGTATGTTGGTGGAACAAATGCTACTTCTCAAAATCCTAAAGTAAATTTTACAACAATTGGTAATTATACAATTACTTTGGTGGCTACTAATGTTTCAGGATCTGATTCAGAAATTAAAACAAATTATATACAAGTAACTGCTCCAACTGCAATTGGTGAAAACGGAATCGGGTCAGTTAGCATTTATCCTAACCCTACAAATGGTCTGTTAACAATTGATTTGACCAATGTAAATGTAGATGTTGAGTCGATACAATTACTAGATGTTACAGGTAGAGCTGTAACGAAGGCAACAACGATTAATGATAAGGTGGTATTCAATTTAACTAATGAGGCACCAGGAATTTATTTTGTTAAAATTAATACTTCTGAAGGTACGATGACAAGAAAAGTTATTCGTCAATAATTTTAAATTAATTTCGTAAAAAGCTCGTCGCACAATTCTGTGACGGGCTTTTTTTTGATATATATTGAAAATACTTTTTATTATAGTCGTCCATTCCTATTCTTTTCCTATTTTTGTGGCGGGTAAGTCCTGTACGACCAGCTCCTGTTCAATCCCCCAGGGTGGGAACGCAGCAAGGGTAGATGGTTGAGCGGTGCGATACAGGTAGCTTACCCGCTTTTTTCTGCTATGTCAATCCTTCGGATTTGGCTCATTCAAGAATGATTTCGTTTAACATTACCATTTCTTACTGCCGCCGCGCACTGTTACTGCGGACTATTCATATTCTGTTAATAACATTTCAACTCTATTCAATGGCTCAACCCTATCTTTGTTGCTGAATTTTCTAAATAAAAAAACGAATGAAATTTTTTATCGACACAGCTAATCTTGATGAAATCAGAGAAGCAAATGACATGGGTATTTTGGACGGTGTTACTACAAACCCTTCGCTGATGGCGAAAGAAGGTATCACAGGAACAGACCGAATTTTGAAACATTATGTCGACATCTGTAACATTGTAAATGGCGATGTAAGTGCTGAAGTTATTTCAACTGATTTTAAAGGAATGGTAAAAGAAGGTGAAAATTTAGCTTCACTTCATCCAAATATTGTTGTAAAAATTCCAATGATAAAAGACGGCGTAAAAGCAATTCGTTATTTTTCTGAAAAAGGAATTAAAACAAATTGTACGTTGGTCTTCTCTGCCGGGCAAGCTTTATTAGCCGCAAAAGCTGGTGCAACTTACTTGTCTCCGTTTATTGGAAGACTAGATGACGTATCACAAAATGGAGTTGACTTGATTGCGCAAATCAGATTGATTTACGATAATTATTTTTACGAAACTCAAATTCTTGCAGCATCTATTCGTCACACAATGCACATTATTCAGTGCGCTGAGGTTGGTGCTGATGTAATGACAGGGCCTTTGAGTGCTATTAAAGGATTGTTGAATCATCCGTTGACAGATATTGGTCTTGAAAAATTCTTGGCAGATTACGCTAAGGGGAATAAATAATACCACTACTTAGATCAAATTAGTCCAAAGGATAATTTGGACTTAGTAATGTAAATGCCGATACCTACCTGACTGCCCATCAGGCAGACAGGGAATAACTGTTTGAGTTCAAGATCTATTTTGATATTGGACTAATACAGATACCGTATCGGTATAAATAGAATTAAAAAAAATGAAAGAATAAAGGTCGGCCGAAATTGGTTGACCTTTTTTTATTAAATAATCCTAGATTAAGCAATAAAAAATTGCTTAACGATAAAGTGATTGTAATCAATAGCAAAACAGCAATTGAAACAATCACTATATCGGGATAAACCCAACTAAATCATATCGTTCATCCCAAAAAGGATTCCTAATGATTAATTTGGGATTATCCCCAAACAAATTTTTAATCGAATAATTTTTCTTACCGAAGCATAAATTTCTTGTTTGAAAGAAGCATTTTTTTGAGTCTCTTCAAGAATATCGAACAAAGCTTTTTCTTCATTGATTGGCATCAGCAATAAATCGCATCCAGCCATAGCAGCTTTTAATTCGCAGTTTGGTATAGAGCTTACACCACCCATGTTTAGTGCATCCGTTACAACCAAACCTTTAAAATTCATTTCGTTTTTTAATAGGTCTGTTACAATTTTTCTCGACACAGTTGATGGCATGTCGTTGGTGTTATACTCTGGATTATTTTTTATGGCAATGTGCGCTACCATAATTGACAATACGCCAGCGTTTATTAGCGGTATATAATTTTTTACTTCTTTCATTTCGCCATCAATGTAAACTAGTTGTTTGTGTGTATCGCCAACCACATATCCATGACCGGGAAAATGTTTTGCCGTTGCAACTATTCCTTGACGTTGTGTTTCTTCAATAAAAATGCGCGACCAAATTTGAGCTGTGTCTGCATTGTCTCCAAAGCTCCTGTAAGTAATAGCTTCGTTGGGTGACATGTCAACAACAGGCGCATAGTTATAGTTGATTCCAATATCATTTAAATCATTGCAAATTGACAAAGCAAATTTTCTCACTTCATCTCTGCTAATCATCAAGTTTGCTTTTTTTACCGGTGCACAATCTTTAATTTTATATCCAATTAAACTTGGCTCCGCGTCGGCAGAGTAAAGCATTGGTAAACCTCCGTTTTGACTAGTGAGTGCATTAAATTGTTTCACCATTTCAGTAAATCCTGATTTGGTTCCGTTCAATAACAACACACCACCTATGTAATTTTTTGCGATTAGAGAATTGATATGTTCGGTAGGTTTTCCATGTCCACCCGCAGCCGGTATAATCATTTGGCCAATTCGTGAAGTATCATTCATTGTATCAAAAACACTGTCTACTTTTTGTTCAAGCATTGCATCATAAACGAAAAAATCTGACAAAGAATATTTTTGCGCCGTAAGTGAAATAGAAAGTGAAACTAGGATGAGTGTTAATTTTGCTTTATTCATGTTTATTTTTGTTTTCATTTTTATTGGTATTCATGAACCTTAAAATCGGTTTCATAATTTGATGACTGATTAATTTCTTTTTTTATTCTGACTAATTAAAAATGTTACATAAAAAAACTCCGACGAATGGCCGGAGTTTTTTTGATCCAGATAGCTATCGGGACTATTTTTATTATTGACTAATAATTGTCACAACAGTTCTTCTATTTTGTTGATGCGCTGCTTCTTTTTCTTCGTGCGTTTTCATGTTGGTAATAGCTTCACCTGATATCTCCGGTTTTGATTCGCCGTAACCTTTTGTTTTAATTCTAGAAGCATCAATTCCTTTAGACGTCAAATATTTTTTGGCAATTTCGGCACGTTGTTTTGACAGAATCATATTGTACTCATCCGCACCACGTCTATCTGTATGTCCGCCCAATTCAATAACAAGCGTTGGATTTTCAATCATGATTTTTACTAATTTATCCAATTCATCAACCGATGTGTGACGTAAACTTGATTCGTCAAAATCAAAATAAATATTACGTAAAACAAATGTACCACCAGTTGCTGGCGGAAACAATTCAAAGTCCATTTTCACTTCTCTATTATTATCTTCTTTTGAACTGTTTAAGGTTTTAGAAGCGATGGTATAATTTTGTCCAGAAACTGTAATTGCATAGGATTCACCTGGTATAAGAATTGCTGAATAGGTACCATCTGAATTAGTAACAATGTCCGTTATTTTTACATTTGTTTTAGAGTTGGTGATTGATAAGTTAGCAGAGATTCCCACTTTTGTTTTACCGTCTGTTACTATTCCACTTACTATAAATAATTTTGAACCATCAAATTGTGTAACCATTTGAGGTTTGTTCTCTGTTAATAACAATTCAGTTTCTAACAAATCAGCATCTGCAATTAAAGGATTTTTTATTTCACCTAAAAACGTAATAATGTAAATGTCTTTTTCACCAAAACCATCTGCGCGGTAAGACGAATAATAAGCATAACGTGTATCACCAGTTACGACAAAATAAATATCATCATCGGGCGTATTGATAGGCCATCCAATGTTTTCTGGTTTTGACCAAGTTTTGGTTTCAGGTTCTAATACAGTTTTAAAAATATCAAGGCCACCAATATTGTTATGACCGTTAGAAGAGAAATACAAGGTTTTGTTATCAGGGTGGAAGAACACACCTTTCTCTTCGAATTCAGTATTTATAGTTGCACCTAAATTTTCTGGTTTACCCCAAGTACCTTTGGCTTCATCCCAATATGAAACATAAATATCATGCTGACCATAACCACCTGGCTGATCGGATTCAAAATAAAGTGTTTTCTCATCAAAGGACAATGATGCGCTTGATTCGTGGTATTTAGTATTAATGTCAGCGCCAAGGCTAGTTGGTTCTTCCCAAACTCCTGGAGTTGTTTCTCGTGTAATTAAAATATCACCATTTTTACTGTTGAGCCCTTTATAAGTTAAAAGAGATTTACCATCTGGTGCGAGACCAACAGTAGCATCATGCGATATAGTATTGATTGGGTCGCCCATATTTACTGAACCCGACCATTCGCCACCATATTCGCGCGATGAATAATAAATATCTTCATAAAAATAACCTGCTTCATCTTTGTTTCCTCCTTCAGAATCTGGTCTTCTGGCTGTATAAAATAATACTCGATTATCAGCAGAAATTACTGGTGAAAACTCTGGATATTCTGTATTGATGCTATCACCTAAATTGTCAATCCAAACGCGCACAGGCTTTGCCTGTAACGTTTGACCAGTTCGACACTCGCTAATTTTTTTATTAATGTAATTTCGTTGAGGTTCGTCTCCTTCTCTGATTGCATCTTTATGTAATTTATATAATTCAATTGCTTCTTCAAAATTGCCAGCTAATTGATGTGCTTGTGCTAAATAAAATCTTACACTAGGATCAACATCTGAATTAACGCGATAAGCAAATTCCAAATATTGAAGACTATTAAATTTTTGATTGCTGTACAAAAAACAAACGCCAATTTTATAATTCAACATGGAAGAATAAGGATTGAATTCTTGAGCTTTTAAATAATGCACTAGCGCAATGGATAAATCACTCGTAGCGCCGTCATAAAAATGCAAATCACCTAATTTGATTTCTTTAACCGCTTCATCAAAGCCTTCTTTACGATCTTCAAATAATTTTTTGTCAAATAGGATGTCTATGTCTTGTCCGATACTTAGCATCGAAACCGAAAATAACAAAATGGTTAATATGCTTTTTATCATGCTAATCATTACAAATCGGACTATTTAAATATTCTTCAGCAATTTCAGAACCCAAGATAAAAGCTTGCTCCCAATCCATGCAGGCGTCTTCTACGTTTCTCAACATTTCATTTGCGATGCCTCTGTTAAAATAGGCCTCCATCATTTCTGGATCAATTTCAAGGGCTTCGTTACATTTTGTAAATGCTCCTTCAAAATCATCCAACTCAATTAAAATGGAAGCTTGATTGTTAATGATAACAGCATTTTGATTGTCTAATTCGAAAGCTTCATTATAGGCAAGTGATGCGTTTTCAATGTCACCTATATTTTTGTAATAATTTCCTTTTAAAATTAATAACTGAATTTCTTGATCAGGATTTGCTTTTGTTATTCCTTCATTGATATAAGAAAGCGCAGCTTCATTATCGTCTAACGCTAAAGCAACATTTGCTAAATTCGAATAAACAGCCGTTGATCCCGGGTTTAATTCAAGCGATTTTTTAAAGTCTTCTGCCGCTAATTCATATTCTCCTAATTGATAATAAGCACTGCCACGTTCATTATAGATTGTTGCATTTGTTGTGTTTAATTCTATTGCTTTGCCGTAATAAAAAGTTGCCTCTCTAAATTCAGATTCGTGTGACAATGCCTTAGCTAAATAGAGATAGTCAATTTCTTCTTTAGCTCCATAAGATAGACCTTGTTTAAAGAACACAGTGCTACTATCAAATTGGTCTAAATGAAAATAACATTTGCCAACTTGAATAAAAATAGGTGCCTGAAATTTATTGAATTTGTAAGCCGTTAATGATGATGATAACGCTTTGGTATAGTTTTTATTCGAGAATTCAATTAACGAAATATTTAAATGAGCCTCAGCAAACGATGAATCTTCTGCAATGCATTGTTCGAATAATTTTAATGCTTCAGCAGAATTTCCTTTAGAATATTGTTCAACAGCTTGTTCAAAACTCTTTCTAGCAGAGAGTGATCTCTTTAACTGACTAAAACCTAAGAAAGGAACCAAGAAAATGAGTAGTAGACTTAGTTTCATCAAAACAATTTTTATGCGAATTTAATACTTTATCGCTTTCTTTTACAAGTTTTGGGGCAAACTTGCTAAGAATGGTCTTTTGAAAAGATTGTAAATTA
>Ga0105048_10002302_pt1 | contig 30904 bp, 23 predicted proteins | sample MAT05_FD_78382 | JGI IMG/M metagenome (GOLD analysis project Ga0105048, IMG submission 78382) | Freshwater microbial communities from Lake Fryxell liftoff mats and glacier meltwater in Antarctica - MAT-05 | ecosystem: Environmental > Aquatic > Freshwater > Ice > Liftoff microbial mat | place... | reverse complement strand
GAGTCCGTGGCGCACGGACATGCGCAGCAGAAAATTGATGATGCTCGGCTGGGGAAACTTCGGCGCGCCGCCGAAGCCGCCCTCCTTTTCGTCGAAGCGTTTTGCGAGCTGGTTCAGCCCGCCGTAGAGGCTCGCGCGACCGGGTTTGTCGGCGGTCGCGGCTTCGCCGGCGGCCGTGGAGCTGAGCTGGCGGGCGACTTCATCCCCGTGCTTCACGCTGCCCTCGCGGTCGTTCTTCCAGCCGTCGGCGATCCGCGCGAGCACATTGCGGAAACTCGGCCGACCGCCACGATCCTGCGGCGGAAAGTAGGTGCCGCCGAGGAACGGCTTCAGCTCCGGCGTGAGCCACACGCTCATCGGCCAGCCGCCGCTGCCGGTCGTCGCCTGCACGAACGTCATGTACACCTTGTCCACATCGGGACGCTCCTCGCGGTCCACTTTGATGCAGATGAAATGCTCATTCATGTATTTCGCCGTCGCCTCGTCCTCGAAGGACTCGTGCGCCATCACGTGGCACCAGTGGCACGTCGAGTAGCCGATGCTCAGGAAGATCGGTTTGTTCTCGGTCTTCGCCTTCTCAAATGCCGCGGGCCCCCACGGCATCCAGTCCACCGGGTTGTGCTGGTGCTGGAGCAGGTAGGGCGATTTCTCCTTGGAGAGCTGGTTGGTGAATTGCGCGGATTGGGATGGGGCGGCCACGGGTTTGTCGGATTTGGGGTTGGTCGGGTCGGCGGCTTGACACGGAAAGGCTTGTGCGACGACAAGGGCCGCAACTTTCCACCGAGTGATTTGGGAAATGAAAAACATCTTCGCGAACATCTTTCATCCCAACGGCAATGGCAAGGCGGGCAATATGCTCTGCTGGCTGATGGCGGCGACTGCCGGTCTTCTGCTGGCCGGATGCGCCGGTGGCGTGAAGGACACGAGCCGGACGTTCACGGGCGTGGTCATCGATGCCGGGCATGGCGGTCACGACGACGGCGCGACCACCCGGTACGCCGGCAGGGAAAAGGACCTGGCGCTCGATGTGGCGATGCGCCTCCGGCCGAAGCTGGAAGCCGCGGGATTCCGGACCGTGATGACGCGGAAGAACGACACCTTCATCCCGCTCGACACCCGTGCGCGGATTTCGAACCGGAACTCCGACGTGATTTTCGTGAGCATCCACTTCAACTATTCGCCGCGTTCGCATATCCGCGGGAGCGAGGTCTATCTCAAGTCGAGGTGCTCGACCCGGATTGCGGGCAACATTCTCAGCCAGGTCTCCGCCATTCCCGGTGCCACATCGAGGGGCGTCCGCACGGCGAACTTCCGGGTGCTGACGAAAAACGGATATCCCGCGGTATTGGTGGAATGCGGCTATCTCACGAATCCCGTCGAAGGCCGCCGCTGTGGGAGCGGTGATTATCGTGAGCAACTGGCGTCGGCGATCGCCCGTGGAATCATCGTCCAGCGCTACGGTGGGGCGACCATGCTGGCGGCGGAATGACCGCGGCCTCCCGGTTATTTCTTCCCGACCAGAGCCTTGTAGCTCGGTTCGCTGTAATACTCCGCGAGCACCTTGTCGTCCTTCGTCACGCGCACGGCGTAGCCGGTGATTTTGTCTCCGGAAGCCTGGACCTTTGTGACTCCGCCGGCTCTGCCGCCTCTGCCGGGCTGGCCAGCCCTGCCGCCGCCTCTCTGCGCCTGGGCGTGCTGCTCGACGTAAGTGCCCGAAGCCGTCTCGCTCTCGATGACTTCCTTGCCTCTCGGGGCAAGCGACGATTTGCGTTCGCCAGCAGTTATTTCTTTGGTGTCGTGCGATTTCATGTCGCGGCCGAAGAACCAATACTTCACCTGCAAGCCATCGAAGGATTCGGCGGAGTTATTGTTCAGCGTGATCTTGAGGGAGCGGGACTGGGCCTTCTGTCCGGTCTTCGCGTTGCTGTCGGACTTGCCGACGACTTGCTCGACCGTGATGCGAATCGGGCTGATTTGGGCGTGGAGTGTGAGCGCTGTGGTTGAGAGGACGAGGAGGAGGAGTGCTGGGAGTTTCATTGCGAGGACTCTGGCAGAATGCGGGAGAGTTCGCAAGCGTGTCCGCGTGTCGCGGTGGAGGTGCGCCAAAAATATTTCGTCGCGTCGCGATGTCGCACCTTGCGCAACGCACGGGACCACTCCAATGTCCAACGCATCCCTGTTGCAACGCTTCCGCTCACGCGAAGTGCGGAGGAAAGGCGGCGGGCACGGGGATAGCTAAACCAACTCATGATGAATAACTTCACGCCCCGCGCGCAGCAGGTTCTCGCACTCGCCCGGAAGGAGGCTGATCGGTTTAACCACAACTACGTGGGCACCGAGCATCTTCTTCTCGGACTTATCAAACTCGGTCAGGGAGTAGCGGTGAATGTCCTCCAAAAGATGGGCCTCGACCTCGAGACCGTCCGCATGGAAGTCGAGAAGCAGGTCGGCAGCGGGCCGGACCAAAAAATGGTCGGCAACATCCCGTACACCCCGCGGGTGAAGAAGGTTCTCGCGCTCGCTGGCAAGGAGGCGAAGGCGCTCAATCACAGCTACGTGGGCACCGAGCACATCCTGCTCGGCTTGCTCCGCGAAGGCGAGGGCGTCGCCGCGCGCGTGCTGAAGAATCTCGAAGTGGACATCGAGCGGACCCGGAATGAAATCTTGAAGGAACTCGATCCGAATTTCACCCCGCCGGAGGGCGAGCAGGATTCGCCACAGGAAGCCCAGCAGTCGGGCGGTGGAAAGAAGGACAGCAAGACCCCGGCTCTGCGCGCCTTTGGTCGCGACCTCACGGAACTCGCCCGGAAAGGAGACATGGATCCTGTCATCGGGCGCAGCAATGAGATCGAGCGCGTCATCCAGATTCTCTGCCGTCGCACTAAGAACAACCCCGTGCTGATCGGCGAGGCTGGCGTCGGCAAGACTGCCATCGTCGAGGGACTCGCGCAGGAAATCGCATCGGGAAATGTGCCGGAACTGCTGCGCGACAAGCGTGTCATCACGCTCGACCTCGCACTCATGGTCGCGGGGACCAAGTACCGCGGCCAGTTCGAGGAGCGCATCAAGGCGGTCATGGACGAAATCCGTCGCACCAAGAACGTCATCCTTTTCATCGACGAGCTGCACACCATCGTGGGTGCCGGTTCCGCCGAGGGCGCGATGGACGCCAGCAACATCATCAAGCCCGCGCTCAGCCGCGGTGAACTCCAGTGCGTCGGTGCAACGACCCTCAACGAGTACCGCAAGTACATCGAGAAGGACGCCGCGCTCGAGCGCCGCTTCCAGCAGGTGAAGGTCGAGGCTCCGAGCGTCGGGGACACCATCAAGATCCTCGCCGGCATCCGTCACAAGTACGAGGCGCATCACAAGGCGCGCATCACCGACGAAGCCATCAAGGCCGCCGCCGAACTGAGCGATCGGTATATCACCGGCCGTTTTCTGCCAGACAAGGCGATCGACATCATGGACGAAGCAGGCTCACGGGCTCGCATCTCCTCGATGACGCGCCCGCCGGACATCAAGGACATCGACAAGGAAATCGAGGCCATCAAGGCGCAGAAGGAAGCCGCGATCAAAGCGCAGGACTTCGAGAAAGCCGCCGCGTTGCGCGACACCGAGAAGCACGCAAAGGAGCGCAAGGAAGCCGTCGTCAAGGATTGGGAGAAGAAGCGCGAGGAAAAGGAAGTCGTCGTGACGGACGAGGACATGCGTGTCGTCGTCGCCAAGTGGACCGGCGTGCCATTGCACCGCATGGAGCAGGCCGACACGGAAAAGTTGCTGCGGATGGAAGTCGAATTGCGCGGGAAGGTGGTCGGGCAGAACGAGGCCGTCGTCGCCGTCGCGAAGGCGCTTCGTCGCAGCCGCGCCGATCTGAAAGATCCACGCCGGCCGATTGGTTCGTTCATTTTCCTCGGCCCCACGGGCGTCGGGAAAACCTACCTCGCCCAGACGCTCGCCGAATACATGTTCGGCGACCGCGATTCGCTCATTCAGTTCGACATGAGCGAGTATCGCGAGGAGCACACCATCTCGCGTCTCGTCGGTTCGCCTCCCGGATACGTCGGCCACGATGAGGGCGGCCAGCTCTCCGAGCAGGTTCGCCGGCGGCCGTATTCCGTCGTGCTTTTTGACGAGATCGAAAAGGCGCACCCGAATGTGCTGCATCTGCTGCTGCAGGTTCTCGAAGAGGGCAAGCTCACCGATTCGCTCGGCCGCAAGATCGACTTCCGCAACACCATCATCATCCTCACGACGAACATCGGCGCTGAGCAGATGAAGAAGCAGACGCTCGGCTTCGGTGGCGAGAAGGAGGATGCCAGTTACGATTCGATGAAGGGCAAGGTCCTCACCGAGGCCAAGCGCGTGCTCAAGCCGGAGTTCATCAACCGTTTCGACGACCTCATCGTCTTCCACCAGCTCTCGAAGCCGGATCTCCAGCAGATCGTGGATCTCGAAGTCGGCAAGCTCGTGGAGCGCCTCAGGCAGAAGGAGATCAAGGTTGTCCTCGACGAAAGAGCCCGCGATTTCCTCATCGAGAAAGGCTTCGACCCCGCCTATGGCGCGCGTCCCATGCGCCGCGCCGTGGAGCGATACCTCGAGGATCCGATGGCCGAGGAACTCCTCAAGGGCACCATCAAGCCGGGCGACACCGCACAGGTGAGCGCCGCGGAAAAGGAACTCATCTTCAGCGCCTCCAAGACCGCCGAGGCACCGCAAGCCGCGGCGGCCAGCTAGCCGCACGACACAGATTCCTCCTCCAAGGGCGGGCGAGCATTTTCCGGAACGAAAGCCCGCCCGCCCTTCCCTTTTCTGTATCCGCCGATGCGAGGAGGCGGGCTCGCCGCAGTTCGTGACGGCGTGCGCCCGGACTTGGCAGGGAAGCCGCGGCGCGGCACTCTCTGCATTCCATGCAAAAGATCCGCGCCATCATCATCCGCGAACACGGCGAGCCGCAGAAGGTCGCGCGGCTTGAGACGATCGAGCTGCCCGCGCCTGCTGCGGGTGAGGCGCGTGTCCGCGTGCGATTCGCGCCGATCAATCCGGCGGACCTCAACGTTCTCGAAGGGAAATATCCGATTCGTCCCTCTCTGCCGGGCACGCCGGGCGTGGAGGGAGTGGGCGTTGTCGAGGAAGTTGGAGCGGGCGTCACGAATGTCTCACCCGGCCAGACTGTGCTGTTGTCGCACCGCTTTGGGACGTGGCGTGAGGCGGGCAACGCGCTCGCGGCAGATCTGGTGCCGGTGCCAGTGACGGTTCCGTTGGAACAGGCGGCGATGTTGCGAATCAATCCTGCAACCGCGCTGTTGATGCTCCGGGAGTTCGTGAATCTGCAACCGGGAGAATGGGTCATTCAGAATGCCGCGAACTCTGCGGTGGGCCGCTGCGTGATCCGGCTCGCGCGGCATTTCGGGTGGCGAACGGTGAATGTCGTCCGGCGCGCGGAGTTGGTGGATGCACTGAAGTCCGAGGGTGCAGATGCGGTGCTCGTGGATGGCGAGCAAACCGGGGCCGACATCAAAGCTGCGATCGGCGGTGCATCGATCCGCCTGGCGCTGAATGCGGTCGGTGGCGAAAGCGCGGTGCGCCTTGGCAACGCGCTCGCTGCCGGTGGAGTCGTCGTGACCTACGGCGCGATGGCGCGGCAGCCGCTCCGGATTCCGAACGGACTGCTGATTTTCCAGGACATCGCGTGGCGCGGCTTCTGGGTTTCGCGCTGGTATCTGAATGCGGGCAGCGCGGCCAGCGCGGACGTCCTCACCGAACTGTGCGAACTCGCGGCGAACGGCGTGCTCGCGACTCCGGTCGAGGCCGTCTATCCGCTTGATGAAATTGCCAGCGCGATTGGGCATGCGCAGAGGTCGGGCCGGTCTGGAAAAATTCTCCTGCGCTGTTCATGAGCATGGAAAAGAGCCCGCTCGACTTGCCTCAGCCCGGACCGCGTCGCGCGCTTTGGTTCGCCATCGCGCTGATTGTAGTGACCATCGCCTGGAGCCTCGCGTACGGGTGGTGGCGCTGGCAGCGCTGGCAGGAAGACTGGAACCGCCTCGGACCGCTGGAGCCAGCGGGCGGCCTGTATTTTCAGCCAGGGATTAAGCTGGAAGTGCCGCTGTTCCGCCAGGGCGACGAACGCTGGCGCAAGGACAGACTGGGCAATACGGACGCGTCAGTCGGCGCCGAGGGATGTGCCGTCGCCGTGGCAGCGATGGTGCTCGCGAGCTACGGCGTGGACACGGACCCCGGACGATTGAACAGGCTCGTGACCGATGCCGGGGGCTATGTCGGGAACGGCTGGCTCGTCTGGGAGAAGGCTGCCGAGGTCACCGGCGATATCGCGCGGAAAGCCTACGAAGGCGACCCCAGCTACCGGTTGATCGATGAGAACCTCCGACGGCGAAATCCCGTGATCGTCCGTCTGCGCACCGAGGGCGGGACGACCCACTTCGTCGTCATCGCTGGCAAGGAAGGCTACGATTATCTCACACGCGATCCGGGTGCTGGCGCGGCGAAGGGCCTGTATCCACTGCGGGAATTCGGCAGCAAGATCGAGGCGCTCCGCTTTTACGAGAAGGTGAAGTAGCAGAATGTAGCGCCGACGATTCGCCGGCCCCGCATTCCGGATACCCGCGTGCTTGACACCACGCCCCGGCAAAACATCCCATCCCCACCGTGCCCGCGTTCTCTCTCAGCCTCCTCACCGGTTATCTGCTGGGGGCGATTCCATTCGGACTTCTCATCGCACGGATCAAAGGCGTGGACATCCGCCAGCACGGCAGCAGGAACATCGGCGCGACCAACGTCTGGCGCGTGTGCGGCTGGCGCTACGGACTCCCCGTCTTCGTCCTGGATGTGCTCAAGGGTGTCGCCGCCATTTTTCTCGCGCGATGGATTGCGGTACGATTCGGCGCCGACCCCGCATGGACGGGAATCATCGCGGCGCTGGGTTGCATCATCGGGCACAGCTTTCCGATCTGGCTCGGGTTCAAGGGCGGCAAGGGCGTGGCGACTTCGCTCGGTGTTTTCCTCGGCCTGATGCCGGTGCCGGGTCTCGTCGCGCTCGCACTGTGGATCCTTGTATTCAAAGTGAGCGGCTACGTCTCGCTCGCGAGCATCGTCGCGGCGGTCGCGTTGCCCGCGGCGGCGGTCGCGATGCAATTCATCCAGCGCGGCTATGGCTGGCCGGGCACGGGTTTTGCGATCTTCGCGGGCGTGCTCGTGATCGCGCGGCACCGCTCGAACATCGCGCGGCTGCGCGACGGAACTGAGAACCGTTTCGGGAGGAAGAAAGCGTGAGCTTCTCCCATGTCGGAGTCATCGGTGCTGGAAGCTGGGGAACTGCCTTGTCGCTGCTTTTGCTCGGGAATGGTCTCCGCGTCACCATGTGGGCGCACGACTCCGCGCACGTAAATCACGTCAATACCCGCAGGGAAAACTCCGTCTATCTGCCCGGTGTCCGTCTGCCGGAATCAATGGGACTCACCGCGGAACTCGGTGACCTCCGCGATTGTGATCTGTTGCTCGTGGTCACGCCTTCCAAGGCCGTGCGCGAAATCTCCGCGCGACTTGCCGCCAGCGGTGTGAGCAAACGGGCGATCCTCCTCAGTTGCACGAAGGGCGTCGAGCGCGGCAGCGGAAAGCGCATGAGCGAAGTGATTGCGGAACATTTTCACGATCACGCTATCGCGGCGCTCAGCGGCCCGAGTCATGCGGAGGAAGTCTCGCGGCGGATGCCGACGTGCGTGGTTCTCGGTTGCGGTGACGTGGAGATCGCGCTGCGGCTGCAGCGGGCGTTCACCGCGCCATTCTTCCGATCCTACACGAGCGACGATGTCGCGGGCGTCGAACTCGGCGGCGCGCTGAAGAACATCTTCGCCATCGCCGCCGGTGCCGGGGATGGGCTGGGCCTCGGCGACAATGCAAAGGCGGCGCTGGTCACGCGGGCTCTTGTGGAATTGGGCAGGCTCGGCGTCGCGCTGGGTGGAAAGCGCGAGACCTTCATGGGATTGAGCGGGGTCGGCGATTTGATGGTCACGTGCTTCAGCCGCCACAGCCGCAATCGCGCCGTCGGTGAGCGACTCGGAAAAGGTGAGCGCCTCGCGGATATCGTGGCCTCGATGCAGATGGTCGCCGAGGGCGTGCCCACGGCCTACAGCGCGTTTGAGTGCGCGAGGAGACTCGGTGTGGAGACGCCGATCATCGACCAGGTGAAGGCGATCCTCGACGGCGCCATTTCTCCCGCGGACGCGATGTCGAGACTGCTCGGACGCGACCCGAAGCCGGAGTAGCGACGCGCCCCCATCTTGCCACGGGGAGGTGGGCGGAATAGTTTCATCCCAGAACCCCGATGAATCGATCCGTAGCTTCCGTTTTCCTGCTCTGCATGACGTCCCCGTTGGTCGCGGCCGATGTGTCCTTTCGAAATCACGTGCAGCCGATTCTGATGAAGGCCGGTTGTTCGGCGGGCGCGTGTCATGGAGCGGCGGCGGGGCAGGGAGGATTCAAACTTTCGCTGCGCGGCTACGATGATGAGGGTGATTTCCTGACGCTGACTCGCGGTGCATTCGGACGCCGGGTCGATGCGGTTGATCCGGCCCGCTCGTTGCTTCTGATGAAGGCGACCGCTGCGGTACCGCACAGGGGCGGCGAGCGCTTCACGGTTCACTCGCCGGAGTGGAAGACGATGGTCGAATGGGTCGCGACGGGCGCCACGGGGCCGAAGACGGATGACGTGCGCATCGAGCGGATCGAGGTGATGCCGGCCCGGACGCGGCTGAAGGTCGGGGAGTCGCAGCAGTTCACAGTGCGCGCGCATTTTTCGGATGGAACTGTCGAGGACGTGACACGCTACGCGAAATACACTGCGACGAACCAGGCCGTGGTGAACGTGGACGACCTCGGCAAGGTCGCAATCGTCGGGCACGGGGAGAGCGCGGTGACGGCGTGGTATCTCCAGAAAGTGACGTTTGCCACGGTGGCCTCGCCGTTTGAGAACGAAGTCGCGCCCGAAGTCTTTGCGGATGCACCGCGGCGGAACTGGATCGACGACCTCGTGCTGGAAAAGCTCCGCTCGCTCAACCTGCCGCCGTCGCCGCGATGTTCGGATGCGGAATTCCTGCGCCGCGCGTTTCTCGATACCATCGGAGTACTGCCGACGGCACAGGAGACGCGCACATTCCTCGCCGAACCGAGCACGGGCAGGCGCGACAAGGTCATCGAACAGCTTCTGCAACGCCCGGAGTTCACCGACTACTGGGCCTACAAATGGAGTGACCTGCTCCTCGTGACGAAGCGCAAGCTGCCGCTGCCGGCGGTGTGGTCCTATTACCGGTGGATCCGGGATCAGGTGGCGACCAACACGCCGTGGGACGAGTTTGCCCGGCGGTTGCTCACGGCGCGGGGCAGCACGCTGGAGAACGGGGCCGGCAACTACTTCGTGATGACGCCCGATCCACGCGATCTGTCGGAGAAGACGGCGGTGACGTTCCTCGGCATTTCGACGAACTGCGCGCGCTGCCACAATCATCCGATGGAGAAGTGGACGAACAACGACTACTTCGGCTACGCCAATCTCTTTGCCCGCGTGCGGTTCAAGAATGGTCCGGGCGGGGAAGGGGACAAGGTGCTTTTCCCGACGGACGACGGCGACCTCGTCCAACCGCTCACCGGCAAGCCGCAATTGCCGCGCCCGCTCGGCGGCACCGCGCTGGTGGCCGACTTCGCCGGGGATCGGCGCGAGGCGCTGGTCGAGTGGCTCACCGCGCCGGAGAATCCGTACTTCGCACGGGCGATCGTGAATCGGGTGTGGGCGAACTTTTTCGCCGTCGGCCTGGTGGAAGCCGTGGACGATGTCCGGGAAACGAACCCATCGAGCAATGAGGCGCTCTTCGCCGCTGCCGCGCAATGGCTGCGCGACCATCGCTACGATCTGCGCGCGTTGATGCGGGAGATTTTGCAAAGCGAGAGCTACCAGCGCAGCAGCGTGCCGGTGGCGGGGAACAAGGACGATTCGCGCTTCTACTCGCGCTATTATCCGCGACGGCTCATGGCCGAGGTCCTGCACGACGCCGTGGCGCAGGTGACGCAGGTGCCTACGATCTTCAAGACGAAGAATCCGTACGACAACAGCGATCGCGGGGATCAATTTCCGGCCGGCTGGCGTGCGGTGCAGTTGCCCGATGCGAATACCGACAGCTACTTCACGCGGGTCTTCGGTCGTCCGCTGCGGGAGCAGACCTGCGAATGCGAGCGCACCGAGGCACCGAACGTAACGCAGGCCCTGCATCTGGCGAACGGTGAGACCATCAACGCCAAGTTACGCGAGGTATCGAGCGTCGTGGCAAAGGTGATGGCATCGAAGCGCCCTGTAGCACAGTGGCTGGAGGAGGCCTATCTGGCCGCGCTCAGCCGCCGGCCGTCAGCCGGGGAGATCGATGTGGTCGCGCAGGCGCTGTCCGGGGCGAAGGAGGAACAGCGGCTGGTGATCGAGGATATCTTCTGGGCGCTGCTGAGCAGCCGGGAGTTCATTTTCAATCACTGAAAATGTGGCGCGGACACTCCTGTCCGCGGTTTCTGGGCGCGGATGTGCGGACAGGGGTGTCCGCATCACATTCGCCTCCACCTTCCGCCTCAGGCCACTGGCTGAAGCACGGCCGGCGTCGGTGCCGCCGGGTTCGCCGCGGGCGTCAGGCGGGCCGGACGGACTACCCGCGCCACGCGCCGCTGCGTGAGCACGATGGGATTCGCGTCGCCCGCGAGGAAGCGCGTCATGTCAATCTTCCGGTTGTCGGAGTCGTTGCGCCACCGCAGCCGAGTTCGATGATGATCCGCGCATCCGCATAAGCCTTCGCAAAGTCCGGCTCCTTCCGCTTGAACTTCCGCATCGCCTTGTCCAGTTCGTTCCTCAGCAGCAGGTCCGCGCGGGTCTGATTGAAGGTGAGTCCAGTGGATGAGCAAAATGGTCGTCCGAGCGTGGCGCCAGCCTTTGGACTGCGCGCGGTTTGACGCCGCTTTTCCCTCGCCTCGGGGTTGACGCGCAAATTCACCGTTGCCCCGCTGAGCAACCCAGCGCCTTTCATCCGCGCGGCGCATCCCGCGATTTCGCCCATCGCTCCTCCGCAAAGTCAAAGCGGGGTCAAGCCCCCGCAGTCCAAAGCCTCGCGGCACTTACGCGCCGCTCTCCTGTGGCCGGCTATCAGCCTTTGGACTCACATTTAATCACGCCCGGTCCGCACTCCGGATACCCGCCACGATGTCGCCCGTCACCTTCTTGCCCGTCAAGATCGCCTGCCGTGGCGCGGTCACCACCGACTCATAGTCCTTGATGGTCTCGTCCAGCGCCGTGAGGTCCTCCGCCTCCGTGCCAAAGGGCGCGATGCCCGCCGCATTCGCGACGGCCAGTTGGTGAATCTCCCGGCAGCGCCCCGCCACCAGCGTGTCGGACGTGTTGACCGGGTCGGAAATCTCCACTGCCGCTTTGGCAGCCAACTCATCATTCTTCTTCGCCATCGCCAGCGAATGCAGATCGCCCGCGACCTCCGCCGCGAGATTGATCATCGCCACCTGCTTGCGATTCCTGCCTTTGGCCACGCCATCGCGCGGCGTGCCCTGGATGCCGCTTGCATCCTTGATGCTTTCCGTGAGGCCGGTGAGGCGCGGCACCATCGCCGCAATCCCGGCAAAGGGCTGCCACGAGGCATTGAAGGTATCCATCACGCCGAGAACGGCGAGGGACCTGCTGAATTTGTTTCGATGAGGAGTTTCCATTTTGAGTTTGTCTGGGTTCGCGAATCGAGAATGCACCGCTCATGTCGGCGCTTTCCGCTCCGTGCGGACCGCGTCCCATCCCTCAGCTCCACCGCTGGCTCACAGCGGCGACGAGTCGCCGCGCTCGAAAATCGCCAGGGAGACCCGCACCATCCATCAGGAGCCGAAGAAAACCGGCTTTGGGACAGGCAACAACATCTACGGTTCTCAAACAACAAGATCGCCTGCGTTAAAATCGCCAGCGGAAGGCGCAACAACCAGATTGGGAAGGGTAGAATTGACCTCGGGAACTCCAACAACGAGATGGGATCGGCGAACAACAAGATGGGATCCGTTAACAACGAATCGGGCCGGAAATGAATCGACAGGGAAAGAGGCGGCAATGAATTGGGCTGGAGAAAAATTCATCGCGACTTCTGCACCAGCGGCAATTGAAGAGGGGGGTGGAGAATGCGGACCGCAGAACGTGGCACAGTCCGTCCCGGCTGTGGGGCCAGCGGGCGTCCCGCCCGATGTTTCCTTCGGAATGGGGCGTCGCCGAATCGACAGGACGCCAAACCCGGCTGCGGGCAGGATGCCCGCCTGCCCCACAGCCAGGATGGACTGTGCCACATTTCGCTCGCCGCTGTTTTGCGACCTATTGTTTGCCAGTAGTTTCCATCCTCTACAACGCTAGCGAGGGGTGACCTGGCCGCGAAGCACCTGCTCTCAGGCGATCTGCCAGGATCTGCGCGTGACCATTCGCGGCTGTATCGGGGCCGGCTGTGGGTGAATCGTCTCGCGCGCGTCGGGTGCCTTTAGCCGGCGGCGGCGGCGGCCATTTTGCAGAGCGCACAATCATGGCCGGGAGTGCTGCGCTGGCTTGCGCGCAAGGTTGTCGCGAGGAATGAAGTCAGAGCGCCTTCAGCAGCGTGATCAGCGCGGTGACGGTGACCATGCTGAAGAGCGTGCTCCAAAAGACTGCGCCGGTGGCGTATTCGGTGTCGGCTTTGAACTCGTGCGCGATGAGCGCGGTGTTCACGGCGGTGGGGAAACTTGTGCCGAGGATCATCGTCTTCAATAGCTCGTCCTGAAAACCGAAGAGGAGCGCCATCCCCCAGCCGACCAATGGCCCGACGAGGAGCCGAAGCCCAAGCGCCCAGCCGAGCCGCGGGAGCGTTGCACGCGCTGCCGTTTTGGAAAGTTGCACGCCGAGCGTAATCAAGGCGACTGCTACGAGCCCATCATGGAAATATGAAATGGGCGTCCAGAACCAGCGCATGGCAGGCTCGAAATGCCCTGGGTCGAACCGGCCATGGAGGCCGCGCACGATCAGCGCGATCGTCACGGCCCAGACGCTGGTCTGCCTGAGCATCGGCAGCACCGTGCGCCAGCCGCGCGTTTTGGCAGAGGAGACGAGGAAGATGCCGAGGGTGAAATTCCCGATGTTCTGCACGAGGACGATAAAGACCTGGAGCGCTTCGCTGGGGCCGGGAAATGCGAGGTGCATGAGCGGGATGCCGTAGTTGGCCGAATTGTAGAAGACGCTCGCGATCTGCAGCGAGCGCGTCTGTTCGAGCGAGTAGCGCCGCCATTTGCCCACGAGTCCGGCGATGATGAAGAGCGTGATGACGACGGCAATGGTGTAGGCGACCACCTTCCATGCGGTATGGCCGACGACTTCCTTGGTCGTCAACTCGTAGAAGATGAAGCAGGGGACGAAGATGTTGATATTCAGCTTCACCACGGTGGCCAGGTCCACGTTCCACTTGCGGTCCAGCGCCCAGCCCGCGGCAAACATCAGCAGAATGGGCAGGAGAACCTGGGTGAAGACGGTAATGATCAGCACAGTGACCGCGACCTTCCACAATTCAACGCGCGTGATTCAACATCCAATGTCCTGACTCCGGTCCCTTGGCACGCCGCCGACACGCAACACGCCGTTCCGGGCAGGGGCCACCCCGCATTTCTCACACTGCGGCGGCAAGCCGCGATTGTAGCGTAGCTCTCCAGAGCTGCGCCGCGCCTGCGCTCACTGTGGCGCAACTCTGGAGAGCTAGGCTACGTGAACGCCGCCCGCTTCGCCGGCGTGCAGTGCAGGCGCCGCAACACCCTGTCGCATCCCATGCCAGGAGTGTGAGAAATGCAGGCTACCTCTGCGAGGGCGGCACGCGGTCCGCTCATCATCCGCCGGCCGGGAAAGGTGAAACCCCGTTCAGTGAACAACACGCGGTACTTTGCAGCTTCCCGCCGGAAAACAAACATTAGCCGTAAAGCCGAAGACCAAGCTTGGCGGTGCGGTGATGGACTTGCGCCGCGTGGTCCTGCGACCGGCAGCGCCGCAGGCATGTCAGGCAGCGTTGCTTTCCATCTCGTCGCGCAATTGCGCGACCTCCAGCAGGAGCGACTGCCAGTTGGTGCGGATGCTTTGCGGGTAAGGCGAGCCATCCTGGACTTCGGCGACCCTGCCCGCCTGCCAGCCCGAGATCTCGGCGAAAGCGTCGTAGCCCAATTTCTTCGTCCCGTCTTCGAGCAGCAACAGCGCGTGGGCCACGTTGCCTTTTTCAAAATACACGCGGCCGCTGCGCTGGTCGTTGGTGAATTCGAGAATGCCGGTGGCTCCGCTCATGCACTTGAGCTGGACGATGTCGAGGGGCGTGAGGCCGCTGAGCGTGGCGCGGAAATTCGGGGTCTCGCCACCTTGGTCCGACCAGCCGAGCAGCTTGCAGATCGCAGCGCACAGTGCGGTCCGCTGGATGGGCTTGCTCAGAAGTTGAACCACCCCGAGTTGCTCCGCGCGGGCGCGATGTTCCTCCGATGGAGTCGCGGTGACGATGATCGCCGTGGCCTGCGGCTGGAGCACCGCGGCTTCGCAGAGGAAGTCGATGCCGTCGCCGTCCGGCAGGCCGATATCGACGATGAAGAGGTCCACGAATTTGCCAGCCATCTCCGCCTTCGCCTGGGCGATGGAGCCGGCGGTGAGCAGCGTGTAAGGCTTCGGCAGCGAACTCAGGGCGTTGCGGACGAAGAACTGCACGGTGCTGATGTCTTCAATCAGAAGGATGGTTGCAGCGGCATTGCTCATTTTTTGAAGTCGGGAGTTTGGAATTTCAAAGCAGCTAACGGGCCAGACCAGTGCATCCGGCCCACCGGCTTCTAGCGGGAACGCAGCGCAGCTTCGTGCGGCGCGGGCGCTTCATCGCACTCCATCAGCAGCTTTTGCCAGGGGGTTCGGATGGTCCGCATCGAGATCGGCGCATCCGGCACGTCGCGGATACAGCCGATGCGCCAGGCGATCATGCATTGGAAGGCCTCGACCCCGTCGTGCTTCGCGCCGGGGAGGACGCATTCCGCATGGACGATCTCTCCTTGCTCGAACCAGATGCATCCGGAGAGATGCTCCTCCCTCAATTCAATCGCACCGGTCACGCCGCGCAGGCACTTGAGCTGGATGATATCGAGCGGCGAAAGTCCTCCGAGCGTGGCATCAAAGCCGGGCGTGCTGCGGGTGGAGGAATTCGGCCTTGCGAGCAGCCGTCTGGCGGCTTCGAGGAGGACTTTCCGGTCGATCGGCTTGGGGAGAAAGTGGAGAACGCCGAGCTGGCGCGCCCTTTCGCGGGAGTCGTCGGTGGGCGTCGAGGTGATGATGAGAGCCCGCGAGTCGGGATGCAGGAGGGACATCTCGCAGAGGAAATCGATCCCGTCCCCATCGGGCAGTCCGATATCCACGATGAAGAGCGCTATCGCCGCATTTGCGGCGATGTCCTGGGCGTCCCTGAGCTTTCGCGCGAGCAGGATGGGGTGGGAAGCCTCGATGGGGCGGAGGACATCGCGGATGTAGTTTTGGACCGTCCGCGTGTCTTCGAGGATAAGGATGGCGGGCGTGCTGCTTGGCATTGTGATCAGGGATCGATCGATCCGCCGTGGGTCACGCTGCCGGGCTGAAAAGCGGTGAATCTGCGACGAATCGCTCCAGTGAGGGTAGCAATTCCGATACCGTGCGGCGGAGTTCCTCGGCCTGGAGTTCGAGTCGCTCACATTTGCCGAGGCGCGCGCTCTCTTCGAGGCGCTGGGCGGCGGCATAGGCGGGCGGAGCATGGAAGACACCGAGCACCCCCTTCATCGCGTGCGCCGCCCGCTGAATGCCCCGGATGTCGCGAGCTTCCAGCGCGAAGGTGAGGCTGGTGAACAGCTCGGGAAAATCTCCATCCCGGCAATCTTCGAGCAGACCGTGGAGCGTCCGTCGCGATCCGTTGACACCGCTGAGCAGCGCAGCGGGCTCGAATGGTTGCCCGGGAACGGTGTGAGCGGAAATGCTCGCCGCATCTTTCATCGTGACAACCATCTCGGACGCCGCGCTCAGCCCGGGAACGACGGCTTCGATTGCGGCGAGGAGTTCGCGTTCGCGGATGGGCTTTGCAAGATATCCATCCATGCCTGCGGCGTGGCATTCTTCACGGGCGCCCTTGAGGACATTCGCTGTCAGCGCGACGATGGGAACGCGGCTCCCGGTCGGTTCACCCTGGCGGATGCTCGCGGCGGCCGCGATGCCATCCATGCGCGGCATCTGGAGATCCATCAGCACGAGGTCGAATGGTTCTGCGAGAAAATGGCGGACGGCATCTACTCCGTCGGCGGCTGTGGTTACCGCGTGCCCCCAGGCCTCGAGATGCGTGCGGATGATCCGGCGGTTGGTGGCATTGTCCTCGGCGGCGAGAATCCGGAGCCTGCGACCGTGCGGAATCGCCGCTGTCGAATCAGGCGGGATCGGCGCCGTGTCTGCTTCGTCCACTTGCAGCGCGCGGGAGAGTGTCTCGAGAAGCCGGGATTCGCGGACCGGCTTGCTCACCAGGGAAACGCCCGAGGGGAGCGGCATTCCCAGGATGTCGTTCTGGCTCGACGATGTCAGGAGGACGATGCGTGCGGGCACGGTGCCCGATCGTATGGCCGCCTGCGCAAGATCGCGCGCGCCGCCCGCCGAGCGAATCATGTCGGCAATGATGAAATCGAACGGCTGATTCCGGGCTTTTGCCGCCTCGATTTCGGAACACCCCGCGGTCGCGGATCTCGCCGGATGCACGTCCATTCCGCAGCCCGCGAGCATTCTGGAAACAATCTCTGCATTGCGCGCATGCGATTCGACGAGCAGCACGCGGCGTCCAGTGAATGCATTCATCGACATGGAGGGCGCGGGAACTCCCACGCCGTAAGTCACCGTGAAATCAAAACGACTGCCGTGACCGAGCTCACTGACGAGCCGGATGGAGCCGCCCATCATTTGCACGAGCTGCCGGCAGATCGCCAGGCCGAGTCCGCTCCCGCCGTATTGCCGCGTGGTGGAACTGTCGCCCTGCGTGAAGAGTTCGAAGATTGCCTGCCGCTGTTCCAATGGGATCCCGCATCCCGTATCCGTGACCGAGAATCGCAACCGCGTCTCCACCTCACCCGGCTCTTCAACGATGACGGTGATTGCAACATCGCCCTGCTGGGTGAAGCGGTTGGCATTGCTGATCAGGTTCAGCAGAATCTGGCGGAGACGGAGCGGATCGCCGACGAGGGCGTCGGGGACATCGGGATGAATGTCCAGCAGCAGATCGAGACCCTTGGCATGGTGTCGTGCGGCAAAGCCCGCGACCGCGTCCTCCACCACGCAGCGAAGACTGAATTCGGTGACCTCCAGTTCCAGCTTCCCGGCCTCAATCTTGGAGAAATCGAGAACCTCACTCAGCAATTCGAGGAGATTCTGGGCGGAGTTGTTGATGGTCTCGAGATAATCGCGCTGCAGCGGTGCGAGGGGAGTCTTCATCGCCAGTTCGGTCATCCCGATGATGCCATTGACCGGGGTGCGAATCTCGTGGCTCATCACCGCGAGGAACGTCCGTTTCGCCGCATTGGCGCTGCCTGCCTGTTCGGCAAATTGGCGGACGCGCGCATTCGCGGCCTCCAGTTCCATGTTGGCCTCGGCGAACCGTTCGTTCGCGAGGACCAGCGCCACGTTGTTATCCAGCAGTGTCTGCCGGTCAGCCCGCCCCGCGTCGAACATCCGCCGGAGCGCATCGGCGAGGCTCCCGATCTCGTCCCGTGATCCGCGCGTCTCTGGCCGCCTGCCGGTTTCCTCGGGGCTGAACGTCTGGATCAGGCCGCCGAGAAGTTCGAGCGATCGTTCCATGTCGCGGATGATTCTCTGGCTGATGAAGCTCGCGGCGAGAAAGCCGAGACTCTGCGAAAAAATGGTCCAGCAGAGAGTTTCGACGAGGTGTGGCTTGTCGATCGGCGTCGAGGAGGATGCGATGAGCCAGCACAGGAGGAACAGCGGCGGGACAAGTGCAGCCGTGAGGTGCAGGAACACGCACAGGCGGTGGCCCTGCTGGAGCTTCTGCCGCTTGACTGTCGGCTGAAGCACCGGCGCAGGGGGCAGGCCGAGGGCGTGGGTATCGAATTGGGACGGCAAGATCGCGGTGGGTTCCCGGAATTGCAGAGCAAGGCTTGCGCCGGGTGTGGATCGCCGGGAGGAGAGGTGTCCGCCGGCACCCGCCGACCGTCGTGTCTCCCGGCCAGCATGCGATCGTCGTGGGGGGGCGTGATTTGATTCATGCCCAGAGCGACATTGTAGAGGTCGCGGCAGTAGCAAGGAGGGGCGCTTTGAGAGCGCCCTCTGGCAGCGGTCGCTCCGCGCCGCTGACAGCCATGAGCATTGCCATGCAAAAAAGATCGCCAGATTCCAAATCGCCCCAGTGCTGCCCACGCCTTTGGCTCGATGCGGCGCGGAGCGACCGCATCGAGAGGGCGCTATCAAAGCGCCCCTCCTTGTTCTCGCGCCACGCTTTCTTGGACCTGAAATGAATCACACCCGTCTTGGGGAGGCGTTCGATTGCGCGGTGTCGATTGCGCGGTGTCGATTGCGCGGTTGACTGGGCATGTGCCTGCCCATACAGGAACGAGCATGTCTTCTCGTTCCGCCCTCATCCTCCTGTTCGGTGCGCTGTTCTTGCCCGTCCTCAGCGGCTGCAAGAGCGTTTACTCCGATACATTTTCATATCGGAAGAACTCCTTCAAGGCGCCGGCGGTGAAGCAGATCGAGATCAAGGGCCCGACGGATATGCCGATGCCGCTGGATGGCATGGCCCCGGGCGGTGTCGCTCCAGGAAATCCGATGGGAATTCCCGGTGCGCCTGCACCCGATGCAGGCGGAATTCCGGGAGCTGTGCCGGGGATCCCTGGGCTTCCGGAAGCCGCACCGGCCATCCCGGGCCTCAATTAGCGTCGCGGTTTCACGCCTTGGCAAAGTTCGCCTGCATTTGATTTTGCACCCGAGGCTGTGAGCAGCGAATCCAAGCCCCCGGTCGCAACCGAGCATCAAGGCCCTTCGAGGATCGAAGCGGAGATGTTCGTGTACATCGGCGACGAGCAGGTCGGAAAATACTCGCTGACCCATGGCGAATACATCATCGGGCGCGATCAGGGTTGCCAGGTCTGCATCGACGCAGAGGGCATCTCGCGGCATCACGCCCGGCTGACTTTTCAAGGCTACGAGTTGGCCATTGAGGACCTCAGCTCGGCGAATGGGGTCTTCATCGAAGGCGTGCAGATCCTGCTCCCCACCCGCGTGCGGCCCGATCAGCAGGTGGAGATTGGCAGTGCGCGTCTCTTCATCCGGCTCAAGACGGAGTCCTCGGACATGTTCGCGGCCTCCCTGTGGGATCCGGATCTCGGGTTGGGGCCGGTGCGGGCGATGTTGGAGGGGAGAAAATACAAGGTCTTTGGCAGCATCGGTCGCGGTGGAATGGGCATCGTTCATCAGTCGCGCGACCTCCGCATCCTGCGCAACGTCGCGATGAAGGTGATCAAGACATCCAGCCAGTTCTCGCGCGAGAATGTGCTCAGATTCGTGGACGAGGCGCAGCTTACCGGGCAGCTCCAGCATCCGAACATCATTCCCGTGTACGAACTCGGGCTCGATGAATATGGCGAGGTCTTCTACACGATGAAGTACGTGAAGGGCACGACGCTCGACCAGGTATTGCGTCGGATTCGCGAAGGTGAGCAGGAGGCGATCGCGAAGTATCCCCTGGCGACTTTGCTGACGGCCTTCCAGAAGATCTGCGACGGTGTGGCATACGCGCATTCCATGGGAGTCGTGCATCGGGATCTGAAACCCGACAACGTAATGATCGGCGAATACGGTGAGGTGCTGGTGATGGACTGGGGCCTCGCCAAGAAGATGGCCGGCGGGATGCAGGATGAACATGCCGGCGGCAGCAAGGCCGCGCCGCCTCCCGCAGACTTGCGCGATTTCGAGACGCTCCACGGTCTCATCGTCGGCACGCCTCCGTACATTGCGCCGGAAGCGGCCCGCGGCGAACTCGACCGGATCGATCCGCGGAGTGACATCTACGTGCTCGGTGCAATCCTGTACGCCATCCTCACGCTGCGGCCTCCGTTCCCCGGCAAGGAATTCGGCGAATTGATCTCACAGATCGTCACCGGGCAGTTCGTGAATCCGACGATCTACAGCCAGCCGATCAATCCGCTGCGGCAGGCCGATCTGCCTTCGCTCGGTCCGGATGGTGAACTGTGTCTGCTGTCGCACCTGCCGAACCGCCGCGTGCCGGAAGGCCTCGCCGCGATCGTGGTGAAGGCCATGGCGCCAAACGTGGAGGATCGATATCAATCGGTCGCCGAGTTGCAGGCCGAGATCCTGGCATGGCAGGGAGGATTCGCGCCGAAGGCGGAGCGCGCCGGATTGGGCCGCCAAGTCATCCTGTGGGCGGGACGTCATAAGGGGAACGTCATCCTCTTTGGCATCTTCTTCATCCTCCTGAACGCCGCCTTGGTCATATTTGTGCTGTCACTCAGCCACGAGCGGGATCGCGCGCGTGCCAGCGAGCAGGCCGTCCGCGTCAGCAATAGGGCGCTCGATAAGGCGCTCGCTAATCTCCGCGGCTTCGCGCCGCTGCTTGAGGATGAGGCAAAGGACCTGGTCCTGAAAAAGCAGCTCGAGGGTGCCTTGGCTCAGATCGATTCCGCGATCGAGCAGGTGCGGAACGAAGCCGACTACCACAATCTGCGCGGCAATATCCTCCAGACGATGCTGCGGTGGAGCGATGCGGTGGAAGCCTACGAAGAAGCCATCGAGCGCAGTCCGAATCTCGGGTCTGCAGCGGAAAATCTCGAACTCACGAAGAAGCTCCTGGCCACCGTGCCGGCGGACGGCGAGCCGACAATTGCGGAAGTCAGTCAGTTGGAGGAAGCGCTCATCAAGCAAGGGCGCAAGGCCGAGGCCGAAGTTCTGGTCGATCGGTTCGGTCCCGACAAACTGGTGGATGGAAAGTCCCTTCGAACGGCGATCGAGAGCGATCCGGAGTTGAAGCTGGCGAGGGAATACCTGAAGGGCCGTGGGTGGCGGACGCTTTTTCGGCCCCGGGGCGACGGCACTTTCAAAGTCGATTTCCAGCGCCTGCCGCCGCCGACATATCGCCCGATCCTGAGGAGCCAGATCGTCACCGTCTCTGCGATTTCAATCGAGAATGCCAATTTTTCCGACCTTTCGATCTTCGCGGGCATGAGCCTTCGAAGCCTTTCGCTCAGCGGATGCGCGAGCCTTGTCGATCTCGCTCCCCTCCAGGGGATGCAATTGCAGACGCTGAATCTGAGCCGGACCAGCGTCTCCGACCTCAGCCCCTTGGCCGGCATGCCCCTTGTGGAACTCAATCTCGATAGCTGCAAAAATATCGCCGATTTCTCCCCGCTGAAGGAGTGCAAGTCACTCGAATGGCTCGTCCTCCCGAAGGGCGCCAGGCCGATCGACTTCCTCCGCAAGCACCCGAAGCTGAAGTTTCTCAGCTTCAAAGGAATCCGGGAGCCCGTGGATAAGTTCTGGGAGGAGTTCGACAAGAGGCGCGCGGAAAGGCCCCCTCCGCCCGGGGGGCATCCGCCTCCGCCTGGAGGCCCTCCGCCTCCGCCTGGTGGCGGCCTGCCCCCGAAACTGCCGTGATAGGCTCCAGGGTGCCGCGCGGTGTTGAGGCGAAGGTTTCGAGCCGAACCCTTTGACAGCGCGATCCACTTGCCTGAATTTACGGCGTTCAGCCCCCGTATGCTTAACGTGAACTCCAAAACCGGTGCCCTCACACTTCGAGTTCATCGCGCGTGCGAAAGCGAATCGAAGCCGTGCGATTGCCTGAGGTTCGAGTCGCAAGGCGCCGTGTTCGATTTTCCATGGCACCTCGAATTGATGTCGCAACTGCACATGGCGATCGAATGCAGTCGCGGGGAGTGCGGCGGTGAAAAATGGAACTTTGAGGGCATCGTGATCGACTGCCGGCAGACTGGCCTCGGTTCCTTTGAAACCACGGTGATCTTCCTCTCTCCCGCCGATGCGTGCGGCGCTGAACACGTGCGGTTCGTCCACCTGCCAAACTGAACCGGGGAAGGGAACTGAACTGGGATGGGGAGTGGTGCCAGGGGGGAGGATTGAACTCCCGACCTAGGGCTTATGAGTCCCCCGCTCTACCACTGAGCTACCCTGGCGTTGCGTTTCGGGCCGCGAAAACTAACGGCTCCACCCTCGCTGGCAAGCGCAAATCCCCCTTCGACTCCCGACACCGGAGCGCCGCCCGCCTGGAGCGCCGTCCGCTTGGAGCGCCGTCCGCTTGGAGCGACGCCCGTCCCGGCGGCCACACCCGCTCCGAGCGAAACGCCACTTCCCATTGCCTCGCTTCCTCTGTAGCGAAAAGAGTCGGCGAGACGCGCAGGACTCCATCTCCCAAGCCGTCAGCCAGCATGCAGCAGCATCATTCTCCTTACGCACTCCGCGGTCAGCGCTCCGCCTTTGTATCACTTCAGCGTCGAGAGATACTGCACCACATCCCTCAGTGCGCGTTTTCCGAGGATATCGCCCATGCCCGGTGGCATCGCGCTCGGCAGCGAGGCGCGCTCTTTCGCGTCCGCCTTTTTCACGTGCTGCAATTTCGCATCGGCGGGATTTTTCAGCGTAAGTTTGTCCGCGGTCTCCGCGCTTAGCAGGCCCACGAAGATGTCCCCGCTGTTCAGCGTCACCATCACGTTGTCGTAGCCTTTTGCGATCTCGGCGTTCGGATCCACGATGGCGCGCAGCAGGTATTCGCGGCCCATCTTCTTCCCGACTTCCGCGAGTTCCGGGCCGACGTCGCCGCCTTCGCCCTTCACCTTGTGGCAGCGCATGCACGCGGCCTCCGCCTTCTCGGCGAAAATCTGCTTCCCGGTCTTTCCGTCGCCGCCCTCCATGCACTCGCGCCAGCGGGAAAGGGGATCGTCCGCTTTCCGCGCGGCCTCGAATGCGGCGAGTTTCTTTTTGATGTCCGCGTCGTCGCGCATCTCGGCTGCCTCCAGAAGGTCGAGGAACAGTCCCGCTTTCAGCTTCCCGGCGAGAAGCAGATCCAGTTGCAGCGCGATGATGCGATCCGCTTCCGGGCTTGCCGCAGTTGCGATGTTCGCGAGCGCCTCCTGCTGCTCGCGCACGGAGCCCTTGCCGAGGATTGCCGCATTCGCCTTCACCGCCTGCCCGGGGGAAATCCTGCCGGCCAGTTTGCGCGCGGCCTCAGCGAGCGTCTTGTCGCCCGATTTGAGCGCGGCGGTGACGACTGCGCCGAGCTTCGGCGATTCCATCGCCGTGAGCGCGCGCAGTGCGGCGGCGCGAAATTCGCCTGATTCGGTGGAATTCGTCGCGAGCAGCATGATCATCTCGCCCGCGTCGGTGAGCCTGTTTGCGCCCGCGGCCCTCAGCGTGGCGATGCGGATGTCTTCGTGGTCGTCGCCGAGCAGCGCGGCCATGCGCGGCGCGAGCGCAGCAGCCGCGTCACTGGCCTTCCGCTGTCCGTCGCCTTCGACGACGATGCCGAGCACGCGGTCGCGCCCGAGTTTCACCGGCCACTGCGCGAGCGCCTCGAATGCATCGAGGCGCACAACATCGGCGAGCGTCGGATTCGCCGCGATGGCCGCGAGCCGCGCCGCGCATTCGGCGGAGCCGAGACGGTAGTTGGCGTTGATGACGCGGCGCGTGAGCGCGGCGTCCATCATCGCGAGTTGCGATGGCAATGCGTCCGGCGCGCCTCGGGTAGCGCGGGCGTCCCGCCTGCCGGTCGAGGCGTCCCCGCCTCGACCTTCGGTCTTGCGAGATGCGTCCATTGCAGGCGAACCGCTTCTGACGCCCGAAGGTTCACGCGGGACGCGCGTACCGGCAGGCGGGACGCCCACCCTACCCAAATCCAACGCGGCGAGTTTTTCCATCGCCGCCGGAATCGGCGCGTCATGAATCGCGCGCACTGCTTCGAGGCGGATGCGCGCATCCTTGTCTGCGAGAAAGCGCGCGACTTCCGCAGAGTGATTGCGCCGCAGCGCAATCAGCGCGTCGAGGCGCACTGACACGGAGGCATCATAGGCCAATGCGGCGAGTTCCTTTTCGGATGCGAGGTGGGCCAGTGCCATTGCAGCCGCGTGACGGATGAACGGATCGCGATCCCCATTTTCGCGAAGCAGGGCGATGACTTTTGGAGCAGAATCTTTGATTCGGTGGTTGCCTGGGAACCCTGCCAAGTACTGTGCCGCGAAGAATCGGACGCGCGGCGCAGGATCGGACAGGGCTTTGAGGATCGCGACGATGGGTTTTGCCGATGCCAGTTCATCGGGTTCAATGATCGAAATTGGAAAGGCGGAGAGCACGGCCACCGCTTGAGCGCGAACTTCTGAGTCGGAGTCCGCCGCGCATGTGAGGAGAGTTGCAACGGGGACGTGGTCGTCTTCTGCCGAGATTTGTCCGAGACCCCACAATGCGTGCAATCGCGCCAGTCGCAGAGCGGTGAGGTTGCTTGCGACATCAGCGAGAACCTTGTGCTCCAGCTTTACCACCAACTCAAACTGCGCCTTCATCCTCACGCGCTGATCCGCATGGCCGAGCAGCGTCGCGAGATCATCCGCGCTGCGCTGCGTGAAATCCTCCGCGAGCAGCCGCTTCGTCTCCTGCACCGCCGCGCTCGCGTCCACGACAGGGTCATGCACGCGGTAGATGCGGCCCTTGCCGGTTTTTTCCCAGCCATACACCCAGTCGAGCACGCACACGCCGCCGCCGGGCGGGAACTGCACGTCGCTCGGGTAGAGATTCCACAACAGCTTGCCGCGCATTTCCGACGGCGAGTTGTTTTGCAAAATCGGATCGTCGCCCGCCATGCCGGCGACCTCATAGCTCGCGCCCTTCTGCCTCAGCGCGAAGTGCCGCACTCCGCCGGGGAAATCGGCGACGAAAAAATGGTCGCGATATTTTTCCGGCAGCCCGGTGGCGGGGCAGTGCGCGATGCCCGCGGGGCCGTGGGTGATGTGCGCGACGGGCGGGAGGATGGCGGCGTTCGTCTGCGCCCCACTCGGATCAGCGAGGTGCCACACTCCCTCGCTGTTCCATGCGCCGAGCTTTGGCAGGAATTGCCAGCCGATGCGCCAGCCGTAGTCCGCGCCCTCGACGACGTGAATCCACCGCGCCTTGTCGCCGCCGTCGGCGTTGTTGTCGCAGGTGAAAAGGTCGCCCACATCGTTGAAGGCGAGCGACTGCGGATTGCGCAGGCCCCATGCGTAAAGTTCGAGCGCGTCGCCATTCGGCCAGCAGCGGAAGACCGCGCCGCTGTCGGGTATGGCGATCACTTTTCCCTCCTTCGACACGACGTGCGCGCCGCAGTCGGCGATGGTGAAATAGATGCGCCCGTCCGGCCCCATCTTCACGCCGTGCATGTCGTGCCCGCCGAATGCGACGTGGACGCCGAAGCCCGTCGCGAGCTTCGTCTTCGTGCCGTCGGGCGCGATGCGCCACAGGTCGGGCACGCAAGTGTAAACCGCGCCGCCATCCGGCATCGCGAGCACGCCCGCGCCGAGACCGGTATCGAGTGAATTGAAACCGCTCACGAGCACGCGGGACTTGTCCGCGCGACCCGAGCCCGTGCTGTCCTCGACGATGCGAATCTCTTCCGACTCCACCGTCCAGTCGCGCCAGTCGAGATGCCCGTCCTTGTTGATGTCCTCCTCGGGTTTCTTCGGTTTCACCGCGAGCGACTCGGGCATCTTTGCTTTCAAAAACGCGATGCGCTCCTCGACCGTACGGAGTGAAAGATTTCCGATCTGCCACGACTCATGTTTGCGGATGTCCGGCACGGAGGTGCGTCGGCGCTGCGAGACCGCGACGAATGCACGCCCGAGGTTGTCGAATGAAAATGCGATGGGATTTTCCAGCAGCGGCTCCGCGGCCCACACGTCCACTTTCAATCCCGGTGCGATGGCAAACGACCTCATCGAGCCCTCGGCGGTTTCCATCGCCGCGTCGCCTTTCGGCGTGCGGTTGTCGTTCATTTTTGGAGTCTTCGGCGTGTCCGCCTCGTCGGCGGAGAATGCGATTGCGGTGGTGAATAGGAGTGCTGTGAAGGCGCGCATGAATCGGTAATCGGTCGCGTGAGCGTCACCAGCCGTGTGCGCGGGAGCAAGTCTTCGTCGCGGTGGGATGGCTGCGTCGTGTATGCTTCGCCGGGCCATCCCGCCGCCTGCGCCCATCCCGCCATGCCGTGGGGTCGTCGGCGCCATTCTTCCGCAGACGTCCGTGGCGATGTTTGCGTTGTTCAGGGTTCGAATTCCCCGCCGGCATTCGGGCTATCCTCAATGCCTTGCGGAAATTCCGAACCGAACAGGAGGCGACTCACCGGCAGTGGGGCGGGCGACTCGCCTGCCCCAGTCTCTTCCGGCGACTCGCCGGAAGAAGCGGCGGTGTGTGGTGTGCCCTGGATGTGTTTCCCCCAGGGCAGCTCGTTCCCTGCGGCTGCCGCTCTCGAGGATCTGCGCCGGGGAAAGTTTGTCCGCGGCGCAACCCCCGGCGTTGCTTTCTTCCGGCGTGTCGCCGGAAGAGACTCAGGCAGGCGAGCCGCCTGCCCCACTGCCCGCTGCCGGAGGTTCGCCTCCTGGTGTGGCTGGAATATCCGAAAGGCATTGGGGCTATTGCCGCGGCAGCGGCACCTGGCCGTTGCCCATGAGGTAGGCGATGAGGTGCTTCGCGTTTTCTTCCCCCAGCGCGGCGAGCAGACCCTCGGGCATGAAGCTTTGGGAAAGCTGCTCCATCTCCGCGATGTCGCTGCGCTGGATCGTCGCGCGCTCGGTCGGCGTCTGGACGGTGACGATTCTGTCGTTCTGCTCCGGAATCACGCCGCCCAGCGTACGCCCGCCCTTCAGCTTCACGATGGTCATGCGATAGTCGGCGGGAACGATGGCGTTCGGATCGACGATGTTTTCGAGGAGATAATTGAGATTGTGCCGGTCGCTTCCGGTAAGTTCCGGCGCGATGGCGGCACCCTCGCCGTACATCTTGTGGCACGCAGCGCACAGGCCGTTGAAAAGCGCCCGGCCTTTGCCGACATCACCTTTTGCAAGCGCATCGGCGGTGAGCAGGGTCTGCCACTTCGCGAGTTCCTGCTTCTTCGCCTCGGGCGTGTCGCGCATTTCGCCCCACACCTTGGTGAGTTGACGGTTCAGTTCCTCATCGCCGAAGGCGCGGATCTGTCGGGCGTGAAATGGCGTGATGTCCTGGCGCGCCGCCGGATGCTTCGCGACAAAGGCTAGCAGTTCCTTCGCCCACGCGGCCCGCGACACGAGTGTGGTAACATTTGCAGCGCGCCATTCCTGGCTCCGGTCGGGCCAGTTCGCGAGCAACGAGTTTGGCACATCGGTGTCGGAGAATTTCGCCAGCCCAAGCCGCGCGGCGGCACCGAGCACCTTGTCGCTGATCATGCTCCGCGTGATGGCAAAGTGCTCGGGCTTCGGGCTGCGCAGCAGCGAGTCGAATGCGCTGCGACGGGCGTTGGCGTCGCCGTTGGTTTCCTTGATGAGCGCAACGAGTTCGTCCATGGCGCGTCCGCTGCCGAAGACCAGAGCGATCTCCCGCATCAGCTCCGGCTGCCGCTGGCCGGTCGCATTTGCGAAGTCGCCCCAATGCGGAGGTCTGGCGACTTGGCGGAATCCCTTCAGCGCCTCACTCATCCCGCGCACGATGTCCTCGTGCGCGTCCGTGTTCCTGCCTTGGAGCGCAGCGGCGATCAGATCGTCCACCGGCCCGGGCGCATTCGCGATCTCCTCGGTGAGCCGACGCGCGATGAGACGGCGCACCTTGGGAATCTTCGACGACAATGCGAGCGCGATCGCCTTGTCCGGATGCTGGGCGGCGGCAGCCTCGATGCCGTACCAGATCATCAGTGGCTGCTGTGGATCGTTCGCGTCCTCTGCGTGCGAGGCGAGCGCCCTGGCGAGGGGAAACCGGGCATCGAGCGGCAGCCGTTGCATGGCCCCCGCGAGATGGAGACGGACCAGCCCGGAGGGATCGTCTGTCGGCAGCTCGGGCGTCCCGTCGCTCGCATTTCCCCCGGCGACAAGATCCACCGCGAATGCGCGCACATGTTCATCCGTGCTGCGCAGCGCCCCTTCGAGTGTCGCCTTCCTCAGCGCGCCCATCGACGCAAGCGCCGCCATGCTCCGATAGCTGGTGGGTGTGCCGTTCGTCAGGAAATCAATCGCCTGCCCATGGTCGCCCGTCGCCGCATTGCCCCGGCGCGCGAGCGCGAGCCGCGCCTGCTGCTGCAACCACGAGTCTTCTTCCAGAGCGCAATGCGCGAGGACGAGCGACTGCTCGCGATTCAGGTCACGCACGACGCGCGGCTTCGCCTCGCCATGCGAGATCTTGTAAATCCGCCCGCTCGTCCGATGCACTCCGTCGCTGTCGTGACACTCACCGGCATCGCTCCAGTCGATCACATAGACATTCCCATCCGGTCCCGTGCTCAGGTCGATCCCGCGGAACCACTTGTCCTTCGACTTCATGAAGTCCGCCCCGTGCTTGCCGACGTAGCCGCATCCTTGCCGTTCGAGGATGTCCATGTTGATCCGGTTCCCGTGCAGATTGCACGTGAAGAGCCGCCCCATGTATTCCTTCGGCCACGCGCTGCCGTTGTAGATGACACACCCGACATGCGCGTGCCCGCCGCCGAGTTCATCCGTCTTGCTGCTGATTCCCTTCTTCACGTCGCTCCACTTCTCCGTCCCGTTGTCAAAGTGGTAGTGGTCCGCCGTCTGGTCGATCAACTCATACGCGTGCGGGTTCAGGTGCGCGCCGAACATCCGCTTCGCATAGGAACCCGCGATGCCGTGCCACAGATGCCCGATCACCGTATTGATCCAGAACAGCTCACCATTCGCATCCCAATCCGCGCCCCACGAATTCGTCCCGCCCTGCAGGACCACCTCAAATTTCCGCGTCACCGGATGCCAGCGGAAAATGCCGCAATTCATCCGCGTGCGATTCTTCTCCGGCGTGCCCGGCGCGCCGATGGACGATGTGTCCGTGATGCCGTGCCTCCCGTACAGCCAGCCGTCCGGCCCCCAGCGCAGCCCGTTCACGATATTGTGCCCGATCGTCTTGTAGTTGAACCCATCCAGCATCACCTCCGCCGGACCATCCGGCACGTCGTCGCCCTTCTTGTCCGGAATGAAAATGAGATTCGGCGCGCACAGCGCATACACACCGCCATCGCCCATCTCGATGCTCGTCAGCCGCACACCCTCGTCCCAGAACACCGTCCGCTTGTCGAAGTGCCCGTCGCCATCCGTGTCCTCGAAAATCAGAATGCGGTCGCGCAGATTCGTGTTCCAGCGGTCCGGGTTCTCGGCGTACGTGTAGCACTCGGCAATCCACAGCCGCCCGCGCGCATCCCACGCCATCGCGATGGGCTGCTGCACATCCGGCTCCGCGGCGAAGACCTTGCACGAGAATCCCGGCGGCAACTCCGTCGTGCGCGCCGCCTCCGCTGCGGGCATCGGTCCGCCCGGCGTCTTCTCGGTGTTGAAGATGGCGGGAAATGTTCCCTCCGCCGCCGTGACCGTGATGCTGGACCACAGGCAGGACAAGGATGCGAGGAGCAGGGGAATCAAAACACGTTTCATAGGAGGAAAAGCAGCCCGCGAGAGATCGGGAATGCGCGGAGAAACGCAAGCCTCCGTTCCCATGGCGCGGTGACGCGGGATCGTTCAAACGCCTGACGCAGCCCATCACCGCATCGAACTCCGCAATCAGAACCCCCGCCGCTTTGACCGCACCCTGTCGAACCCGTTCGGACGCCATCGATCGTCCGCAGTCAGCCGCAAAACTTTTCCTGCGCCCGGCAGAAAGTGTCATGTCAGGGGAAAAACTGATCCCGCGAGATCTCGGTCGGATGCTGACCGCACCAGTCGGCTGCGCTTCCTCTCCTGTCCGAAACAGATTCAGCCCGTCCCGACCCCAGGGCTTTTCGTCTTGGATTCACAAGTCTCGATGTGGCCGGTCGGTCCTTGGAAAGCCAAGGCCCCGCGGCACTCACACGCCGATATCCGGCAACCCGCTCGCAGTTTCAGTTCACGAATGACATTGCACCAGGCTGGCATGGCTGAGGCCCTTGGCCTGGTTTCGCGTCGCCGACCACATAAGATCGATAGTCCGAGCGCAAGGAGAGCCAGCTCTGGGGGCTCGGGCACGACGTTGAGTGTATTCATCTGGAGCAGCAGTGTCCCATCGCTGTCCCCGATGGAGAATGTGTGGGGAAAATTGATCGGGTTGGTGCAAGGCGGATTCGCGAATGCCAGATTTTGCGGCAGCCCATCCGATGCGAATGCCGTGCCGCTGCTGTCGGTAAAAGCCATCGCCACGCGTACGTTGACATCCGGGGTGCCGTTCACAGACATCGTCCCACCAGCCGGGGTCCCGGTGGCTCCGTCGTTGAAGCGGAAGGTGTCGCTCGCGAGATCCTCGATCGTGACGTAAGGCGCCGCGGAGCCGGTGACGGTCATGCTGAGAAAATTGGCCAGGAACCCGCCGCCGAAACTGTGGGGATAATTCCCTCGCTGCGCCGAGGCATTCACATCGGCGGTAGCGGTGTTGTAGCTAACCCGCATTTCTCACAGAGTGGGACGGAAGGAGGGCGGCGGCGGAAAGTAGTCCGGGGCTTTAGCCCGGAAGGCAGCCCGTTCGGGCTGAAGCCCAGAACTACTTTGTGCTCCCGCCGCGCCACTACACTCTGTCGCGTCCGACTCCAGGAGTGTGAGAAATGCGGGCTGAAGGAGCCGGTCACCGGTTGCGTGCGTG
>Ga0105048_10002301_pt1 | contig 30907 bp, 22 predicted proteins | sample MAT05_FD_78382 | JGI IMG/M metagenome (GOLD analysis project Ga0105048, IMG submission 78382) | Freshwater microbial communities from Lake Fryxell liftoff mats and glacier meltwater in Antarctica - MAT-05 | ecosystem: Environmental > Aquatic > Freshwater > Ice > Liftoff microbial mat | place... | reverse complement strand
GAGATATTCCTCGTCTGCGGCATAGTGAACCAGGCCACGACGGGCGTCCGACGCAGCGTGTGCCCGGCAGGCGGCCCGCGAGTTGGGGTGCGTCGCCCTGTGTGATCCGGGTGCGGAGTTCCCGGAGATACATCCGCTTTCGCCGGTGTTCCTGGAGGTGAGCGATGGCGGCGAGCGGTTGGTGGTCCCAGACGCCGAACCGTTCTCATGTCCTCCTGACCCCGAAGTAAACACTCCCCGGGACGGTTCTTTGGGTAGCGGCTGATGGCGCAAGCGCCACCGAGTGCCGAGCAAGATCGCGATTCTGTTCGACAACACGCCTCTCGATCCGCTGTTGCTTCCCTTCGCCAGGAATCGGATAATTGCCTCATCACACCTGATCCTTCCGGAGGTTGTTGCATGTCCCGCTTACTCTCCTTTTTTTCCCTCGGCCTCGCCAGCCTCACCGCGGCTGCGGCCCCGCCCGCTTGGTCCAAGACCGTGCTCGATACGAAATTCCGCTCCGAGGGCGTCGCCGTCGCCGATGTGAACAAGGACGGCAAGCTCGATGTGCTCGTGGGCGAACTCTGGTACGAGGCCCCGAACTGGACGCCCCACGAAATGCAGCCCGTCGGCGACTACAAGGACGGCCAGAACAACTACAGCCAGGTCTTCGCGTGCTGGACGGATGACATCAATGCGGACAGCTTTCCGGACCTCGTGGTCGTCGGATTCCCCGGCAAACCGGCTTACTGGCTCGAGAACCCCAGGGGCAAAACGACCCTCTGGACCAAGCACCAGATCTGGGACAGCGCCTGCAACGAGACACCGCTTTACCTCGATCTCTTCGGCAGCGGCAAGAAGGTGCTGCTCATGGGCGTGCAGCCGAAGGGCAAGGGCGAATCGGGCAACGAAGGACAGATGGCTTACTTCACGCCGAAGGCAGGCGAGCCGAACGCCGAGTGGGAGATGCACCCCGTCAGCGTGCCCAGCGTGCCGGCGGAGATGAAGGACGGCAAACCCGTCGCGGGAACCGGAAAGATTGTGCCGGGAACCCACAAGTTCGCCCACGGCCTCGGCGCCGCGGACGTCAACGGCGACGGCAAGAAGGATGTGCTCACGACTGGTGGTTGGTGGGAACAGCCCTCGAACGCGGACGGCAAGACTCCCTGGAAGTTCCACTCCGCTTCCCTGGGCGACGCCTGTGCGGATATGTTCACACTCGACATGGACGGTGACGGCAAAAGCGACGTCCTCACCACCTCCGCTCACAAGTTCGGCATCTGGTGGCACAAGCAGCGAGGCCCCGAGAGCTTTGAGAAGAAGGAACTTTTCAAGGATCTCGTCTCCGAGACGCACGCCGCCCACTTCGTGGACATTGATGGCGACGGCGTGAAGGATCTCGTCACCGGCAAGCGTTTCTGGTCCCACGGCAAGCGCGAGCCCGGGGCGGACATGCCCGCCCGCACCTACTGGTTCAAGGCCGGCAAGGGCCCGGACGGAATGGTGACCTTCACTCCGAACGTCATCGACGAGGACTCCGGCATCGGCACGCAGTTTGAAGTCGTCGACATCAACGGCGACGGCAAGCTCGACATCGTTTCCTCCAACAAAAAGGGCGTGCGGGTGATCGTGCAGAAGTGAGCCAGTGAAGCCCACCTGGGACCACAGGTGGGCTTTTGTGCGCGCTGTCCCTATCATTTCACTGATCGCGAAACTCCTTCTTCCCCCAGGTTCTCCATGCGGCACGTGCTCTCGGCGGTGGTCCAAAATCAGCCCGGCGTCCTCGCTCATATCTGCGGGATGCTCGCCTCTCGCGGCTTCAACATCGATAGTCTCGCCGTCGGCGAAACCGAACACCGCGAGTTCTCCCGCATCACCTTTGTCGTCAATGGCGACGACAACGTGCTCGATCAAGTCCGCAAGCAACTGGACAAGATCGTCACCGTCGTTCGCGTTGTGGACATTTCCAGCGAGAACTTTGTCGAACGCGACCTGATGCTCATCAAGGTCACATGCCCACCGGCGAAGCGGCCGGAGATCTTCCAGATCACCGAGAGCTTCCGCGGCCGAATCGTGGACATCCAGCACGAAAACGTGATGGTCGAGGTGAGCGGCACCGAAGGTAAGGTCGAGGCGTTCGTCGAACTGATGCGGCCCTATGGCATCCTGGAACTGGCTCGCACGGGCCGGATCGCCCTCGTTCGCGGCAACCCCAAGAAGGATGAGGAATGACCGCCAATCCTGAGAACATCATCCTGCCGACGCGCCGGCTCGCTCCGGAACTGGTGACGCTGCTGCGGAGCCTGAAGCCCGGCGACGCGATCGAGGTGACGCAGATCGTCCGTGTCGGCCGCCGCAAGTGGGACGCCGTCGCCAGGGGCAGCTTCCGCGAGATTGCGTACCTGGAAACGGGCATCACCACCGAGCGCGTGAAGGAAGACGACCTCGTGGTGCCGGTGGTTCGCTTCACGAAGCCCAATGGCGAACTCAGTAGCATCACATTGGATGAGCACACCAGGGTGACGCGAAGCTGATCCGAAAACAAGCGAAATCACATCAGGCCCATGGCGGTGGAAGTCCTGCCGAAGCGATTTGCCAAGTACGGCCCGACGATCCCTCCCGGCAAAACACGTTTGGTTCCGTTCGCGCCGCCGGCCGACAAGGCTGAGAGTGGTATCCATCACTTCTCCGAAGGCCTCGCTGAGCCACCACGATCAAGAATCATCTTGTGGCCTAGCCACCTTACCAATCTGAGACACGTACGGCATCTTGAGACCATTTGTCTTGATCTGTGGCTTAGCCACGTTACACTTGCAGGATCAGGCCGTACGCGAGAATGAAGAAAGGTTCCTCCTCGGCGAGATCCCACTGGAGAGGGTTTCTTCGACCTTCGAAGAATGCTGGAGGCCCTGAGAAAAGCGAAACCGAAAGTCCGGATGAATCTCGAACTGATCACTCGCGATCCCCTTCGAGTTCCCTGCCTGGCGGAGAGCTTTTTGGGTCACTCGGCAATTGCAATTGGAAGAGTGCGAGGCCTCACGAAATAAGGGAGCGAAGCCATGACTCTATCACGGCGGCAGTGGATGCGTCGTTCCCTCGCGGGAGCGGCAGGTGTCTCGGTGGCTTGCCTTGGGGAATCGCTTGCCGAGGGCCATCGACCGTCCGCGAGTGAACAGGTTCGACTTGGCATCATCGGCACAGGCTTCCGCGGCAAGTATCTCATCGGCAATCTGCCGCCGGCACCCGCTAACGACGAGGAACGGCGGTTTTGGCCCGTCACCATGCGGTATGCGGATGGAGTCGAGTTGCGATTCGTCCACGAACCGGATTTCATCGTCTTCCACGGTGAGAAAGGCCGCCTGCGGATGCGTCGGAACTTCTTCGAAACCGATCCCCCGAACCTGGTGGACAACCCGCCTGATGCGAAACTGGCCCGGGCCTGGACGGGTTCCGGGCACGTGGCGCGACCGCACCTCCAGAACTGGCTCGATTGCCTCCACACCGGGAAGACGCCCAATGCACCCGTTGAAGCCGGCCACCGCACCGCGACGATCTGCCACCTCGCGAGTCTCGCAAGGCAAATCGCACGCCCATTACGCTGGGATCCGGTGCGGGAACAATTCCTTGGCGATCGGGAAGCGGACGGGCTCACCGATCGCCCACGCCGTAAGGGTTTCGAACTGCCTGCGTCCTGAGGTGTTTCACCCTTTCGGGTTTGTCGGACTGCCCGGGGTAGCGCAACTGCTCGGCCGCGTCGGTTCCATCAGGTCGGCGATTTCTGCTTGGTCTGAGGTTCCCATTTAACGCCGATCTTTTGAAAAGACCTCTCAAGCGAGATGACCGTTCAGCTAACGCCGAACGACTCGATCCAAGGAATCGAGTCGTTCAGGCTCATTGCGGGCGATGAACTTCGAAATCCTCAACCCGTCTCACTTCACCAGCTTCAACTGCTCCACCGCCTTGGTGGCTTCCGTGCGGACCCACGAATCCTTGTCGGCGGACATGCTGCTGAGGTCCGAGATAACCTGGGGATGATTCATCTTGTAAACGGCCAGATGGCGGATGCAGTCGACGCGAACCACGCTCGAAGCGTCTTCCTTCGCACCGGCGAGGAGCGTTGAAGCGATCACCGGATGCTCGAGCCACTTGAACTGTACGACCTGGCGGATCGCGGAGTGGCGCTCGGTCGGTGTGCCGCCTTCGAGAACTCGCTTGCACCAGTCGGTGACGACTTCATCCGTGGTCGGGGCCTTGGTGAAGGTGGCCGACACGGGGACCAGTTTCGTCGTCGGAGCCACGCCCGCCGTGGGCTTCACTGTCGGCGGGGCGGCCTGCGGAGCGGCGGGCGCCACCGGAGCCGCCACGGGCACGAACCTGTTCACCGGCGCGGGAACCGCGACGGGTGTCGGCGGCGTCGGCGGGATCACCGCGGGCGTGCTCGTTGGCACCAGTTGCAGCGCCGCGCGGGGTGTCGGCGGCGTCGGCGGGATCACCGCGGGCGTGCTCGTAGGCATCAGTTGCAGCGCCTCGCTGCTCTTGGGGGCGGCCAGCGTCGCGCCTCGTTCATCCATCAGCTTCGTCGGCATCGCCAGCACGATCGGGGCCGGGGTCTGCATCGAGGCGGGGCGCTGCGTGGGCGCGGGCATGGGGCTCTGCGTCAACACCACTGGAGCCGGGGTGGGCATCAAAGCGGGCGTCGGCAGCAGGGCCGGCGTCGCCGTGGTCGGCGCCGTGGTCGGCGCCGCTTCCAGCGGAGAATACACCAGCGGGCCCTCGAATTCCGTGTCCTTGATCAACTGGAACAGGCTCTTGCGACCTGCCACCGCACCGGGCGGAGGCGTCGGCACGCCACCCTGGGCAGTGGCCATCATCGCGTGGAAGTCCGCCAGGATCTGCCGAGCGTGCTCCACCGTCTGCTTCCGCGGCTGACGGCTCTGCGCCGTCAGGAGGCCCGGTTGTTCGCCCGTCTTGTTCTCCGTCTTCCTGATGTCGTCCTTCACCGCCTTGGGTGTCGGCAGGGTGCCCGGCTTCACTTCGCCCGGGGCCGGCGCTTCCTCTTCCTTGATCTGCTTCGGTTCCGGCTCCTCGTAAGGCGGGCTGTAGCACGAGAGGCACTTCTCCAGGGCGATGGCCGCCGCACAGCGGACCCGAGCGGAGCGTTCCGCGGGGTTGCCGTCGATCTCCATGCCGGAGACGGAAGCTTCGAGGGCCTTGATCGTGATCTCGGAGCAGCAACAGCCGTGGCCCAGCACGAGAGCGGCTTCAAAGCGGACGCACTCGCTGCTATCGACTCGCAGGGCCGTGGCGAGCGCCTTGGCGGTGCCGGGGAAGTATCGGCAATCGACGGTGCCCAGGAATCGCACCGACTCGCGGCGAGCTTTCGCCTCGGCCGCTTCCTTCTTGGCCGCGGCGGCGGCACCGCCGACACCCGGTTCGGCCAGGTCTTTCGCACCTGGAACCGTTGGGCAGAAGGACGGAATCACTCCGCCCGTTATCGCGGAGGCGGGAGCGATCATGCCATTGATCATCGCCCCCAGCGGTGTGGCACAGCACTTCCGCTTGCACTCCTCGAGCGCGGCACAGCATCGCATCAGAATGCCGGGCTTCACGGCTCCCGCCGCCTCCGCGGCTCCCGCGGGCGCCGCAGCCACAGGAGCCGCAGCCGGCACGCCAGGAACCTGGCCGTTCACAACGGTCGGAATCACCACCACGGCCAGCATGGCAACCGCCACCATTGCTGTTCGCCATGTCCGAATGAACCTGCCCATGCCACATCCTCCCCGGAATGACGAACCGGGACAGCGCCCGGAGATTTCGTTTCGCTGGGAGAAGTGTCGGACGTCCAGTTCGCCCGTCTTCAACAATTAACCCGGCCCTCCCGAATATGCTGACCCCTCCGATCCTGCCGAGAGAGGCTGCCATCCCAGTCCTGCGGAATTTAACGGCTCTGCGGATTTTGACTGAACTACCCGGCCTTACGGGACCGATCCTTTTCGCAGCGACACCGGGAACCACTCCGTTTCCGTAATCACCTAACCTGCGTCGAGGGACGGGAATGAACGCACGAGACACCCTCATTAGAGGCCGAGGTTGGGGCCTGGCCGTGGCGATTCTTCTGGCGTCCACAGCGATCGGGCAAGCTCAGCCCGCGCCGCGGACGCTTGTCGCCCCCCTTCCTGAGGACTTCCATCCCCAGGTCATCCCAGCCGTCGCGACGGGAACCCCCGCGGCGGGCTCGATCCAACAAGTCAGCGGTTGCTCGACCTGTGGCACCGCCGGCGGACTCCCCGAAGGCCCAGGCCTCTGGGGCTACAACAAACACCACGGCTATGCCGATGGCCTGGACAGCCTCGGTCTTGGCTGTGCCGGCGGCTCCTGCGGCTCTGGCTGCGGTAGCGGCGGCTGTGGCGAGAACGGCTGCATCCCCGGCCGTGCCCCCTGCGTCAGTTGCGAGGGCCAGGGTCGATTCGGCCGACTTCTCGGCGCCGTTCACAACGCCGTCTGCTGCCCGGACCCTTGCTACGAACCCGCCTGGCGCTGCGGGCCCAACGCCTCCCTCTTCGTCGATCCGGCTCGCCCCGTCACGCAGAGCCGCATCCGCTGGGATTCCGGCAAGAACGTGACGACGCCCGACCGGTCGGAGTTCTTCTGGGCCGCCACCGGCAACGGCCAGAAGGGGCCGAGCAAGCCCGAACGAAGCGTCGACTACAATGAACTCCGCTACTATCAGGAAGCGGGCACCGGCCTGTTCTCGTTCTTCGTCGACACGCCTTATCGAAACCTCGAAGGCCAGGTCAACCTCGGAGCCGGCGGTTTCGGCGACATGGTCCTCGGTACCAAGTCGATGTTGCTCGACAGCGAATTGATCCAGACAACCTTCCAGCTCACCACCAGCATCCCGATGGGTGCCGCCAGCCGAGGCATCGGTGTCGGCCACGTGGCCATCGAGCCCTCGCTGATCTGGGCGGTCAAGCTCTATCCGGATTCGTTCTGGCAGGGGCAACTGGCGTACACGATCCCGATCGCGGGCACCAAGGGATTCGCGGGGAGCGTTCTTCGCTGGAACAACTCGTGGAACCAGGTGATCTGCAACCCGCTGCCGGACGTGGCACTGCTGGGTACGTTTGAAGGTGTGGGATACACCTTCACCTCCGGTTCGTTCACGGACCCCGCCACGGGCGTGGCGCTCTCCGCGAACAACACCACGTACTTCAGCGTCGGCCCTGGCTTCCGCCTCTGCGTCTGCAACAAGTTCGACTTCGGCTTCGGTATGCAGTTCGCCGTCAGCCAGGATCACTTCGCGGATCAGTTGTACCGGACGGAAATCCGCTACCGGTTCTAAAAACGCCAGGCAAACTCGGCGCTCACGCTTCGGGTTTGCCTGGGTGGCTGGCGATCAGTTCACGATAGAACTGCGGAAGCAAGCCGCCATGCTGATAGGTGTCCGCTTCTTCCTGCGTGTCCAGTCTCACAAAAACGCTCAGGGTTTCGGTGCTTCCTTCCACCCGGTGTATCCTCAGAGTGGTCCGAGACCTCGGCGTGATTCCCGCAGCGAGGTCGGGCAGATCGAAGGTCTCGCTGCCATCGAGCGCGAGCGTGATTCGGGTGACGCCCTCCGGAAAGACCAGCGGCAGAATCCCCATGCTCACGAGGTTGGTGCGGTGGATGCGTTCAAAGCTCTCGGCCAGGACGGCCCGGATGCCGAGCAGCTTGGGGCCCTTCGCGGCCCAGTCGCGTGAGGAGCCGCATCCATATTCCTTGCCAGCGATGACGATGAGCGGCACACCTCGACGACGGTACTCCTCGGCAGCCTCGAAAACCGTGGTGCGAGTTCCCTCGGGCATGATCCTCGCGAAGCTGCCGGCGGGGCCCGGTGCGGCCTCATTGCGTAGCTGGATGTTCGCGAAGGTCGCACGGGCGGCCACGACGTAGTTCCCTCGCCGGGTGCCGTAGGTGTTGAATTCGCCCTCCGGTGTGCCCCGATCGAGCAGGAAACGCCCGGCGACGCTCGTTCGGCCGATGGCGCCAGACGGCGAGATGTGGTCCGTAGTGATGGAGTCGCCCAGGATCGCCAGGGGGCGCAGCCCGACGAGGTTCGCGAAAGGCGGAAGCGTGTCGCCGACGTTCTCCACGAAGGGGGGCTTCTGAAGGTACGTGCTTTCGGCCACCCAGGGGTACGTGAACGCGGCGGTCGGTGCATCGGGGGCCCAGGAGGTGGTGTCCCACACTCCGGGTGCGTACCGCTTCGCGAACATCTCCACGCGAAGGTGTTTCCGCACCGTCTCCTGCACTTCCCCCGGATCAGGCCAGATGTCCCGCAGGTACACGGGCTGGCCGTCACGACCCGTGCCGATCGCCTCGCGGGTGAGGTCCCGGTTCACCGTTCCCGTGAGGGCGTACACGACCACCAGCGGCGGTGACGCGAGATAGTTCGCCCGGCAGTTGGGGTGGATGCGGGCCTCGAAATTCCGGTTCCCACTGAGCACGGCCGTGCAGACGAGATCGTTCGCTTCGATGGCGGCGCGGATCGGTTCCGGTAACGGGCCGGACATGCCGTTGCAGGTCGTGCAGCCGAAGCCGACGATGTAAAAGCCAAGCGTGTCCAGGTAAGGTTGCAGCCCGGCGGAGTCGAGGTAGTCCGCCACGACCAGTGAGCCGGGGGCGAGGGTGGCTTTCACCCAGGGCTTGGAACGCAGCCCCTTGAGTGCCGCGTTGCGGGCGAGCAGCCCGGCCGCGATCATGTTCGCGGGGTTGGCGGTGTTCGTGCAACTCGTGATCGCGGCGATGACAACATCGCCGTCGCCAAGGTCATAGGCGGTGCCAGGGACGGCATGTCGCCCCGCGGACTGCTCCGGCGTGCGCTGGAAGGCGGTCCGCAGCGTATTCTCGAAGTTCTCGGGCACGCTCTCCAGGTTCACGCGATCTTGAGGCCGACGCGGACCCGCAAGGCTTGGCCGCACTTCGGAAAGATCGAAGGGAATCACACGGTCGAAGCGAGGCTCCGGATCGGTGGGTTCGCGCCAGAGGCCTTGATGCCGGCTGTACGCTTCTACCAACTGGGCATGCTCGTCGCCCCGGCCGCTGAGCTTGAGATAGTCGATGGTCTGGGCGTCCACCGGGAAGAAGACGGCCGTGGCCCCATACTCAGGAGCCATGTTCGCGATGGTGGCACGCTCAGCGACGGAGAGCCCCGCGAGGCCCGGGCCGGTGAACTCCACAAACTGATCGACCACGCCGACCTTGCGAAGCGTCTCCGTGATCGTGAGTACAAGGTCCGTGGCGGTGACGCCGGGCTTCAACATGCCCGTGAGGGCCACGCCCAGCACCGGCGGGCGATTCATCACCAGGGGGCGTCCAAGCATCGCGGATTCCGCTTCCAGGCCGCCGACACCCCAGCCGAGCACCGCCAGACCGTTCACCATTGGCGTGTGGCTGTCCGTCCCCACGAGTGTGTCCATCGAGAGCGTGGCCGGGGTGCCATCGCTGGCAGGGTCCATCCACACCACGCGGCTGAGAAACTCCAGATCGACCTGGTGCATGATGCCATTACCTGGCGGCACCACACGCAGGTTGCGAAAGGCTTTCTGAGCCCAGCGCACGAACCGGAATCGCTCCGCATTGCGGGTACACTCGAGTTCCTCGTTGAGGCGAAGGGCCTCCGGAGTGCCGAAGTATTGCGGCATCACCGAGTGATCGATAACCAGATCGACCGGAATCAGCGGGTTCACGCAGGACGGATCGAGGCCGCGTTGATGCACCGCTTCTCGCAGCGCGGCGAGATCCACCAGCAGGGGAATTCCGAGCATATCCTGAAGCAGGACTCGCGACGGCCGAAAGCGAAGCGTGCAGGGCTGACCGGCGATGAACGCGGCCAGTTCCTCCAGCGTGAGACCGTCCGTTGCGGCATGATGGAGTTGATTCTCGAGCAGCACACGGTGCGAATACGGCAGCCGACGCCACTCCGTGAAGCCAAGCTCATCCAGGGCCGGCAGCGAGAAGATCCGGTACGTCGTTCCCAGGATCTCGAGCCTACGTGAGAAATCAAGAGCCATGTCGAATCGCCTGAAGTGATGGACGTACATCCCGCCGCTCACGCTCCGGGTTCCCCAGGCCACCGGTTGGGCCACCCCGGCGCTTACGCTTCGGGTTCGCCGAGTCCGCCGGGTTCGCATGTTCCCGGTTCCGAGTGGTCGGTTAAAGAGTATCGTAGTTAAAAGTGTATCCGATGAGAGCGAGGTTCCCGTGGCCCGTCAACGTATCCCTGCGGTGTTCGTTCGCGGCGGCTCCAGCAAGGGCGTGGTCTTTCATGCCAGGCATCTGCCTCACGAGGCGAGCGATCGCGATCGCATCCTCCTGGCCGTTCTCGGCAGCCCCGATCCGTTCGGTCGGCAACTCAACGGCATGGGCGGCGGCATCTCGTCGCTGTCCAAGGCCGCGATTGTGTCGCCCAGTTCTCGCGACGATGCCGATGTGGACTACACCTTCGCCCAGGTCGCGGTGGATCGCCCCGTGGTGGACTACGGTTCAAACTGCGGCAACCTCGCCTCCGCGATCGGCCCGTTCGCCATCGATGAAGGCCTCGTCAGCGTGCAGGGGCCGGAAGCCGTCGTGCGGATCTTCAACACCAATACGAGCAAGATCATCCACGCCCGCTTCGACGTGAAGGATGGCCAGGCTGTCGAAACCGGCGAGTTCGTCATCCCAGGCGTGGCCGGCGGTGGCGCTCGCATTCGGCTCGACTTCCTCAACCCCGGCGGAGCGGCGACCAAGGCATTTCTTCCCAGTGGTCTTGTGATGGATCAACTTGAGATTCCCGGGGTGGGTCGCCTTCATGTCACGCTCGCCGATGCGACGAACCCTGTGGTGTTCGTGGACGCCCGAGTGCTCGGCCTCACGCTTGTGGAGTCCCCGGAACAGATCGATGCGAACGAGGGTCTCATGCGAACGCTGGACGCCATCCGCCGAGCCGGCGGCGTGAAGATGGGCCTCGGCGCCACCTCGGAGAGCGTGAGTCTTGCGAACCCGAAGGTGGCCCTGGTGGCCCCGGCGACGGACTTTCGCGCCATCGATGGCAGCACGGTCGCCGCGGCGGAGTACGACGTGGCGATCCGCATTGTCTCCATGGAAAAGACTCACAAAGCCGTGACTCTCACCGGGGCCATGTGCCTCGCAGCCGCCTGCAAAGTGACGGGGTCCATCCCGCATTCGCTCGCCAGGCCCAGCACGGATGTTCGCATCGGCAATCCCTCGGGCGTGCTGCCCGTGGGGGCCGTGGTGGAGCAGACCGCCTCGGGCTGGGAGGCCCGGCATGCCACCGTCTACCGTACCGCACGGAGGCTGATGGAAGGCTTCGTGGTCCTACCATGAATGACCCCGCGGACTGTAGGAATTCCACACCATCCCCTGGGGAACATCGGTGCGACCGGGTCGAAATGGCTCTTCTCACCGCACCGTTCGACGGCTACAATGCAAGCCTTGCCTCGATGGCGCAACGCGCCTCGAATGATGACCTCCCTCATCGCTTTTCTTCGACCACCACTTGCGAATCCGTCTGATCGCTGCTGAAGGAAACCACGCATGAGTGTCGCGAATCGAGTGGGAGCGAGAATGCTATTGACGGTTCTCGTGTTCCTCATCGGCATGACCGCAGCGTCGGCCCAGCCGGCGACAGATCACTTCGAGAAGAAGGTTCGGCCATTGTTGATCGAGAAGTGCATCTCCTGCCATGGCCCCGAGAAGCAGAAGGGCGGCTTGCGACTGGATTCACGTGCGGGCCTGCTCACCGGCGGTGATCGCGGCGCGGCGGTGGTGCCGAGCAAGCCGGGCGAGAGCCTGCTGATGCACACGCTGGCGCACGACGGCGAGGTGAAGATGCCGCCGAAGAACAAACTCTCCGCGACGGAAATCGCCGCCGTTCGGGAGTGGGTGCAGGCGGGAGCACCCTGGCCGAACTCGGAGACGACGCAAGCCAAGGCCCCGCCGATTTCCAAAGCCGCACCCCGCGAGTTCACTCCGGAGGAGCGGAAGTACTGGGCCTTCCAGCCCGTGACGCGGCCCATAGCGCCTGCGGTCCGTGACGCGGAAGGCTCCGTTCGCAACGACATCGATCGTTTCCTGCTGGCGAAGCTGCAAGAGAAAGGCCTGAGCTTCGCAGCGCCCGCGGACAAGCGAACCTTGATTCGCCGGGTCACGTTCGACCTCACCGGGTTGCCGCCGACACCGGCGGAGATCGAAGCGTTCGTGAAGGATTCGTCTCCCAAGGCGTACGAGAACCTGGTGGAGCGTCTTCTCGCTTCGCCCGGCTATGGCGAGAAGTGGGGCCGCCGCTGGCTTGACATCGCCCGCTATGCGGACAGCAACGGCATGGACGAGAACCTTGCGTACATCAATGCCTGGCGGTATCGCGACTGGGTCATCAAGAGCTTCAACGCCGACACGCCGTATGACCAGTTCATTCGCGAACAGATTGCGGGCGATCTCATCATGGGCGGCTCCGAAGCGGAGCGTGCCGAGCGAATGACCGCGACGGGGTTCCTCGTCATCGGGCCGAAGATGCTGGCCGAGGACGACCCGATGAAGATGCGGATGGACATCATCGACGAACAACTCGACACGCTCGGCCAGGCCGTGATGGGGATGACCTTCGGCTGCGCTCGCTGCCATGATCACAAGTTCGATCCGCTGACACAGGCGGATTATTACGGGCTGGCCGGGATCTTTTACTCGACGAAGACGATGAAGACGCTCAACGTGGTGGCGACCTGGAACGAGCGGACTCTTGGCACGCCCAAGGAGATCGCGGCCCTGGCTGAGCATGAGAAGAAGCTCGCCGTGGCGAAGAGTGCGTTGACGAAGGCGGAGAAGGCCCAGAAGGCGAACGTGGGAACGCGAGTCGCCGAGGAGAAGAAACGAGCCGTGGATTATGCCTCCGCCGCCAGTGCGATCCATGCACCTCAGGGAAGCTCGAAAAGGCCTCCGATGGAGGACGTGAAGACGCTTCCCGAAGGTCGGGGCCTTTCTTCCTCTCCGGAAAGCGTCGCTATCGAACGGAAGCTGGTGACGGCGTTCGTGCGGCAGTGGGTTGAGGTAATCAAGAAGCGTGAGGGCAAGGTTCCGACCGGCGACGAGCTCCGCAAACTCGCGGAGGCTGTTGATGGCCCCTTCCGCCTCTCGCCAGCCGTGGAGAAGGAGATCCAGGCCGCGATCAAGGCCGAGGTGGAGAAACTCCGCGAGCAACTGGCCGCGGTGCAGAAGACCCGCCCCGCCGTGGACGAGGTGATGGCCGTCGACGAGAGCAAGCCCGAGAACCTCAAGATCCACCTTCGCGGCAACCACCTCACGCTGGGTGACGAAACCCCGCGGCAATTCCCTCGGATCATGTCAGGAGCGGCGAATTCCCCGCTCGGCAGCGATCGCAGCGGCCGCCTGGAACTGGCCAAATGGATGACACGCCCCGAGCATCCCCTGACGGCCCGCGTCATGGCCAACCGCATCTGGGCCGGGCACTTCGGCGAGGGGCTTGTTCGATCGCCTGACAACTTCGGCAAGCTTGGCGAACGCCCCACGCATCCCGATCTTCTCGACTGGCTGGCCTCCGAATTCGTTCGATCGAACTGGTCGGTCAAGGAGATGCACCGCCTGATTCTTGGCTCCACCGCGTATCGCATGAGTTCCGCTGGCGACGCGAAGGTCGCGGAAATGGACCCTGAAAACAAGCTTTACTCGCACTTCAACCGTCGCCGCCTGGGGGCAGAGGAAGTTCGCGATGGCATGCTCGCGGTCGCTAGTATGCTCGATCGAAGCATGTACGGCACGCTGCTCAAGTTCAATCCGAGGCAGTACGTCACGAGCACGGTCAGCAAGCGATTCGAGAGCTACGAAAGCCCGCGCCGCTCAGTCTACCTGCCGATCATCCGCAGCGGTGTGTACGACGTTCTGCAAACGCTCGACTTCCCTGATCCTTCCGTACCCAACGGGCGGCGTAACACCTCGACGATTCCCACGCAGGCCTTGTTGTTGCTCAACAGTTCCCTGGCCGACGAGACCTCGGAGTCGCTCGCGGCCTCGATTCTTAAGGAAAAGAGTGACGATGCGGCCCGCGTTGACGAAGCCTACCTTCGGACCATGGGGCGTTCGCCGACCACCGCCGAAACCGAGAAAGTCCTGGCTTACCTGAAGAAATCGGAAGCGATCGCCGATCCGAACCTCGGAAGTGACCCCCGGCGATTGGTCGCGTGGCGCGGCCTCTGCCGTGTGCTTCTGGCCTCGAATGAATTCCTCTTTGTGGAGTAAGGCGATGTCTGCACCGTCACGCCGCGATCTGCTCAAGTCGACGGCCCTCGGCTTCGGCATGCTCGCCCTGCAAGACCTGCTCCAGGGGGCTGAAACCGCCACCCGCGATCCGCTCGAGCCGAAGGCCCCGCACTTCGCACCGAAGGCGAAGCGGGTGATCTTCCTCTTCATGCATGGCGGTCCGTCGCAGGTCGATACGTTCGACTACAAACCCAAGCTCGCCGAGGACGACGGCAAACCGCTGCCGTTCCCCAAGCCTCGCGTCGTCTCCGGGGCCACGGGCAACCTGCTCAAGTCGCCCTTTGCTTTCAAGCAGCACGGCCAGAATGGGGCCTGGGTCTCCGAACTCTTCCCCCACATCGCGAGCAAGGTGGACGACCTCTGCTTCATCAAGTCGATGCACGGCTCCAACTCCCGCCATGGCGGCGCCCTGCTGGAACTGCACACCGGTTCGGACACCTTCGTGCGGCCGAGCATGGGCTCCTGGGTGAGCTACGGCCTGGGCACCGAGAACCGCGACCTGCCTGGCTTCCTCACCATCTGCCCGACCCTGTCTCACGGCGGCGCGAACAACTACGCCTCCGCGTTTCTGCCTGCTATCTATCAGGCCACGCCGCTGGGCAGCGCCACGACACCGGCAACCCAGGTCGCGGTTCCGTTCGTGAAAGGGACCACTTCGCTCGACCAACAACGGCTCGAACTTAATCTCCTTGCCGACCTGGATCGCGAACGGCGTTCCGCCTCGGACAGCGTCACCGAGAGCCGCATTCAGTCGTTCGAGATGGCCTTCCGCATGCAGAACGCGGCCCCGACCGTGCAGGACCTCACCAAGGAAACGACCGAGACTTTGAAGCTTTACGGCATCGACGACAAGACCACGGAGAACTTCGGCCGCCAGTGCCTCATGGCCCGCCGATTCGCGGAGGCGGGCGTGCGCTTCGTGCAGTGCTCCCACAGCTACAAATGGGACCAGCACGGCAACCTTCGCAGCGGCCACTCGAAGAACGCTCTCGAAGTGGACAAGCCGATCGCCGGGTTGATCGAGGACTTGAAGCGACGCGGGCTCCTCAAAGATACGCTGGTGCTTTGGGCCGGCGAGTTCGGGCGAACGCCCGTGGCCCAGGGAAAGGACGGCCGCGACCACAACCCGCACGCCTTCACGATCTTCATGGCCGGCGGCGGCGTGAAGCCGGGTTACATCCACGGCGCCACGGACGAGTACGGCTACTACTCCGTGGAAGATAAGGTCCACGTCCACGACCTGCACGCCACGATGCTGCACCTGCTTGGGCTCGATCACATGAAACTCACCTACCGCCACGCCGGCCGCAACTTCCGCCTCACCGATGTCCACGGCGAGGTCGTGAAGTCGATCATTGCGTGAGCGAAGGGAACGCCCCAACGAACAAAGGCCCACCGGGATCAAACCCGGTGGGCCTTTCGACTTCAATCATCACCCGCTCAATCTCACTGATTGAACGCGAACTCCTTCGTGTTCAAGAGCGCCCAGAGAAGGTTCTCGTACGCCTGCTTCTTGCCGCCCTTTTCCGCGACCACCTTTTCAATGTGACTCAGGGCAAACTTCTGGTCGTTCGCCGTGGGCTTGCGGCCGAGAACCCACTGGAACAGTTCCTCAACCTTCTCCGTGTCCGGCCGGGCATCCTTGGCCAGCAGGTCCGCACGGCCCTCGTTTCGAGAGGTGCGATTCTGGATGTCGTCGCTGTTGAGCAGGTGCAGCGACTGGGCCAGGTTCGCATCGCTGACTCGTTCGCACTCGCAGGCGCTGATACGCTGCGGCTTGCCGAACACTTCGAGGAAGTATGTCGTGAACGATTCGTCAGGCAACTGGATCGCGCGACCTGGCGCGAAACGGTCGCGAGGCAGGCTGCCGAACGCGGCCGGGCTGTTCGTCACCTGGCACACGGCGTCGAAGAGAACCTCCGCCGAGAGTCGTTTGGGATAGAAACGTGCGAACGCCTGCTTGTCGTCGCGATTGCCATCCGTCGGCACGCTGGAAAGCTGGTAAGTCCGGCTCTTGCAGATGGTGCGGACCAGATCCTTCAGGCTGAATTTGCTGTCGATCACGCTCTTGGCCAGGGCGTCGAGCAACTCCGGATTCGACGGCGGATTGGACACACGCATGTCGTCCAGCGGATCGACGATTCCTCGGCCAAAGAAGTGAGCCCAGTAGCGATTGGCGATCGTTCTCGCGAAGAACGGGTTCTTCGGATCAATCATCCACTCCACGAGTTTCACGCGCGGGTCCTGTTCGTTCGCGATCGTCAACGGATCCGCGTCGAGAGGCTTGAACTCCGAGGCCTTGTTGGTCCGCTTGTTGAGGACGGACTGCCCCGGTCGGGAATAGACAATCTGGCTGCTTCGGGTATTGTTCCCGTCGAACGTCGGCGTCGGCAAACTCTTGCGGGCGACTCGGCCGAAGAACGCCGCCATGCTCCAGTAATCGTCCTGGCTCCACTTTTCGTACGGGTGGTGATGGCAGTTCGCACAGGCGAGTCGTTGGCCGAGAAACACCTGCGACACGTCGTCGACATAGTTCTCTGGCTTTTCCATGTCCTTGTACCACACGGTCGGAGGCGTTCGCGTTTCGTCGCCGCTCGCGGTGAGGATCGCTCGCGTAAATTCGGAGAACGGCATGTCGGCAGCGATCGCCGTGCGGATCCACTCGTGAAAGGCGAACGTGCCCGCGGCCCGCTCTTGCTGGTTGCGCCGGCGGACGCGAAGGATATCCGCCCACTTGTTCGCGAAGTAGAAGGAATATTCCGGCGTATCCAGGAGCCGATCGACGAGGAGGCCACGCTTGTTGGCCCTTGCATCCTTGAGGAATTCCGCCACTTGCGGAGCCGTCGGCAGCGTGCCCGTGATGTCGAGAGAGACCCGGCGAATGAACTGCTCATCGGAGCAGAGATCGGACGGCGAGAGACCCAGGTCTTTCCACTTCTTCGAGGTGTGGCGATCAACGAGGTTCTTCGCCTCGAAGTTCCATGGGGGCATCTGCGTGTGATGCGGCACCGTGACGCGGGTCACGACGATCCGGCTCTGGTAACGGGCCATGATCGCCGCCTCACCGCTGCCGGCCTGCGTGTTGATCAGCCCAGTCTCACCCACCTTCGCGACCTCGGCATCGTTCGATTCAAACTGGGCGCGGCGGGTGATGTCTTCTTTGCCGCCATCGGAATAGTGAGCGTAAACCGCCACCTGCTGGGCTCCCTGCCGCGGCATGATGCGATGCTCGGGGAAGACGCTCAGATGCGTGACGACCGGATCGTCCTCGGAACCCCAGGGCATGCCCGCGGCAATCCAGCGACGGACGATCTTGTACTCGTCGGAGCCCGGCTCCATCTTCTTGCCGCCGCCATGAGGCGCCGTCCCGGTGGCCTTGAGCAGGAACAAGCTGCGATCCGGATTCGCGGGAAAGAGTCTTCGCCCACGGCCTTCCTTGAGCAGCGTGGCGAAGTCAAGGTCGGGCTCGAAACCAAGGAGCGAGAGGCGGAACCCGTTCTGCCCCGACTGCTTCCCGTGGCAGCCGCCGCTATTGCAGCCAAGCTTGGTAAAGACAGGCACAATCTGATTCGTGAAGTTCAGAGGCAGGTTCTCGCCGACATGCTCCGCGGTGAGCGGCACGGTGGCGCGAAGGTCTCCGTACGAGATCGTCAGTTCACTGGCGCCATTCGCACGAGGCATCACCCGGCCACTGGTGTTCACGGTCGCGAGCGTCCCGTTCTTCACCGCATAGGTGGCCACTCCGGTCAGATCGCGGAGCCGGCCATCCTTGAGCGTGGCGGTCACCACCAGTTGGGCCGAATCGTCGCCGCTGCTGAGGTCCACCTTTGCAGGGTGAACACTCAGCGACTGGATTTCCGTCGGCTTCGGCAGCAACGACGGGTCCGTTTTCTCCGCCGCGTTCGCAGGAGAAGCGACGAGTGCGGACAAGGCCGCGAGAAGAAATAGCTTGCGATGGGTTGATCGCATGGAGAGCCTCGATTCGAGTCGAGCGGTAAGGAGTGACTGGCGAGACCACTTCGGCAGAGATAGTATTCTCTCGAACTAGTCGCCTCTGTGCAAGCTGGAAGCGAGCGAATCGTGGATGAGTATCTGTGCCTGGGAGTGCGATCGAACCCCGGCGAACCGGAGGCCGAGTTCAAAGCTCGCCTCTCGACTTTCTGGACTCACATGCTTCGCAACCGCCCGGACGACTACGAAAAGGTCTACGCGGAAGGGACCAAGTTCGAGGTTGAGGGCGGCTGCGTGCTCCGAAAATACCTGGTGGAAGCGGATGTGATCGACGTGATCGAAGCGGAGCTCGCAAGCAGCAATCTGGCTTGCGATGCGACAGATCGCGATGACCTGTACTCAAAATACGAGGCGGCCCCACCGGATTGGTTCTGGATCGAGCACTGACGTGGGCTGTGTCGCACTGTGGAATCGTCGTCTCGCTGCGTCTCGCCGGTGCGTGGAAGCTTGTGCAGCAGCGCGATGCGACGAGACTCCAGTGCCACTGTCGTGAAAGGTCGCTTCAGTTTCGTGATCACCTCGAAACTATGCGGAGAACCGCACCTTCCTCCAATTTGCACCCTTTTGTAAGTCCCGCTCATTTTCCGAAACCGGTTGTGACGATAATGAGGGTGGTATTGGTCGTTCCAGGGCCGCGGCATCAGTGTTGCGGGAAGGAGTCCGTCATGGGTCGGATCCGGGTGGCCGGCGTATTCTTGCTCGCCGTGGGCTGCCAGCACGCTCCGACGACCTCGACCAAAGCGTTGGTCACGGAAGCCGTGCCGAGCCCGACTGAGAAGGGTTACGTCCGCAAAGTGCCCACGCGCCCTGGGCCCACAGTCGTGACGACATCTCCCGTCGCGGCCGCTGTGCCTCCTGCACCGGCGACTTCGGTTCGGGCCACACCGGTGGTCACGAATCCCGCGAACGCCCCACGGCTCTGGCCGCCCGCGGGGGCACCGGCCCCGAGTCTCAACGTCACCACGGCGCCGGCGTATCCGTCCACGGGGATGGCGGCGGAGAATGTCGCCCGGGCGCCCACGCCACTCTTCCCACAAACTCCGCCAAGCCCTGCGCCTATCATGGCGACAGTGGCACCGCCAGGCCCGCTTCCGCTTCGCCCGGTGCCGCCCGTGATGGCGACAGTCACTCCTGCGAGCCCGCCGGTTGCGATGCTACCGCTGCCTGTGCCGCCGAAGTCCGCGGTTGTCACCCCGCGAGAGTCTTCACGCACGGAGTTCAATCCCGACAACGGCCAGGTCTCGGGCGCGGCCTCGAAGCCGGTCCCGCTCCCGACTGCACCGGCGATGGCAAAAACCGAGCCAGCGACAACTCGCTTCGCTCCTTCCGTGATCAGCCCCGTCTCGCCGACCGCGCCGCTTGAGTCGCCGTCAACAAGGACGGCTTCACGCCTGTCGCTGCCCTCCGTGGATGTTGCAAAGCCCACGTCCGCGGCATCACTGCCCACACTTCCCTTGCCTTCCTCGCCGACGCCGGTCGAAGGCCCGCGTCCTGTAGAACCGCCGAAGACGCCCGAGGTTGTTGCTGTCGCTCCACCGGCCCTCGTGCCGAGTGCCGTTCCGGTGCCGGGTCCGCTCCAGGACGCTCCGTCTTCCCGTGTGATCGCGTCCCCCGTGAGGGTTTCGCCACCTGCGGTGGTCAAGCCCTCCACCGTTACGACGCCGGCCGTGGCTCCGGTTCCCACCGTCGTTACCGCGCCTGTCGCGTCGACCACACGTGTGATCAGTCCGGCGCCCGTCTTGGCAGCGGACCCTGTTCCTGCCGCCAGACCGATGGCGACGGCGACGGCACCGGAAATGGACGAGCCGATGGCTCCGCCGATGTTTCCGCCGATGCCGATCTTTGAAGCGGACGAGCCGACGCCGATCCCACCAGCTCTGGAATCTCTGCCGCCGCTCGATCCGCCGGCGTTGCCGATCCCGCCCGCTGTCGAATTCCCAGCCTCCGCAACTCGTGTCGAGGTGCCTGAGGCGCCACGACGAGTCGAAACTCCCGTCTCACCGCGTTTTGAAGTGACCGTGATCGTGACACCACTTGCGGACTTCCCCGCGGCAACGCAAGCCGAAGCGGCAGTGACATCGCCCGTGGAGGCGCCGCTGGCACCCCGCGTTGAAGTTCCATCGCTGCCGAAAGCGCCGCCGCTGCTCGCGGTGGGGCCATCGCTGCCGCCACCACCGCCGGTGGTGGAAGTGAACCCGCTGGTCCTCCCGGTGCCTCAGCTACCTGAGCCGGCTGCCGTGGGCCTGCATTCCTCGCTGCCCCCGGTTCCGCCGATCGCGGCTCGTCCGCAGACGGAAGTGAGGCCGCAAGCTTCACGACCTGCGTCCGAGGATTGATTGAGAGAGTGAAAGCACGTTGTGTCGAGGAACAGGCAGACCCGAAGCGTAAGCGACGGGGTGGCCCCCGCAGCAGCCTTCTTGGTACCTTCAGGTGATTTCAAAACTGAAGCGGCCTATCTGGACTCAGGCGCCGGCGTCTCGCCAGTGCGTGGAATCTTGCACCGGGGAGACGCCGGTGCCTGAGTCCAGAGTCCGGGTGGTTTGAAACCACCTTTTATCCACGGAGAACGAGAAGCACCAACCCACCAACGCTCATGCCGGCGGCAAGCAACAGTCCGCCGATGAGGATCACCGTCTGCCAGCGTAAACCGGTGAGTGGTGCCTCCAACATCGCCATATCTTGTTCGAGAGAGTCGGCCGATTCTTCGAGCAAAGAACGATCTTCTACCCCGGGCCGGGGTTGTTGTGTGTCGTCGAGCGCCATCGCACACGTTTCGGGCATGTCCATTCCCGGATAGGGGGGCCGTGCCGAAGGTGAGATGACGCGCCCGGACGAATCCGGGCCGAAACTCGAAGCGCCTCCCGCGTCAGCGCCACCTGAGCTGGAACCTCCCGGTCCGGAACGGCTGCTGGCGGGTTTTGAGAGCATCGCCGCACTGACAAGATGGGACGCAGCCGTGGACTTACGGCCGCTGCCGCCCACGCCGCTTTTCCCGCCGTTCGCTCGAGCGTTGAGTATGGGTAGCAACGCTTCTTCCGGCGGGGCAATCTCCTCCTGGGTCCAGATCTGGAGTGCGTCGAAGACTTCCACCGCCGAGGCGAAGCGATCGCCTGGCCGCTTCTGGATCAGCTTGTGGATGATCGCCGCGAGCCCTTCTGGAATCTCCGGGCGAATTCGACGAATCGGGACGGGCTCGCGAATCTGCTGCCAGACGAGCTTCTGAGCCGTCCGCCCTTCCGGGAACAGCGGCCGGCCGGCCAGCAGGAAGTACATGGTGGCGCCGAGCGAATAAAGATCCGCGCGATGATCGACATTCGAGCTGTCGACGGTCTGCTCGGGAGCGATGTAGTCCGCCGTGCCAAGGATGCCCTTGTTATCCAGCTTCAGCGTCAGGCCGCGGTCCGCATCGGATTCAGTGCGTACGAGGCCGAGATCGAGAATCTTCACCACGCCGGTGCGATCGAGGAGAAGGTTGGCCGGCTTGATGTCGCGATGGACGCAGCCCATCTCGTGAGCATGCTGCAAGCCGAAGGCCACCTGCCGGCCGTAATGGGCAGCCTGGGCGTAAGTGAGCGGACCGTTGCGAGCCACCAGGTTCTGAAGGCTCACACCTTCCACGTACTCCATGACAAGGTACATCAGCCGGCCTTCTTCGCAGAGGTCGAACACGCGGACGATGTTCGGGTGATCCAGCGTGGCGGCGACACGGGCTTCCCGAAGAAAACGCTCCCGGGCCACATGCTCTTCGTTGGAATCGACAGCCAGCACCGGCAGCACCTTCAGGGCGACCCGCCGCTTCATGCTCGTGTGCTCGGCGAGGTAAACCTGACCCATCCCGCCGCTGCCCAGCAGGCCCAGGATCATATAGCTGCCGAGGATGAATCCCTTGTACTTGCCGGCGGCCAGGCGCTCCGCGTGGAAACGAGTGATGTGCCCTGCGTCGACGAGACGGTCGAGGAACGCCGACACGGTGGTGGGCAGCTGGCCCGATCCGGAAAGATCGGCAAGGAACCCCTCGAACCGTTCAGGGGGCACTAGCCCGCTGCGACGGACGCGGTCGATGATCTCGTCAACCGAGGAAGGAGCAGCCATTCGCGATGAACGCCTCTCTCAAAGCCAACTGGCCGTTTCAGGGCCCTGCGATCGTTCAAGCCCGAAGATTTTGACGGCCGGGTAGAGGGCACCCTTGGACCAGGACATCGTAGCATAGGACATTCTGGCGAATGACGACCAGAATCCCGTAATTCCTATCAGAGAAGAAACCCTGGAATGGGGCAAAGCACAACGACAGTCCGGTCTGGGAGGATTTTTACGGTGATACCACATTAACATTCTTGGGAAGTCCCGTAAATCAAAATGGGAATTCGGTCATCAATTACAATCGTCTCGTCACATGAAAGTTGGCAGCTCTTTAAATAGGGAATATCCACGCGAAGGAGCAAGCCGACCAAGACGATCATCAGGCTGTATTCGCCGGAACGAGTAATCGAATCGTCCGCAGTCTCGAGCCTGGGCACACCTTCGCCAGGAGTGAGCAGACCCATCTACGAATCTACGTGCGCGTAGCCTGGAACATGATCGCGAGGGGAAGGGGAGCGAAATCCAAGAAAAAGTAGCGGGATTCTCAGCCTCGTGTCCGACCCTGTTCTAGGCTTATGCCGTATCGCACGTAGGCTCGGATTTCCATGCTCACTCGCGTCGGGAATCCTGGCTCTTCGACCCGTGCAGGAACCAGAAATGATCCTCAAGCATCGAATGCCTCGTCGTGGCGTTGCTGCGGTTGAAACCGCTGCGGTCATGTTCTTCTTCGTCGGCCCGCTCCTCATTGCGATGTGGGAGATCGGTCGGCTCGTGTACGTTCAAGAGGTGGTCGCCAACGCGGCTCGCGAAGGCGCTCGGCTTGCCGCCCAGGCTTACACGATCGACTCCAGCGGCAACGAGATCCAGGTGACCAAAAGCACCGGGACCGTCAACATCGAGAACGCCGTCTACCAGTATCTTTACACCGGCGGGCTCTGGGAACTCGCCAAGGCCGATGTGACCACCACTTTCACCTTCACCTCCCCGAGATCGGACGGCACCACTCCCGCCGAGCCCTATCTCGGCGAGAAGGATCAGCGGTTCTCTGTGGGGGTTTCCGTGCCCTGGAACAAGGTGCGCTGGCTGAACATTGGGCTCATCAACCCCACCTCGGTGCAGTCCACGGCCTTCTGGCAGATGCTTGTGGATGACCCATTTACGGTGAATGCCACTCTGCCCTTGTGGTGATTGGGAGAACTCGCATGCTAACTCATCGTCGCATTCAGCGCCGCCGCGGGGCGGTGATTGTCGAGAGCGCGTTCGTGCTCATCATCTTCCTGATGGTGATCTTCGGCATCTTTGAATATTGCCGCTATCTCTTCGTGATGCACGTGATGCAGAACGCCGTCCGCGATGCGGCCCGTTACGCCGTGGTCAACGTCGATAAGCCGAGCGACTTTGACACCAATGACTACACTTATACTGATGCGAATGGCGAGATAAAGACCTTAAGTTCCATCAGAGAGTACACCAACTATTTGATGGCGGGTGTCGAGAAGAATCTGTCGGGATACACCGTGACGGTCTTCCCCTGCAATCCCACGAACTTGAATCAAACCTTGCCCGTAGCGGTGTCGAAAGGCACAGCGTGGAACAACGCTGCCTTCACGGAGAAGATCGCAGTAAGGATCACCGGCACTTACGCGCCATTGCTTCCGTCGCTCATCCGCATGCCCGCGAGTTTCACCGTCACCGCCACCTCCATCTGCGGAAGTGAAGGCTGATTCCGGGTGGAATCCATCGAGCCCTGCCAGCTCCACACGCATCACCCGTCAGATCCAGCGAACCCGGAGCGTAAGCGACGGGGGGTGCGGACGCCGACCGCTCAACCACTTCTACACCAGCGTGACGGCATCCTCGGACTCGAACACAGCATCATCCGCCGCTTCGCCCGGCGTCTCCGAAATGAGCCACATGTTCCAGCCCAGGCGTGGGCCGGTCGCTTCCTCGTCCGTCAGGTTCACCTCGGGCACCTCGGCAGCGATTAGCACCAGCTGGATGTCGAAGTCGTACTCCGGACCGACGAACATCCGGGCGAATTGCGAGACGAGAAAGAACGTCTTTCGCTCCGGGCCGGGCGAGCGGTCCGGCAGCAGGTCGATGAAACGATCGTAAGGCAGCGGGCCGAGCCGAAGGCGGAATCGCGAGGCACGATCCCACACATGCGAGCCGGCGATCGTGTTCTCGCCCAGCACACCCATGCGGCCGAGCTGCGTCTGATCCGCTTCGGGCAACGCGAGCCAATGGCCCTGGAACGGCAGCACTTCCACCGGCACGCCGAAGTAGTCCGCGAGCAGCAGGCGAAGGTTCGTCGGGTTCCGCGGCCGCTGCGCGAAGAAGCCGGCGTAGTAAAGGAGACTCAGGTCAGGAATGCGGAGTGTGGAGTGCGGAGTGCGGAGTGCGGCGGAATCAGACTCGATTTCACTCCGAACCCCGAATTCCGAACTCCGCACTTCGATCCGGTTTCGCAAGCCCGGAGAGCCGATGCCAACGAGGCTGCGGACGGCGAGGGTGAAGGCATCCGGCTCCTTGCGGAGAGCTTCGCCGCGCTCGAAGGGGATGAAGAATCGGTACTTCTCCCAGGCCCGGTAAAAGAGCGAGATCGCTCGCTGGTTGAAGAGGTCAAGCCAGTCGCGAAGGCTGCGTCGCTCGGGGCCGCGGACGTCGCGGACGAGGTCCATCAGCATCTGCGTGTAGTGCGTCGGCAGCACGCCGCTGGGGCCGTAAAGGCCGAAGAAAGTGACCGTGAGCAGCGGGGAGGTTCGTTCCTCACTCGGCGGCTCGAACGCGACGATCGGAGCCGGGGGAAACGCCAGGGAAAGGTGGGCCCGGAAGCGAACAATCTCTTCGTCCGGCGAGAAGTCGAGCCCGATCGGCTTGCGATCGGGGAAGACCTTCTCGAGGACGCGAACGGCCTGGAAGAAATCGAAGTCGTAGAACTCGCGAACGAGCTTGACGCGGAGGGGCGTACTCATGCGAGGGTCTGCTCCCCCGCTCGGGGCGGCCAGCGCTTGAACTCGGAATCGTGCTGCATGAACTTCGCGGTCAGGCGGGTGAACGAGTTCACGGAGGCGTACAGGGCCAGGAAGCGTTCAAGGACGGACGCGAAGAGGAAGCCACTGTTACCGACGAACTTGGTCTCATCGAGTTCGAGCAGGACGTCCAGGCCACGGGCAAAGCCGCCGAGTTCGCCGGAGCCGATCCACGCGGTGGATCGCTTGCCGGAGATGCCGACGATGCCTTCAATCGACTGCCTCGCCAGGGCCGCGGCTTGCGGCTCCGATTGCGGATCGGTGAGGTCGTAAAGCTTCAGAAGGCCCTTCAAAGCTTCGAGGCCGGCTCCGTCCGCCGTGAGGGAAAGGTGGTTGAGATTCAAGTGCGAGACGAGGTGCCAGTATCGGCCGCGAGCGGGTGGCGGGCGAAGCGGGCCGGTCGGGTTGCGAACGCAGCGGGTCTTCGTGCCGGGGGCGGCGAAGGCGACGTCGATTCGCACTTCCTCGCCGATGCGGGGCAGGCGAGTGGGCAGGTCGCGATTCGAGCAGAGCGTTCGCACGATGACCGTTTCGCCGCTGGCCTGGGCCGGGTCGAATGCCGGATCGACGAGATGGAGAAAGATATCCGTGCCGCGGTCATCCGCACCGGTGCCCCCGCGGCGCGTGGAGTACCAGAAAGCCTGCGCGTTCTCGCGGTCGCCGCCACCGTGGCGGTAGTGGTAAAAGGAGCGATACTCGACATCGCGGCCTTCCACGCCGGCCGCGGTCACGCTGGTGATCGAGTGCACCTCATAACCGCTGGGGTGCGCGACGTCAGGCGTCACGCGGTACTCGGGCTTCGTGTGCGTCAGCGGGATCGGCTCGGCCGTGTGCTCGAAGAGATTCGCCACGGGTGTGCAGCCGAGGCGGAGCATCTTGGGCTCGAGAAGTTGCTCGAGCCGCGGGTGCGATCGCCTGAGGAAGATCGCGACATCGATCTGGCGCGTCGGGCCGAGTGCGCTGCGAACGTGCTCCCAGCCCGCCAGGTCGAAGTAAAGGAACTTGGGGGAGTACGCGAAGTATTCCGTGAGCAGGCGATAGCCGGGGAAGACGTTGTTGGGATAAGGGATGATCCCTTCGTTAAGAGCGAATCCGACTGGAAGAATCGCCTCGTTCGCGGCGAGCATCACGGGCGATCGCGGCTTCTCCGGGCATGTGAATGCAACATCCAGAGCGTGGTTCATCACCAGGTCGTAAAGCGAGGCGACAAGGGCGTTCTCGCCCACGAAGTGGAACCGAAGGCGATCGATGGCGAGCTTGTCGAAAGTGAGTTCGCCCTGGATTTGCAGCTTCATCCGCAAGATCGCGTTGGCGGCCACCGGAGGATTGAGCCCGGGTGGGAAGGGCGGCGGATGGAGCTTCACTTCCTCGACGCTGATGGGCCAGAGTGTCAGGGGATAGCTCGTGCGGTACCGGTAGGCGAGATCGCCCACTCGGGCCGTCTGGAGCCGGCTGCCGGGCGAAATGCGGACGCCTTCGGGCGTCGCCCTTGCGGGGTCAAGCTGGAACTGCACCGTCGCGAAGGAGGGAATCGGCGCAAGAGCGTGCGGATACAGAACGGAGAGCAAGGCGTCCGTCAGCTCCGGGAATTCGTCGTGGATCTTGTGACGGATGCGCGCCGTGAGCAGGGCAAAGGCTTCGATCAAGCGCTCGATGTGCGGATCGGACGAGCGATCGGGTTCGAGCTGGAGCCGGGCCGCAGCGGCGGGATACTTTCTCGCAAACTCCTGGGCGAGTTTGCGGATGTAGTGCAGTTCGGATTCGTAGTAAGGGTAAAGGGCTTCGCTCATGGAATTGTTGTAGTCATCGGACGCGGCCATCCGTCAAAAAGTTCACCGGTGCTTCCTTCGTAAGCCCGCGGCTCGATCGCCTGACCGAGGTCGTCATGATCGTTCTGCGTAGTCATCCCGTAAGAACCCAAGGGCGGACGATCACGTTGTCGAACGACGCCGTCGAAAAACTGGCCCCGGACGCCACACCCCAAATGCCTCTCGCCAACTCATCACCCAAAGAAGTTCTTGGAGTAGCGTGATCGGCTCAGGGCACTGTTAACTTCTGTTCCTTATCGGACAGGACCGTGGTGAACAGGCAAAACAGCATGATGTGAAGCCCCAATATCATGAATCCCAAATTGTTGATCTGCTTGGCCTTTCTCGGTTTCTCACGTTTCCAGACGTAGTACAGGGTCGAAGAGACAAGCACGTTGGCCATCGGGATGAAGAAGAAGAAAAGAGCAAAGATCGCGTACTCCTTCCCCGATAGGCCGGAGTCGTCCGACTCGCTTCGACTCGCTTCGACTCGGCTCTACCATGATCTAACCTCCGTCTTTTGCTAGTGTCCTCTCCGCCGCCGAACGCCTGCTCGCCACGCCTCGCGCCCCGAGGGGCTCCTTGGCGGCGTGCTACGCCTTTGGCCGCGACGACCGCCGCACCAACCACTGCCCCACACCGAGCATCGCCACACCGGGGAACAGTAACATCGAGCTGTAATAAACCCAGCCGACACCGCCTAACAGGTCGCGAGCCAACAGGAATAGGGTGAACAGTCCCGCTCCCAACCAGAGCACCCCGCCGGCCATGTCTCCAGGTCGATGCACCACCCCAGAACCCCCCCCGCCGAAAGAATCATCCAAGTCGTTGATGCGGGGCCCTTTGGCGGTCGCCCGACACCGCGTGGAATGCCCGAAACCCGGAAGGGCTTACCGAAATCTCACGCCTCATTTCTTCGCACGCTCGCAGCGGGTCGTCAAGTTTATTCTCGCGAAATCCAGATGGATCTGGTCCAAGGAAGGGCCGATCACTTAAATCCGAGATCGCACCTTGCCGCTGGACGCGGGCGTCGCCATAATTTACCATAACTTCGCGAGTCGAACTCCAGGCAGCCGTCAGGCTGTCTCTTTTTCTCTATAGCCGGCCGCGAGAACGTCAGCACAGGTGCATCATGGCGGAATCGGTGACGTTACAAGCCGAGCCCCGGACAGATTGCGGTTCCCGCGGCTCCAGGAAGCTTCGCAAAAAAGGCTTCATCCCCGGCGTCGTCTACGGGCACAAAGAGCCCAGCGCCTCCATCGCGGTGAAAGCCGAGGAACTTGATCGGGCCATTCGCGTGCTGCACGTCCGAACGATCAACCTCAAGCTCGGAGCCAAGACGGAAACCGTCCTCATCCGCGAGCTTCAGTGGGATTATCTCGGCAAGGATATGGTCCATGTGGACTTCCTCCGCAAGGATGCCTCGGAAATCGTGAAGGTCACCGTCCCGATCGAGCTGCGCAACGCTCCGAAGGCCACCGGCGGCGGCGTGATCGATCAGCCGACGCACCTCCTGCACGTCGAGTGTGCCTTCTCGAATATCCCGAAGGAACCGATTCGCCTCGACATCACCAACCTCACCATCGGCCATCCGATTCACGTCAAGGAACTTCAGGTTCCCGCCACTTTGAAGGTGCTGGACAACCCCGAGCAGGTGGTGGTCCAGTTGAAGCTGCCAGGCGTGGAAGCCACCCCGGTCGCCGAACTCGGCGCAACGACCGCGGGGCCCGAAGTGATCAAGAAGGAGAAGAAGGTCGAGGACGACGAGGAGTAGTCGGCTTCGAGGTTCAGCACCCGGGATTCTGCTCGCAGTCCGTGGCTTGAATTCGTGTGCTGTACCCCGATCGCGGAATCCTGAATGCTGCCATGAAACTGATCGTGGGCCTTGGAAATCCAGGCATCAAGTATGCGGGGACTCGACACAACGTCGGGTTCGATGTCATCGACTACCTTTCTCAGGCTCCGTCGACCTCCCCGGCTCGCGAGAAGTTTCAAGCGCTGACGTACGAACAGCGAGAGGGCGGTGAGGCGGTTCTGCTGATGAAGCCGTTGACGTTCATGAACCTCAGCGGTAAAGCGGTGCGGGCGGCGGTCGACTTTTACAAGCTGTCGCTGTCGGACCTGTTCATCATCAGCGACGACTTCAACCTGCCTCTGGGGAAGTTGCGAGTCCGCACGAAGGGCAGCCACGGCGGGCAGAACGGCCTTCGCGACATTCAACAGCAACTCGGAACCGACGAGTTCACCCGCCTGCGAATCGGAGTCGGCCAGCCGGAACCAGGCGAAGCGATCGACTTCGTGCTCTCGAAGTTCAAGCCGGGCGAACGTTCCGCCGTGAAGGACGCGGTCGCGAATGCAGCCCAGGCCGTGCTGCTCTGGACTCGCAGCGGAGCCGAGGCCTGCATGAACCGCTTCAACGCGGGCGAAGAGAAGAAGCCGAACAACAAGGATACGGGAGAAAAGCGAAAGCCCACGAAGCCCGAGAACGGGAACGCAACACCCGCTTCGTGATTCCTCCTGATCGACCAAGGTCCACTGCCTTGACTGGTTGCCCCCGTGCCCTTGTGGGGAACGGGTGACGGGGCCATGAGCCCCGACCATCCACGGTAACCCGCGGCGCCGGCCGCGATTTTTTCGAGGACGACAATGCCTGTTGTGACTTACGAGACGCTGTTCCTGCTCGATCCGAACAAGATCGCTTCCGACGCGGAAGCCGCCAAGACGACCCTGCACACGCTCATCGAGCGAGTCGGCGGCCATGTGGAGGTCAGCCGTCCCTGGGACTACAACCACAAGCTCACTTACCCGATTCACAAGAGTAAGAAGGGCGCCTTCCACATCATCTATTACACGCTCGAGAGCCTCAAGCAGGCCGATCTTGAGCGGGAATTCAAGCTCAATCCAGACCTCATCTATCGTCACATGACGCTTCACGTCGACCCGAAGTGGCTGGAGATCGTGATGGGCGTGGCTCGCGACGATCACGGCATGGGCTTCGCCGTCCGCGGCATGCACGAGGAAGGCTCGTCCTCCGATCCCTCAGCTCTCACGGGCATTCCCGAAGTCGATGGCGACATGGCTGGCATGGGTGGACCGCCCCGGCGCGGCGGCCGTCGCTTCGACAGCGAGAAGCCGGAGTGAGCTCACGCAACTCCGATTCTCGTCGGCACTTCGCCGTTCTTGTCGCTACGGACCTTGCCTCCAGCGATCAGAACGGCGAAACTTTTCCTGGGAGCCCTGTTCCGAACACCTGACCTCTTGATCAATACCAACCCACCCATCGGGAACAGAGCTTCGAGGAGATTCTGCCATGGCGTCCCTGAACAAAGTCATGCTTATCGGTCGGTTGATCGACAATCCCGAAGAACCGCGGACCCTGCCCAACAGCGGTAGCCGAGTGGTGAAGTTCCGCTTCGCCGTGGGCCGATCCCGCAAGAACGAACAGGGGCAGTGGGAAAACGATCCCAACCCGCTCTTCATCGATTGCGAGGCGTTCAGCCGGCCGGACGCCCGCCGTGATCTGGTGAGCATCATCTCGCAGTACTGCAAAAAGGGCGACCAGGTCTACGTGGAAGGCCGCCTGCAACTGGACCAGTGGGAAGACAAGAACGGCGGCGGCAAGCGCTCCAAGCACAAGCTCGTCGTGGACTCGGTGGAATTCCTCGGCGGATCGGGCGGCGG
>Ga0105048_10002299_pt1 | contig 30915 bp, 19 predicted proteins | sample MAT05_FD_78382 | JGI IMG/M metagenome (GOLD analysis project Ga0105048, IMG submission 78382) | Freshwater microbial communities from Lake Fryxell liftoff mats and glacier meltwater in Antarctica - MAT-05 | ecosystem: Environmental > Aquatic > Freshwater > Ice > Liftoff microbial mat | place... | reverse complement strand
CTAGGTTCTTTGCACTCCCTTTCAGGTCGGGCTTGCTTCGCTTTCGCTCCGCTCTCCCTTCAGCGCTTTACTAAGTTAGCTTGTTCACTTTGCTTTGTCAACCCTTTCTTTTAAAGAAGTTTTGGCGAGTCGAAAATATCCTTTTCCAACACCCTCTGGGTAAACGTTCTGAGCTTTTTTAAGTTGATCTTAAAGTTTCGGGAAGGATTTTGTATTTTGGGTTGAGGTGACTATTCAGGAGAAATGTTAAGTCAAAGATGTTATGGATTGACTATGTAGGGGGATGCGATGGATAGTATTTGCCCTGAGCGAACTAATGCTTGGTAAATGAAGGCAGCGACTTCTGCACGAGTTGAGGGTTGATTAGGATTTAAAAGCTTGATATTTGGATAGTTGACGACCATACGATTTTCAGTTGCAGCAGCTACACTATTGCGAGCATAGGCGGGAATGTTGCTTACATCGGAATAAACCTGCAAGATTGTTTCTGATGCTTTGCTTGGGACGTAGTTTAAACCATTGGCAAGGGAAACGAGGATCTGTACGCGGGGAATATTTTGATTTGGGCTAAACACGTTGCCAGGGTATCCAGACATAAATCCTGTGGTATAGGACTTTTGAATGGCTTGCGCAGCCCAATAATTGGAAGGCACATCACCAAAAGTTACGCTGTTACGTATTGGCGATTTGGTCATTGCTTTACTGAGCATGGCGGCAAATTGGGCTCTTGTCACAGGATCGTTAGGTCTAAAGCTGCCATCGGGAAAGCCTTTGATAATGTCTCTGGTGGCTAGTTCATTGATAAAAGTTTGTGCCCAAAAATTTGCAGGAACGTCTTTGAAGGTAACTTGGGCGGCTACAACTACAGGAGTAGAAGGAGCTATTAAGGGAGACGTTGGAAGTGAGAACTCAACTGAGCCTTGGATGCGTTTAGGATCAGCTTGATTGCCGATCGCGACAACTCTGACACCTGAGGCATTGTTGATATCAGTTTGTTTATTATTTTGGAAAATATTTTGCCCTGGACTATCAAGTGTTGAACCAAGATCAACTGTAGGCTGTCCGTTTCGGTCTTTTAAGATAACCAAACCGTTTTCTTGATTATTTGCAATAAGATTATTGCGGAATGTTGGAGTTGAAAGGTTTGAGACGACTATACCGCCGCGATTGTTGACTATGCGGTTGGATAAAACTAAAACTTGTGATTTTTGCCCGATCGCTAACCCAAAACCTGTGTCGGCAAAAGTGTTGGACTGAATTTGTCCTGTGCTTGTGCCTAGTGCAGAAATACCGTTGGCACCGTTTTGGTAAAAGATATTGCTAATGACATTGGCGCTGGTGTTACCTGTAAGAAAAACACCATCATGAGTAGATTTAGTAAAGGTATTGTTAGTGATAGTAACATTTTGTCCAGATTCAACCCAAAGAGCATAACCTCTGGGATTTGTATTGGTGAGGGTGATACCTTCGATGCGGGTGTTGTTACTTGCGAGGATAGCAATATTTTGGCGGGCAAATGTTGGGCTAATAAAAACTCCACCACCTGAGATGATTACTTCTCGACCTTGATTACTAGGATTCCCTTTGAGAGTTACGCCTGTAGGAATCGTCAAGGGAAATTGTTCGCCTGTTGCATCTGTGTAGTTGCCGTTAGCGAGTTGAATGGTCGTGCCAATTGCAGGGTTTGTTTTGATAGCAGCAGTTAGCGATCGCAATGGCTGATCGGCAGATATACCTGAGTTAGTATCTGAACCATTTGGCGAAACAAATATAACTGTATTGGCTTGTGCGAGTTGCAGGTTATTTGGTGATATTGAACTATCTAAATTGATGTTTTGAGCCATCACAGGCTCTGTTGATGTGATAATTGGCGGTAAACTAAAGATAAAAAGAAATGCAAGCCCCAAAGATGTCCTTGAGAATTTCAATAGAGATGACATAAATTTATCCTTTAAAATTTAGCTAAGTCTTGGATATGTCCAGTTTGACGCGAAGTGCATTAAATAGTTTCTTAAGAGATTTTGGATATTAGATTCAAAATCTCTAACAAATATACAGCCAAGCTTTAGTTTTGGTTCTACTTGGTTTTGGTTCTACTTAGTTTTGATTCTAAATTGATCGAGGTATCTGTGAGTTCACTTCCTGTTCCATCTCATATTCATTATGAACTTTTACTTCAGTTGCTAGAGCGTCAGACTTTACCAGCGTTGCATAATGAAATGACACAACCACATCTGGCAGCAAAGCTGAATGTTTCTCGAGAACATCTTCAGTCGGCAGTTATTAATTTACGAAAGGCTTTTTCTTTACAAAAACAAGTTGAAGATACGTGCCAATATAATGGTATTCAGGTTTCTTATCGTTGGTCTTTGAGCGAATCGGAGCAAGAAATGGGAAAACCGTTGAAAGATATTTCTAGTCCTCCACAAAACTCATAAGTTCAGGACAGCGCTTGGCGCTATTTTCATCTACAAAGTAGAAAATATGATATCGAATCGACATTGTGACGAAATTGTTACAATGTTAGAAAAGTTATTTGTAAAGATTTATGGTTCAAGCTGTATCGCCTATTTTCTCAGGTAAAGATTGGCAAAAGGGATATGAGTCTCTGCGTACTGAGCAATCTTATTGGATTGACGATATTGAAGGGCAGATACCATTAGAGCTGGAGGGTACTTTATTCCGTAATGGACCTGGACAGCTTGATATTAATGGGCAAAGTTATGGTCATCCGTTTGATGGAGATGGCATGATCTGCGCGATCGCTTTTAAAGAAGGTAAGGCACATTTTGTAAATCAATTTGTAAAAACACCTGAATTTCTTGCCGAGCAGAAAGCAGGAAAAATTTTATATAGAGGAGTATTTGGGACACAAAAAGTCGGGGGCTGGCTGAACAATATATTTGATTTGCGAAATAAAAATGTCGCAAATACGAATGTAATTTATCAAGGCGGTAAGTTATTGGCTCTGTGGGAAGCTGCACGTCCTTATTCACTCGATCCAAAGAATTTAGACACTTTGGGTCTAGAAACTTTTGATGGCAAATTGACGGCAGGGCAGGTTTTTACAGCGCATCCTAGACGAGATGATCGCACTGGTGATTTATGGGGCTTTGGGGTACAGCCAGGACCTAAGTCTACGATTTCGATTTATCAGGTAAATGATAAAGGTGAATTATCAACTGAGTCGCAAGTCAAGGTTTCAGGATTTTGTTTTTTGCATGATTTTGCTTATACGCCAAACTATCGGATTTTCATGCAAAATCCTGTGTCTTTTAATCCATTGCCATTTGTGCTGGGATTAGCATCGGCTGGTGAATGTATTGAATTAAAACCAAAAGCACCAAGTCAGTTTTTGCTGATTGATCGCCAAGGGAATCTACAAACTTTGGAAACTGATCCGTGTTTTGTATTTCATCACTGCAATGCTTATCAGCAAGACGATGAGATTATTTTGGATTCGGTTTGCTATCCTGACTATCCCAAGTTGGAGCCAAATACGGACTTTCGGAATATTGATTTTGAAAAGGTGATTGCAGGTCAGTTATATCGGTTTACGATTAATCCCAAACTTGCCACTGTCAAGCGGGAATTAATATTAGAGCGCTCTTGCGAGTTTCCTGTAGTGCATCCTCGTTATGTGGGGCAAAAGCATCGTTATGTTTATATCGGCGCGATCGCTCAATTATCAGGCAATGCACCTTTGCAAGCGATCGCTAAGGTTGATATGCAAACTGGTAAACAAGAATTTCATAGTTTTGCACCACGTGGTTTTATTAGTGAGCCTATTTTTGTACCGCGCGATCGCAATCTTGAGAGCGCTGAGGATGATGGATGGGTGTTAACTTTAGTTTTTGACGCAACCCACAATCGTTCGGATTTAATCGTACTTGATGCTCAAAATATTTCAGGTAAGCCACTAGCAATATTGCATTTAAAGCATCATGTGCCTTATGGGTTGCATGGTAGCTTCACTCACGAAATCTTCTAAAAAAAGCGGCGCTAAGCGCCGCTTTTTTTTAGAAAAGGTCTAATGGAAAATGTCCGTGGGTTCCACTATAACCATCGGCAAAATCTGTATGAAAAGATAGCAACATGCCGCGATATACACCTTTATAATTATCGGAATGATAGCGACGACTGCGAGGGTTGTACTTAATATAAACTCCTCCAGCGATCGCTGATAAGTCCGCATCAGGCAAATCATAGTGAAAGTGAGCGGCGTAATTTTGTAACGATTGTAATGCTGACTCTGTGTTCTCAGCACAGACACCAAAAATGTGATAATCGGCTAGTTTAGTCAAGTAATCTAAAGCTTCGCAAATTTGGGATCGCCGATCTAAAGTTGCCGATTCTGTGTCTAAGTCACTTAGTTCCCAGAGAGTGCGCTCGGCAGCGGCGATGGTTAGATTATTGCTCATGGGTTGCTAAGGTAAGGAGAAAGCTAAATTGTATTATGAACATTAACGAAGAAATTGCTCGTTTACGAGATCTTTTGCCTGCCTCTTGGCGGATGACTACATCAATTAAGTCGAAACCTGAGCAACCTGAGGCAATCTCAAGTTTACAAGTTTTACCTTGGAAAAAGGGCGTACAGATAGGCATAAATTTTCGGTTATGGAGACAGTTAGCCGAAGCAGAACGCGATTTATTAGTTTTGCATAATATAAGTTGGCGGCTACAAACCAAATGGCTACAAACAGGAGCTTATCAAGGTGTAGCCGCAATGTCTCTGGCAGGAGGAATTGTCGAAGCTATACAGGGCGATGTGACTGGCATAGCGATCGCAATATTATTAGGGACAATTGGCATAAATCAAATTGTGCGTGGCAACAAAAGTTCGCAAGTGCAAGTACAAGCTGATAATGAAGCGATCGAGATTGCTCAAAAACGTGGTTATGGTGAAGCTGAAGCGGCTAAAGCACTACTTGAGGCAATCCCTGCGACGGCAAGATTGATGGGACGTAATACTCCAGAGTTTACTGAGCTTATTCGTTGTCAAAATTTAAGGGCGATCGCAGGTTTATCAAAAATTCCAATTCCAGATAGCGTAATAGAGTAATTAATGACTGTTAGGCATCAATCAAAGATAGTGAATTTTGATATTTACAACTTGACCTAAAAAGGCGTTACCAATCGGAGACTTGGATTCACTTGCGCCACTCAGCAATTTCCATCTAAAGAACCGCGAGTCATTTTTATGCTAACATTTATAGCTTTAAAGGATTAAATACGTTGAGTAGGCAGCGAGTAGGCAGCGCATTTAATCTCCACGATAAAGGGATTGCATATGAGCAGTTGTAGAAATGCGCTAGAAGAACTAGTAATCGAAGAGGCAGAATCACAATACAGTCGGCTAGGTGCTGAAGTAAAGAAACGTATCGATCTTAGTGAAGTGATCGCTTATACGTTGAATCGTTTGCCAACAATGTATGCAAATACTCAGCGAGGATGGGTACAGCAACGTAAAAAAGCGACTCAAGAGTTAGGTGCGGCAATCATCAAAACTGTACGTAATGGATTTCTTAGTACACAAAGTGATGTCTTAAGGGAGCACGATCCAATCCCTGCTCATGAATTGGTTAGTCAAGCGCGATCGCTGGTCAAATTACGTAAACTATTTAACAAAGACTATCTCAAATGGAAAGATATACCTGAAATTGTTCGAGACGCAATGGATGCGGGCTTCAGTCACAACTTTTCTAATAATACATATACAAGCTCAGACCGACGCAATTCTTTAATGGCTCGCAGCTACGCAGTTCGCCGCCGTACTACTACATCTTCCCTTTTAACCAACGAGTCTAAAGCTGCTACTACTGAGAAAGATATCTCTGCAGACATTAAAGACTTTGAGTCATATATGTCGGGAACCATTTATCGATATAGCAATATTCTAGAAAGTCTTGTAACTGCAATCATTGAGCGCCGCGTTAAACGGCTTGATGAAGTACTTCAGCACAAAATCATCATTGATGATGTAGCAGCATATGTTTTGAATCGTTTACCACCAATGTATGCTACTAGTCGTCGTGGCTTACAAAATTTGCGGCAAAGAGTAAAGTCTGAGATGACAAATCAAATTATTAATATTGTCAAAGAGGCTTTAGCGAAAGTAATTCAATCACCTGAAAGGACTTTATCGCCATTACCTTTTGAAAAGTTCAATTTAGAACTAGAAGGTACTCTAGTGCATCTGCGTGAATTACTCGGGCGTGATGATATTACATGGCGCAACATCTCAGAAGTTGTAGAAGCGTGTTTGAGAGAGCCTAATAATTCTAGATCAAGGTATCCAACTTGGCATGCAAAACATGATGTTTAAAAAAGAAAAGATAATCTGAAGCGCTATCTTTTCTTTTTGTTTTTTAAAAGCTAATAAATCCCGAAAGAAGACATAGAGCAAAGCGCCCTATCTCTTTTTGAGATTTTAATATCTTTTAATTATGATGACGATTGCTATAGTAAAAGAAGTAAATTAATCAACACCAGAATTAACATCATCAATATGCTTAGCCCTATTTTGCAAACTAAGATTGAGAGCCAGATCAACAACAATAAAATCATGCTCTACATTAAAGGCACACCTCAGCAGCCTCAATGTGGATTTTCAGCCGCGATTGTGCAAACTTTTAATGTATTAGGACATCCTTATGAAACTGCCAATATTCTTGAAGATGGTGATTTACGCCTTGGCATGAAGGAGTTTTCCAGTTGGCCAACTTTTCCGCAGATTTATGTTGGTGGGGAGTTTATCGGAGGATGTGACATTGTAATGGAGTTAAATCAACGCGGTGAACTAGCAACTATTGTTCAAGAAGCGATCTCTAAATAAAAAAAGGGCGCAAAGCGCCCTTTTTTTATAAAACATTTTCTAAAGCTCGTCTGGTTCTTTTCCAAGCCCAAGAACCAAGCCCAAATACAATCAAGCTAAACACAATTAATACTATTTGAAAACCAATTTGTTGCTTGCCACCATTCTGGATACCAAAAACACTTGTCAAATAATCTAAGGAAACGGCGATCACCGCAAGCGGCAAACTAGCAGCAATATTTTCTCCATTATTTAGTAACCCAAATACTTTGCCGCGCATATTTTCAGGGGTATGCTCTTGAATTACTGTTCGCATGGGAATGACGATGAGAGCACCATTAATGCCAATAAAGCTACCAATCAACCAAGCGACCCATTGGTTAGTTACAAATGCGTAGAGAAATAAACCGATCGCCATTCCCATAAAACCAATAAACGGTAAAGGTCGATGGGCAAACTTCTTACCAAATTTGCCGATTATAAATGCGCCGATCGCTAAACCCACCCCCACAGAGGCGACAAAAGAGCCAAATTCCTGACGATTTCCTGTTACTACTTCTGCAAGGTTTAGGGACAGTTTTTGCATTGCCCCGAGAACTGCATATAACAAAATCATTTGCAACATTGCCCCACCAATCAAATGATTATGTCGCACATATTGAAAAGCGTCTCTTAAATCAGTCCAGATTCCCGCACCAATTTTTTTAGGGTGGACGATCTCATTTTTAGGCAAGACAAACAAAAATAAGCCTGAAATAATATACAAACTGCCTAATAAAACTTCACGGCTATAGGCTGTGGCTTGTGGGAAAAGATTTAATGTAAACGCGAGTAACGGCGCTCCGATCGCAAATCCGACAATTAGTGACCCCACTTCATTAATTGTGAACAAAGCATTGGCAGCTAAAAGATCTTTTTTTGGCACGATCAAAGGAATCGCTGATTGTTCAGCGGGGGCAAAAAAGTTGGTAAGCATGGAAATAATAAAGGTGAACAGTAGTAAAACGGCTAGCGATCGCGGTGCAAACGGAATCGCAAAAATACAAGCCCCCCGCAACAAATTACACCAAATTAGGATTTCACGTTTAGGATGCCAATCCACAAAAATCCCAGCAATCGACCCCAAAAACACCGCAGGCAATGTCATCGCAATCATAATTGAGGACTCGCGTGTATTCACATCACTGCCACCCTCAGCCACAGCAAGGGCAATCAGTAAAATCAGCACAACTTTGTCAACTAACTGTGCCAAGATTTGGGCAAGCCACAATGCCAAAAATTGACGATTACGCAAAACGGCTAAATAGCTAACAGTCAAGTTTAGATCGGGTTCAGACATCAGTAAAAATAGATAGCTAAAGTGGCTTTTCTCAAACATTGTAGAGACTATAGCGATTCTAAATCATTTGTATTTTGAGTAGGGCTTCGGCTACGATTCATTTAGGATTGCTATATAGCGATCGCCGCCTTGATGACTCGATCTTTTCTGGTTGCTTGGGTTTTAGATCATTGCGATCGCTATTGTTTCTGGCAAACGGGATCACATCCGCAGCCGACATTTCTCGCGCCGACCGAATTAATAAACCTGCGATAAATAAGCAAGATAACGTAGAACTACCACCGTAGCTCAAGAAGGGAAAAGGTAAGCCCGTAGTTGGTAAAACTCCAGTTGCCACGCCCACATTTAAAATTGATTGCACGACGATTAAAGATGTTGAGCCAAGAGCAATCAATCGAATCACAGGATCTTTGCACTTGTAAGTTACAGATAGTCCAATCGTGCCGTAAATCATTACCAATAACAGCAAGCAAATTCCGCCAAATAAACCAAATTCTTCTGCAAAAACCGCAAAAATAAAGTCCGTGTACTGAATTGGCAAAAACAACTTTTGCTGCGACAAGCCAAAGCCAGTTCCCCATAGCCCACCAGAGCCGATCGCCATCAAACTCTGTACCAATTGATAGCCGTCACCCGCTTGATCTTGCCAAGGGTCGAGAAATGACATAATCCGCCGACGTTGATACTCGCGAAAGGTGACACTTGCCACAGCTACACAAGTACCTAAAGCGGCAGTCCCAAAAAGCTGAATACTTGGCAACCCTGCGCCCAAAGCAATTAACCAAAGCGTAATCCCACAGAGCGCTGTCACACTCAAACTAGGCTGCATCAAAATGCCACCAAGCACCAACAAAAATACAAATAACCAACCAAGCCGAGCTTTCCAAGGTGTGCGATTCCAATTACCAAAAAGCTGGGCAGCTTGCAAAATCAAGAATGGCTTAATTAATTCAGATGGTTGTAGTAAGAATGAACTTGAACCCACTGATAACCATCGTGTTGCCGCGTTGCGGGTTGTCCCTAATCCTGGAATGTGCGTCGCGTAAAGCAGGGCAAGAATAATAAACAAAAAGATTGGGCTAATCTTAAGTATGAACCGTAACGGCAAATGCACGATCGCATTAAAAATCAATAACCCAATCACTGCCCAAGCCAATTGGTATTTGAAATAGAGCGTGCCATCTTTGAAGGCAATATCGGCGACTGGATAGGAAGCAGAGAAAAGTACGGCTAGTCCAGCAAATAACCACAAAAAAGTTAGCCATCGCAAGAGGCGAGCTTCTGTTGCCCATTTATCGACCGTGCGATCAAAAAAGGGAAATACCTGAAAAATCTGGAAGAGTTTCACGGATGCATTTCGAGACTATTTTGCGTGCTGCTATTGTAACCACGATTTTTGGCGATCGCTTAAAACATAAAAATATTTCTGATGATTTTTCTTATTTATTTTGGATCTAGTTTTTAGTCAATTTTTTTAGTCAATTAGAGACAAAATTCAGTATATATAAATTTTGCAGTTGGTGATATCTCAGAATTATCGCTATCATCTAGGACGCTGATGTAATCCCATCATAAAGTACATTAAAACTCGCTTCAGCGAAGAGATCTGTAACATAAGCAATCCCACGCGACGTAATATTTTAAAAAACCAGTTATGGTTAGAAAAAATGCGATTGGAGATATCGGTTAGCCAAATTACGCCTAAGTTATCCCATTTGCGTTTTGCCTGATAGCGATTTAAAACCGCGATCGCGCCAATATCTTCATGATTTTGATGCGCCATTTGTAGCACATTTGCTAAAGCATTCATATCACGTATGCCAAGATTCATGCCCTGACCTGCGATCGGGTGGGTAGTATGGGCGGCATCACCAATTAAGACTAGGCGAGGCTGCACATAGGTTTTACTATGCATCCAACGTGGAACATAGTTTGCCCGATCGCGTGATTCTAAAGTAACTTTACCTAGCTTTTCGATTAAAGGCTCACCGATGCGTTTAGTTAGTTCTTGCAAAAATGTTGCTTCATCAAGAGCGAGTAAAGCTGGCGTTTCTTCTTTGGTCGCTGTCCAAATAATACAAGCGCGATCGCTACTCAGTGGCAAAATCGCAAAAGGACCACTAGGCTGAAATCTCTCATAAGCAAAATTTTGATGCGATCGCTCTGATTTAATCGTTGTGACAATGCAAGTTTGCTCATATTGACGCTCTACTATCTCAATATTCGCCAATTGACGCACCTGCGATCGCCCACCATCTGCACCAACTAATAATTTTGTTTCCAGATACTGCTCCCCAATCTCTGAGCTTATTTTGACGCGCATCACATCACGATCGCTAACATATTCAATATCTAAAATCTTGGCGGGACAAATTAATTCAAGATTGGGGCATTCTCGGGCAAATTCCCAGAGAGAAGCCAAAGTCACCGAGTTTTCGACAATATAGCCTAGAGCCTCTTGCCCCATATCCTCACGGCGCAATTGCACTTGATAGGGCAAATCCCCTTCAGATACTTGAATCATATGCATCGGAGTTACACCTCGCCGTTGCATTCCACCCCACACGCCGATATTTTGCCAAATTTGACTTGATCCATAGGCGATCGCGCTAGCACGACCATCAGCAGCGAATTCTCCGCGCAAGAAATTACCATTGCTTTCAATGATTCCAACTTTGAGATAGCAGTTTGTAGCGATCGCATTCTGCAATGACTGCTTATCGCCTAGCGCACAGGCTAAACTCGCACCTACCATTCCTGCCCCAACAATTAGCACATCAAACATTGTTTAAATTATTTTTCTATTCTTTTAATTTCCGAAACGTTGATTAAACCTAACTTAAAGGCTAGTTATCATAACTTCTATTATCAATGCTTTGTAAAGAAATATTGCAGAATTAAAGATGATTTTAACGTAAACCTCAAAAATAAAGGCGGCGCTTAGCACTGTCTTTGTTTTTGGATTTTGTTTATAAAAGTAGCGTCTCCCATATTGCTGGCAAAAATGGCTACAACTAACAAATAGGTAGGCTGGTATGGTATAGAAGACATTAGAGATTTTATGCTTGGTTCCTGCTTAAGATTTCTGATTCTGTAACGACAACAGTTGTTAACTGCAACTTGAGCAACAGAAGAGTGCTTCTAAAAGTGGGAAAATCTTGGACTAGAAAGAAAATTTTGGAGAAAGTTGGATGAGTTCCCCAGCAGCACTGTCAGCATCATTATTACAAATAGTCAATTTAGAGAGCGATCTGCGTGCCGCCAATTTCCGTCTGCGATACCGTCTCAAGCTCGTGGAGGATTTGTGGGAATCAGTCCTATTAAGAGAAAGCGGTCAAGAATTAGTCGATTTATTGCGCCAACTGCGAGCGATGTGTTCACCAGAAGGGCAAGCACCTGAATATCCTGCCCAAGAAGTTTTAAAAGTGGTCGAAAGTCTCGATCTCCAAGAGGCGACTACCGCTGCTCGAGCGTTTGCTTTATTTTTTCAACTAATTAATATTGTTGAGCAAGATCATGAGCAGGAGCAAACTAGCATTCATCGGGTTAGTCCGATCAACAGAGAAGCTGAATATCCTGTCGGCACATTTCGCTGGTTATTTCCAGAACTCAAAAAGGTAAATGTACCGCCTCGCCAAATTCAAAAAGTCCTTGATAATCTTGATATCAGTTTAGTATTTACCGCTCACCCAACTGAAATTGTGCGGCATACAATTCGTGAGAAGCAACGCACGATCGCGAAAATGCTTAAGGAACTAGATCGGTTGATCGGCTTTAACGGTGAAGAAATCGCACTACCGATGAGCGCTTTAAATTGGGAAGCAGCATCCTTGCAAGAGCAAATTGCTGAAGAAATTCGGCTTTGGTGGCGTACTGATGAACTAAACCAAATCAAGCCAACGGTTTTAGACGAAGCAGACTATACGTTGCATTATTTTGAAGAAGTATTATTTGATGCCATTCCCGTACTTTACGATCGCATTGCTTCCGCAATTTCGATTACTTTTCCCAAGCTCCAATTACCCCGCCACAATTTCTGTAATTTTGGATCATGGGTAGGCAGCGATCGCGATGGCAACCCCTATGTCACGCCTGAAGTCACATGGCAAACCGCTTGCTATCAACGCAATCTTGTACTTAATAAATACATTAAGTCAGTTGAGCACCTTAGCCGTTTATTATCGCTATCACAGAGTCTTAGTGATGTTTCTCAAGATTTGCTAGATTCCCTTGGCGATGATCAAATTTATTTACCCGAAATTTACGAAAAATATTCAATTAAATTCCGCCAAGAGCCTTATCGCCTCAAGCTAGCCTATGTAAGAGATCGTTTAGTGCATACTCGCGATCGCAACCAAAAACTGCGCCATAGCGGTTGGCAAGCCTCAGAAATGGAGCTATCTACTAAAGGGCAAGAACATCAGCTTTATAATCATGTTTCCGAATTTTTAGCTGAATTAAAACTAATTCAAGCAAGTCTAGTCGAAACTCGACTCAATCCTAAGCCCCTTGAAAACCTAATCCGTCAAGTTGATGTCTATGGTTTTCATCTTGCCCATTTAGATATTCGTCAAGAAAGCACCCAACATAGTAATGCGATCGCGGAAATTGCTGAGTCGCTCCAACTCCTAACTAAGCCCTATGACGACCTCACGGAGTCAGAGAAAGTAGACTGGCTGACCCAAGAGTTGAAGACACGCCGACCGATGATCCCCTCAAATCTGAACTTTAGCGCCAAAACCAACGAAATTATTGAAACATTTCGGATGGTTGCCAAAGTTCAACAAGAGTTTTCGGTGGCTATTTGTAACAACTACGTGATCAGCATGAACCGTAGTGTCAGCGATATTCTTGAAGTATTATTGCTTGCTAAAGAGGCAGGACTATATCATCCTGCAACGGGCAAAGGTTCGCTTAGCATTGCCCCTTTATTTGAAACCGTCGAGGATTTACGCAGCGCTCCACCGATTATGAGCGAGTTATTTGAGTTGCCTCTCTATCGCGCTTATCTGGAAAATCATCAACATCTCCAAGAAGTGATGCTTGGTTATTCAGACAGCAACAAAGATTCGGGCTTTTTAAGCAGTAATTGGGAAATTTATAAAGCACAGCGATCGCTCCAAGATGTTTGCCAAAAGTATCAAGTTGATTTACGGATGTTTCACGGACGCGGTGGATCGGTCGGACGTGGCGGCGGTCCTACTTATGAAGCAATCTTGGCGCAACCAGGGCGCAGCATCGAAGGACGGATCAAGATTACTGAGCAAGGGGAAGTGCTTGCTTCAAAATATTCCTTACCTGAAATCGCCCTCTATAATCTGGAAACAATCACTACTGCCGTAATTCAAGCGGCTCTCTTACCTAGCAGTACTGATACCCTCGACTGTTGGCTAGACACAATGGAAGAAATATCAGTGCGATCGCGTCAAGTTTATCGCCAGTTAATTTATGAGCAACCAAATCTGGTCGAATTTTTTCATCAAGTCACGCCGATCGAAGAAATCAGCCAGTTACAAATTAGCTCTCGTCCCGCTCGTCGTGCAGGTAAGCGCGATCTAGCAAGTTTAAGAGCGATTCCTTGGGTATTTAGTTGGACACAGAGCCGATTTTTATTGCCATCTTGGTATGGCATCGGTACTGCTCTAGAGGAATTTCTTTTACAAAATCCTAGCGGTCACCTATCACTGCTGCAATATTTTTATAGCAAATGGCCATTCTTTAAAACAGTTATTTCTCGGGTTGAGATGACGCTTGCGAAAACTGATTTACAAATTGCCCATCACTATATGCTTGAACTTACCAGAGAGGGCTATGAAGAAGCCTTTGTAGAAATATTTGCAGAAATTTATGATGAATATCAGCGCACTCGCAATGTGGTCCAATCGATCACTGGACAAAAACAAATGCTCGATAGCGATCGCGATCTCCAGCGATCGGTACAACTGCGAAATGGGTCAATCGTTCCTCTCGGGTTTATTCAAGCATCGTTGCTAAAGCGCTTACGTCAACACCGTACTGATACTGTCGATCTGCGATCGCGCTATTCTAAAAATGAACTTTTGCGCGGTGCACTACTTACGATTAACGGGATCGCCGCAGGAATGAGAAATACAGGCTAAATACAGGCTAAATACAGGCTAAATATAGATGCCTCTATATTTTCGTTTTAAAAAAGGCAAAGGGCTTAAGCCCTTTGTTCTTTAAGATTTACCTGTGTTGACGCAATTACAAACATTAATAGCAACCTCTATAGATATAGAGCGCAAAGCGCAAAGCGCTATGCATCCATGTTAGGATTTTGGACAAACTGAGCGTGTTTATTAAGCTGTGAGGAATATGAGCCCCAATCGTAATTTCCACGATCCCATCAGGGTTGGTGTTATAGGTATCGGTAATATGGGGCAGCATCATGCAAGGGTTCTCAGCTTGCTCAAGGATGCAGAACTAATTGGCGTTTCCGATGTAAGTGTAGAGCGGGGACGCGATACGGCTAGCAAACACCGCGTACTTTATTTTGAAGATTATCGAGAACTTTTACCTCTAGTCGATGCAGTCTGTATCGCTGTTCCTACAAGATTACATTACGATGTAGGTACGACTTGCCTCAAAGAAGGGGTTCATGTCCTGATCGAAAAGCCGATCGCGGCAACAATCGAAGAAGCAGAATCATTGGTCAGAACTGCCGCCGAGCAGAATCGGATTCTCCAAGTTGGACATATTGAACGTTTCAACCCAGCTTTTCAAGAGCTAAGCAAAGTTTTAAAACATGAGACTATTTTGGCGATCGAAGCTGATCGGATGAGTCCATACTCGCAAAGGGCTAATGACGTATCGGTAGTATTTGATTTAATGATTCATGATATCGATCTGATTCTTGAGCTTGTTCCTGCATCGATCGTACGCGTCTCTGCTCATGGCAATCGAGTTTCACCAGACTCTATTTATCTTGATTATGTGACTGCCACCATCGGTTTTGAAAATGGCGTAATTGCTACCCTCACCGCCAGCAAAGTTACCCATCGGAAAAAACGTAAGATTATCGCTCATTGTAAAAACTCACTTACTGAATCTGATTTTCTTAATAATGAAATTTTGATTCATCGTCAAACTACGGCTAATTGGACAACTGATTATGGTCAAGTCCTATATCGTCAAGATGGATTTATTGAAAAAGTCCACACTAGCAATATTGAGCCACTTCATGCCGAGCTAGAGCATTTTGTTGCCTGTGTCCGCGATAAAGTTCAGCCGTCAGTCGGCGGCGATCAGGCTCTCAAAACTTTACGCCTTGCTAGTCTGATTGAACAAACTGCTTTAGATGGTCAAGTCTGGCGTAGTTGCGATTTGCAACTGCGTGAAGTTGCGATCGCAGGTAGTTATTCATAAAGGTCACCCATTAGCATGATTGTCTTGAGGCAGAAATCATTCAAAGGGGCGAGAATCCAGTCACAGACTGGATTCTCGCCCCTTTTTAGGTTTAAAAAGGAATGGGAACTATGCCAATTATCTCCAGTCAAAGTAGTCATGTTAAGCAGGAAACCAAAGCTCATGAAATCTCTCACAAAAATCTCTTTAGGTATTGCGATCGCGACTTCTGTTCTCACCTCTTTTAGTGCGATCGCTTCAGCTCAAGAAGTAAGACAACCAGGTAGTTACTTGGGTGCAGGTGTCTCCCTACAAAGCTTTGCCACAAATCCTTCTGTAGTTGGTGCCAACATAGCTGGTCGTTACAAATTTGACGATGTGCCAGTTTCGATCAGAAGTTCTGTTCTGTTTGGTAATGGTGGAACTTCAGTTGTTCCTACTGTTTCATTCGACTTGCCTGTAGGCGATCGTGCCAATGTTTATCTTGGTGCTGGTGCTTCCTTTAAAGTTGGTGGCAATAATAGCATGACAGGCGATCAAACTGCCTTCGCTTTGCAGCCTGGGCTAGAAGTTAGCCTCACCAATCGCGTGTTGCTTTATAGCAATGCTGTAATTCCATTCAATGGTCAATCCAACGGATCTGCAGGTACTTCGCTACAAGCAGGCGTAGGTATGCAATTCTAAAAGAGTAGAGAATCTGCTTTGTGGATTCTCTATTCTATGGCTATAGCCATTTTTGTTAAGGCATGACAGTAAAAGTAGAGGTAGTACTTCGTACTACCTCTACTTTTTACATTTTGACTTGTTTCAATCCACTTCCTGACAGCTATAAAATAGAATAATATCTGTTACAGCAGATTGAGAACGAACCAAACCCAGATTTTTTATAAAAGCCCCGCGAAGCGGGGCTTTTATAAAAAATCTAGTGGTGGGCTTGTTCGGGATTTACTGTAGATACTGTTCTATTTTATTATTTAGATAGATTCCCAAAAGTGACAGCCTTGACAAGGGCCATCAGGATTTACGGCACAGCGAATAATCTCTGAACCAGCGTTATATTGGCAATTCTCATCGCCAATAATCCAACGTCCATTGATTAAGGTTCTCTCTAAATTTTCTGGTGCAGGCTGGACATATACTAAGACCCTAGACAAATTATATTTACCTCTCCGAAGTTGGTATTGATGGCGGCGTTCTAAGATGATGTAAGTTTTGCCATCTAAATCAATATAATTTCCTGGTTGGGGCATTGAATCTATATATATTTTTCCCAAAGTGCTTTCAGGATAAAAGGTACACACCTCTGTCGGCACTGTCAATATTTCCATAGATGTTGTTGTTTAATTGAAAAAATTAGCGATCGCCATGTTTTGGCTGATAATCTGGGGTTAGTTCATCATATTTCTAATAAGTATAGATTTGTATTGTATGGTTCTGATAGATTGTGATTGTTACCATAGACTGATGTTAGCCATAAAAACATCTACCTCGTATGCAAGCAAAACAATTAACAGCGATCGCCGTTTTTTTTCTGACATTGATAATATTAATTTTCTTGGCGGAACCAGCCAAAACCACTGCAATCGTTGAGGCAAAGTTTACAGAATCTCGCCCGAAAAGTACTCAACCAAAATCTCAAAAGATTTCTCAACAAAGCATTCAACAAAAAACCAAGCAAAGTTCTCAAAATATTTATATTTCGCCAGAAATTAACCAATTTGCTCCCGTATTCGGTTGCGAAGTCCAACCACCAGCCTATCCCCCAAATCCCTCATTACCTGCCGCCCTTACTTCCATTCCAATTACCTTAGATCGGTTTCGGAAACCTTTAACTATACCTTCTCAGATACCTTCTCAAAAATCCATTATCTACAGACCCAGAGAAATAATTGCTTTGGCAGCGGCGTCTAACTATGGCGATCGCTATTTCAAAGATCTAATGGGTAATCCTGCTAATCGCTCACCCATTATTGTTCTCCATGAAAGTGTCGGCTCTGCTAACAGCGTGATTAATTTCTTTCAAGCATTTCATACGGAAGAAGATGATCAAGCTAGCTACCACACATTAGTAGCTCTTGATGGAACTATTATCTACTTCGTACCGCCAGACAAACGGGCTTTTGGTGCAGGAAATTCTGTTTTCATTAGTCGATTAGGAAGCGAGGCAGTCCAGACAAATCCTCGATATCCCAGTTCTGTTAATAACTTCGCTTATCATATTTCCCTTGAGACTCCTCCAGATGGAATAAACGATGGGACTACGCATAGTGGATATACAGAAGCGCAATATCAATCTTTAGCATGGTTAGTTGCTAAAACAGATGTTCCTTTAGAACGGATTACTACGCATAAAACTATAGATTTATCTGGTTCTCGCATCGATCCGCGTAGTTTTGACTTTAATCTTTTTCAAAGGCGGCTAAGTGAATATCCTAGAACCAATGAGGTTGTGATTGGCTGTCCATCTAGCTAATGTTTAAGTCTTATGATTCTTATTTGCTTTCCTACCAATCTAAAACATTACTCAAAATCTAACTTTGGGCGATCGGTAAAGAAATATTTACGGTTGTCTCCTGCTGATAAATACTATTAATTGAAAACTTACCCCCTGCGAGTTCCACGATTTTTTTAACAATTCTTAGCCCTAAACCGATGCCTTGTTGCTCATAAATCTTGCGCTCAAACTGCATAAATGCACCAATCTTATCAATTTGCTCTTCTGTCATACCTCGACCTAAGTCTTGTATAGATAAATTAAACATCTCCTCCACAACTTGCCCACTAACTTTTATTGTTGTCCCTAAGGAGGAAAATTTTATTGCATTATCCACTAATTCATTGATAATCGTTAAGAAATAGTTTTCTGATAGAGTAATCTCGGCCGCTTCAATAGTAAATATAAAATCTTTGCTGCGATTGGCTCTCTGCATATAGGATTGCAGCCCAGATTCAATCAATGAACTAGAGAGTTTAGTGTGAGAAGATTTGAAAGATGATTGCCGAATTTTGGACGATTCTAGATCTAAATAAATAAGAAACTTATTGGTTAAGCTTTCTAAGCGACGCACTGATTCATCAGCCCAACCTAACATCTCACGAATTTCGGCGACATCCATGTTTTCAACATCTTCCAAGAGTAAATCGATCGCTCCGATAATGCCACTCAAAGGCGTATTTAGCTCGTGAGACATTCTAGAAGACAAAGTACCGCGCAATTCATCGAGAGTGCTTTCGAGGATGTTGATTGTATAGGCTTGGATATTCGACAAGGTCTGGATACTGTCATATTGTTGCTTGATTCTCAGCATTGACTGTATGCGAGCACGCAGTTCCATACTATTGATTGGCTTACTAATAAAATCGTCAGCTCCAGCATTTAGACAATTAGCAAGATCTGATTTGGAGCTTAAAGCTGTCACCATAATGATCGGCACAGCTTGCCATTGAGGACTAGCTTTAATCTGCTTACATACCTCAATACCATCCATCTCTGGCATCATCACATCCAGCAAAATTAAATCGGGCTGAAATGAGCTGAGACCAGCGATCGCATTTTTACCATTCGCGGCGTAATGCAACTCATAGGATTGTGCGCTCAAAAGCGCCTCAATCACATCAAAGTTATTAGGTTCGTCATCAACCACCAAAATTGAAGATAGATTTGTCATTTCCTTACCTTTATAAATCTCAAGTCATACAGCAGATTGAGAACAAACCAAACCCAGATTTTTTGTAAAAGCCTAGCGAAGCTAGGCTTTTACAAAAAATCTAGTGGTGGGTTTGTTCAGGATTTGCTGTAAATCATATTTTTAATCTTAATCATTAGGAGGCTCATTAAGAAATTAGTATAAGCTGAATTTGTGCCGACTATATTATGAAGAATTCTTAGCAAGGTAAGCCTCCAAATAGGTAACGACTGAAGGAAAACCTTGATCGATCTTCGCGATTAGTTCCTCACTCCCCTCTAATTGATGATTGCGCCCTGCAATTTCCAATTCGGAACAAACTTCAGAAAAAGCTTTAGCACCAAGTATCCTACTACTTCCCTTAAGCGTATGAGACACATATTCTATTTGCGAAGCATCTTGATCTAATATGGCTTGATGCAGCTTTGTCAATAAGACTGGACATTCTTCCTTTAAGAATATATTAATCATCCGTTTAGGTAAATTTAGCGAAACCTTTTCAATCTCACTGAGTGAATGATCATCAAAATCTGTATTCAATTCAGATTCTGATTGTTGAATTTTAGTTCCTTTAGGAAGGTTACCCCAACGCTCAATTGTTCGCTGTAAAGTATCAAAAGAAACTGGCTTGCTGATATAGTCATCCATTCCCGCATCTAAACACATTTCGCGATCGCCCTGCATAGCACTAGCAGTCATGGCGATCAAGATAGGGCGTAATTGATTATTTAATAATTGATCAGGTGATAGCTGCTCAGGTGATAGTTGATCAGGTGATATATTCACCCATTCCTGCACAATATAAGTAGCAGTCTCTAGTCCATTTAAGCGCGGCATTTGTACATCTAAAAACACAATATCAAAAGTATTATTTTTAAGCGCTTCAATCGCTTCTAGTCCATCGTTCACAATCATCGGTGCGTAGCCCATTTTACTGAGCATAGCCAAAACCAGTTCTTGATTAATTAAGTTATCTTCAGCGACCAAAATATTGAGCGGTAATTTAGTTGCTAGCTCTGTACTTAGGGGATTAGCTTGACGCAACATATTTCTCCCCTCAAAAGGAGTCATGGCTAGAGGAGTTTCATCGGTAACCGTAACTGGCAAGACAAAGAAAAAGGTGGAACCTTGATCAGAAACACTTTCTGCCCAAATTTGCCCTCCCATCATTTGCACAAGTTTTTGACAAATTACTAGCCCCAATCCTGTCCCCCCATACTGACGAGTAGTTGCGATCGATGCTTGGGTAAATGGTTGGAATAGTTTTTGTAATTGTGCTAGCGAAAGTCCAATCCCTGAATCCTGTACTTCAAAAAGTAGGTTTATTTGATTTTCCGCCTGAAGGGATACGGGCTGAGAAACAGATGGGGAGATAGACAAACGGACTTCTCCAGCATGAGTAAACTTAACCGCATTATTCGTTAAATTAAGTAAGATTTGACGCAGTCTAATCGGATCGCCCAGAATATATGCAGGTGTTTTTTCATCAATTTGATAATATAACCTAATTCCTTTTGATTCAGCTTGCTTACTCAGGAGCGCGCAGGTATCGGCGATAATTCCATATACATCGATTGGTAAATGCTCTAATAAAAGTTTTTGGGATTCAAGTTTTGAGAAATCTAGAATGTCATTGATTACTGTTAAAAGTATTTCCCCACTAGTTTGAATGGATTGAACAAACTTATTTTGTTCTGTATCTAGGGAAGTAGTCGCTAATAGCTCCGTCATTCCTAAGACTCCATTGATGGGAGTGCGGATTTCATGGCTCATCATCGCTAAGAAATCTGATTTAACCTGTAGTGCAGATTCGGCAACTTCTTTAGCATCATTGAGATTAGTTTCGTAATTTTTGCGATCGGTAATGTCTCGAAACCGCCAGACAAACCCTAAAAACTTACCATTTGGGGAAGTAACGGAACTACTAAAATATTCGTAGGTGCGTTCACTGACAACTAATTCACCGTGAATAACCTGATCAGGGTCATCGTAGGTTTCTTCTAAGATTTGGGTAATTACTTGGGGAGAATTTGCGTCCTGTAGTAGTTGTAAAAGCGGCAGATCCTGTTGATTAGGATTAGCTGTAATCGTATTGAGATCGCATATTTCGCACATTTTTTGGTTATACGCGACTAACCGCCCCTGTTCATCGACTGCAATCACGCCTTCTAAACTAGCTTCGAGTTGAGCGTGAATCAGCGCATTGGCACGTTCTAGCCCATCATGCTGCTCTTTGATGCGTAACATGGAATGCACCCTTGCTTTAAACTCCAGAGCGTTTAAGGGTTTACTGATGAAGTCGTTGGCTCCTGCATTCAGACATTTCGCGATGTCTTCTTTAGAATCAAGGGCGGTAACCATAATAATCGGAACGGCTTGCCATTTAGGTAAAGCTTTAATCCGTTTACAAGCCTCGTAGCCATCCATAATTGGCATCATGACATCTAGCAAAATCAGATCGGGCTGAAACGTGTCGAGGTTAGCGATCGCATCTCGACCGTTAGCAGCATAATGCAATTGATAGTCTTGATTGCTCAAGATGCTCTCAATGACATCAAAATTATCAGCTACGTCGTCAATGATTAAAACAGATGCTTGATACATTGTCTATATTCTTAAGTCGTGTTCTTAAGTCGCTAATAGTTGATTGATAGTGGTGAATAATTGCTTTAGCTTAACAGGTTTAGTGAGATAATCTGTCGCTCCTGCGGCTATACAGCGATCGCGATCGCCTGTCATCGCTAGAGCCGTCAGCGCAATGATCGGAATATTAACCAAGTTAGGATCGAGGCGAATTTGTTTAGTTGCCTCTAGTCCATCCATAACAGGCATTTGGATATCCATCAAAATTAAATCAGGACGATGCATTGTGGCAAGATCGACTGCTTCTTGACCATTTCTTGCTAACAAAATGCGATAGCCCTTGGCTTCGAGATAGCTCGAAACTGTACTGATATTTGCTTCGTTATCTTCTGCTAGCAAGAGTAAGGGGGATTGTCTAGTGCTTAGGTTGGCTGTTTCAGAGTCTAGTCCTGAAGTAACCGCTTGCATATTATCTACTGTCCTTTGAGATAGAAAGTTCAAACTGGGGTTGCAAGGTAGCATCAGTGTAAAGCAACTACCTACACCCAAATCGCTTGTTAACTCCACACTGCCACCGTGAAGTTCGACAATCTGCTTTACCAGTACCAGTCCTAATCCAGTTCCATTAAATTGACGATTTAGAGCACTATCGATTTGCATAAAGGGCTGAAATAATTTTTTGATATTATCTGGGGAAATACCAATGCCTGTATCGATCACGGCAATGCGTAGGAAGCCTTCTTCGGAAGAATCAGTAACCGTATCGCAGGAAAGTCTGCTAACTTCTAAGATGATTTGTCCACCTTCTGGGGTGAATTTGACCGCATTACTTAGCAGGTTAATCAGGACTTGACGAATACGTCGTTCATCTACGAGCAGGTCAGGTAAATTGTCAGGAAGTTTGATGTCGATCTGAATCTGTTTTTGGAACGCTTGGTGTTTGATAAAGGCAATACTAGATTGGCAGAGACTATTAATTGAAGTAGGAGCACACTCCAATTCGATATTGCCCGATTCAATTTTTGCCACATCAAGAATGTCGTTGATCAACTCTAGTAAATGAGAACCGCTGCGCTCAACAGTTTGCAATGCTGTGATTTGTTGCTGGTTGACGATGCCAAAGACTGCTTCTTGTAGCGCTTCGGTCATGCCCAAAATGGCATTGAGGGGGGTACGAAGTTCATGACTCATGTTGGCGAGAAATTCATCTTTGATCCGAGTAGCACGGGCGAGTTGGGCATTGGAAATAGCAAGTTGATCGTTCGTTTCGATCAGTCGGGCTTCAGCGCGTTGACGTTCGGCTAGTTCTATTTGTGATTGCTCAAAAAGACTTGCATGCTGAATGGCGATCGCTAACTGGTTTGCAGTTTGTTGAAGTAAATTGATCTCCCACTCTTGCCAGTGGCGCGGACGATCGCATTGATGAGTAACTAGCAATCCCCAAAGAGTTTGCTCCTGAATGATCGGAACTACGATAGCGGCTTTAACCTGTATTTTTACATAGAATTCGACCAAGCGAGGAAAGAGAGAATCATTATCCGTATCGAGATCGCAGAAAACAAACTCTTTTCCTTGAAGATAGAGATCGTATCTATCTTGAGGAATAAGATCTTCGGGAAACCCGCTATTTAAGATTTTGGGCCAATTTGGCGAAATCGATTCGGCATTGATAGTTCCGCTTCTATTTGGTAATACGCGAAAAACTAATACTCGATCTGATTGTAAGATCTGATGGACTTCTTCGACAGTAGATTTGAGAATCTCTGCTAGATTTAGAGATGACCGCATCCGTTGGGTGATCGTTCCAAGCAGATGCGCCTGTTCGGCTTGTTGTCTCAGTCTCAATTCTGCTTGTTTGCGATCGGTGACATCTTGGAACATCCCTACCACCCCAACAACATTATTTGTCCAGTCTCGGATGGGAGCTTTATGAGTTTCTATCCAGATCTGTTCACCACTGGGTTTAGTTAACATTTCTTCAAACCCCAGTTTGGATTGACCAGATTCGACCACCCACTGATCGTCCTCACGACAAGCGATCGCCTCGTCTTCTGTCCATGAAAGATCAAAATCAGTTTTACCAACAATCTCGGTTGTTGAGGACATGTTTAGGATTTTGGCAAACTGCTTATTGCAGCCTAAATAGACTGATACTCGATCTTTCCAAAACATCGGCAGCGGCAAAGTATCGACTACCGTTTGAATAAACTGTTGAGATTCTAATAGAAACTGCTCAGACTGTTTGCGATCGCTAATGTCTCGGACAACAAAGACCGCCTCATCTTTACCGCAGGGGGCCACGCGAACTTCTTCGTCACGAAGACTTCCCTCAATCCAAACCTGCTGTTCGTAACTCTGCACAGTTTGAGTAATAATCGCTTGCTGAAGTGCCAAGTATTTAGTTTCGGCATGATTTGGCATAATATCTGATGGCAAGTCATCATATATAGTTTTGCCATGCGACTGATCAGGATCAACTAAGTTTTTACCCTGAGGTGGTGTGAGGAAGTCCATATATTGACCATCACGGTTAACTCGAAACACTAAGTCGGGCAATGCTAATAGAGTCGCCCGGATGCGTTCTTCGCTGCGCTCTAATGCTTCTTGGATAACTTTGCGATCGCTTATATCCATGACAATTCCAAACAATTTGATTACCTGCCCTGCTGCATCCAAGATCGGTTCGGTTCTAGCAAAGATGTAAACAAAAGAACCATCGGCTCGAATAATCTGAAAGTCTGTTTCATAGGGTTCTCCCTGAATTGCTTTGTCTACGAAATCGATAATGCGCTTTCGTTCATCCAGTGGATAATAGCTGAGCATCTCTTCATAAGTGGGTTCTGGCTGATCAGGGTCGAGACCAAAGATCTTAAACACTTCAGGAGACAAGCTCAGTTTCTGGTTTAGTAGATCTAGTTCCCAATCACCAACATGAGCAACCTGTTGCGCTTCTCTGAGGCGGGCTTCATTGCGCTGCAAAGAGGCTGTACGACTCTCCACTCGGTGTTCGAGATCTTGATTGAGTTGCCGCAATGCTGCTTCGGCTTGCTTGAGATTGGTTACATCGAGAATTGTGCCGATGAGCTGAATCGGCTGACCTAAATCGTCACAAATAATTTCCGCTCGGGAGATGACGTATCCCAATGAACCATCTGGGTGGCGAATTCGATACTCAAGATCGTAGGGCTGGACAAGCGCGATCGCAGTCTGTAAGGTTTGATCAAAATGTTCCCAATCCTCTGGATGAATATATTGCTGTAATTTTTCATAAGTTGGTGCATCCATCGCTGGATCGCGCCCATAAATACGAAAAACTTCCTCTGACCACGAAATTTCACCTGTTAGCAGTTCAAATTCCCAACTGCCTAGCTTCCCAATGCGTTGAGCCATTCTTAGATGGACATCGCTCTTATAAAGTTGCGCTTCCGCCTGCTTCCTTGACGTTATGTCTCGATGCGTACCAATCATCCGCAGGGGCTTTCCTTGCTGATCTCGAACTACTGCTTTTCCATAGTTGGAAATCCAGCAATATTCACCTGTTTTGGTCTGCAAGCGATAGTCGAATTTGTAGGAAGCATTGTCATCCTGAAAGTGAGCGTTGAGTCGTTCCCTCACCCAAGATATATCGTCTGGGTGAATTAACTGTTCCCATGTAGTGATATTAGCTGGTAAATCATCGGGATTAAAGCCTAACATTGCCAACCATTGCGGACTGAGATATACAGCACCCGTACTTACATTCCAGTCCCATAGACCATCACCAGCAATTCCCAATACCAATTGGAGGCGTTCATCACTCAGGTGCAAGTCTTCTTCAGACAATTTGCGATCGCTAATATCCCGTATAATTGCCAAAACTTCTTGGTCGTTAATTGCGAGTATCCTGACTTCTTCGTGGATCATGCGATCCTGTCTGAGAAAGCTATGCTCGTAAACTTGCAGATCGCCTGTGGCGATTGCCTGCTCGATAGTTTCCAACTGTTTTTGAAGCAATTCTGGCGGTAGAATTTCTGCGATATGATTAACAATTGGTAGAAAATTCTCATTACCAACTCTTTGCTTGACGTAATCCGAGCAGGTTCCATCTCGCTGAAGTCGCAGTAACAAGTCGGGAATCGCCTCCAGCATAGTGCGATTGGTTGCTTCGCTGACTTGCAGAGCGGCTGTTCCCAGTTCTACTTGCTTTTCTAAGTCTTGGTTGATTTGCTGTAGGACAACTTCACCTTTTTCAAGCTTGGATATATTAGCCCTCATCTCCCTCTCGGATTCTAAATGTAAAACTTTCTGCGTTAACATCTCGATTAAGGTATCTTGGGCGAGCAAACCTACGAGGCGATCGCGATCGTCTAGTACAGGTAGATGACGAATTTGATGTTGTTGAAATAGGGTTAGCGCAACACTAATATCAGTAAATATAGACGCTTTGATGGTAATGACTGGATGGCTCATCACCGCCTCAACTAGCAACTGATCTAATGGGATCGGCTGAGTACTAATACGGACAATATCTGGTTCGGTCAGAATGCCGACCAAACTGTTGCTTTCAGGATGCGTACTCTCGGCAACTAGCACATAGTTTGAGCCAGTTTCACCCATTTTGACGATCGCGTTTCTCACCGTTGTATCGGGTGGCACTATAAGCGGATTAAAGGCGATCGCGGATTGCATATCTTGTGGACTTTGGAGGCTTAAAGTGTTCATTAGTGAGTACCGCTTCTAGAAGGGGCTAACAGAGTTTGAATCATCTGGGCTAATACTTTTAGCTTGACAGGCTTGGAGAGATAGTCAGTCGCTCCTGCTTGTATACAGCGATCGCGATCGCCTGTCATCGCCAGAGCCGTCATCGCGATAATCGGAATATTAACCAAGTTAGGATCGAGCCGAATTTGTTGAGTTGCCTCTAGTCCGTCCATTACTGGCATTTGGATATCCATCAAAATTATGTCAGGCAGATGAGCTTTAGTAAGGGCGATCGCCTCTTGTCCATTCTTAGCGACGATTAGACGATAACCCTTAGCTTGTAAATAGCCAGAGACGGTAATGATATTAATTTCATTATCCTCTACTATCAAAATTAAGGGAACCTTAGTCGGTTGGTGTGTCAATGGAGATTCAAATTCGGAAGTAGTTACTAATGGCTTACCCATCAACATTTCAGGGGACTCAGGTGTATAAGGTAAATCAATCATAAAGCAACTGCCCACCCCTAGTTCGCTAGTTAAACCGACTTTACCGCCATGCAATTCCACTATCTGCTTAACTAGGGCTAGCCCCAAACCTGTACCTGAATATTGGCGATTTAAGGCACTATCGATTTGGATAAATGGCTGAAACAACTTATTGATATTTTCTGGGGCAATCCCAATACCTGTATCGGTTATAGCAAAGCGGAGCCAATCGTTAGTATGCGAAGATTTCTGAGCTTCCTGCTTGGTAACTTCTAGAGTAATTTGCCCACCTTCCAACGTGAATTTCACAGCATTATTGAGCAAATTAATCAATACTTGACGAATGCGCCGTTCATCAAGTACTTGGTCAGGTAGATTTCGAGGAAGTTTAATTGCTAGCTGAATACTTTTCTTTAGAGCTTGCTGCTTGATAAAGGCAAGACTGGATTGACACAGAGAAGCCACATTAATCGAAGCGCAGTCTAGCTCAATCTGACCCGATTCAATTTTGGCGACATCAAGAATGTCATTAATTAAGGACAATAAATGATCGCCGCTACGTTCAACGGTCTGCAAAGCTTTGAGTTGCTTTTCATTGATGCTACCTAAAATTTGCTCTTGCAGAGCCTCGGTCATACCGAGAATAGCGTTGAGAGGAGTACGGAGTTCATGACTCATGTTCGCTAAGAACTCATCCTTCATGCGCGTGGCGCGCGCGAGTTGTTCGTTCGTTTGTAGCAGTTGCGCTTCGGCTTGTTCGCGTTCAGTGATGTCATGGAGAGATATCAGATATGCAGGTTGACTGTCCCATTCAATCAATACAACTTGCACATCGCTTTTCCCAATTCTATTATCTTTCAGCAGCAGACTCATTTCAAATTGGTCACTGAGTTCGTTGGGTACGCCAATTCTTAGACCCATAAGTTCGTCAGTTTGCATACCAAATATTTTACCCACCGAAGGATTTGCGAATATTATCATTCCTTCATGATCGACAATCAAAATGCCATCAGAAACATTGGAAACGATCAAATTTAAATGGTTTTCACTGTTTGCTAATTCTATTGTCCGTTCTGATATTCTGACCTCTAGTTCCTGATTTAGTTGTTGTAACTGTGTCATCGTGGTGGCTTGTTGGATAGCAATACCGATATGAGTGGCAAGTTGTTGAAGTAACTCTATTGCTGATGATTCCCAATGTCGAGGTTGAGCGCATTCCTGCGCTGCTAATAGTCCCCAGAGCTTATCTCCATTTAAGATCGGCACAACCACGATCGCTTTCACTTCGATCTCAATGAGAAAATCCATGTGACACCCAGTTAGCCCACCTAGGTAAACATTGTCTGTTACTTGAATCCGCCCATTTTTGTAAGGCTCCACCATGTTTTCTTGAAAGTGTGAATCGGAGATTGTCTTTCCGAGAAGTGAACTCCACTTAGGAAGAACAGACTCAGCGACAATGATGCCACTCCAGTCGGGTTCAAAACGGTAAGCAATCACACGATCTGTTTGGAGAAACTGGCGAATTTCTTGAACTGTCGTATCAAGAATAGTCTGCAAGTCAAGGGAAGATTGAATGCGATTGGCGATCGCGGTTAATAATGATTCGTATTCAATTTTTGATGTTTGGTCATGTTGCGGCGATCGCACAGTAAAGTCAGCAATTTGTAGTAGACCCTCTAAGGTCACAAGTCCAATCGGATAGTTATGCTCGTCGAGAATGGGCAAATAAGTGAGGTGATGCTGGCGGAGCAAATTAAGCGGTGTAATTACATCCTGAAACTCTTCTAGCCTCAGTGTCACTACAGGTCGAGTCATTACTGAATAAACCTTAGTTTCTTTTATATCTAAGTCCCTGACCATTAACCGAATCAGATCGGACTGAGTTAAAATCCCCACAAGCTGAGACTCTGCTACAACCAAGACACATAAAACATTTCTCTCAGACGATTTTGTATTGATTTCCGCATTGATTTCTGCATTAATCTTGGCATTAATCAACTGTGCAACGTCATGCAGTGAAGCATCGGCACTGACAATTAAAAGATTATGAGCGATCGCTTGTTCTAATGTATGAGAGCTATATATTTTAGTCACAATAGTTCGCAGTCATTGACTTGTAATTATATATAACTTGCCTAAGCTTTAGTTATACAAACTCTATTATCTCTTAAAGTAAAACCTCCCTAGAGATCTGTCACAATTAAAATAGCTTAAAGGTCATGACTAAAATACGGCAAAGTTGATGTTTGATAACCAAAAGAGTCTAAAAAAAGAGTTGCCCAAATGTCCGACAGGAATTCTCGGGCTGGACGAAATTACTGGTGGAGGATTACCTCAAGGACGACCAACTTTGGTCTGTGGCTCAGCAGGTTGTGGCAAAACCTTATTTGGTGTCGAATTTTTAGTGCGTGGGGCAACTGAATATAACGAGCCAGGAGTACTGATGACTTTTGAAGAAACATCCGAGGAAATAACCCAAAATGTTGCCTCCCTCGGCTGGGATCTCGATCAGTTAAGCGCCGATGGCAAACTAATCATTGATCATGTTTATATTGACCCTCAAGGTGTAGATGAATCGGGAGATTACGACCTCGAAGGTTTATTTATCAGGCTAGGTAGTGCCATTCAAGAAATCGGTGCGAAACGAGTAGTTTTAGATACAATCGAAGTGTTGTTCGCAGGCTTCAGTAATGCTCACATTGTGCGGTCAGAACTGCGACGCTTGTTTAGTTGGTTGAAGTCGCAAGGCGTGACTGCGATTATTACAGGTGAACGAGGTGATAATGCCCTGACTCGTCAGGGACTTGAGGAATATGTTTCCGATTGTGTAATCAGATTAGAGCAACGAACTGTCGAAGAACTCGCTACCCGCTTTCTCCAAATATTTAAATATCGCGGCTCTCGTCACGGCACAAATGAATATCCGTTTTTGATTGAAGAAAATGGCATCTCCATAACACCTGTTACCTCACTCGAATTAGATCATGAGATCTCTAACGAACAGATCTCAACAGGAATTTCCCGACTTGATACGATGCTGGACGGCAATGGTTACTATCGAGGTAGCAGCATTCTGATTACTGGTATGGCGGGGACTGGTAAAACCACGTTAGCTGGTTATTTTGCATCGGCAACTTGCGATCGCGGCGAACGATGCTTATATCTAGCTACAGAAGAAGCTCCTCAACAAATTCTCAGAAATCAACGCTCAATTGGACTTGACTTAACTCATTATGTAGAAAAAGGACTGCTGCGATTTGAGGCGGTACGCCCAACTGCTTATGGTTTAGAGATGCGGTTGGTGAAAATTTATGCATGGGTCAAAGAATTTCAGCCTAGAGCCGTTGTTATTGATCCAATGAGTAATCTTGCTACAACTGGAACTGCGAATCAGACTAAAAATTTTCTCATGCGTTTGATCGATTTATTTAAATCTCAACAAATCACGGTTTTGTTTACTAACCTTTTACAAGGGGATAATGCTTCACAAGGTACAGAAGTAGGGATATCATCGTTCATGGATACTTGGTTAGAACTCCGCACTGTAGAGAATAACGGAGAACGTAACCGCATCCTTAGTATTCTTAAATCCCGTGGCATGAGACATTCTAATCAAGTACGTGAATTTCTCTTAACTAATCAAGGGGTAGAACTAGTGGACGTTTACTTAGGACAGAGAAACTTTCTGACTGGAACCGCACGAATAGGACAACAAGCGCAAGAAAGATTAGATCAACTTAGCCGACAGCAAGAGTTTGAGCGCAAAAAACGTCGGCTTGAGCATCAACGAGCATTAGTCCAGACTCAGATCGCCGCCCTTGAAATCCAGTTGACCACCGATCAAGAAGAATTGGATATGTTTAGTCAGCAAGAAGAAGTAAATCAACAAATTCTATTTGAGAATAGAGATAGTATGGCAGGATTACGCAAAGCCGATCTAGCCGATCCAACAGATTT
>Ga0105048_10002297_pt1 | contig 30932 bp, 30 predicted proteins | sample MAT05_FD_78382 | JGI IMG/M metagenome (GOLD analysis project Ga0105048, IMG submission 78382) | Freshwater microbial communities from Lake Fryxell liftoff mats and glacier meltwater in Antarctica - MAT-05 | ecosystem: Environmental > Aquatic > Freshwater > Ice > Liftoff microbial mat | place... | reverse complement strand
GACGCCTAGGTCGCCACGCGCGTCCATCACCGCATCCGAAAGCGCCACAATCGCCTCAAGCTCATCCAGCGCCGCCGGCTTCTCGATCTTGGAAATCAGCGGCACGTGATTGCCGAAGGTCTCCCGCGCCAGCGTCAGGTCCGCCGCGCGCTGCACGAAGGACAGCGCGATGTAATCCACCCCATGGCTCAGCGCGAACTTGCCATCCGCAACGTCCTTCTCGGTCAGCGCCGGGATCGGGATCGGTCGATTGGGCACCGCGATGCCCTTGCGGCTCATGATGCGGCCCGGCGCCACCGGCCGGCAGATCCGGTCCGGCCCATCCACCCTGGCTACCAGAAGCATCATCTTGCCATCGTCGATCAGCAGCAGATCGCCCAGCTGCAGCGAGGCCACCAGCTCCGCATGCGGGATCGGGATCACATCCGGATCATCCGACTTCGCCGCCACCGTCAGCCGCAGCTCGGACGACATCCGCACATCCACCTGGCCGTTGGGCAGGTCGCCGACGCGCAGCTTCGGCCCCTGAAGGTCGGCCAGCAGCGCAACCGGACGCCCACTCGCCGCCTCCGCCTCGCGCGCGGCAGCAATCCGTGCGGCGTGTTCAGCGTGGCTGCCATGGCTGAAGTTCAGGCGGAACACGTCCACGCCTGCGCGCAGCAGCTCCTCCATCTTGAGGGCCCCATCGCTTGCGGGTCCGAGCGTGGCGAGAATCTTCGTGCGGCGGCGAATGGCGATGTTCATGGGAGCGTTCCTGCGATTCGGGCGGACCCTATCAGGTTCGCCGTCCATTCGCATGCGCCGCTTCCGGTCCTAGTTTCTGCGCCCCGGCGCCGGCGCCGGCGCACGATACTCGATCCGCTTGCCGTCCGGCGTGATGCGGGTGCAGGGCGCCTGGCGCAGGTCCTCAATCCATTTGCATTCTTCCTTGGAGCCATCGCTCAGGAAGTCCGTGCCGATGCCGTTGCGCCGATTGTTCACATACTGCCCTTCGAAGCGAAGCCCGTTGGTGTAGGTGACCTTCACCAACCCGTTCAGCATGCCATTGGTCCACACGCCGTTCAGCGTGCCGTTGCTGGATTGCTCCACCGCCTGGCCGTGGGGCAGGTGGTCGAGGAATTCGCCGGTGATCTTGCGCCCGTCTTTGAAAGTCAGCTCGCCCGCGCCCGTCTGCTGGTCGTTCACGAACGGCCCTCGAAACACCCGCCCGTCGCTGAACTGCACCACAGCATTGCCGTGTCGCTGATCGTTCACATACGGGCCGATATAGGTGTACTCGCCGCTCACTTCGGTGAGGCGGCCATCGCCTTGGCGCTTGTCGTTCACCCACTGGCCGTCATACGTCCACTTGCCGTCGCCGCTGGTGTAGACGCCGCTGCCGCTGCGACGATCGTCCTTCCAGTCGCCGATGTAGCTCGCGCCACCGGCAAAGCGCTGGGTGCCCTCGCCATTGCGCTTGCCGTTCAGATAGCCGCCATCATACGTCGAGCCATCGGTGAACGTCATGCGGCCCTGTCCGCTGCGCACGCCGCGAACGAAATCGCCTTCATAGCGCTCGCCGGACTCCAGCGTCTCGGCGCCACGGCCATGGACTTCGCCCATCTCGTAGCTGCCTTCATAGAGATAGCCGTTCGGGCACGCGTAGATGCCTTTGCCGTTGCGCTGCCCGCTCCGGAAGTCGCCGGTATAGGTGCAACCGTTGGCCAGCGTTTCGCTGCTCGGTCCATTGCGCATCAATTCGATGCCCATCGAGACAAGGCTGGTGACGCCGCCTTTTTCCGGACAGGCGCAATTGATGACGGGCGCCGCAAATGTCCCGCCCGGTGTGATCGAGCCGATCGTGCGCTCCGGCGCCACGAACGGCGCCGAGCCGCGCTTGCACTGCAGCGTGATGTCCTTGAGCGTCGCATCGCCCGATTGCTGCGAGCCGTTGACCAGCCGCAGCTCCACATTCGATCCATCGCACCCGCGCGCGGGGCTCGCCCGCCACTGCACCTCGCGCCCGTCAGACCAGCGGATGCCCTGCTGCCACTCCGGGCCTTGCCAGGCGCCGGCCGCCAGCGTCATGGGAGCGGCCACCAACGCCAGCGCTGCGGCGACGATGCCCGCGCGGCGCAAGGTTCTGGCCCGTGATCCGAACATTGGTGGTCTCCCCGAAAGCCGTCTTGAAGCCGAAGGTGTGGAATTCCCTGATCTTCCTGGCCCGTCAAGTTAGCGAAACTGTGGCGCCGAAGCGGCGTCCCCAGCGGTTAACGCGTGGGCGCGGAACCTGCGGGCCTAACCTGCGTTTGTGCCCCGACACCAAGATTTTCGGAGATTTTCAATGACCCGCGCCATCGTCTTCCTGCCTGCCGCCGCCCTTCTGGCGGTTTCGCTCGCAGCCTGCGGCACCAATATGGAGCAGCGTGCGGCAACGGGCGCGGCAGCTGGCATGGTTGTCGCCGGTCCGGTTGGCGCAGCAGTTGGCGCGGGTGTTGGCGCCGTCGTCAACGAAGTTGAAGAAGACAAGGCCGAGTAGGCCATCAAGCGCGAGCGGCCGCGGCCGCATCGATCAAGCGCTTCAGAATTGGGCCGGACGCGAGGGCTTCGCGTCCGGCTCTTACTGTGGGAAACTGCCGCAAAGGCCATATGCGGCGGAAAGCCAAGGATCGGCGGATAAAGCCATTACTGGCTCAACTAGGAAGTGGGATCTCACATGACGAATTCTGGCACGAAAATTCGTACGCTCGTGACGCTCAGTTTCGGCGCTTCGCTGCTGCTGCTCGCCGCCTGCGGCAACAACATGGAACAGCGCGCCGCAACGGGCGCTGCAACGGGTCTGATTATTGCGGGCCCGGTCGGCGCTGCCGTTGGCGCCGCTGTCGGCGTGGTCGTCAACGAAGCCGAAGAAGAGAAATAGTCGCGATCCTCGCAGCCAGCCTCTGCTCTACGTCTGCGAGGCCTTTACCTTTGCGGGTAGGGCAGCGGCTGAGCTGCAACGATTGCCTGAAAATCTGTCGCCTGACACCGTCTGAACTCTGATTCGCCTCTGTCCCTGTACGGACGATGCGCCTATAGGCGCCGTCGCGTTGTGTGGAGTGGCGGCAATGAGGCACGTAACTGAGTGTGTGCGAACGGTTGGCTTGGCAGCCCTTGTTGGCGCTGCCATCCCCGCCATCGCGCAGGAAACCTCTGACGCTGACGCCAACAACCGTATTGTGGTCACCGCCACCCGTCAGGCCGAGAACGTCTCGGACGTTCCGCAAAGCATCGTCATTCTATCCGGCGACCAACTCGCTGCGTCTGCCAGCGCCGAGGATATCGTCCAGCGTCTTGTCGGCGTGCAGGCCGCCATCTCCAATGGCTCTCAGGCAACTTTCCAGATCCGTGGCGTCGGCGCAGTCGATCACCAGGCGCTCACGCCCAGCGCCGCCGCCGTCCACGTCGATGGCGTCTTCCTCGCCACCAATGTGCAGGCAAGCCTGCTGGCTTACGATCTAGATCGCGTGGAGGTGCTGAAGGGGCCGCAAGGCACGATACAGGGCCGCAACGCCTCCAGCGGATCGCTCAACTTCATCACAGCGCGTCCGACGCATGCGTTCGAAGCCTACGCAGACGTGTCCTATGGCCGCTTTGATCGCTGGGACGTTCAGGCGGCCGCGAGCGGCCCGATAGGCGAGGGCGCAAGCGGACGCATTGCCGTACGCGCGCTGAAGCAGGGGCCGACGCTCGAGAATGTCGGCGGACCAGACGACGCCGGCGGCATGCGCGACGAACTCGGCGTGCGCGGCGCGATTGCGCTCGAGCTCTCCGCGAATGTCGAGCTGCTGCTGCGCGGTCACATCGAAGCTGATCTCGGCGTCAATCCCGCGCCGTTGAACTCGGTCCTCGTGCTGGACGACCATCAGATCTCGGTCGGCGCGGATGGCATACGCGATACCGACAACCGCTTCTTCGGCGCCTCCGCCGAACTCAATGCTGATCTCGACGCCTGGCGCATCGTCTCGCTCACCTCTTTCGAAGGCTTCCGGCAGGACTATGGCTTCGACTTCGACGGCCAGCCTGCCGCGATTGCAAACCTCTCCTACGATCGCGACTATTTCCAGCTCGCGCAGGAACTCTATGGTCGCACGCAATGGGATGGCGGCCAGCTTCTGCTCGGCCTTTCCCTGTCGACCGACGACTTCGAGCAGGACTACCTAATCTGGTGCGGTGTGCTGAACCCGCAGACACTCGCCGGCACATGCACCTATCCCGGCGCGCCAGGTCGCGTTGGCCCTGCGCCTGCCTCGACCGCACCAGCCGTCTCGCTCCTCACCCATATCGCGCAGACGCGCGACATGGCCGCAGCCTATGGCGTGGTCGACCTTGATCTCGGCACGCAGACCACACTGACGCTGGGCGGCCGCTACACGCAGGAACGCATTGAAGGGCAGGGCTTCGGCCAGCACATCTACTCAGATGGCGTTCGCGCACTGAACAATCGTTCCGGCCTTGGCCTCGCGCAGGGCGGCAACACCATCGACGAAGGCCGATTCACGGGCATGGCCGCCCTGAAGCATCGCGTCAGCGACGACCTGATGGCCTACGTCTCGTTTGGCCAGGGCTACAAGAGCGGCGGCTTCAATGGCGAGGTCGCCAACAACGTCACCCACTATCGCGACGAAGGCCTGTTCCGCGCCGAAACGGTGGACGCGTGGGAGCTCGGTCTCAAGGGATCGCTTGGCGATACCCTCTCGTTCGAGGCGGCCGCGTTCCATCAGCAATACGATGCGCCGCAGTCGCGCATCTTCGTCGCCTTCCCGTTGCCGGGCGGCGGGTCAATCACATCGAACTCTCTGGCCAATCTCGACGCCGCAACAGTGCAAGGCGCGGAACTGTTAGCGCAGTGGCGTCCCTATGAGGGCTTCGAGATCGGTGCGAGCGTCATGGCCCTCGACACCGGAATCGACCAGACCACTGACGTGGCTGGCGGAACCAACGTTGCAACATTCGACGGCAAGCCGCTGCCTTTTGCATCCGAAATCTCGGCAACCTTGCACGCCCGTCATGAGTGGATAGTTGGCGGCGACATGCGCCTTGCACTGGAACTCAATGCCAAGCACCAGGGCGAGTACTTCCTCGACGCAGAGGGCCGCAGCGATCGCCGGCAGGGGCCCGTCACGCTGGTCGATGCGGCAGCGCGCCTGCGGCTCGACAGCGGAACCGAACTCTCGGTCTGGGGCCGCAACCTGGTGAATGAAGACTACGCGCTCTCAGGCTACGGCTTCATCGGTTACGACACGTTCAGGTCGCAACTCGCAACCTGGGGCGTTTCCGTGCGGTTCGAGCAGTAGGCTCTCTTGCCAGGGTATGGCAGCAGCCGGGGCGCGGCCTCTGGCGAACCGGGGCGGACCGGCCCATATTCCGACCATGGCGAAATCACCCTCAAAATCTCCCGCCAAGGCGGCCGGAAAATCCGCGAAGCGGTCCGCGCCCGCGCACACGCGTGTGCCAGGCGTCGGCGAGGCGCCGATGGCCGAGTTCAAGGCTCAGAAAGCGGCGGCCGTCGCCATCGCCGAAGCCGCCGACATCTGGACGCCACACCGCCCTGAGCGAACCTGGGACAAGTTCGAAGGCGGCCGCAAGTTCCGCGTCGCTTCCAGCTACGAACCCGCCGGCGACCAGCCCCAAGCCATCGCCGACCTCGTTCAGGGCGTGCACGAGTCCGAGATGGACCAGGTCCTGCTAGGCGTTACAGGCTCCGGCAAGACCTTCACCATGGCCAAGGTGATCGAGGCCGTGCAGCGCCCCGCGCTTATCCTCGCCCACAACAAGACGCTGGCAGCCCAACTCTACGGCGAGTTCAAGAGCTTCTTCCCCGATAACGCCGTCGAGTATTTCGTATCATATTACGATTACTACATGCCCGAAGCCTACGTCCCGCGGACGGACACGTACATCGAGAAAGAGTCGTCGATCAACGAAGCTATCGATCGCATGCGGCATTCGGCGACGCGGGCGATTCTGGAGCGGGATGATGTGATTATCGTGGCGTCGGTCTCGTGCATCTACGGGATCGGGTCGGTTGAGACGTACACTGCGATGACGTTCGAGATTGCGCAGGGGCAGGCGATTGATCCGCGGCAGGTGGCGGCGGATCTGGTGGCGTTGCAGTACAAGCGCAATGACCAGGCGTTCGGGCGGGGCACCTTTCGGATGAAGGGGGACACGCTGGATGTGTGGCCGGTTCACCAGGAGGATCGGGCCTGGAAGATTTCGTTCTTCGGGGAGGAGATCGACAAGATCACGGAGTTTGATCCGCTGACCGGGAAGGCTACGCGGCCCCTTGAAAGGATAAAGGTTTACGCGAACAGCCACTACGTCACGCCGCGGCCGACGTTGAACCAGGCGGTGGAGCACATCAAGGAGGAGCTGCGCGGCCGCCTCGCCGTGCTGACGCAGCAGGGGAAGCTGCTTGAAGCACAGCGCCTTGAACAGCGCTGCCAATTCGACATCGAGATGATGCTCGCCACTGGCTCGTGCGCCGGCATCGAGAACTACAGCCGCTATCTCACCGGCCGCAAACCCGGCGAGCCGCCGCCGACCATGTTCGAATACATGCCCGACAACGCCATCATCTTCGTCGACGAAAGCCACCAGACCATCCCGCAGATCGGCGCGATGTTCCGGGGCGACTTCAACCGCAAGTTCACGCTGTCCGAATACGGCTTCCGCCTGCCGAGCTGCCTCGACAACCGCCCGCTCAAGTTCGACGAGTGGGAAAAGATGCGCCCGCAGACCATCCACGTTTCGGCGACGCCCGGCCCGTGGGAGCTGAACCAGACCGGCGGCGTATTCACCGAGCAGATCATCCGGCCGACGCACCTGATTGATCCCCCGGTCGAGATCCGCCCCGTCTACAAGGACAACGCCAACCAGGTGGACGACTGCATCTACGAGGTGAAGGAGACGGCCAAGCGGGGCTTCCGCTCGCTCGTCACCACGCTCACCAAGAAGATGGCCGAACAGCTGACCGAGCACATGACCGAGCAGGGCGTGCGCGTGCGCTACATGCACTCCGACATCGACACGATCGAGCGCATCGAGATCATCCGCGACCTGCGCCTCGGCAAGTTCGACTGCCTGGTGGGCATCAACCTGCTGCGCGAAGGCCTCGATATCCCTGAGTGCGCCTTCGTCGGCATTCTGGATGCCGACAAGGAGGGCTTCCTGCGCTCCGAGACCAGCCTGATCCAGACCATCGGCCGCGCGGCGCGAAATTCCGAGGCGCGCGTCGTGCTCTATGCCGACCGCATCACCGGCTCGATGGAGCGCGCGATGGCCGAGACGGCGCGCCGCCGCGAACGGCAGGAGAAGCACAACGCCGAACACGGCCTGACGCCGATCACGGTGATCTCGGGCGTCAAGGACGTCCTCGAAGGCGTCACGTCAAAGGCGGCGCAGGGACTTCTTCCGAAGGGCAGGGACCCCAACAAGCGCGGCAAGGGAAACACGCTGCCGGGCATGGAGGAAGAAGGCTTCGAGTTCATCGGCAAGGGCCACAACCTCACCCGCGTCATCGACACGCTGGAAAAGGAAATGCGCGAAGCGGCCGCGAACCTGGAGTTCGAGACGGCGGCGAGGCTGCGGGATGAGGTGAAGAAGTTGAGGGAAGCGGAGATTGGCGTTGGTATTGAGGGCGTGATGGGGCCGGCGGACTAGGGACAATCGGTTGGGGCCGTGAAGAAATCGGGACGCAACGCGAAGACGGGCGACCCCGCGAAGAAGCGGGCGCGCGGACCTGCGCCCGAAGACCGCGAAAGCGGCTGGCTTCGCTGGCTGGCGCGCGAGCATCGCGCCTTCTGGGGGATGTCCCGCCGCACGCAGGAGTTTGTCCTGCTGCTTGCGCTGATCGTGCTTGGCGCGGGCGTCTGGGTGTGGCGCACGCTTGCGGGATAGGGCGCGGGCTGTGGGAAACTAGTGCTGGAAGTTCCTGTTTTGTTCTGCTAGTCGTCTGGCTCAACAGCGGGAGCAAGACGCATGGTCCGGCGAAGCCCGCGCTGGCGTGCGCCACGCGAAGAGATCGACTACACCGCGCTTTTCGCGGAGGCGACGAAGGCCATCGTGCGCAGCTCCGCGCTGCTGCACGCCTATCGCAAGTCGTGCGGCCTCATCATCCGTGCCGAGCGATCGGCCTTCGCGCGCGAGCGGCTGGAGGAAGAAGGCCGGCGATGCTTCGAGGCGTACATTCAGCTTGGCCACAATGAACGCTTGAGCGCGCTGGAGATCGCCGCGAAGCGCGCGCGCCTCGCCTACACCGGCGACTGGTGGTCAACAGAGCTGTGCCACGCCGAACCCGTCACCCTGGTGCCGGGCGACGAGTACTTCTCGCGCACGACGGTGTGCCTGATCATCGAACAGATGCGCGACCAGGTGGCGGATCGGGTAGGTTGAGACAGTCGTGGCTTTGAGGCCGTGCTGCCGTGGCTGGATTAGAGGCGACGTCCTCCACCGCGCAAGGCGCGGGGGAGGTGGATCGGCGCGAAGCGCCGAGACGGAGGGGGCTGGCCGAAGGCCGGATGGGCAGAAAGCCGCGTTCGAATGCCTCACGCAGAGACTTCGGTATCAATCTGCGGAGCCACTTCGGCAACGACTGGCTCAAGCTCAGTTAAAAGTCGATCCAAGACGTCGCCCGCCGAAGGTGGAGGTGGTGGATCCCTCGCTGGCGGGGAGTTCGAGCCTGGGGGATGCGGAGGTTGAGTAGCGGGCGCTGGAGGTGCAGGCTGGCGGCGTGAGCAGGGAGAGACAGATGGCGCAGGCCGCACCGGAGACCATTCAGCGCTGGCATCGCATCGCGCTGGAGAACTTGCCGGACGAGCTGGCGGGCATCCTGGCGGAGGACGCGGTGTTCGAGAGCCCGGTGGTGCATACGCCGCAGCAGGGGCGCGCCATCGTCGAGAAGTATCTGCGCGGGGCGCTGGCCGTGCTGAACACCGAGCACTTCCGATATGGCGGGGAGTGGTATGGCGAGCGGTCGGCGGTGCTGGAGTTCTTCTCCGAGGTGGACGGGGTGAAGATCAACGGCGTCGATATCATCGGGTGGGGCGATGATGGCCTGATCACCAGCTTCAAGGTGATGGTGCGGCCGCTGAAGGCGATCAACAAGCTGCACGAGAAGATGGGCGCGTATCTGGTATCGATCGGCGCCGTGCCGGCGTCTGCGATGAAGGGCTAGTAGCTGCTGTAGAACTGGATGAGCCGTTGGCAGCGGAGGGGGCCGGGGAAGTGGGCCCAGCTGCCGGGGGAGAAGTAGACCGACTGGCAGATCTGCTGCAGGCCGAAGAGGGATATCCATCCCTGCTGCTTGCCCATCTGGATCGCCATGGCGTCGGCGGCGTCTTCGTTCATCTGGCCGAGATAGTGCGCGCACTCGTGGGCGAAGACGAAGCCGATGACTTCGACCGGATAGTTGGTGAGCGAGGCGTCGAGGGCGAGGAACTGTCCGGGCGCGGCCTTGCCGAGATCGCCGAGGTTGCTGACGACGCTGACGGTCGCGTTGCTGCAGCCGAACGGATAGCCGCCGATGAAGAATGTGCCGGGCGGGTAGGTGATCACCTGGGCCGAGGCCGGCGCTGTGGCGGCGGCGAGGCTGATGGCGATGGCGGCGAGGCTGGCGATGGCGCGGTTGAGCATGTGGTCCCCCCTCATGTGTGGGGGGTATAGCATGTGGGTGGGTTGGGGTTGAGGTGGGGCGGGCCCTGCGGTGAGCGCGCGCTAGTGAGGATTGGCCTCGTCCTTCGACGGACGGTCCGCTTTGCGGACCTGCTCAGGATGAGGCCTTCGGGAATTGGTGGCGGGGGATCACGGATTCCGGTTGCAAGCGCATGGCCTGTGCGCTACATACTGTGTGACACACACTGTATGCAGTACAGGGAAGCGGAATGCCCATTGCGGCGGACATTATGGAGGCGCTGCGGCTGGAGCTGCGGCGGGGGACGCTGATCCTGGCGGTGCTGGGGACGCTGCGGACCGAGAAGTATGGCTACACGCTGAAGACGGAGCTGGCGGGCGCGGGCGTCGATATCGACGAGGGCGCGCTCTACCCGATGCTGCGCCGGCTGGAGACGCAGGGGTTGCTGGTCTCGGAGTGGCGCGAGGACGCGAGGCGGCAGAAGCGGTTCTATCGCCTGTCGGACGATGGGGCGGCGGCGCTGGCGTTCCTGACATCTGAGTGGCGCGCGATGAACGCGGCGCTCGATTCAATTCTTGGAAGTTCTGGTCTCGGAAGTTCTGGTCTCACGGAGAAGAGGCGATGACGGATCTTGTCGAACGGTATCTCGCGTCCGTCGAGCGGCGGCTGCCGAAGGCGACCGCGCAGGACATCACGGCGGAGTTGCGCGAGGCGCTGCTGGCCAAGGTGGATGCGCGCGAGGCGGCGCTGGGGCGGGCGCTGAATGCGGACGAGATGGCGGAGGTGATCAAGACGTTCGGCGCGCCGGCTGTGGTGGCCGCGCGCTATGAGGGGCGGATGCACCTGATCGGGCCGGTGCTGTATCCCTGGTTCTGGCCGGCGCAGCGCACGGCGGTGGGCGTGACGGCGGCGATCTTCCTCGTTCTGGCGGCGATCCGCGCACTGGCGTCCGACCGGCCGGTGCAGGCGATGCTGCAGTCGGCGGACAATGTGATCGGGTGGGGGCTCGCGGCGTTCGCGATCGTGACGCTGGTCTTCGTGCTCGTGGAGCGTATGGGCGATCCGGTGAAGCTGGCGGAAGGCTGGTGGGATCCGAAGAGCCTGCCGCGCGAGCATATCCGCAAGCCGCGCTCGCTGTTCGAGAGCGGGATCTCGCTGTTCTTCGACATCGTGTTCATGCTGTTCTGGACGAGCTTGCTGCCATTCCCGAACGAGCTGCCTTTGCGCGATGGCGCGTCTGTGGCTGTGACGCTGTCGCCGGCGTGGGCTGCGGTCTACTGGCCGGTGCTGGCGCTCGCGCTGATGGCTGCGGCGGGGCATCTGCACGACATGGTGCGGCCGGCATGGAACAGGCTGCGCTCAGCGCTCAGCATGGCCGGGTATGCAGGCGGGCTGGCGGTGGTGTGGGTGCTGTTGCAGTCGCGGCCGCTGGTGGATGTGCAGCCGCAGCCTGGCACGAGCGCGGAGGATCTCGAGCGCGCGCTGCTTCTGGTGGATGGCGTGCTGCTGGTCTCGCTGGGCATCGCCGCCCTGGTGTGGGCGATCGCGCTGGCGGTTGAGGCGTACCGTCAGGTGAAGGCGACGCGGATGTCCGAGCCGGGGGCGACGGCTGCGGCGTGACGTCTTAAGCTGGTGGCTGCCATAGAGCTGGTTTGCGCGATAAATGCGCTTGTCTGGGTGAGGCTCGCCGTGAGGGTGCAGCTGGGAGGGTTATGGTCATGAGCGTGCGGGCGGTTGTGGCGGCGTTGGTGGCGGCAGTGGCTGCGGCGGGGCCCGCGGTGGGGCAGAAGACGGGGGCGTGGAATTTCGGGTTGCCGACTGATCCGCCGGGGAAGACGTGCGGCGCCGCGTTGCGGGGTGACCAGGCGGGCACGAACCTCGTGAACACGCGGCTGATGCGCAACAAGCAGGATCAGATGATTCTGATCGCGGCGCGGAGCGATTGGGAAAACTATGATCCGGTCACGGCGAAGCTGTCGATCAACGGCGCAGCGCCTGTCGATCTGCACGCGATGACGCTCGGGCCGATGGTGCTGGTGAATATCGAGGATGCGGCGCTTGAGGCGAAGCTGAAGGCGGCGCTTACGCTTGACTGGACGATGCCGTGGGGCGGCCCACAGGGAAGCGTGTTCCATGCGGATGTGGCGGGGCTTGGCGCCGCCTACGACAGGCTGGATATCTGCTAGTTGCAGAAGCCAGCCTGTCGGGCAAACAGACGATCAGGCAGAGTTGAGCTAGGCCGCCGCTGCGGCGCGGCGGAGGAGTTCCGCGGCGATCATCGGGATCGCCTTGCGGGCGGCGCCGTGTTTCGGGTGGGCGGGATCGAGGCCGATGCGGCCAGCGGAGGCCTTGTAGGCGCTCAGCTTGAAATCGCTCATGCCGGGCAGGCGCTCGGCGAGCGAGGGCTCCTTGGTGAGGACCGACGAGATCGTGTCGGACAGCGGAGAGGCGGGCACGCGCTTGCTCTCTGAGGAGCGCTGGGAATTGGCCATGGGTTTCGACCTTTATGTTCGAGGACGTGATGGTCCTGGCAACTTTGCCGCCCAAGCCAGAGGGCGTGTCGAAACCGGAGCGCGGAGCAGCGGTGGATGACCATTCCTAGCACGTAAGGTGCGCAAAAGCCCGCGTTTTGTTTCGGGATTATTGCAGGCCCAGGATGAAGCAGTGGTGTTTCTGCTGTCGGTGTCTGGCTGCTGTCGGTTGGGTCGGCCGTAAGGTTTGGCCCAACCACACGAGCGCAAATTATCCCATGGCCGCCGCAGGGGCATGTCATTGTTGACAGTGTCAATGTGAGGTAGTTTCCGCCGGAATCGGGACAACAGAAACAAAAACAAGAAACGGGAGTCCACCGCCTATGCGCAGCGTCAAAACCATGCTGGCCGCTCTCCTGGCCGGCGCCTCAGCCTTCGGCCTTGCAGCGTGTTCGGGAGAATCCGCCGCCACGCTCGTTGGCAAGAAGGTCGATGACTACATGCTGGTCGACCAGACCGGCATGGGTCACATCCTGAAGTATGACACGCTGACGCCGGCGATCGTGCTGGTCTCGTACGTCAACGGCGATGAAGGCTCGCGCGCGGCAGCCAAGGCGCTGCAGGATGCGTCCGCCAAGCATGCCGGCGTTGTCGTCCACCTGATCAACTCGAGCGAGACCGACACGCGCGACAGCATCGTCGCCGAGGCGAAAGAGGCGGGCATCACGCTGCCGCTGCTGGATGACGAGTACCAGCTGATCGGCAACTCGCTGGGCTTCTCCTATGCGGGCGAGGCGGTGATCGTGAATCCGAAGACGTGGGAAATCGTCTTCCATGGTCCGGCCGACAAGGTCGATGTCGCGCTTGGCGAGTTTGTCGCCGGCGGCAAGGTTGCGACGGCCGAGTATACCGAAGTGAAGGGCGCGAAGCTGACGTTCGCCGATCGCGGCAAGGACTTCACCTCGATCTCCTACACCAAGGACATCGTGCCGATCCTGATGGACAAGTGCGTCGACTGCCACCAGCCGAACGGCATCGCGCCGTGGCACATGACGAACTACCAACAGGTCAAGACGTTCGCGCCGATGATCCGCGAGGCGATCCGCCGTGACCGGATGCCTCCGTTCGACGCCGACAACCATTACCGCGCGTTCGCGAAGAACGAGAACCTGTCGGCGGAAGAAACCAAGACCCTGATCCACTGGATCGAGGCAGGTGCGCCGAGCGACATTGCTGAGGGCGGTGAAGATCCGCTGGTAAAGGGCGTTGCGGGGCGGCCGGACTGGCCGCTGGGCGAGCCTGACCTGGTCGTCAGCATCCCGGCGTATGACGTGCCGGCCGCTGGCGTGGTCGATTACCAGATCCCGGCGGTAAAGAGCCCGCTGACCGAAGGCAAATGGCTGAAGGCGACGACCTTCAAGCCCGGCAACCGTCAGGGCGTGCACCACATCCTCGCGGGCTGGCTGCCGAAGATGCCGGCGGATGGTCGTGGGTTTGACTGGGAAATCTCGATGGGCGGCTACGCGGTCGGGAATGAATCGAACCTGGCGCCGGACAACTGGGCGACATGGGTGCCGGCGGGCGGGGCGATCTCGTTCCAGATGCACTACACCCCGGTGGGCAAGGCGTTCACGGACGACTCCAAGATCGCGTTCTATTTCCAGGACGAAGCGCCTGAGATGATGAAGCGCCAGGTGGTCATCGCTGACCCGTCGATCGAGATCGCGGCGAACACCGCGCGTCACCATGAGACGGCGTATGTGCTGTTCCCGGCCGACGTTCAGATCTATGCGGCGCAAGTGCATGCGCACTATCGCGGCTATGCCTCGAAGCTCACGGCTGTCTATCCGGACGGCAAGGAGGAGATCCTCCTCAACATGCCGCACTACGACTTCAACTGGCAGCGGGACTACATCTTCAAGGACCTGATCGACCTGCCGGCCGGAACAAAGCTTGTCGCCGACTACTGGTATGACAACTCGGCGAACAACAAGGCGCTGTTCGGCGACACCACCAAGGCGCTGACGAATCCGGCGCGGAAGATTTTCTGGGGCGACCAGTCGTTCCAGGAGATGCTGTTCACCGCCGTGCAATTCCGCTGGAAGGACGAGACAGCCGCCAACCCGCGCGACGACCTGCAGGCGGCGCTGCAGCAAACCCAGATCCTGACCATGGCGGACGACAATCGCGACGGCAAACTTCAGGAAGCCGAGTTGCGGATCGAGTCCGATGAGGGCGCAGCGAACGTGACCAGTGATGGCATTGCGCCGCTGCACCAGCAGTTCAAGGCGAACTTCGCAGCGATCGACGCCGACAAGGATGGTGGCCTGTCGATGCAGGAACTCGGCGCGGCGATGCAGCAGATGTCGCAGGGCCGCTAACGCGGAGCGAGTTCTACAATCAGTGACTGGCGCCGGCCGGATCCCTCAGGGCTCCGGCCGGTTGCGTTTGGGGCGGGAGGTTGACCCTCGGGGAGGGACGGCGTGCGGTTGCCGCGCCGCGACGAAACGCCCGTGATTACAGGAGAAATTGCGAATAGCCCTCAGTTGTCACATAGGGCTGGCGCGTGCTAGTGACCCCGCGCAATAGACCACCCGGACGCCACCCGAGTCTATCTGGCTGATTTCACAACAGATTTTGCTTCGGTCCGGGCGGGGGATTCGAGGCGCTTGGGGCGAGCGATTTGGCCGGTTCACCGACAGGTTCTGTAAGCGAAGCCGCACAGCGCTATGCTGGCGCCGTTTTCGACCTCGCGATCACCGCGGGCGAGGTTGATGCCGTGGACGCTGGCCTCACCTCGCTGGCCAAGACGATCGATGGCGATGCGGCCCTGTCGCGCGCGCTGAAGTCGCCGCTGTACAAGTCCGAAGAGAAAGCCGCCGTGCTCGAGAAGCTTGGCGAGAAGTTGAAGCTTTCGGACCTGGCGCGCCGCTTTGTCGGTGTTGCCGCGCTAAACCGCCGCGCGGGCGACATCCCGGGCATGGCCAAGGCGTTCGCCGAGAAGGCCGCGAAGCATCGCGGCTCCTCGCGCGTTGTCGCGCGCGTCGCCAAGCCCATCACGAAAGAACAGACGCTCGAGCTCGAATCCGCTGTATCGAAGGCGCTCGGCCGCACCGTGACGGTGGAGGTCGAAGTCGATCCTTCGCTGCTCGGCGGCCTGCAGCTCAAGATTGGATCGAAGCTCGTTGATGCTTCGATCCGCACCAAACTGAACAACCTGACGAACCTCATGAAGGGGGCATAAGCCCATGGACATTCGCGCCTCGGAAATTTCCGACATCCTGAAAGCCCAGATCAAGAACTTCGGCGCTGAAGCCGAAGTCTCCGACGTTGGCCAAGTGCTGTCGGTCGGCGATGGCATCGCCCGCGTTCACGGCCTCGACAGCGTGCAGGCCGGCGAGATGGTGCAGTTCGAGTCGGGCGTTAAGGGCATGGCCCTCAACCTCGAGCGCGACAACGTCGGCATCGTGATCTTCGGCGACGACCGGAGCATCAAGGAAGGCGACAACGTCAAGCGTACGCAAGAGATCGTGGCCGCCCCGGTGGGCAAAGGTCTTCTCGGCCGCGTCGTTGACGCGCTCGGCGAGCCGATCGACGGCAAGGGCCCCCTGACGAACGTGGCCGAGCGTCGCCGCGTCGACGTGAAGGCCCCGGGCATCCTGCCGCGCCAGTCCGTGCACGAGCCGATGTCGACCGGCATCAAGGCCATCGACACGCTGGTTCCGATCGGCCGTGGCCAGCGCGAGCTGATCATTGGCGACCGCCAGACCGGCAAGACCGCCGTGGCGATCGACACCATCCTCAACCAGAAGGCCATCAACGCCCGCGGCAACGAGAGCGAGAAGCTTTACTGCATCTACGTCGTCGTCGGTCAGAAGCGTTCGACCGTCGCCCAGGTCGTGAAGTCGCTCGAAGAGCGCGGCGCGCTTGAGTACACCATCGTCGTGGCCGCCACGGCCTCGGAGCCGGCCCCGCTGCAATACATCGCGCCGTTCACCGGCTGCACGATGGGCGAGTGGTTCCGTGACAACGGCATGCACGCGCTGATCATCTATGACGATCTCTCGAAGCAGGCCGTCGCCTACCGCCAGATGTCGCTGCTGCTGCGCCGCCCGCCGGGCCGTGAAGCCTATCCGGGCGACGTGTTCTATCTCCACTCGCGCCTGCTCGAGCGCGCGGCGAAAATGAACAAGACCCATGGTTCGGGTTCGCTGACGGCGCTGCCGATCATCGAGACGCAGGCCAACGACGTGTCGGCCTACATCCCGACCAACGTGATCTCGATCACTGACGGCCAGATCTTCCTCGAGACCGACCTGTTCAACTCGGGCATCCGCCCGGCCGTGAACGTCGGCCTCTCCGTGTCGCGCGTGGGCGGTTCGGCCCAGGTGAAATCGACCAAGCAGGTCGCCGGCACGATGAAGTCGGAACTTTCGCAGTATCGCGAGATGGCCGCCTTCGCGAAGTTCGGCTCCGACCTCGACGCGACGACGCAGCGCCAGCTCAACCGTGGCGCGCGCCTGACGCAACTCCTGAAGCAGCCGCAATACTCGCCGCTGCAGATGGAAGAGCAGGTCGTGGTGATCTACGCCGGCACGCGCGGCTATCTCGACAAGGTGCCGACCGAGCAGGTCGTGCGCTTTGAAGCTGAACTGCTGCGCCACATCCGCGCCGACAAGCAGGCCCTGCTGGCCGACATCCGCGACCAGAAGGACATCTCCAAGAACGGCAAGGACGGGGCGAAGATCGAAGACACGATCAAGTCCACGCTTGAGGCCTTCGGGAAGACGTTCGCCTGATGAGCCTGCGCGTCCTCTCTCTCGCGGCTGCAGCCTTCGCGTCGATGGCGCTGGTCTCGTGCGTTGGCACGCCGCCGATCGAGCGCGTCTTCGCCGAGGTCGAAGCGTCTGGCGCCTGCCAGTCGTTGCCCGAGGGCGTGACGTGCGATTGCGTGACCTCGACTGCGCACACGCTCATCCCGGCGATGAAGTATGAGCGCAGCAAGGACGACACGGGTTCGCGTCTGGGCCGCGGCACGATCGGCGAAGCCGATCCGCGCGTGGCTCTCGCGATTGATGCGGCCAAGCAGTCCTGCGCGGCTGGAAAGGCGGTTGGCTGATGCCTTCATTGAAGGATTTCCGTCTTCGTATCGTCAGCGTGAAATCCACGCAGAAGATCACGAAGGCCCTGCAGATGGTGGCGACCGCCAAGCTGAAGCGGGCGCAGGAAGCGGCGCAAGCCGCGCGCCCCTATGCGACGCGCATGGCCTCCGTCATCGCCAACCTCGCTTCGGGCGCGGCGGCGGGCGGCGGACCCAAGCTGATCGCGGGCACGGGCAAGGACGACGTGCACCTGCTGGTCGTGATGACGTCGGAGCGCGGCCTTGCGGGCGGCTTCAACACCAACATCGTGAAACTCGCGCGCACGGAAATCCGCAGGCTTCAGGCCGCCGGCAAGACCGTGAAGATCGTGACCGTCGGCAAGAAGGGCTCGGACGCGCTGAAGCGCCTGTATGGCAACCTGATCATCGGCCATGTCGATCGCCGCAGCGAGCGGACCGTGACGGCGGCAAGCGCCGCGGGCATCGCGCAACAGATCACCGACCGGTTTGATGCAGGCGAGTTCGATGTCGCGACGCTGATCTTCGCGCGCTTCAAGAACCTGCTGACTCAGATCCCGACCGCGATGCAGCTGATCCCGGCGAAGGCGCCGGCTGATGCGCCGAAGGTTGATCTTGGCGGCGCGCGCTACATCTACGAGCCGAGCGAGGAGGCGATCCTCGAGGCGCTGCTGCCGCGTTACCTGTCGACGCAGATCCTGTCGGCCCTGCTGGAAACCGAAGCCGGCTTCCAGGGCTCGCAGATGACGGCGATGGACAACGCCACGCGCAACGCGGGCGACATGATCAAATCCCTGCAGCTGCGCTACAACCGCGCCCGCCAGGCCCAGATCACCAAAGAACTCATCGAGATCATCTCGGGCGCTGAAGCGCTCTAACGAAACTGAATACGACCGAGCAGAGGCCAGACATGAACACGAAAACCGCCACCAACGTGAAGGGCCGCGTCAGCCAGGTCATCGGCGCCGTTGTCGACGTCGAGTTCGACGGCCACCTGCCGGCGATCCTGAACGCGCTGGAGACCATGAACAACGGCACGCGCCTTGTTCTGGAAGTCGCGCAGCACCTTGGCGAGAACACGGTTCGCACGATCGCCATGGACTCGACCGAAGGCCTCACGCGCGGTCACGAAGTCCGCGACACAGGGGACGCGATCTCGGTGCCGGTGGGCGAGGCCACGCTGGGCCGCATTCTCAACGTCATCGGCGAGCCGATCGATGAAGCTGGTCCGGTCGATCGCACCGTCCTGCGCGGCATCCACCAGCCCGCCCCGGCCTTCGTCGATCAGAAGCCGGTGCCGGAAATCCTGCCGACGGGCATCAAGGTCGTCGACCTGTTGTGCCCGTACGCCAAGGGCGGCAAGATCGGCCTGTTCGGCGGCGCCGGCGTCGGCAAGACCGTTCTCATTCAGGAACTGATCAACAACATCGCGAAGGCTTACGGCGGCTACTCCGTGTTCGCCGGCGTGGGTGAGCGTACGCGCGAAGGCAACGATCTCTATCACGAGATGGTGGAGTCGGGCGTGAACCAGGCGGGCGGCGGCGGCACGTCGCGTTGCTCGCTGGTGTTCGGCCAGATGAACGAGCCGCCGGGCGCGCGCGCCCGCGTTGCTCTCACGGGTCTGACGATCGCGGAAAACTTCCGCGACCAGGGCAAGGACATTCTCTTCTTCGTCGACAACATCTTCCGCTTCACGCAGGCGGGTTCGGAAATGTCGGCGCTGCTCGGCCGTATTCCTTCGGCGGTGGGTTACCAGCCGACGCTCGCCACCGACATGGGCGCGCTGCAGGAGCGCATCACGTCCACCACCAAAGGCTCGATCACCTCGGTGCAGGCCATCTACGTTCCGGCCGACGACTTGACCGACCCGGCCCCGGCCGCCTCGTTCGCTCACTTGGACGCGCAGACCGTGCTGAACCGCGCGATCTCGGAAAAAGGCATCTACCCGGCCGTCGACCCGCTCGACTCGTCCTCGCGCATCCTCGATCCGAACGTTGTCGGGCAGGAGCACTATGACGTTGCGCGCGGCGTGCAGGAGCTTCTGCAGAAGTACAAAGGTCTGCAGGACATCATCGCCATTCTCGGCATGGACGAACTGTCGGAAGACGACAAGCTGGTCGTCTCGCGCGCCCGCAAGGTCGAACGCTTCCTGTCGCAGCCCTTCTTCGTGGCCTCGCAGTTCACCAACCTCGAAGGCCAGTTCGTCGCGGTGGAGGACACCGTGAAGGGCTTCAAGGAAATCCTCGACGGCAAGCACGACGACATCCCGGAACAGGCGTTCCTGATGTGCGGCAAGATCGAAGACGTGATCGCTAAGGCGCAGAAGATGGCTGCCGAAGCGGCCTGATCCTTTCGATCGGTTGCAGAATTTGAAGCAGGCGCGGATTAATCCGCGCCTGTTTTCGTTTCAGGCGCCGGCGGTCTTCAGCGCGGCTTCCATCACGCGGTCCCGGCCGGTGGCGGGGTCTTCGGCTGTGAGATCGACGCGCACGTCGGGCGTGAGGCCTGCGTCAGGTTTTGGGTCACGCGGGAAGCGGCCGATCAGGGGCACGTCGGTTTCGAGGCCGGAGCCGGGCAGGCGGAGGAAGAAGAATGCACCGCCGTTGATGCCGCGCTGATTGCCGCCGGTCGGTTGGCCACAGAGGCTGCCAAGGCGCAGCTGCTGGATGTGTTGGGCAAACTGGAAGGTGGCGGAGCTGTTCTGCGCGTCGATCACCACGACAACCTTGCCCGTGAAGCGCGGACCCTTCGGCGCGATGATTTCCCTGTCGCCAGTTTCGGATTTCAGGCGGAAGAAGCCGGCGCCGATATCTGTCGCGTCATCGCCCCAGTCGCGGAAGGATCTATCCCAGGTGTCGAGCACCGGGTTGAGATCTTCCGGCGTCTTGCGATAGCGCACGCGGCGTTCGTCTGCGGCGAGTTCAAGGTCCCGATCGATGAGATGGGCGATGATGTCGTTGCCGCAGTCGAGGCCGCCTTCATTGCCGCGCAGATCGACGACGAGGCCCTTTGCGTTGGCGCTGACGAGGTCGGCCATTCTCGCGTCCAGCCAGCTGCGCCAGTCCCACTTGCTGTCGTAGAGCGCCCAGCTGGGCATGGTGAGCACGCCGGTGGCGCCCTGCATGGCGAACGTCCATTGCGGGCCATCGTCTTCACTCGCGATACGCATGGCGGTCTTGCGATCCTGCTTGCCATGAGGCGCGACAGACAAGATGCGCGTGACGCCACTGGATGTGCGGATACGCAGGGTGAGTTCATCCATGGCGACCGAGAAGTGCAGCGGGTGGAAGACATCGAATGTTTCGATCCTGTCGAATCCGCGAACCTTCAGCAGCGCGCGGCGCTTGTCGTCATTGCCGCCATCGGCGCGCGCATAAGGGAGCAGCGTGGTGAGGATGCGCGAGGTTGGAATCCCATTGATGTCGAGAACGATCGTGCCGGGCGCGAGCGCGGGTTCTGGCGAGAGGTTGCGCTCGACCACCATCTGTCCGCCGATCCAGCGGAAGTGGAAGGGCAGGTGCGTGCGCCTGTCGAAGAGCTGAGCCGCCACGGCGTCGGACTGGTTGTAGAAGTTCGCGTAGGTGTGGCCGCAGCGGATAGTGCCGAGGAAGTGCGACAGGGTGAGGTAGGCTTGGGCCAGCGACTGATCTGCGCTGAAGTCCCGTTCGAGTTGGATGAAGCGGACGTCGATCTCGGCAGGCGTGGCGTAGCGATAAAGGCCCGGGTGCAGCAGCGTGCAGGCGCGGCGCAGGATGGCGATGTCGCCGCGGATATCCGCGCCGCGCAGCATCGGCCCCACGGACGCCGCGGGAGGCGGCGCGGCCGGGAGGCTGGCGCAGGCTGCCGGGAGAGCCATGCTTGCGGCCAGAAGGGTACGGCGCGTGATGGGCGGGGTCATGCGGTTCGTACGGCGCGGGAACTGAAGTGGTTCACACGCTGGAATCGAATGCATTCCGCAGCTAGGGTCGCGCATGTCTGGAGACAAGCGCATGCGGATAGTAATGGCGGCGGCCCTTGGGATCGCGCTGGCGGCGGCGCCTGCCATGGCGCAGCGCACAGCGGTGTCGGCGGGGTTGTCGCCGGAGATGGCGGGGGAGGCGTTTGCGCGGGCGGTGATGGATGTCTGTGTGCCGGCAGTGGCGGGCAATGGCGTCAGCAGTCTCGGCGCGGCGCGCGAGGGCAAGCTCAACCCCACGCAGGATGCCGAGATGCGGCAGCAGGCGGGCGCGGCGGCGAATGAGACGGTGTGGGAAGTGGCGGATGCGCGCGGCGTGGTGACGGTGCGCGAGGCGGCGGGGCGCTGCACGGTGTCTGTGTATGGGCCAGCGGTGGCGCCGACGATCGTGGGCGCGATGCAGTCGCTCGGCGGGGCCGGGTTTGAGGCGACGGCGGGCGCGGCGGGCGGCGATGGCTTCAGGCAGACATTGCTGGGCACGCGGGATGGCAAGCGCGTGAGCGTGCAACTGGCGGGCGCGGAGCCGGGTTCGGCGGGGCATCAGTCGCGGTTTTCGGTGACGACGGCGAACGTGTTCGTCGCGCAATAGCAGTGGTCGCTGCAGGAGTGTCGGGGTCGCGTGAGTAGCAACATATTGCTGATGCTGGCGTGGGCGGGCGCGGTGCTGTGGCCTGTGCTGCTGGGCCTCGCGCTGTGGCGCGGGCTGAAGCGCGGGCGTGGGCCGGGCTGGATCGGGTGGTCAGCCATTGGCGTGGTGAGCGTCGCGTGGTTTCTCGGGATCTGGGCGTTTCTCTGGGAGCCCCAGCAGCTGGTGATCCGGCGCGTCGAGGCGACGAGCGCGGCGTGGAGCGGGGCTGCGCTGAAGATCGGCGTGATGTCGGACACGCATACCGATGGCGCGCACATGGGCGTCGGACGGCTGAACGCCGTGATCGATGCGATGAATGCGGAGCAGCCCGATATCGTGGTGCTGCTGGGCGACTTTGTGTCGGGTCATGAACTGATGGCCGATCGCAGCGAGGACAATCGCAAGGCTATCGCAGAAGGGCTCGCTGCGCTGTCGCGGTTGCGGGCGCCGCTGGGCGTACATGCGGTGCTGGGCAACCATGACTGGTGGTATGACGGCCCGGCCGTCGAGGCGCAGCTGAAGCTGGCGGGCGTCAACGTGATGGAGAATGGCCGCGTGCGGATTGCGCGCGAGGGTGGGGCGTTCTGGGTCGGCGGGCTGGCGGATTACCATTCCGAGCGCACCAAGCCTTCCTATGGCGCGACGCTGGGCCAGCGCGTGGACGCGCCGGCTGTTCCGGCGGACCAACCGGTGATCGTGATGAGCCACTGGCCGGACGCGTTCGCGGTGGCGCCGGACAGCGTGGCGCTGACGCTGGCGGGGCATTCCCATTGCGGGCAGGTGAACCTGCCATTCGTGGGGCGGCCGATCGCGATCTCCGAAGGATCGCGGCGGTGGCCGTGCGGGCTCTACGAGGACCGGGGGCGCAGGCTCTATGTCAGTGGCGGGGTGGGGACCTCGGTTATGCCGGTGCGGTTTGGCCAACCCCCTGAAATTGCGGTGGTAATGCTGCGCGAGCGTTAGCCAAACTGCCGCCTTTACAGGGGTTTCAGGCCTGATAGACCCTGCCGCGATATTGCTGATGTCGCATTGCCGGGCTGGCAGTGCATTGGGGATCGCCCATGGCCGATACGCTCAATTTCTCGCTGGTTTCACCGGAGCGCGAGCTGTTTTCCGGCGCGGTGAAACAGGTCGACGCTCCTGGCGTCGAGGGTGAGTTCGGCGTTCTGCCGAACCACGCGCCTTTCATGACTGTGCTGAAGCCGGGCGTCGTGCGCATCCATGAAGCTTCGGGCGTGACGCCTGTCTTCGTGCGCGGCGGCTTTGCCGACGTGACGCCGGCCGGCCTCACCATCCTCGCCGAAGAAGCCGTGCGCCTGTCGGACGTTGATGTGGCGGCGCTCGACACCGAGATCGCCCGCGTGCGCTCTGACGCCACCGACCCAGGCGACGAGACGCGCAAGAAGACCGCAGCCGCGCGGCTGGCGTATCTCGAGGCGCTGAAGGCGGCTGTGAAGTAGGTTGGGGAACGTCGGGCGCCTGCCCGGCTTGATCTTCGCTTACGTTTTACGATCAGTTGAGTGATCGCTGCTTCGCAGCGAGCGCCGGGCCGGCGCCCGGCGGTCCGCTAAGCTGGCGTCGCCCATTTTGCGAAGTGCCTGGCGACTTCGGCATACACCGCAGCCTTGAACGGGATGACCAGGCCGGGGGTTTCCTGCAGGTCGGCCCATTTCCAGGCGTCGAATTCGACGGTGTGTTTGTCGAGGCGGAAGTCGGTGTCGGAGCCGGTGAAGCGGTAGGCGAACCATTTCTGGCGCTGGCCGAAATAGGGGCCGGTGAGGCGAGCCTTCAGCGAGGGCGGGAAGTCGTAGAACAGCCAGGGCTCGAGCTCTTCGAGCAGTTCGACGTGCTGGGCTTCGAGGCCGGTTTCCTCGCCGAGTTCGCGCATGGCGGCTTCGGCAGGTGTTTCGCCACGGTCGACGCCCCCCTGCGGCATCTGCCAGGCGAAGCGGACATCGTCCTTGCGCAGGCCGGCGCGGCGGCCGAGCCAGACATGGCCCTTGCGCGAAAAGACGGCGAGGCCGACGTTCGAGCGATAAAGCGAGGGGTCGCGACCGCCCTGCGATGGATCAGGCGCCGGGGCCGGGCCCGTGTTCACTCGTGCGCCGTGACGCCGGCAGCGGCGGACGCGGGCGCGAGCTGATAGCCCTTGGCCTTGAGGCCTTCCGTCCACTGCTTGAACTGCACGATCGTGACCGGGTAGGCGAAGCCGACGCCGATAGCGCTGCCGTTCTGGATGGCGAGCGCTTCGAGGGCGAGGAGCTGGCGGTCGATCGAGTCTGCGGTGAGTTCGCTGTCGACGATGCGGTCGGCGACGGTGAAGTCGAGGCCGGTCTGGTTCGCGGTCTGCGGCAGGGCCGAGCGGGAGGCGCCGCCATCGTGCACGAAGACGAGGCCGCGATCCTTGAGGACCTTCATGACGGGCGTGGCGGCCGCACCATCGGTTGCGAATTTCGCGCCCTGATAGTTGGTGACGCCGAAATAGCCGGTGGCCTTGCCGAGCAGCACGTTGAGACGGCGCACGTTCTCTTCAGTCTTCGCTGTGGTGACGAGCGTGAGCGGGCCGGTGTCGACGTTGGGATAGTCGTAGGCTTCCATCGGCAGTTCGAGCAGGACTTCGTGACCGGCGGCGCGCGCCTTGTTGATCCAGGTCTGCAGGTTCGGCGCGTAGGGGACGAAGGACAGCGTGACTTCGGGCGGCAGTTCGTTGATGGCCGCGTCGGTGTGCTTCTGCGTCATGCCGAGGCCGCCGACGATGAGGGCGATCTTGGGCGTGCCGCTGGCGGGCGTGAAGGGGCGGGCATAGGCCTGCGCGGGCGTGCGGCCATCGGGGCCGATCTTCGGCAGGTCGCCTGCGCCGGTGCGTTCGAAGTAGCCTGCGATCGGCGCGCGCGACAGGGCGACACTGGCGCCGCCGGCGCCAACGTTGGAGGAGATCTCGGTGACGGTGATGGTGAGCGGGTTGCCGCCTTCATCCAGCATCACGCCTTCTTCGCCCTCGTGGTATTCGACGCCGAGGTCGGCCGATGCGCCGCCGTGAGCGTCCAGCGCTTCGAGGGCGATGCGGTTCTTGAGCGACGGCGGCGGGCCGTCCTGCTTGGAATAGATGGCGAGTTCGATACGCGGGCCGCCGGCGTCTTCCGAGCCGAACAGCATGGCGGCGCCGACGGCGCCGAGGCCGAGCGTACCGAACGTGGCAAGGCTCAACGCGACGTGGCTGAGACCTGTGCGAAGTACCGATCCATCGGCGTTACGCGACGCTGACATGGCAGTCCTCTCTTGCGCCCCCGTCCAACGGAGGACTCTTGGAGCCGGATCGTTAAGAAGGCGAAAACGGGGGTGTGCGGCGGGCAGGTAAACCAGTTGTAAATGCAGGGGTAATTGGGGGAGTTGGGATCCATTGAGGTGGTGTCGGGGTGGTGGAATGGGTGCCGGATAGCGCTTCGCGCTTCCGGGATGTCAGCCGGCTTCGGCGGAAGCGGCCGTCGTCCAAAAGCAGAAGGCCCGCTCTTTCGGGCGGGCCTTCGCTGTTTTTGGTTGAGGACGGGCTCTACGGCGTGACGGGCTTGGGCGCCGTCGGGGCGGTGGCCAGGGCGTTGCTGGCGCCCGGGACGGCCTTGCCGGCCTTGATGAGGGCGACGGCCTGATCGAGCTGGTAGTCTTCGCCTTTGTAGTCTTCCGGCGGCATGTCGGCCGGCGCGTGCGGCGGCTTGCGCTCAGCGCCCTGGTCGTTCTCGAGCGCGTTGGGCAGGGCGGCTTCGCTGAAGCGCGCGGCGCGGGCGTTCATGTCCGCGATGTCCTTCTCGCTGAGACGGACGGGCGAGACTTCGAAGTCCGGGTCGATGCCGGCGCCCTGGATGGAGCGGCCTGCGGGCGTGTAGTAGCGCGAGGTGGTGAGGCGCATGGCGCCCTTGGCTTCGCCGAGCGGCAGCACGGTCTGCACCGAGCCCTTGCCGAACGAGGTCATGCCCATGATGACGGCGCGGTCGCGATCCTGCAGCGCGCCGGCGACGATCTCGGCAGCGGAAGCAGAGCCGCCATTGACGAGGACGACGATCGGCAGGTTGTCGGGGAAGCGCGTGGCGCGAACGCCGTTGTAGCGCTTCGAGTCACTTTCGCGGCGGCCCCGCGTAGAGACGATCTCGCCGCCATTGAGGAAGCGCGAGGAGACTTCGATCGAGGCCTCTAGCAGGCCGCCCGGGTTGTTGCGGAGATCGAGCACGAGGCCCTTTATGCCACCTTGCGCATCCTTGCGGACGGTTTCGATGGCGCGGTCGAGCGCCTTCACGGTCTGCTCGTTGAAGGTGGTGACGCGGATGTAGCCAATGTCGCCGATGGCCTTCGCCGTGACGACTTCGGGACGGATGACTTCACGGGTGAGGGAGACGTCGAACGGTTCGACGTTCTCGCGGACGACGGTGACGATGATGGCGGAGCCTACCTGGCCGCGCATCTGCTTCACGGCGTCGTTCAGCGGCAGGCCGACGATCGACTTGCCGTCGATGGCGGTGAGGAAGTCGCCGGACTTGATGCCGGCGCGATCAGCGGGCGTGCCGTCCATCGGGGAGACGACTTTCACGAAGCCGTCCTGGCCGGTGACTTCGATGCCGAGACCGCCGTATTCGCCAGAGGTGGTGGTCTGCATGTCCTTGAAGTCGTCGGGATCAAGGTAGCTGGAGTGCGGGTCGAGCGAGGAGAGCATGCCATTGATGGCCGCTTCGATCGCTTCGCTTGTGTCGAACTCGGTGACGTAGTTGGCCTGGGCCTTGGACAGGATGTCGGCGAAGAGGTCGAGCTGCTGGAGCACCTCGGCCTTCTTGGTCGAGGAATTGTTCGGCAGGGCGAACGCGGTGACGCCGATGGCGGCGACCGCCAGGCCAGCACCGATGACAGGCGCCAACAACCACTTACGCATGCGCGCTGCTCCTATGACCACAAAGGGACGCCTTACATTGACGTCATCCGGGCGAAACTCAACAGTGTCAGGCCGCGCGCCGGTCAAGTTTTGGCGCCTGGGCCGAACAAAACGCCCCGAAGTGATTTCCCAAGGCAAACAAAGGCTAGTTGCGCTGGGTCAGCCATTTCTCGGGGTCTACAGGCTGACCCTTTCTTCTTACCTCGAGATAAAGTTCGGGAGAGGGCGACTTCCTGTCAGCCATGCGGCCGATCGGCTCGCCGGAGAGGACCCACTGGCCGGCCTCCGGGTAGAGGGCATCCATGCCGGAAACGACGACCAGAACATCCCCACCGACATCAAGGATAACCATCAGGCCGTAGGTACGGAACGGGCCGGAATACTGGACCCGCGCATCAAGCGGGGCGACCACGTTGGCGGCGGGGCGGGTGGCGAGCGTCAGGCCCTCCTGCTTGGCGCCGCTGGCGAGGGTCTGGCCAAAGCCGCGCAGGCGCGTGCCGACGGCGGGCTGGAGCGGCGCACCGGCGGAGGTTGGAACGGAGGGCGATGGCCTGGACGCGGAGGGCTTAGGCGCGGGGGCAGTTGCGGCGGCGGGCGGCTTGGTTGCCGATTGCGCCGGGGGTTTCGCGCCGGGCCGCGAAGGTTTCACCGATGGCGCAGGCGGCGCGGCGCGGGCGAGTCCATCGAGCAGGGCGCGCAGGGTCTGGGCTTCAGCGGCAAGCGCGTTGGCCGCCTTGCGGGCGGCGGCGGCTTCGGCATCGAGCGCGGCGGAGGCGCGGCGCTTTTCTTCGGCCAGCGCCGTGATCTCGGTGCGGCGGGCGTCGAGCGCGCCGGTGGCGAAGGAGAGGTTGGCCTGTTCGGCACGGGTGTCTTCGGCGAGGCGTTCGAAGCTGGCGATCTGTGCGCGCAGGTCTCCGGCGCGGGAGACGAGCGTGGGGGCGGCATCCGACATCAGGATGGCGGCGCGGATGGCGGAGCCTGCGTCTTCGGGACTTGCGATGAGCGCAGGCGGGCGGCGGCCGCCGAACGTCATCAGCACGGCGAGCAGATCCTCCAGGGCGGCCTGGTCGGCGGTGAGGGCGCGGGAGGCCTCGCGCGTCTGGTCGGTGAGGATCATCAGCTGTTCCTCGGCGGCGTAGGCGGCTTCCTCGCGCGCGGTCGCGTCGGCGCCGGCGGCGATCAGGTCTGCGTCGATATTGGAAAGGGCGCGGGCAGCGTCGGCGGATTTTGCTTCGAGCGATTTCAGGCGGGCGAGGGCCGCGTCGCGCGCGGCTTCGGCGCGCCTGAGGTCGTCCTGGGTGAAGCGTTTGGGGGCGGAGGGGGATTGGGCGAGGGCGAAGGTGGTGACGAGCGCGAGCGCTGCGCCGCTCATTATGGCGACGAGAGACAAGCGGCGGTGAGTGGGGCTATCACGGCGCGACAAGCGAACGTCCTTTCCCCACCTATCCTCCCCGTAAACGGGGAGGGACCTTGTTGCGCCAGCTTACCTTGCAGCGAACGGTGGTGATGCAAGCGGGTTCCTCCCCACTTGTGGGGAGGACAGGTGGGGAAACCCTTACCGGAGCCCGCTGCGCCATCACTCGCGGTGGTAAGGTGATCCGGCTTCGATCGAAAGGGCCCGGTAGACCTGTTCGGCGATCATCACGCGGACGAGCTTGTGGGGCCAGGTCTGGACGCCGAAGCTGACGGTGTGGCGGGCGGCGGCGGCGATGGCGGGCGAGGTTCCATCTGCGCCGCCGATGACGAAGCTGGCGGCGTCTTCGCCAGCGTCGCGCCAGCGGGCGAGGCGTTTCGATAGGTCCTGCGAGGTCCAGGCTTCGCCGCGCTCGTCGAGGCGGATGAGGATGCCGGAGCCGTGCTTTGCGAGGAGGCGCTGGCCTTCGTCTTCCTTCGAGGACGAGTTGAGCTCGATCTCCTCGACAGCGCGATAGCCGAGGGACTTTCCGGTCTTCTGCGCGCGCGTGATGTAGTCGTCCACGAGCGCACGCTCGGGTCCGTCCTTCATGCGGCCGATGCAGAGGATGCGAATGCGCACAGGTAGCTAGCTGGGAGCGCTAGGCAGAGGGGCGCGGGACGTGGCCTGTGCCGACGTCAGCCGACCAGATGCGCTCGAGATTGTAGAACTCGCGCACTTCGGGGCGAAAGATATGGACGATGACATCGCCCGCATCGATCAGCACCCAGTCGGCATTCGGAAGGCCTTCGACGCGCACCCGTGAGACGCCAGCTTCCTTGAACTTGCGGGCGGCATGGTCGGCGAGGGCGGAGACGTGACGCGCGGAGCGGCCCGATGCGACGATCATCGCATCCGCCATCGGCGACTTTCCGGCGAGCGGGATCGTGAGGATGTTCTCTGCCTTGTCGTCGTCCAGCTGCTGCGCGACGAGGCGCGCCAGCTCCAGAGAATCGGGCAGTTCTGCGGCGGCCGGGACGGTGTCCGGCTTCGCGGGGGCCTGTGCGGACACGGGTGCGGCGTCAGCCTTTTTCCGGGTCCGAGGGCTCTTGCTGAGAGACAGGGCGGTGACTTTCGATCTGTTGAACTTGAACCAAGGTATCACGTGGGGTCGGGACCTGCGAGTCGGAAGGGCGGCGCCCCGCACATGCCGCAGGTCCTACCGAAGAGTACCGGGTTCTGTCAGAAAAACTGAACTCTATGAATACCACCAAGTTAGTCGTCTTTGAGCTTCCCATCCTGTCCGTAGCACGAAGTTGTTCTAGATAAACGGTGATTTGGCCGAGATGACGCGTCTTAATTCAACACACAACAAGTCGAGTAACCGTGTCCCGACTGGCGTTTCTGTCGCCGTAATGGCGGTTGCCTTGTCCACCCCCGCGCTCGCCCAGGGCGTGACCGCTGCCGATGTAGCGGGGGTGGACCAGGCAGGCCCGTCGGCGGACGAGCAGCCGCCGCAGACCGTGCAGACAACCCGGGGACGGGCGACCGCGTGGTCGTGAGCGCCCGCCGCGTCGAGGAAGACGTTCAGGACGTGCCGATCCCGGTGGCTGTGCTGAGCGAGGATTTCCTAGCCGACACGGGCGCGTACAACGCCGGCAAGATCAACCAGCTGGTTCCCTCGGTTCAGTTCTATTCGACCAATCCCCGCAACACGCAGATCAACATCCGCGGTCTTGGCGCGCCGTTCGGCCTGACCAATGACGGCATCGAGTAGGGCGTTGGCCTCTATGTCGACGGCGTCTACTTCGCGCGCCCGGCTTCGGCGGTTCTCGACTTCATCGATGTCGAACGCATCGAGGTGCTGCGCGGACCGCAGGGCACGCTGTACGGCAAGAACACGACGGCGGGCGCGATCAACGTCACGACCAAGGCGCCTGAGTTCACGCCTTCGACGCAGGTCGATCTCAGCTTCGGCAATATCGGTTTCGTGCAGGCCAAGGCCACGACCACGGGTCCGCTTACTGACATGCTGGCCTATCGCCTGTCGTTCTCGGGCACGCAGCGTGATGGCGTGCTGTTCAACGTCACCGACCAGGACGATCTCAACGACATCAGCAATATCGGGGGACGCCTGCAGCTGCTGTGGAAGCCGAGCGATACGCTCAACGTCAGGCTGTCGGCGGACAACACGGTTCAGCGGCAGGAAGGCTATGCGCAGGTCTTCGCCGGGGTCGCACCGACACAGCGCCCGCTGAACCGGCAATATGCGGCGCAGGCCGCGTACTACAATTACGCGCCGCCCAGCCTCAACCCGTTCGACCGCGTCACCGACCTCGACGCGCCGCACCGGTCCAACTCGGATATCGGCGGCGTTGCGGTCAATGCGGACTGGGACATCGGCAATGGGACGCTATCGGCGATCACGGCGTGGCGTTACTGGATCTGGGATCCTTCGAACGACCGCGACCTCCTTGGCCTGCCGATCCGCACGCTCTCGCAGAACCCCTCGAAGCAGTACCAGTGGTCGCAGGAGCTGCGCTATGCGGGCAGTTTCAACGAGGAGCTGAACTTTGTCGTCGGCGCTTTCTGGTTCAACCAGGTGACCAAGACTCTCGGTCGCGAAGAGCAGGGCTCGGCGGCGTGGCGCTGGCTGGCGAACCCCAACGCGGCGAACGAGGCGCTGGGGCTTGCCGGCGCGCTCACCGGCTATGGCCAGCGCGTGCAGATCCGCTCGGATCACACCAGCACGGCGCTGTTCGGCCAGCTTGAGTGGCAGGTGACGGACCAGTTGCGAAT
>Ga0105048_10002294_pt1 | contig 30966 bp, 29 predicted proteins | sample MAT05_FD_78382 | JGI IMG/M metagenome (GOLD analysis project Ga0105048, IMG submission 78382) | Freshwater microbial communities from Lake Fryxell liftoff mats and glacier meltwater in Antarctica - MAT-05 | ecosystem: Environmental > Aquatic > Freshwater > Ice > Liftoff microbial mat | place... | reverse complement strand
CCGCGCTCGGCTACCTGTTCCTCGTCGGGCGCATCATGGCGGCCAGCCTGATCCTCAGCGCCGTCGTGTGGGAACGGCTGGGCACCATCACGGGTGTCGTGTTCGGGCTCCCGGTGCTGCGCCGGCTTTCGGCGCGCAGCCCGCGCCTCACCCACTTCTTCGATCTCACGCTGCCGCCCGGGCGGACTCGACCGTCCGATCCGCCGGTCGCCGGGCCCGGATCGGGGTGATTGCGCCCGTCGGCCGGGCGTGTCAACGTGCGGGCGAAGCATCGGGGCCTCCGCCCCGGGCCATCGAGCAGCGTCCCGGGCGGGATCTCCCCGGACGAGGAGGATTCGTCATGGAGTTCGTCTGGATCAGCGGGATGCTGACCTTCGCGGTGTTGGCCATCGTCGTCGTGTTCGCCTTCCTGAAGGTCAAGAAGCGCGACCGCGACTACTACGAGACCGGCCAACTCGACGACTGACTCGAAGGGCGGGCTGCACGCGGAAGAGGGCCGGCCTCGCGGCCGACCCTCATCGTGTTACTGCTGGGGGCGGACCGCTCACCCGGACCGATCCGGGGCGGGGCCGACGAGGTCGTGGGGGACGATCAGGCGTCGTCGCCGTGCAGGGCGGCCTGGATCTCGGCCTCCTGCTCCTCGCTGAGCGAGGTCTTGATGACGTTGCCGCCGAACTTGCCGAGACCGGCGAGGGCCTTGTCGGTGGTCATCTGCTCCACGATCAGGAAGAGGGCCGACGTGCCCGGCTTGACCTGGGCGCGGACCTGCTCCTGGAACTGCTTGTCGATGGTGCCCTTGGCGAGCTTGCCACCGAGCGCACCGAACGCGGCGCCCAGCACCATGCCGAAGACCGGCACGAAGAACAAGATGCCGAACAGCAGGCCCCAGAACATGCCCCAGGTGGCGCCGCCACCGACGACGTGCTGGTTGGTGACGGTGCGGAACTTGCCGGCGTCGTTGCGGATGATGGCGGCGACGGCATCGGGCTGGATGACGAGGTCGGCGGCGAGCCTCTCGACCTCCTCCATGGCCTCCACGGCCGTGGTGGTGTCGTCGTAGCCGATGGCGATCAGATCAGGCATGGCGTCTCCTTGAGACGGATCGTCGGACGACGTCCCGCCGCCGATCGATCCATGGTGTGAACCGGCCGCGATCCGCGCCCGGGGCGCTCAACGTACCGCGGTTGCGTCGAGGGCGTCGTCACCCGGTCGGGGTGATCTTCGCCCCGGTCCACGGCCCGTCCCACGAAGATGTCGTCGGCCGGGCAGTAGGTTCGCGACCATGTGCACCAACCTGAGGATGCGGGCCGAGGACGGATCGATCGTCGTGGGCCGGACCATGGAGTTCGCGGCCGACCTCGGTTGGGAGCTGCTGATCGCGCCGGCAGGCAACGCGTTCACCGGTACCGCTCCGGGCGGGCCCGGACACCGCTGGACGACGGATCATGGCTTCGTGGGCGTCAGCGCGCTCGGCCGCCAGATCGTCACCGACGGGATGAACGACGCCGGGCTCTTCGCCGGCCTCTTGTACCTGCCGGGACTTGCGTCGTACGAGCTGGCGGACGACGCCGCGGACCGCATGATCTCGCCCGACGAGACGGCCGCCCTGGTGCTCGGCACCGCGGCAACCGTGACCGAGGCGATCGCCACGATCGAGGGGGTGGTCGTGTGGAACCGAGTCGAAGAGCAGCTGGCGGGCGTGCTCCCGGTGCACCTCGTCCTGCACGACCGGTCGGGGGACTTCGCGGTCATCGAGTGGATCGACGGCGTCCGCACGGTGCACCGGAGCCCGGTCGGCGTGTGCACCAACAACCCCGCCTACCCCTGGCACCTGACGAACCTCCAGAACTACGTGAACCTCAGCGCCACCAACGTCGCCCCGGTGGCGCTGGACGGCGAGGCCATCGCACCGCTCGGTCAGGGCAGCGGCCTGCTCGGGCTGCCGGGCGACTGGACCCCGCCATCGCGCTTCGTCCGCGCCGCGGCGATCTCGGCGGCGACCTATCCCACCCCCGATGGTCCCGGCGCCGTAGTGGCCACGCTCCACATGCTGAACACGTTCGACATCCCCCTCGGCCTGGTGCGCGGCAACGAGGGCAACGAGCTCACCCAGTGGGTCTCGGTGAGCGACCTCGCGAACTCGACCTACCTGCTGCGGACCTACGCCGACCCCACTCCCCGGCAGGTCCGCCTCGCCGACGCCGGACTCGACACCGGGCCGCTCCGGACCGTCGGTCTGCCCAGCGACCCGACACCCCCGGTCCTCGTGGTCTGACGGCGATCCGGCGGCGCCCGGGTCACCCCGAACGGGTGACATCGACCGCGTTCCCGGGCCGCCGCCGCCGACGGCCGCATCGAGACGGCGGCGGGCTGACCGATTCGGCGGTCGTCAGGCGACGGCGCGGGTACGGCGCAGGATCGGGTCGCCGGCGGCGAGGGTCCGGTCGGCGATCCGCAGGACGCGACCAGCCGCGCCGGGGGTGTCGTTGTCGATGAGGTTGCCCATGACGGCGAGGGTGATCTCGGCCGTGATCTGGGTACCGACGGCGACCCGCAGGCCTGCCCGCAGGAGCCACGGGTGCCCGATGAGGAAGCTGAACCGTCGACCGGTGCGCAGGAACGCATCGAAGCGCTCGCCGACCTGGAGGTCGTAGGTCTCGGGGGCCGTCGCCGGGTCGGCGAGGAACCGATCGACGGCCAGCATCCCGCTCTCGAGCCCGTAGTCGATGCCCTCGCCGTTCATGGGGTTGATGAACCCGGCGGCATCGCCCACCGCCAGCCACCCCGGACCGTGACGGCGCACGCTGCTCATGGGCAGGCGCCACGCCTTCGGCTTGTCGAGGAAGGGGCCCAGCGACCACTCGTCGCGCACCTGGGCGGCGTACTGGTCGATCAGGGTGTTGAGGTTGAGCTTCTTGAAGCCCTTCATCGTGCTGAGCGCGCCGACCCCGATGTTGACGGTGCCGTCGCCGGCCGGGAACATCCAGCCGTAGCCCGGCACCGCCGTGCCGTGCCCGTCGCGCAGCGAGAGGCACGCCTCGAGGTGCCGGTCCCCGTGACGGGGGGTCTCGGCGTAGGCCCGGATGGCCAAACCGAACGGCTCGTCGGGGTCGCGGAGCGCACCGAGGGCCTTGGCCGCGGCGCCCTGGGCGCCGGCCGCGAGGACCGTGAGCGGGGCCGTGAAGGTCTCGCCCCCGGCGACGACACCGGTGACCCGACCGCGTTCGATCACCGGGAGGGCATCGGTCTCGAAGCGCACGTCGGCCCCGGCCGCGATCGCCGCGTCGATCAGATGGGTGTCGAAGCGGTGGCGGGGCCATACCGCGCCGTGGTCGGGAAAGCGCCCCGTGGTCGCCCAGGACAGCTCGCGGCGCTGCTTCCCCGCGATCATGCGCAGGCCATCGATGCGGTGCGCCGGGGCGAGGTCGATCTTGAGGTCCTCGAGGGCGGCGACCGCACGCGGGGTGAGGCCGTCGCCGCAGACCTTGTCGCGCCCGTGCGGACCCTTCTCGAAGACGATGACCGACACGCCGGCATGGGCCGCCCGGATGGCCGCCGCCGCTCCGGCCGGGCCACCACCGATCACGAGCAGGTCGGCTCCGGTCATGTCCCCACTGTGCCACCGCCACCGCGCGAACCCGAAGCCGGAACCCGTGAGGCGATGGTCACCCGCCCGGTGCGACGACCGAGGAGCGGCCGCGCCGACCGACGCTCACCACGCTGGAGCGGGACGCGACAACGTGCACCTGAGCGCGACGGGATGCCCGGATCCGCCGCGTTACCCTCGCCCCGACGTTCTCTGGGGAGGTTCACATGCGCGGTCAGCGCTCGGTCGGCGCAACAGGTGAAGCACACGGTGGCGAGGTCGGTGGCAGAACGGTGCCTCGACGGTCTCCCCGATCCCGACTGGCGTTCGTCGTCGCCATCGGTCTGGCGATGGCGACGCTCACCGGGTGCCAGGTCCTGTTCGAGCAGCGAGCCATCACCGACCTGCTGCCCGTCGACCAGACCTCGGTGCCCATCGGGTGCGACCAGGCCGACTCGCTGATCGTCGTGACGCAGAGCTCGCACCTCGATCCGTCGTGCACCTACTCGAAGGGCGTCGAGGTGCGCGCGTCCGATGTCGTGTTCGACTGCCGGGGAGCCACCATCGAGAGCCCGCCGGGCCAGGGGGCCCGTGGCGTCACGATCGCGTCGGCGGCCGACGTCGCGCTGGCGAACGTCACCGTGCGCAACTGCATCGTCAAGGGCTTCACCAACGGCATGCGCGTGACCCGTGACGGGTTCCGTGCGCTCCCTGCCGGCGGCGAGTACGACCACCCGTTCGAGAACATCGTGATCGAGGACAGCCACATCTACGAGACCCGGGGCAGCGGCATCTTCGTCGACGGCTACGTCACCGGTGTGACCCTGCGCCGCCTCCAGATCCTCGACTCCGGCAGCGTCGGCATCTACCTCGAAGCGGGATCCAAGGGCACGGTCATCGAGAACAACGAGATCGTCCACAACGGCTACGCCGAGGTCACCCCCGAGGGCGTCCCCTTCTCGGTCGGCGGCCTCGACCTCCGGTACCGCAGCACCGGCCGCGAGGGCATCGCGGTCGACGGCTCGCGGGACAACCGCATCACCAACAACATCATCAACGCCAACTCCGCGGGCGGCATCTTCCTCTACAAGAACTGCGGCGAGTACGTCAACGAGCGACCGGGGACGTGGTGGACCCGCCGCTACGGCGCCGACGGCAACACGATCGAGAACAACATCATCTCGTTCGGGACCAACGGCGTGTGGATCGGCTCGCGGATGGCCGAGAACACCAGGTTCATGGACTGCAGCGACACGCCGTACATCTCCGAGCCGCTGCGGGCCGTGTACCCGGACTTCGCCAAGAACAACGTCGTGCGCAACAACCAGATCCTGATGATGGGCAACGCGATCCGGGTCGAGGACGACGCCAACACGATCGAGGGCAACGTCATCCGTCACTCGGATCCGAACGCCCGCGGGGTCATCGTCGGCACGAAGGAACGCACCGCGCTGCTCGGTGACCCGGTCGACAGCACCGTCGTCGTCGACAACACGGCCGAGATCCCCGGCAACGACCAGCCGTTCCAGTGGATCCACCAAGAGGTCGGCACCACGTTCTCGGGCAACACGGCCAACGGCGCGCCGGCGACGTTCACCGAGGGCGTGCAGCCCACGATCGACTTCCACCTGTTCGTCCTGGAGATCTGGGCGGCGCCGTAACCTCCGGTGCACCATGACCGATCCCTATGACGCCTTCGCCAGCCTGACCTTCGAGCGCCCCGCCGACGGCGTGCTCCGCATCGTTCTGGACGCGCCTGGGCTCAACGCGGTCGACCCGACCATGCACCGCGAGCTCGCCGACGTCTGGCTCGCGGTCGACCGCGATCCCGAGGTCCGCGTGGCGATGATCTGCGGCCGCGGCAAGGGCTTCTCGGCCGGCGGCAGCTTCGACCTCCTCGACGGGATCATCGACGACTACGCCATGCGGATGCGGGTGCTCCGGGAGGCCCGCGACATCGTGATGAACGTGATCGACTGCTCGAAGCCGATCGTGAGCGCCGTCCACGGACCCGCGGTCGGCGCGGGTCTCGTCGTGGCCCTGCTGGCCGACGTCTCGGTCGTGGGCCGCACCGCCAAGATCATCGACGGCCATACGCGCCTGGGCGTCGCCGCCGGTGACCACGCCGCGATCTGCTGGCCCATGCTCTGTGGCATGGCCAAGGCCAAGTACTACCTCCTGACCTGTGAGACCCTCACGGGCGAGGAGGCCGAGCGCATCGGCCTGGTGTCGCTCTGCGTCGAGGACGACGAGGTGCAGGAACGGGCCCTGGCCGTGGCCGTCAACCTGGCGGGCGGGGCCCAGAGTGCCATCCGCTGGACCAAGCACACCCTCAACCACTGGTACCGCATGGCCGGGCCGATCTTCGACGCGTCACTGGCCTATGAGTTCCTCGGGTTCGGTGGTCCCGACGCGGCCGAGGGTCTCGCCTCGCACCGCGAGAAGCGCGACGCGCGCTTCACCGGACCGACATCGGAGGACGCGGCGCCCCTCGACTGACGAGCGCGGCCGCGATCGAGACGCCCGTCGGTCGAGCTCCAACGGCACCACCGTCGACGATCAACGCACGACCCGTGCGGGTCAGGGCCGCACCTCGTAGTACAGGTTGGCCGGGTCCTCGAAGTCGTGGACCTGGAACCGGGTGAACCCTGCGTCCCGGCAGAGGGCTTCCATCGTCGCCGGCGGCAGGCCCAGGGTTCCGTGGCCGGCGCCGCCGGGGGTGCTCGTGGCCGACGCCAGGCACCCCTCGATCGAGAACCCGTACATCATCGCCAGCATCGGGTTCTTCCGGTTGGCATCGAAGGTGTCTGCGCACCGAATGTCCTTGATCAGCCAGGTGCCGTCGGGGCGGATGGCCTGGCGGATGGCGCGGGCCACGCCAGACGGGTCGGTCATGTCGTGGAGGCAGTCGAAGGTGAGGACCAGATCGAACGTCGGCTCGGTCGGCAGGGCGGAGCCGTCGACGAGGTGGAAGGTCACCCGCTCGTCGGCGGTGCGCTCGCCGGGCAGATCCGCTGCGGCGAGGTTGGCCCGGCCGCGGATGATGGCGTGGCGGGAGCTGTCGTAGCCGTGGAACTGGGCGTCGGGGTAGCGGGCCGCCATGGCCAGCAGGGCCACGCCGGATCCGCAGCCGATGTCGGCCACGACCCCGCCGCGCTCCAGCGTGGCCTCCACGCCGTCGAGGGCGGGGATGATGGTGGGGACGAGCGCCAGGCGAACCCAGGGCCCGAGGGACTGCTCGGTCTGGTGGGCTGCGCTGGGCCCACGGTCGTCATAGCTGAGTCCGACGCCGGTGCGGAACGACTCGATCATCCCGTCGACGATCTGCGGGGAGGGCGGCGGGGAGGTGAAGGCGCCGGCGGCGTAGGCGAGGCTGGTCTGGTCATCAGCGAGGACGGCCGCCCCCACCTCGGTGAGCTCGAAGCCTGTCTCCCCGTCGTGCTCCAGCAACCCCGCGGCCGCCTGGCCGAACAGCCACTCGCGCAGCCACCGCTCGTCGAGGCCTGTCCGCGCCGCCAGCGCGAGTGAGGTGACCGGCCCGAGCCCGGCCATCGTCCGGTACAGATCGAGGCGCTGGCCGATGTGGATCATCAACGACACGAGCTCGCCCTGCTTGTAGTTCCACACGTTGAACGCGAACAGCCCTACTGCGTCGGGATCGGGTGCGGCGGTCGTGTCGTCGACGTCCATGGCGTGTCCCCCTGCCGGTCGGAGCCGGCCATCGATCGGTCCACCCTTCTTACCGGGTGGCGGCCTCGTAGGCTCGGCGGCCCGCCCCCGATCAGGAGCTCCGATGCGGTTCGCCATCTCCACTGCGTTCACCGACCCGGCCGAGGTGCTCGAGCTGGCCCGAGCGGCCGACCAGCTCGGGTATCACGCGCTGTCGGTTCCGGACCACGTGGTCAACCTCGAGACCCTGCGCACGCCGTACCCGTACACGGCTGACGGCGAGCGGCGCTGGCCTCCGTTCACCCCCTGGCTCGATCCCTGGGTGACCATCGGCGCGATGGCCGCCGTCACCGAGCGACTGCGCTTCTTCACCGGCGTGTACGTGCTGCCGATGCGCAACCCCTTGGCGGTCGCCAAGTCGATCGGGACCGCGGCGGTGCTGTCGGGCAACCGGGTCGCGCTCGGCATCGGCGTGGGTTGGTGCGAAGAGGAGTTCGAGCTGATGGAGCAGCCGTTCGGCCGTCGGGGCGCCCGCACCGACGAGATGCTCGAACTGCTGGCCACGCTCTGGCAGCCGGGCTGGATCGAGCATCACGGCACGGCGTACGACATCCCCCGCCTCGAGATGAGCCCCGCCCCGACCGAGCCCATCCCGGTCTTCGTGGGCGGCACCTCCGACGTCGCCCTCCGCCGAGCCGCTCGCCACGACGGCTGGATCTCGGACTACCTGACCATCGACGAGGCGGTCGAGGTTCGCCGCCGCCTCGACGAGCTGCGCGCCGCCAACGGTCGTGCCGATCGCCCGTTCTCGATGATCGCCTCGGTGACCGACGCGGTCACCGTGGACGACTTCGCTCGCGCCGGCGAAGCCGGCGTCACCGACATCCTCACCATGCCGTGGGTGTACTACTCGGGCTTCGACGCCGATCTGGACCAGAAGATCGAGGGCATGAGCCGCTTCGCCGCCGACGTCATCGACCCGCTCGCCTGATCACGAGGCGGTTGGATCCGGTGTCCAACTCCCACCAGGCCGTCGGCCAACCGAGGTTCCGAGCGCGTCCGCCGACCACCTACGATCGCCGCCATGTCGAACGCCCCGGAGCGCCAGCAGACGATCGTCACCCTCGACCTCGAGGGGGTGCTCGTACCGGAGATCTGGATCGCGGTGGCGGAGCAGACGGGCATCGACGCGTTGCGGCGGACCACCCGTGAGGAACCCGACTACGACAAGCTGATGGCCTACCGGCTGGCGATCCTGGCCGAGAACGGGCTGACCCTCAGCCGGATCCAGGAGGTCATCGACGGACTCGAGCCGCTCCCGGGCGCCGCGGCGTTCCTCGACGAGCTCCGGTTGCGGACCCAGCTCGTGATCCTGTCCGACACCTTCGAGCAGTTCGCCGCCCCCCTGATGGCTCAGCTCGGTCAGCCGGCGATCTGGTGCCACAGCCTCGAGATCGTCGACGACCGCATCGTCGGCTTCCGTCGGCGCCTGCCCGAGGCCAAACAGGCGGCCGTCGCTGCGCTCCACGGCCTGAACTTCCGGGTGATCGCGGCCGGCGACTCCTACAACGACACCACCATGCTCCTGGCCGCCGACGCCGGGTTCCTGTTCCACGCGCCCGACAACGTGAAGGCCGAGTTCCCGAGCCTCCCGGCCCTCGACACCTACGACGAGCTGCTCGACGCCATCACCGCCGCCCTCGACGTCTGAGGGCTCGGGGACGGGTCGACGCCGCCGGCCGACTCGCGCCGGCGAACCGGTGCGGGGGCGTCCACCTGCGGGCGGATCTGCCGACCGGCGGTCAGGGCTCGAAGGGACCCTTGCCCATCTGGTCGCGCACGGTGACGACGGGCGGGTTGGTGAGGGTGCGCCGCTGCCAGTTGGCGCCGTCCACCACGAGGGTGTGGCCGCTGATGAACCGGGCGTACGGCGACGCCAGGAACGTGGCCGCCCACCCCAGTTCACGGACCCGGCCGACCCGCAACGCGGGCTGGCGATCGGCCTTGTCGTCGAGGCCCTTCAGGTTCCCCTTGATGTCGTCGGTCATGTCCTCGTGGGGGAACAGGCCCGGCACCAAGCCGTTGATCTGGATCCCGTAGGGACCCCATTCCACCGAGAGGGTCTCGACCATGTTCTTGATGCCGGCCTTGGCCGCGGCGGAGTGGGCGAAGCCCGGGCCACCGGTCCATGCGTACGACGCCCCGACGTCGATGATCGAGCCCGGGGTGCCGAGCGCGATGTGGCGGCGTCCGAACTCGCGGGTGCAGAAGAAGGTGCCGTTCAGGGTGATGTCGACCACCGTGCGCCAGGCGTTGGGGCTCATGTCCTCGGCCGGCACGGGGAAGTTGGCCGCGGCGTTGTTGACGAGGACGTCGGGCAGGCCCAGCTCGGCCTCGATGGCATCGAACGCTGCCTCGATCGACTCCGGGTCGCGGATGTCGCACGCCGTGGCGAAGACCGAGCCGCCTGCGGCTGCGGCGACCGAGCCGACGGCTTCGACACCCGCCTCGAGGTGCTCGGGCTTGCGGCTGGCGATGGCGATCGACGCGCCGAGCCGGGCGAATTCGGTCCCGATGGCCTTGCCCAACCCGGTGCCGCCGCCGGTGACGAGCACGACCTGACCTGCGAAGGTGCCCTCGGGCAGGGCGACGGCGCCGAGCGCCGGAGGTTCGGGCAGTCCCATGGGTTCTCCTGTGGGGTTCGGGCGCGGCCGCAGCCCCGCCGATGGTGTCGGTGACAGGACCGATCAGCCGCGGGTGTAGCGAGGCTCGCGCTCGCCGGCCCGGGCCGCCTTGAACTCGCCGAAGTCGTGCGAGGTGGTGAGGACGGTCTGGGCCAGCAGCTCCTCCTGCATCGACGCCCGCACCTCGGGCGACGCGAGGTTGGCGATGACCCGGCGGGCGAGCTTGATGGTGAGGGGCGGCGCCGCCGCGATGGCCTCGGCCATCTCGCGGACCACCGAATCGAGCGCGTCGGCCGGTACCACCCGGCTCACGACGCCGTGGGCCAGCGCCTCCTCGGCGCTCAGCACCCTTCCGGTCAGGACCATGTCCGACACGACCCCGTGACCGGCCATCTGGAACAGGCGGGCGACGCCGCCCGTATCGGGCATGACCCCGTGGGTCGCCTCGGGCAGCATGAACCGAGCCCCCTCAGCCGCGACCCGGATGTCGCAGAGCAGGGCGCGCTGGAACGAACCGCCGATGGTCCAGCCCTTGCAGGCGACCAGCACCGGCACGTCGAGATCGAGGACCTGGAGGATCCCCCGGTGGCCGCGCTGCATGAGCTGGTGGTGGGTCAGATCGGTCTTGTTCGTCCCGATCGAGCCCACGTCTCGGCCTGACGAGAAGCTCTTGCCCTCGGCGCGCCAGATGACGGCGCGGATCTCGGGGTTCCCGGCGATGTCGGCGAAGGCGGCGAACAGCTGCGCGTCCATCTCGTCGTCGAACGCGTTGTGCTTGTCGGGGTTGTCGTTGGTGAGGATCGCGACGTGGCCCTCGATGCTGACGTGGACGTTCCCGGCCATGGTCCCCCTCGACGATCCCCAGGACCTGACGGCGTGTCAGATCGCGTCCGACACCCTACCCGAGCTGGTCTCCTCGACGACGGTGCCGCTGGTCCGTGCCGCAAGGGTGGTGGACGGGTGCTCGCTCCTCGGTTCCTCGTTCAGCCGGTGCCCGATCGGACCGGCGGGAAACGGACGGCCGGGACCCTGGTGCGGGGTCGAAAGCCCACCCTCGCGAATGCGTCAGGGAGGCGTCACCTTTCCACCGCGACCGCCTCGAACCGTGCCATGCTCAGTGACGGCTGGGGACCGGAGCCCGCCCGCCGGCAGACCTGGTCCCCAGCCGCCACGTGCTGATCGGTGCTCGGCAATGAGGTCAGCGGTTCTCGACCATCTGGAGGAACCGCTGGGTGCGCTCGTTCGCCGGGCGGAGCAGGACCTCGTCCGGCGGACCCTCCTCGACGATCCTGCCGTCGGCCATGAACACGACCCGGTCGGCGACGTGGCGGGCGAACTCCATCTCGTGGGTGACGACCATCATCGTCATCCCCTCGGCCGCCAGGCTGCGCATGACGCCGAGCACCTCGCCGACGAGCTCGGGGTCGAGCGCCGAGGTCGCCTCGTCGAAGAGCATCATGTCGGGGTCCATCGCCAGCGCCCGGGCGATGGCCACCCGCTGCTGCTGGCCGCCCGACAGGCGAGCCGGGTACTCGTCGATCTTGTCGATCATTCCCACCCGCTCGAGCACCTCCCGGGCCTTGGCCTCGGCATCGGCCTTGCTGCGGCCGAGCACCTTGCGCTGGGCGATGGTGAGGTTGGCCAGCACGCTCAGGTGCGGGAACAGGTTGAACTGCTGGAAGACCATCCCGATCTTGGTGCGGACATCGTCGATCTCGCAGTCGGGATCGGTGATGTCGACGCCCTCGATCACGATGCGACCCGAGGTCGGCTCCTCGAGCAGGTTGACGCACCGGAGCAGCGTGGACTTGCCTGAGCCCGACGGCCCGATCACGCAGACGACCTCGCCGAAGCGGACGGCGATGTCGATGCCGGCGAGCACCTCGAGGTCGCCGAAGCTCTTGTACAGGTCGCAGATGTCGATGGCCGGAGGCTGGTCGAGGGAACCTGGCTGCGAGGGGGGCGTCGGGAGGGTCATAGGGCTCGCTTGTTCCGGCGCTCCAGCACGGCGACGAGCTGGGTGAGCGGGATGGTGATGATCAGGTACACGAGGGCGACCGCCATGAGCGGCGTGCCGTTGAACGTGTCGTTGACGGCGTCTCGACCGTACTTGGCCAGTTCGATGGTCTCCTCGGTCGTGCCCAGCACGAACAGCAGGGAGGTGTCCTTGATGAGCAGCACGAACTCGTTGGTGAGCGGTGGGAGGATCACCCGGAACGCCTGGGGGATCACGATCGAGATCATCGCTCGCCCGTAGCCCATGCCGAGGGACCGGGCGGCTTCCATCTGGCCCTTCGGAACTGCCTCGATGCCGGCCCGGATGGTCTCGGCCAGGTAGGCGCCGGTGACCAGGGCCAGGGCCAGGCTGCCGGGCCCGTAGATGCCCGGCACCCGCACCTGGAGGGCGATCGGCAGCACGTAGCCGATCAGCACGATCGTGATCAGCGCCGGCAGCCCGCGGAAGACCTCGATGTAGATGGCGGCGGCCCAGCGGTAGGGCCGGATCGTCGACAGCCGCATCAGGGCGAGCACGAGCCCGAGGGCCAGCCCGCCGGTGAACCCGAAGAACGAGAAGATGAGGGTGTTGCGGGCGGCGACCGTGATGATCTGCGGGAACAGGTCCGCGAAGATCTCGGGGTCGAAGAACGACTCCTGGAGCTTGGTCCAGTCGGCGTTGAGCGCGATGAGCGCGAGAACCGCCAGGGTCACCGCGGAGACCCCGTAGCGGATGAGCCGGGTCCGCGTGCGCCGGCTCATGCGTCGGGGGGAGGACGGAGGGGTGGGTGAGGTCGCGACCTCACCCACCCTGGCATCGTCCACGGATCAGACCGCTACCCGCCTCAGCTCTCGCCGAACCAGGTGGCGTAGATCTCGTCGTAGGTCCCTGCGGCCTGCACGTTGCCGAGGGCGGCGTTGAGCGCATCGGCGAGGTTGGTGTTCTCGAGGGTGACCGCCATGCCGTACTGCTCGCCGGTGGGGAACGTCTCGGTGACCACGAACTGATCGGAGTTCTGCAGCGCCCGGTAGGCGTTGACGGGGAAGTCCTGGAGGATCGCGTCGACGTCACCGGCGACGATGGCCGCGAAGAGATCGTCGGCACCCTGGTACTCGCGGATCGTGGCGCCCTCGGGCTTGTTCTCCTCGGCGTAGTCGGCTCCGGTGGTCCCCGACTGCACCCCGATGTTCTTGCCGCCGAGGTCGCCGAGCGAGGCGTAGGTGCCCTCGTTCTCGGCCGTCACGAGCAGCGACTGGTCGGCGTCGAAGTAGGGGTCGCTGAACAGGACCTGCTCGGACCGCTCGTCGGTGATGGTGGTGGCGGAGACGATGGCGTCGCAGTTGCCGGCGACGAGCGCCGGGATGATGCCGTCGAACGGCGTGGTCAGGAACTCGGTCTGGAGGTTCATCTCCTCGGCCATGGCGTCCACCAGCTCGACGTCGAAGCCGGTGAGCTCGTTGTTGTCGTCCTCGAACTCGAACGGGGCGTACGGGATGTCCGAGCAGATGGTGAGCGTGCCGTCGGTGACGAGGGTGGCGTCGGCGACCATGGCCTCGATCTCCGAGACGGGCGTCTCGGTGGCCTGCGCGGTGCCGACCGGTCCCTCGGCCATCGTGTCGGTCGACGACGCGGCGGTGGTGGTGCTGGACCCGCCGCCGCCCGTGCTCGTCTCCGGCTCGGAGCTCGAACAGGCGCCGGCGACCAGGAACAAGCTCGCGGCGGCCAGCAGGAGGGGCATCGTTCGGTTTCGCATTCAGGCACTCCAGTTCAGGCAGATGGTTGTCTCTGCGGATAGCGGAACCGAACCACCGTACTCAGTGACAGGCCATCACCCAGGCACGCCCTCCCGAACGGCGCCTTGTTCATGGAAACGAAACAATCCGTCCGCCGTCCCGACCGGGGCTCGACGGGTCGGGTTCATCGTGCCGAAACGCTGACGCAACGATCGGTCCGTACGGTGCCCGCATGGGGGCGGATACATGATCGAGGCCATCGACCCGTTCATCGGGACCGACGTGACCGACCTCCCCGCCGTCGACGGACTGGCCGCGTCGTGGTGGTGGCCCAAGCCCCAGATCGGCAACACCCACCCGGGTGCCACCGCCCCGTTCGGGATGGTGTCGGCCTGCGCGTACTCGGGCGCCTACCCCACCGGCTACGGCATGTACCGCATGAGCACCGAGGGTGTGCCCCCTCGGCTCTACGACCAGCTCCAGGCGTCGGGGTTCACGCACTTCCAGCAGTCCGGGACCGGCGCCATCCGCAAGTACTACAACTACTTCCGCGTCACCCCGATGCTCGACCCGCTCGACTTCCTCGACACCCTGTGGGCCCTCCAGGACGAGGTCGCCGAGCCGGGCTACTACGCCGCCACCCTCGGTTCGGGCATCCGCAGCGAGATCACGGTGGGCCCGAAGTCGGCGGTGCACCGCTACACCTTCCCGGCTCACCCCGACGCCCGCCTCGTCGTCGACTTCTCGCTCGGCGGACTGGCGATCGAGCACGGCCGGACCGTGCCCATGCGCGCCCGCCTCTACGCCGTCGCCCCGGGCGTGGCGCAGGGCGAGATCGTCGTCGAAGGCGTCCCCCTCTCGGTGCACATCGAGTGCGATGCCGCCCGGTGGCGCCAGATGCTCTGGTACGACCACCGCCTCATGGCGGGCGGCAGCCGGCTCGAGTTCGATGCCATCCGCCTCACGACCCTGCGGCCGTTCGGTCTCGTCTTCGTCGGGCCCACCGACTCGGGTGAGGAGATCGAGCTGCGCATGGGCTTCTCGCTGCGCGGCGTCGACCAGGCTCGGGCGAACCTCCATGCAGACTGCGGGACCGAACCTCGTTGCTTCGACACCCGCCGGGCCCAGACGCACCTCGAGTGGCGCAACCACATCGACCAGATCGCGGTCGAGGGTGAGACCAGCGAGCAGCGCACGATCTTCGCGACCAGCCTCTACCACTCGCTCATCAAGCCGTGCTTCGCCCCGGACGAGAGCCCGTTCTCGTCCGCGTCGCGCTCGTTCGTGTTCGACATCTCGACGATGTGGGACCTCTACAAGACCCAGCTCCCGCTCCTCACGCTCATCGCCCCCGACCGGGCCGTCGAGCTCGTCTCGGCGCTGCTCTCGGTCAAGGAGGAGGAAGGCAACTTCCCGATCGGGTACCGGATGGCTCGCGGGACCGACCGCTTCTCCCGCCAGGGCAGCGCGCTGGCCCACACGTTCTTCGCCGACGTCTGTGCGCTCGACCTGCCGGGGATCGACTGGGAGTACGCGCTGGTCCACCTGCACGACGACCTGCGCCGCAACTACGGCGAGGACTACCTCGAGAAGGGTCTGGCTCACCCCATCAGCCAGACCCTGGACCTGTCCTACGGGTACCACTGCACGGCCCGGGTGGCGCGCCACGTCGGCGATCACGAACTGGCCGACCACCTCGACGAGCTCGCCTCTCGGTGGATCAACGCGTTCGACCCGGCAACCGGCCTGCTCGTTGACTCGACCTTCTACGAGGGCGGGGTCTGGAACTACTCGTTCCGCCTGCTGCACGACATGGCGGCACGCATCGAGCTCGCCGGCGGGGCCGACGCCTTCGTGGCCATGCTCGACCGCTTCTTCGGCTACGGCGAACCGCCGGTCAAGCAGCTCGTCGAGCCGCCCTACGAGCACGACCTCGCTGCCGGCTTCGCGCTGAACCGCTTCGAGGGCCTGAACAACGAGCCGGACATGGAGGTGCCCTGGGCCTACCACTTCGCCGGCCGCCCCGATCGCACCACCGAGGTCGTCCATGCCGTGCTCGACGGCGCCTTCGCCACGGGGCGCGGCGGCCTCCCCGGCAACGATGACTCCGGTGGACTGAGCTCCTGGTACGTGTGGGCGTCGCTCGGGCTGTTCCCGGTCGCCGGCCGCGGGCTGTTCCTCGTCAACGCTCCGTCGTTCGACCGGTCCCGGATCCGGGTGGCCGGAGGGGACTTCATCATCGAGGCGGCCGGCCGGCGGCGCGCCACCCCGGGCGACGAGCCGCAGTACGTGCAGTCGGTCGCCCTCGACGGCGAACCGCTCGAGCGCAGCTGGATCACCAGCCGCGAGCTCCACCGCCCCGGCCACCTGCTCATCACCCTCGGTCCGTCCCCGTCCACCTGGGGGACGAGCCCCGTCCCCCCGTCCAGCGCCTCGTCCCTGTCGAGTTGAAGAGAGGTCACCGATGACGAACGTCCTGACTGCCAAATGCCGCCTCGTGATCGTGGTCCGCGCCGATCCGGTGATCTGCGGGCACTCCGGCGAGGCCCGCAACCTGGCCGAAGCGGCGCTCAGGCGTGGGTTCGACGATGTCCGCATCGTCACCTGGCCGCTCGACGCCCTCGGCGCGCTCCCCCAGAAGCCGCTCGAATCGGTCCTCCCCTACAGCCCGGGGATCGTCGTGGAGCGCCCCGAGCCGGTGGGCGACTACAAGGTGCCCGACGGTCGCTACACCGCGGGCATGGTGGGGCGACTCGTCGAGCTGTTCGTCGACGACGTGCCCACCGTGTGCATCTCGCTCTACCTGACCCCCCACGCCAGCGTGGTGATGGAGGCCCTCGCGGTGTGTCGCGCCCTCGGCCGCGAGCCGAACGTCACCACGATCGCCGAGGCCGTCGGCTCGGACATCACCAACGTGGTCCGATCGTGCGTCGACCAGGGCCGCTTCGGCGCCGCCGCGCACGTCTTCACCTCGTTCCTCGGTCACGACCGTTGTGTGGCGGTGTCGCAGTACACGAAGGACTGCATCGTGGCCGAAGCCGACGAGGTGGACCTGCGCTGGGGAACCACCTTCGGCACCCAGTGCCGGCAGCGCGTGGGCATCTCGTACCCCGCCGTCGACGGCAGCGCCCCGGAGCCGGCCGACCGAGAGGTCCGCTACGCGCTGGCGCGCCGTGGCCTGCAGCGCGACGGCTACGTCCTGCTGCTCTCGCGCATCAGCCCGGAGAAGGGCGTCGACGACCTCATCGACGGGTTCGCGCTTTCGACCGCGAGCGATCTGGTGCAACTCGTGATCGCGGGCAACGGACCGGCGCTGGCCGACATGCGGGCGCGGGCGGAGCGGTCGCCCGCCCGGGATCGGATCGTGTTCCTCGACGACGTCGACGATGCCGAGAAGCGGTTGCTCATGGCGGGGTGCGCGACCTTCGTCCTGCCGAGCAAGCCGACCTCGGCCTTCGTCGAGACGTTCGGCATCGCGCTCGTCGAGAAGATGCTGGTCGGCGGCGGGCCGGTCGTCACGACCACCACCGGTGGCATCCCCGAGGCGGTCGGCGAGCTTGGCCTCACCATCCCCATCGAGTCGCCAGAGGCGATCAGCGCGGCCATCGACCACGTCATGTTGAAGATGACCGCCGCCGAGCGACGGTCGCTGGCGGCCAAGGCTCGGGTCCACGCCCTCCAGTTCGACCGCATGAACGTCTTCGACACGCTGATGACCGGCATAACCGTGCCGTCGGTCCACGACGACCTCGCCCGCCGGGAGCGGGCGCTGACCTGACGTCTCTCGGTCCAATATAGCGTTGCGTTGACGTTCGCCACATGAACGCTAGACTTGGCCGACGGGCGGGCGCTCTCGGTCGTCGGGAAGGAACTCATGATCACGTTCACGTCCGAGCGGGTCCGCGAGGCGAACACCGTCGATCAAGGAGCCGACCCCGGTGAGATCGTGGTGCGCTCGCCGTTCGACGGGCGGGAGGTCGGCCGGGCGCAGGCGTCTGATCCGACCGACATCGATCGGAACGTGGCCCTCGCCCTGTCGCTCCACCGGTCGGGTCCGCCACCGACCCACGAACGGGCTGCGGTTCTCGATCGCGCCGCCCAGTGCCTGTCGGATCCGAGGGTGGCCGAGCGGTTCGCCCGCCTCATCAGCGACGAGTCAGCCAAGCCGATCACCGCGGCGCGGGTCGAGGTCGCACGGGCAGTGGACACGTTCCGGTTCGCCGCCGCTGAGGCCCGCTCGGCAACCAGCGACGTGCTCGCGCTCGATGCGTCGGCGTCCGGGGTCGGCAAACTCGGCTTCGTGCTGCGGGTCCCGGTCGGGGTCGTCGCGGGCATCTGCCCCTTCAACTTCCCGCTCAACCTCGTCGCCCACAAGGTCGCGCCGGCCATAGCCGCCGGCTGCCCGATCGTGATCAAGCCGGCATCGACCACCCCGCTCACCGCGCTCGCGCTCGCCGACCTGCTGGTCGACGCCTGCGGACTTCCGGTGGGATGGATCCAGGTCGCGCTGTGCGACGGCGCCGTGGCGTCGCACCTCGCGACCCACGACGACGTCTCGATGATCTCGTTCACCGGCTCGCCCGAGATCGGGTGGGCCATCCGGGCAGCCGCCCCTCGGAAGCGGGTCGGTCTCGAGCTCGGCAACAACGCGCCGGTCATCATCGAACCCGACGCCGACATCGCCGTCGCCGCCCGAAAGGTGGCCCTCGGCGCCTTCTCCTTCGCCGGACAGTCCTGCGTGTCGGTGCAGCGCGTCTACGTCCACGCCGAGATCGAGCGTGCCTTCACGAAGCTGCTCGTCGACGAGGCCGAGGCGCTGGTGGTCGGCGATCCGAGCGATCCGACCACCGATGTATCCGCACTGATCGATGACCGGGCGACTGATCGTGTCGAGAAGGCCATCGCCGAGGCCATCGAGGGGGGCGCGGCCGTGGCGTGTGGCGGCACCCGCACCTATGACGGCGTGCTGCGTCCTACCGTCCTCACCCGCGTCCGGCCGGCGATGGACGTCAGCGCCACCGAGATCTTCGGACCGGTGGTCGGCGTCGCCCGCTACCGGCGGTTCGAGGACGCCGTGGCGAGAGCCAACGACACCCGGTACGGCCTCCAAGCGGGAGTGTTCACCACCGACATCCACCGGGCGATGCAGGCGGCGCGCACGCTCGACTTCGGTGGCGTCACCGTCAACGAGGTGCCCACGTGGAGGGCCGAGCAGATGCCCTACGGCGGGGTGCGGGATTCCGGCAACACCCGTGAGGGACCCCGCTACGCCATGCGAGAGATGACCGAGCACCGACTCATCGCCATCGAAGGCTGACGACTCGATGGTCTCCGAGGACGACGCTCCGGTGCTCAACAGGTCAGACCGACCGCACCAGCCCGAGTTGGCGGGATCGAGCGACCACACGTCCGTCCTCGTCCCAGAGCGTGCCAGTCTCGATCATGCGCCCACCCACCAGATCGTCGCATTCGAAGCGGCCCTGGATCCAACCTGGTGCGGGACGGCGGCGAACGTGCACGGTCAGCTCCACGGTCGGGACCCAGCCGAAACGACCGAACCTCGGGTAGAGCGACGGCGGGAAGGCGTCGGCGAAGAGGGGCAGCGCCAAAACCGCGGGCGGGGCCCCATCGGCGAAGCGGACCCATCCATCGAGAGATGCTCGATCCGACGCTCCCGGTGTGGCACAGCCCGGATCGAGTCGGACCTCGAGTCGAGAAGAGATCGAGATTTCGACGCCTTCCTCCAGCGCGCCCGACCCGACACACCGCTCGGGCGAAGCGATGTCCGGTGCGACGATGTCGAGGTCGAGCGCGGTAGCAGCCGATGCGCCGCCGAGGTCCCCGAACGCAGCGACGGCGAAGATCCGCTCCGTCCCTTCCTGGTGGAGCGATGCGGCTGCCGTCGCCAGCGTGCGTCCCGAGCGGATCGACCGGCCCGTGATCTGGCCGGCGCATGCCGGGGTAGCGGGTCGGAGGAAGTGAGCGGTGACGCTGAGCGGATCGTTGAGGCCCGCGAGGGACCCCAGCGCCCGGAGCAGCGGCGACAAGGCATACCCTCCGTTGGGGGTCCCACCGATGCTCCAGTGGGGTTCCACCCGACACGCCCACCCGGAATCGTTCGCGGTGATCGCCGTCTCGTTCTCGAAGGAGCTCACCTTCACAGTATGGTTGTTTTTTGACCATCGTCACGAAAGGGACAGTGATCGTGGCTCCTCCCACCTACCACTCCGTCGTCGGCGCCATGACCGACGCGCCGACCGGGTGCCCCGTGCGTGACGATTGGAGCCCGCTCGGTCCTGCCTACCTGGCGGACCCCTATCCGATCGCCCGGCGTCTGGCCGACGAGACGCCGATCTTCTTCGATCCCGCGCTCGGCTGCGTCGTGGTCAGCCGGCGGGCGGACATCGATGCCGTGTTCGTCGACCACGAGACGTTCGCATCATCCAACGTCCAGGACCCGATCGTGGGATTGAGCGCCGATGCGGCGTCGGTGCTGGCGGCGTCGGACTTCGATCCCGTCGCCGTCATGTCGAACCGGGCCGAACCCGATCACGGTCGCATCCGTGTGCACACCAGCGCCGGGTTCTCGAACCGCCGCTTGGCGACGATGGCGCCGTTCATCCGCTCGCGGACAGAGGAACTGGTCGGCGACTTCCTCGCGGCTGGCTCGCCCACGGAGATCGTCGGCGCGCTTGCCTTCCCCCTTCCCGGTGAGACCGTCTTCCGGTTCATCGGATTCCCACCTGAGGACGACGACCTTCTCAAAGCCTGGTGCCAGGACCGCAAGCTGTTCTCGTGGGGGCTGCCATCGCCGACCGAGCAGGTCGATCTGGCCGGCCACATGGTGGCGTACTGGCGCTACTGCCGCGACTTCGTCGCTCAGCGCCGACGGTCTCCCGCCGACGACTTCACCTCCGAGCTCTTGGCCGTGCACGCCGAGGATCCCGCCGAGCTCAGCTACCGAGAGGTCGAGTCGATCGTCTACGGACTGTCGTTCGCCGGCCACGAGGCCGTCACCGCCCTCTTGTGCAACACCCTGGTGTGTCTCCTTCGCCACCGTGAGCAGTGGGAGGCGGTCTGCAACGATCCGTCACTGGCACCCGCCGCCGTCGAGGAGGTCCTCCGCTACGAGTCGAGTCAGATCTCCTGGCGTCGAGTCACCACGCGGACGACGGTCCTCAACGGGGTCGAGCTGGCACCAGGGACCCCGATCCTGCTCAACTTCGCCGCCGCCAACCGCCAGCCGGATCTGTTCGAGGACGCCGAGCACTTCGACATCACCCGCCCGGACGCACGCCGCCACATCTCCTTCGGCAAGGGCGTGCACTACTGCCTCGGCGCTCGGCTGGCCCGCATGGAGGCGACGATCGTGCTGGAGGTGCTGACACAGCGTGCGCCCACGCTGCGCCTCCCCGCGCAGGACATCACCTGGTCGCCGAACATCACGTTCCGGGGCCCGCGCCGGCTCGTCGTCGCCTGGAGCACAACCGGCGAAGGGACCGTTCGATGACCCTGTACGCGACCCAGAAGTTCCTCTACCAGCTCAACCGGGATCCCGCCGCCCAGAAGCGCTACGCGAGTGATCGCGACGCAGCGACAGCCGGCTTCGACCTCAGCGATGACGAGCGTCGGGCTCTGATCGCTCCCGACATCGGGTTGCTCTTCCACCTCGGGGTCAACGGCCAGATCCTCATGCACTTCGCCGCCCACCACCAGATCCCGTGGGCCGACTACCTCCAGCTGATGCGCGACGGCGTGGCCACGCACGGCCAGCCGCGCGCCGGCGTGTACGCAGTGACCGGCTACGGCGGCGTCGGGTCCGCCGACGACGACCGCCGCCCGACTCCCGAGACACGATGACACTCGTCTACGCCGGCGTGTGCAGCCACGCCCCCGGCATCACCGGCCGCGCCGACCAGGCTGACCCAGAGGCTCGGAGCGCGCTGTACCACTCGTTCGAACTGATGCGCACGGCAATCGCCGAGGCGCGGGCCGACGCGCTGGTGGTCGTGGCCGCCGAGCACTTCGCCAACTTCTTCATGGACAACATGCCGAGCTTCGCCATCGGCATGGCCGATTCGTACGAGGGTCCGATCGAGGATCCGGCCTGGCTCGGAATCGAACGGACGCGGGTGCCGGGCAACGCGGAGCTGTCGCGCCGCCTCATCACCGAGGTCATGAACACCTCCGACGTGGCCTACGCCGAGGAGTGGCGCTTCGATCACGGGATCATGGTCCCGCTGCACTTCCTCACCCCCAGCTACGACCTGCCCGTCGTGCCCGTCAACGTGAACTGCCAGGGGCCACCGCTCACGCCGTTGCACCGCGCCTGGGCGTTCGGGGAGAGCCTCCGCCGGGCGATCGACGCGCAACCCGAGCGGATCGCGTTGATCGGGACAGGAGGGATCTCGCACTGGCCGGCGACACCCGACTCCGGCAAGATCAATGAGGCGTGGGACCGAGCGTTCCTCGATCGATGGTGTCGCAACGATCGCGACGAGTTGCTCGCCTACGAGGACCTGGATGTCTACGCAGATGCTGGTCAGGGCGGTTTCGAGATCCGCACCTACCTCGCCATCAGCGCTGCGGCGGGGGGCGCGACCGGTCAGGTCCACCACTACGAGCCGATCCCGATCTTCGCGGTCGGGTGCACCGTCGCCAGCTACGACCTCACGACTGCTCGACCCTGAGTCCACCCTCTCGGAGGGGGTGATCGATCGACGCAAGGGCACCGAGGAGCCCTTCGAGCTGCGCGAGCGCCTCTGGTCCGAGGCGAGACTCGATGGCGGCGTACCGGTCCTCGCTCGCGGGACCGATGCGGGCGATCAGTTCGCGTCCGTGCTCGGTGATCGAGACCGCCCACCGACGGGCGTCGTGGCCGTCGACAGAACGACTGACGAGATGACGTTGCTCCATGCGCGCCACCATGCGGGACAGGCTCGGCCCGAGCAGCAGCGTCGATCGGCCCAGCTCGCCCATGTCGAGCGCCTGTTCCGCGTCGGCCAGGGATCGCAGCACCCGCCATTGCTGCTCGGTGATCCCGTGTTCCGCCAGGAGCGGTCGGAACTCGCGCATCACCGCTTCACGGGCTCGCAGCAGTGCCATCGGCAACGATCGGTTGAACGGTCGCAGCGACGACGCCGAGGCGTCAGCGTTCACGAGACCTCCTCGTCCCGCACGCCGTTGCGAAGGACGCCGAGCTCAGGAACCGAAACCTCGACGACATCACCGGGAACGAGCCAACGAGGAGGGTCGAACCGTGCGCCGGCACCCACCGGTGTGCCGGTGAAGATGACATCGCCAGCGGCGAGCGCGCCGAACGTCGAGAGGTAGGCGATCTGGTCGGCGATCGGGTAGCGCATCGTTGCCGGCGTGTCGGCCTGGCGCAGCTCGCCGTTCACCCGAGTGGTGAGCTGAAGCTGCTCGAGGTCACCAATCTCGTCCATGGTGGTCAACCACGGCCCCATCGATCCCGAGCTCGCCCAGTTCTTGCCCTGCGTGACGTTGAACTTGGCGTGGCGCACCCAGTCACGGATGGTGCCCTCGTTGCCGAGTGTCAGCCCGGCGAGGTGACCGAGCGCCGAGGCGGCGGGAATGCGCCGCCCACCCTTCCCGAGCACCGCCACGATCTCCCCCTCGTAGTCGAGCTGGTCGCTCTCGGGGGGACGAAGGAGATCCTGACCGTGGCCGGTGAGGGACTCGGGGAACCGGACGAAGACGCTCGGGTAGGACGCGTCGACCGAGTCCGCGCCGTATTCGGCGTTGCGCCCGCCGTAGTTGACGCCGATGCAGTAGATCCGGGCCGGACGGGGCACGGTGCGTTCGAACGTGACCTCGGCGAGGGCGAGATCGGGAGCACCGCCTCGCTCGGCGGCGATCTCCCGGGCCTCGCCCAGACGTTCGAGACGCAGGAGCTCACTGAGGTCGGCAACGTCGGTGAGGTGCCGCCCGAGGTCGACCACGCCGTCGCCGACGACGGCGCCGAACGACGCACGACCGCCGACGGAGTAGGACAGGAGGCGCATGGGTTGCCTGAATGCATAACATGTTATACAACTGGTGGCAATGCCTCACGTCCTCATCGACCACTCCGCCAACCTCGCTGACCACCTCGACGTCGATGAGCTCGTCGGAGTGGTCCACGCCGCGGTGATCGCCACCGGTGTGGCGCCTTCCGATGCGACCCGCACCCGCGCTCGGGCCGCCGATCACGTCCGGGTCGGCGACGGCGATCCGGCCAACATCTACGTGGCCATCACCGTCCGCATGGCGCGCGGACGCTCCCCAGCGGAGACTGAAACCGTGGTCGATGCGCTCATGACCGCCGTCGAGGACAACGGCGGGACCGCCCGGGCTCTCACCGCACAGGGCGTCGAGAGCCAGGACATAGATCCTGACCGGCGGGTCAACAGCAACCACCTCCGCGAGCAGGCCGGGTCATGAGCACGGTGCCGACAGGGACGTTCGACACCAACCTCGTCGATGCGGTCGTCCACCTCGAACGGTTCGGCCGCGGAGTCGTCGGCCATCTCATCGGTGGTCGCTCCACACCGAGCCGCTCCGGCCAGACGTTCCCCACGTACGCACCGGTCGACGGACGGCACCTGGCCGATGTCGCAGCCGGCAACGCCGACGACGTCCGAGCAGCGTCGGCCGCAGCCAACGATGCCCTGGCGTCGTGGCGCGACGTTCCGGGACGCGAGCGTCAGCGAGTGCTCCTGCGCATGGCGGACCTGGTGATCGAGCGGGCCAGCGAGATCGCCCTCGTCGAGTCGGTCGACACCGGTCAGGCCATCCGGTTCATGGGATCGGCGGCGCTGCGGGGCGCCGAGAACCTCCGGTACTTCGCCGAACGGGCTGCAGCGTCGGCCGACGGTCTCAGCCTCCCGACCGAGAGCCACCTCAACTACACGACCCGCAGGGCCATCGGAGCCGTCGGCGTGATCACCCCCTGGAACACGCCGTTCATGCTGTCGACCTGGAAGATCGCGCCGGCGTTGGCGGCGGGGTGCACCGTGGTGCACAAGCCGGCGGAGTGGAGCCCGCTGAGCGCCACGCTGCTCGCCGAGATCGGCCTGGAGGCGGGATTGCCGCCGGGTGCGCTGAACGTCGTGCACGGGATGGGCGAAGAGGCCGGTCGAGCGCTCACCGAGGACGCCGGCATCGCCGCCATCGCCTTCGTGGGCGAGTCGTCCACCGGCTCGCTCATCCAGGCCCAGGGCGCGCCGACCCTCAAGCGCCTGCACTTCGAGCTCGGCGGCAAGAACGCAGTGATCGTGTTCGCCGACGCCGACATCGAGCGAGCGCTCGACGCAGTCGTGTTCATGATCTTCAGCCTCAACGGCGAGCGCTGCACCTCGTCCAGCCGGGTCCTGGTGCAGGAGACCATCAAGGCCGAGTTCGAAGGCCGACTCACGGAACGCCTCAACGCCCTCGTGGTCGGTCACCCACTCGACCCCGCGACCGAGATCGGACCGCTCATCCACGCCGTCCACCGCGACAAGGTCGTGGGCTACCGCCGCATCGCCACCGACGAGGGGGCGACCGTGCACGTCGGCGGCGGCGAGCCCGTGGATCCCGCGTCGAACTACGTGAACCCGATGCTCTTCACCGAGGCCTCGGCATCCATGCGTGTGGCCCGCGAGGAGATCTTCGGCCCCGTGCTCACCAGCATCGGTTTCGCCGACGAGGCCGACGCCGTGGCCATCGCCAACGACGTGGAGTACGGCCTGGCCGGGTACGTCTGGACCAACGACGTCGGCCGTGCCCAGCGGATCGCCCGGGACCTCGACGTCGGGATGGTGTGGGTCAACTCCCCGAACGTGCGCCACCTCGCCACGCCGTTCGGGGGGACCAAGCGCAGCGGAATCGGGCGCGACGGCGGCGACTACAGCTTCGACTTCTACATGGAGACGAAGAACGTGGCCATCGCCTTCGAGCCACAACCGAGCATGCGCCTCGGCGTGCCCTCATGAGCCGGATCCTCACCGACGACCAGGCGACGGTCGTGGCTGCCGACCACGAGCGAGCCCGGCGCGACGTGGCGGCGATGCGACGGGTGACCGCGACCCACCCCGCCATGACCATCGAGGATGCCTACGCGTGCCAACAGGCGTGGGTCGAGCTCCAGATCGACTCGGGCGCAACGCTGATCGGTCACAAGATCGGACTCACCTCGCGAGCGATGCAGCAGGCGATGCGCATCGACGAACCAGACTTCGGTGCCCTGCTCGACCACATGGTCATCCCCGACGGCGGGGCTGTGGCCGCTGCCTCGTACCTCGACCCGAAGGTCGAGGTGGAGCTGGCCTTCGTCCTCGCCCACCGCCTCTCGGGGCCCGACGTCTCGGTCGCCGACGTGATCGCAGCCACCGAACACGTCGTGCCCGCCCTCGAGCTCATCGACGCCCGATCGTTCCGGGTCGACCCCGACGACGGCGTCAGCAGAACGGTGCGCGACACCATCGCCGACAACGCCGCCGACGCCGGCGTGGTGTGGGGCGGCGAGCCGATCGATCCGTCGGCCGTCGATCTCCGCTGGATCGGCGCCATCATGCGCCGCAACGACATCGTCGAGGAAACCGGTCTCGCCGCCGGTGTCCTGGACGACCCGGCGCTCGGCGTGGCGTGGTTGGCTCGACGCCTGCATCGCTTCGGCGTCGCCCTCGAGCCCGGCGAGGTCATCCTCGCCGGTTCGTTCACCCGCCCCGTCGATGCCCGTGCCGGCGACTGGTTCGAGGTCGACTTCGCCGACCACGGGATCCTGACCCTCCGGTTCACGTGAGGTGACGATGGATCCGCTCACCAACACCTTCAAGCGTCGACTCGCCGGACCCGACGTCCTGTACGGCCTGTTCGTCGGACTCGCCGACCCCGTCGCCGCCGAGATCGCCGCCGGTGCTGGTTTCGACTGGGTGATGATCGACGCCGAGCACGGGCCGAACGACATCCGCACGCTGCTGGTCCAGCTCCAGGCGACTGCCGCCTACCCCGTCGCCACCATCGTGCGGCCCCCCAACCACGATCCGGCGACGATCAAGCGCATCCTCGATCTCGGCGCCCAGACCCTCATCGTCCCCATGGTCTCGTCGGCCGACGAAGCCGAGGCGCTGGTGGCAGCAGTGCGCTACCCCCCGCGCGGCGTGAGGGGGGTGGGGACCGCGCTGGCGCGCGCTGCGAGGTGGAACCGGATCCCCGACTACCTCGAGCGGGCCGACGAGGAGATCTGCCTCATCGCTCAGATCGAGTCTTCGGGCGGGCTCGAGAACCTCGCCGCCATCGCCGCCGTCGACGGCGTCGATGCCCTGTTCGTCGGTCCATCGGACCTGGCCGCGTCGCTCGGTCACCTCGGGAACCCCGGCCACCCGGAGGTCCAGGACGCAGTGGTTGGCGCCCTCACGACCATCACCGCCGCTGGCAGGCCGGCGGGTGTGTACGCGTCCACAGGCGAAGCTGCGACCACGTACGTCGGCAACGGCGCTCGATTCGTCGCGGTCGGCATCGATGCGGCGCTGCTGGCCACCGCCACTCGAGATCTTGCCCGTACGTTCCGGACCGACTCGGGATAGTTGCATGCCGTACGGTTGACGCTCGTTTCTCGAACACTAGGCTTGGTCGGATGGTCGAGCTGACGCTCACGGCGCTCCAACAGGACCTCCAGCAGGTCACGCGGTCCTTCGCGACGGGCGAGATCGGTCCAGCGGTCGCCGCCGCCGATCGGTCCGGAGGTCACCTCGAGCCCGAGGAGTACCTCCGGCTCTTTCGCTCGGCCGCGGCGATCGGCCTACCGGCGATGTTGATCCCGGAGCGCTACGGCGGCACCGGGCTGACCACGTTCGACAACGCTGTGGTCCAGGAGGAGCTGGGCGCGGTGGACGTCGGGTTGGCGGGGAGCCTCAACCTGACCATGACCCTGCCGGCGATGATCGTCGCCGGCGGCAGTCACCAGCAGTGCGAGGCGTGGCTGTCCGAGCTCGTGAGCTCGGACGAGCTGGTCCTCGCCGGGGCGCTCAACGAACCGTCGGTGGCAGGCTCGGAGCTGTTCTGTCCGATTCCTGATCCGGACCTCGGCATCCGGACCACCGCGACCTACGACGGGAGCGAGTGGCTGATCGACGGAGCCAAGGCCGGATGGGTCACCAACGCCGGTGTGGCCCAGCGTTACCTGGTCTTCGCCCGGACGTCGTTCGCCGAACCCGCCATCGCGTCGACCACGGCCTTCTACCTCGAGGCCGACCGTCTCGGCCTCACAACCGGGCCGCGCTCGGCGCTCCTCGGCATGCGCTCGGGGTTCCACGCCGAGGTTCTCCTCGACGGCGTACGAGTTCCCGATGATCGGCGCCTCGGCGACGAGGGCGGCGGCCTGCGGCTCATGGGCGAGTCATCGGCCGGCATGGCGGTCGGGCTGGCGGCCGGCTTCGTGGGTCTCGCCCGCACCGCGCTCGCCGACCTGCTCGACCACGCCGACACACGACGGAGCTGGGGGCGACCCTTGCGCAGCCACCAGGCGGTCGCCTTGCAGATCGCCGATGCCGCCGTGGACCTGCAGACGGCGCGGCTACTGGTGTGGGACGCAGCCCTGGCCGTCGACCACGGCGATCCCGCTGCGTCGTGGAAGGTACCGGCGGCCAAGACCCATGCGGTGGACGTGGCCATCGCCAACGCCGAGCGCTCGGTGAGGATCCACGGTGCGACCGGCGTCTCGTCGGGCGCAGGTCCCGAGAAACTGTTGCGCGACGCCTGGACCGGCTACGCCTGCGACTTCACCAAGGAGATGCTGCGACTGTCCATCGCCGAGGTCCTCTGACGCCCGTTCCGCTCCCACTCCGTCCGCCGATAGCGATGCTCCGCGGTGCGGAGCGCCGTTCCCCGCTCACGTCGGTGCCGACACGCGACGGCGGCCCGGGCAGATCGGGGCCGCGCCCCCTGTGCATCAGGAGCCGGTGGCTCGCCACTGACGCAGGCGGTCGACGAGAAGGGCCGCGATGAGCACCACGCCGAGCACGACGGGTTGCCAGAACGGGCTGATGCCGGCGAGCGTCAGGCCGTTGGCGAGGACGCCGAGGAAGAGGACGCCGAGCAACGTACCGAGCAGGCTCCCCCTCCCACCGATGAAGGTCGTGCCACCCAGGAGGACCGCAGCACCGGCGGTGAGCTCGATCCCCGCCGCCGCCGTCGGCGATGCCGAGGTGAGCCGACCCACATCGATCACCGACGCGACCCCGGCGAGGAACGCGGCGATGCCGAACACCGAGACGCTCACCATGGTGACGTTGATGCCTGCGAGGCGAGCGGCTTCGCGGTTGCCTCCCGTGGCGTAGACCATGCGTCCGTAGCCGGAGTAGCGCAGGACGACGATGCCGATCAGCAGGACCGCGAAGGCCACGACGACCGGGATCGGGAGGCCGAACCACTCCCCCGAACCGATCTCGAGCAGCAGCTCGTACTGGTACATCGACTGCGACTGGCCACCTGAGATCACCTGGGCCAACCCGCGAAAGATCGAGCCGGTGCCGAGCGTGACGACGAGGAACGACATGCGGACTTTTCCCACGAGGACGCCGTTGAGGATCGTCCCGACCACGGCTGCGCCGACGATGACGAGAACGATCGCCGGCACCGGGGGGATCCCGAGTTTCAGGAGCTGCCAGAGGATGATGCCGACGAGAGCCATCAATCCTCCGAGCGACAGATCGAAACCTCCGACGAGGAGGACGAAGGTCATACCGACGGCGACGATGAGCAGGTCGGCGTTGGTCTCGAAGATGTTGACGAAGTTGGTCCAGGTGAGGAACTGAGGTTGGGTGAGTGACAAGACGACGCACAGCACGAAGAGCACGCCCCCGACGCCGACGTAGTTCGGTGCCGCCGTGCGGGCGCGTTCGAGCGTCGCTCTCATGCCGCCCGGTGGCCTCCGCCACACAGCACGGTTATCGCCTCTTCGGTGGCTACGGCGCGACTCAGTTCCCCCACGACCTCGCCGTCGTGCATGGCGAGGATCCGGTCGCACAACCCCAGGAGCTCGAGCAGGTCCGATGACGAGATGACGACGGCGATCCCACGAGCCACCAGCTCATCGATGATCTGGTAGATCTCGGCCTTGGCACCGATGTCGACGCCGCGGGTCGGCTCGCTGAGCAGGAGAACCCGGGGTTCGAGCGCGAGCGCTCGCGCAAGAACCACCTTCTGGGCGTTGCCACCGGAGAGCGACGAAACGGGAGCGTCGATGGACGACGCTCGGATGTGGAGGCGCTCGATGGCGACGTGCGCCCGGTCGCGGTCTCGCCGGCGGTCGGTCCGGCGCCACGACCGGTGCGAGGCGAGCGCGAGGTTCGCCACGATGCTCTGATCGGCGAGCAGCGCCTGGGACCAGCGATCGTCGGGCACGAACCCGATGCCGGCGGCCATGGCCCGGGCCGGCGACCGGGTGCTCACGGGCTCACCGCCGACGCGCACCCGGCCGTGGGATCGACGGCGGGCGCCGGCGATCGCTTCCAGGAGCTCGGTCCGGCCGCACCCGGCGATCCCGGCCACGCCCACGATCTCGCCTCGGCCCACGGCGAAGCTCGCGGGTTGCCCGCAGCGGTGGGTGACGAGGTCGACCACCTCGAGCACGGGTTCGCCGACGGCGACCGTCGGCTTCGCGTAGAGGTCGCTGAGCTCGCGCCCGACCATGGCGGCGCTGAGCCGTTCGTCGCTGAGGTCGTCACGGCCCAGCTCGGCCACGAGCTCACCGTCGCGCAGCACGACGGCCCGGTGGGCCAGACGACGGATCTCGCGCAAGCGGTGGGTGATGAGCACCACGCCGATCTCGGTGGTGCGACACAGTCTGTCGATGGCCTCGAACAGCCGCTCGGGATCGGGCAGCCGGGTGGTGACCTCGTCGAGGATGAGGACGCGAGGATCGCTGGCGAGCGCCTTGGCCAGCTCCACCAACTCGCGTTCACCGGGAGCGAGGGACTCGAACGGGCGGGCCGGGTCGATGTCGGCCCCGACCAGCGCGAGCGCTCGCTCCGCTTGCTGCTCGACGTTGCGGCGCCTGACCACTCGGGCGCCGCGACCGATCCGATGGAGCATCACGTTGTCGGCCACCGTGAGCGCTGGTACGACCGAGGGCTCCTGGGTCACGAGCGAGATGCCAGCGTCGAGGGCGCTGCGGGGACGAGTGAACTGCGCAGGCTCGCCGCCGACGAGGAGCGATCCACGGTCGGGTCGGATCGAACCAGCCAAGATCCGCGCCAGGGTCGACTTGCCGGAGCCGTTCTCCCCGGCGAGAGCCACGACCTCACCGGCACGGAT
>Ga0105048_10002292_pt1 | contig 30970 bp, 30 predicted proteins | sample MAT05_FD_78382 | JGI IMG/M metagenome (GOLD analysis project Ga0105048, IMG submission 78382) | Freshwater microbial communities from Lake Fryxell liftoff mats and glacier meltwater in Antarctica - MAT-05 | ecosystem: Environmental > Aquatic > Freshwater > Ice > Liftoff microbial mat | place... | reverse complement strand
CTGAGGACTGACCGATCGGACGGTGCTGAACCGGCTTGGTTCAGCGGGCGTCGATGAGACGTGCGCGACGGTGACGTTTGCGCACGTCGCGCGGTTGTGGGGGCGAGAGCGACGCTTCGCTCAGTGCTGCGGAGCGGGAGCAGGAGCGGGAGCAGGAGCGGGAGCGGGAGCAGGAGCAGGAGCAGGAGCAGGAGCAGGCTCTTTCGGGACCGCTGCGTCACCGGGGGCCGGGGCCTTTTCCTGAAGTGCTTTCGGATCGACGACCTTGCCCTGCTGGAGCAGCTTGGCCTCGAAGTTTTCCTTCTCGGCTCCGCGCCGCATGGCAAGCAGAGTGAGTCGACGATTGGCGGCTGCAAGCGGATTGGTCGGCACCAAGAGCCGCGCGGCGCCGTGCGCGAACACTCCGGCGATTTGAGAGTCGGCAATGCCTGACTTCTCGAGCACCGTGCGCGCCTGATCGGCGCGCTCGAAGGACAGCTGCCAATTGGTGCGACCCGAACCCGCCGGAAAAGGCCGCGCATCGGTGTGACCGTGGATCTGCAGCTTGTTGGGCAATTGGCCCAGCACGGGCGAGAGCTGCTTCAAGATTTCGGTCAGTTGCGGCTTCAACTCGGCGCTCGAGGTGTCGAACGCCATCTCTTCGCCGCTGTCGAGAATCTGAATGAGCAGGCCGTCGGGCGTCACCCTGATGACGACGTTCTTGAGCAGGAGCTTTGCGTCTGGGTTACTCTTGGCGATGCGCGCGAGCGCGGCGAGCGAGTCGGCCGCGGCTTTTTTGAGTACGCCCTCTTCGCCCTCGGAATCGAGCGGTGCGGCTGCCTCGGATTCAATCGTACCGTCCAGGCCATAAGCGCTACCTGGGAGCACGCCCGACGAACCCGAGAACACGCCGGTGCGGAAGTAGTGGCTGATGTCCGACTGCGTCTGCACGTCGGTCTGCGAGACGAGCCAAAGCACCATGAACAGCGACATCATGGCCGTCACGAAATCGGCGTAAGCGACCTTCCAAGCGCCACCGTGGTGTCCGTGGCCCTTCTTGATCTTCTTGATGACGATGATGGGAGGCGCCTGCTGGGCCACGGCTCACTTCCCTTTCAAGTTCTGGAAGACGGCTTCGAGCTCGACCATCGTCGGTCGCTCGGCGTGGTAGACGGCGCGGCGGCCGTAATCGATTGCGACGTAGGGGCTCGAGCCGCGTGCAGCTGCGACCAGGGCGCCGCGGATGGCGTTCAGGTAGCGGCTGTCTGCTTGACCCTGGAGCTCGATGTTGGTCGCGAGCGGACCGACAAAGCCGTAGCAGAGCAAGATGCCCAAGAAGGTGCCGACGAGCGCGGCGGCCACGCTGTGACCGATGGCTTCGGGGCCACCGTCGATGTGACCCATGGTGATGACGATGCCGAGCACCGCCGCCACGATGCCGAGGCCCGGCAACGAGTCGCCAGCTACGCGGATCAAATTGACCGGAACGTGGTCTTCTTCGTGATGGGTCTCGAGCTCCAAATCGAACAGACGGTCGAGTTCGTGTGGCGGCAAGCCGTCCACCATCTGCTTGAGGCCGTCGAGCAGCATGTCGAAGGCGTGGTGCTTGGCCTTGATCGAGGGATATTTCTGAAAGAGGGGCGTGTCGCCGCCCGAGGTGACGTGGTTTTCGACGGCCAGCGTGCCTTCGCGGCGCATGAGCTGAAACAACTCGAACAAGAGCGAGAACAAGTCGATGTAGTGCTGCTTGGTGGGCGAGCTGTCCTTGAACCCACGAGCGAATGCCGAGCGGATGGCCTTCATCGAAGAGCCGGGCGCAGAGACGATGATGCTACCCAGAGCGGCTCCACCGATGATCACCAGCTCGGCCGGCTGGATGAGCACTGCCATGTGGCCGCCTTCCAAGGCGAAGCCGCCGAGGACGGCCACCACGACGACGATGAGGCCGATGATCGAGTTCACGGATCGGGTCAACGGCAACTGGGCTAGTGCAGATAAGCCCGGGTCGCCGGCAGCGAAATGAGCGCGAATGTGAAAGACTGGCCTGGCTTGGTGTGCCCATGGAGAAACGTAGCCAATTGTCCCACCCAGAGCCGCTTCCTGCCGACGAGCTAGACTGTTTGACCTGCGGCGCTTGCTGCAGACAGGCCAGCGACGGGCGGATCTTGGTGCCGGCCGAAGATCTGGTGCGCTGGCAAAGCCAAGGGCGCTCGGACTTGCTCGAACGCATCGTGCCCGGGCATTTTGGCGAGATGGCCTTCGCCTTTACTGCCGCGGGCGCATGCGTGCACCTGGGCACGAGCGAATGCGCCAACGCTTGCCAAATTTACGAGGATCGCGGCACGACCTGCCGCGAATTCGAGCGTGGCTCCTGGCAGTGCCGCGAGTTTCGGCGCGACGTCGGACTCGATCCACCGCGGGTGCGCTGAGTCATTTGACCGCGGGCGCGCTAGCGGATGGAGCCGAGGTCGTCTGCTTCTTGGCGTCTGCAGCCTTTTGCTTTTCAGCGGCTTCTTCGCTGGGCGTCTTGTCGCTGCCCCATTCGCGGAAGCTGACCAGCGCGATGGCCGCGAGCAGGATCAACATGCCAAAGGCGTGGATCTGCGCCTCTATCTTTTGGTTGGGGCGGCGACGCGTCACGGCCTCGTAGCAGAGGAAGACGAGGCGGCCGCCGTCGAGGGCCGGCAGCGGCAAGAGGTTGAAGAAGCCGACCGAGGTCGACAGGAAGCCGATGATCGACAGGTACATGGGCAGGCCCAGCTCGGCTGCCTTGCCGGTCTCGCGCATGATGCCGATCGGACCGGTCAGTTGACCCTCTTCTTGGCCGGTGATCATGCGATAGAGACTGCGCACGGTCAGCGCCACGATGGCCGCAGGCTGCGTCACCGAGACGCGCGCCGCTTCGCCGATGGGCATGGCAGCGGGTTCGGGTCGCACGCCAATCAAGCCGCCGCGGTCTTTGCCCAAGGGGCGCGGCGTCACGGTGAGCGTGAACGGCTTGCCGGCTCGCTCGAGCTTCACCTCGAGAGCCTTCCCCGGCTGCTTGAGGATGGTGGTGCGCATCTGCTCCCACGTCGTGATCGGCTGACCAGCAATCGTCAGAACCTTGTCGCCGTTCTGGAAGCCGGCGACGGCAGCAGCCCCCTCGGGCATGACATCGATGCGCGTCGTCTCGACCTGCTTGCCGCCGATCATCAAGGACGCGAAGAACAAGATCGACGCGAAGAAGTAGTTGGCGAGCGGCCCGGCGATGATGGCCGAGATGCGCCCCAGTAACGACGCGTTCGCGTAGCTCGTCTTGTCGTTCGGGTCGCTCTCCTCGAACGGGTTCATGCCGGCGATGTAGACGTAGGCCAGGAACGGAATCAGCGCGATTTGGTAGGTGGTATCGCTGTTCTTGGGCTTGTGACGCCAGATGGTCGGGCCGATGCCGATGCTGAAGCGATCGACCCGCATGCCGAAAGCGCGCGCGACGAAGAAGTGCCCGCACTCGTGGACGATCATCAAAAGCGCGAGGGCGAACAGGCCGGGGCCGTACAGCATGTTTCGGAGATATAGCTGGACGTCCGGGGCTGGCCAGACCGACAGGGCAGGAAGTTGCTGCTCCACCACTCGATTGCTAGCTTCCCGCCCCCTCGCGCCGGGAACGAACCCGCGCCGCCCCATGAAAAGGTGAACAGATGACTCAGCCCGGACAACCAGGTCCCCAGAACCTCCAGCTCAAGGGGGGTGCCGCCATCGTCGCTCCCGTCAGCTCCTTTCCGGGTGGCATCCCGAACAACGCTCTGATCGTGTTGCCGGTGACCAAGCCGACGGAGGATCTGGAGAAGCGCCTCGCAGGCGGGCCGTTCGCCGTCACGCAGGAACAGATGTGGGAGCTGCTCGGTTTCAACGGTCCGGCCGTGCAGGTGACCGACGGCCAAGGTCGGCCGATGACCATCGGTCTCGAGGACTTGCTCGAAGGTCTGCGGAGCCACTGGCAGGAAGACAAGAACGACCTCGGGCGTGGCCGCGTGTTCGCAGGCGAACTGATGAAATACTCGCGCTTCGAAGAGGCCGAGAAGGTCCTGGCCAAGATCGTGGCCTCGGGCGGCGGCGGTGAGGACTGGATGGGTCTCGGCGTCGCTCAGCTGCAGCAGCGCAAGTTCGTAGAAGCGGAGGGCACGCTGAAAGGCGCGCGCAACCTGCTGCCGCACAATGCGTTCGCTTCACTCCATTTGGCCAAGGTCTACAAGGGCCAGGGCAAGGCCGAAGAGGAGCGGGCGGCCATCGAGCACGCCATTCAGGTCGACTCGAGCAGCATCGATGCTTGGGCCGTGTTGTTCGTCCACGTGCGTGACGCATCGGGCGAAGACGCCGCCATCCTGGCCGTGACCGAGTTGGCCGACGCCGAAACGAACAAGAAGAGCGCCGCCCCGTTCGTCGCCATCCAAGGCATCTACGCGGCCCAAGAAGAAACGCGCGACAAGGCCATGGAGTGGGCAAAGAAGGCCGTCGAGCGCAACGACAACGACGCTTTGGCGCTCGTCTCCTACACGGCGCTCCTGGGTCAAGCCGGGCGTCTCGACGAGATCGTGCAGATCCTCGCCCCGCACGAGTCCAAGATGACGAGCGACGTCCGCTTGGCCAACAACTACTTCGAAGCCCTGTTCCACAAGAAGGATCTCCAGGGAGTCACACGGCTGTTGAACAACCTGGGCGCCTCGAACAACCGCGAAGTGAAGCAGTTTGCCATCGAGCGCTCGCGTGCCGTTGGACAGTTCCTTCAACAGCAACAGCAGGCTCAGCAGGCTCAGGGTGGCGGCGGGGCGCGTCCCAGCTCGGGACTGTTGGGCCCCAACGGTCGACCCCTGGGCTGATCTCGCGCCATTTGCCCTAGTCCAAATGGCCGCGGCTGCCTAGCTGTTGCCGAGGGATCTTGGCGGAGTACGTTGGTGAAATGAGTCGGAGTGCTGCGCCAGAGGCGAAGCGGACGAAACCAGTCTGGCAGCTCTTCGCCGCTGTCTCCTTGGCCGTCGGTGCGTCGAGCTGTAGCGGGCAGGCGGGCGAAGGCGACACGAACGAGGCCGACGCTGGCACCCAAAAGGAACTCGGTTACTGCGATGTGACCGAGATCCTCGACGTGAAGTGTCGGCGTTGCCACACCGATCCACTTGTCCATGGGGCACCGTTCTCGCTCGAGGGGTTCGCCGTGATGGCCGAAGAGTACCCGGAAGGTTCGGGACAACCGCGCTCTGCGCGCATGTCTTTCATGATCACGAAAGATTTCATGCCCTATCGCGACAATCACAACATCGAGCCGCCCGTCGAGGACCTGACGCCCGACGAGGACGCAAAGTTGGTCGAGTGGCTCGATACTGGGGCCCCACGCGGCTCCGGTAAATGTGATTGATTAGTTAGGTAGGACAAACAAAGGCCATGGCCGCTAGCGAGCTACGGCAGGCCGGGTTAGGGGTAGTCCCAGAGCGGACGGACATTCCCCGGTGGCTTCGGCGCGGTTTGCAGCAAGCCGGGCTGGGAGCACCAGGGCGACCAAAAACACATCTGTTCAGTGGTTCAAAGTTTGACACCTGAACACGAGCGCAGTAACTAACGAACCACGACGCGATCCCTGGGCGGGATCCGCGGCGCCCCCCAACCGGCAAAAGAGCTAGTTTCGAGGGGTCCCGAGCTAAGGAAAGAGAGACCACGATGGACGACAAGAGCAAGACCAAGGCCCTCGAACTCGCAATTGCCACCGTACAAAAGGAATTTGGGGAAGGCGCGATCATGCGCCTCAAGGATGGTGAGAAGGTAGGACGTGGCATCGAAGTGAGCCCGACTGGCTCGCTCGGCCTGGACGTGGCGCTCGGCATCGGCGGCTACCCCAAGGGACGCATCGTCGAGATCTACGGTCCTGAGTCTTCCGGCAAGACGACCCTCACCTTGCACGCCATCGCCGAGGTGCAGAAGAAGGGCGGCGTCGCCGCCTTCATCGACGCCGAGCACGCTCTGGACGTCAGCTACGCTCGCAAGCTCGGCGTGAAAACGGACGAGCTGTTGATCAGCCAGCCCGATTACGGCGAGCAGGCTCTCGAAATCGCCGACATGCTGGTGCGCAGTGGAGCGGTCGACATGATCGTGGTCGACTCGGTGGCCGCCCTCGTGCCCAAGGCCGAAATCGAAGGAGACATGGGCGACAGCCACGTCGGTTTGCAAGCTCGGCTGATGAGCCAGGCGCTGCGCAAGCTGACTGCCTCGGTCTCCAAGTCGAACACGATGATGTTCTTCACCAACCAGATCCGCATGAAGATCGGCGTCATGTTCGGCAGCCCCGAGACGACGACCGGTGGAAATGCACTGAAATTCTACGCTTCCGTGCGCCTCGACGTGCGCCGCATCGGCGCCATCAAGGAAGCCGGCAAGACCGATACCGTGGTGATCGGCAACCGCACCAAGGTGAAGGTCGTCAAGAACAAGATGGCGGCTCCGTTCCGCGAGGTCGAGTTCGACATTCTCTACGGTAAGGGTATCAGCCGCTCCGGTGAGATCGTCGACATGGCGGCTGACGCTGGCCTGATCCAGAAGAGCGGCGCCTGGTATTCGTACGGAGCCGATCGCATCGGTCAGGGGCGTGACAACGCTCGTCAGTATCTCGAAGAGCATCCCGAGATGATGGAGAAGTTGGCAGCCCTGGTGTTGACGCACAACGGCATCGGAGTGGCCGAAGGCACGCCGGCCGTGAACGCGGCGGGCTCTGCAACGCCCACACCGGGTGCAGTCGTCGAAGACGGCAAGAACGACAAGTCGGCGCAGGCCAAGGGCGGCCAGATCCGTCCCCGAGCCAACTGAGCTCGGCGGCCTTCCGCAGATTCGAAAAGACAAAAGTCGGTGAACTAGAGGGATCGGTTCACTGAAAGACGCACTCCCGCTTGCAGCCCGGGGGTGCGTTTTTGTCTTTTGTGAGCGGATGGGCTGAGAAGGCTCGAGTCGCGCGGCTAGGGGCGTGCTCGGAAAACGAAGCGCCTCGCGCTCAGAATTCGATGGCCACGCCGGCCATCCAGGTGCTGGCGCCCAGCTGCATGCCCCGACCAAAGCTGCTGACGTCGCTGTACATCCACTCCCAGAACAAATACGCGTTGTTCACGCCGGTCGCCGCGTCCATGTCGAGACCGGCCTGCGGGGCAAAGAAGTTGAGGTGCAGCATGGCGCCGCCCTGCATCTGGTAGCCCAGCTCGGCGCCGCTGCCACGCACGCCGTCGGAGGCCACGCTGGTCGCGCCCGCGTCACGGGCTTCATACAAGGTGTAGGCGACGCCCACCTTGGCGTAGGGCACGAGCGGGATGTCGAAATCGCGGGCGAGTGCGTCGATGCGCAGCACGGCCACGGCGTAAGCCGGCATGACCCAGATGCTGGTCGGTTGCTGCGAAGTGCCGCTGCCGTCTCCGAACGGCGCATTGCCGGTGAAGGTGGTGAATTGCCAACCGACGCCAGGCCCCAGCGAGCCGAAATGCGGGATGTGCAGCACTTGCCAGTCGACCTCGAAGCCGACGAGCACACCCTGGCCGTCGCCGAAGATGTCGTTGAAAGGGGTCGCTCCGCCGCCGAACTCTTCGTCGATGCGCGGGCGGTAGGGTCCCAGGCGGAACTCGAAGGCGCCGTTCTGATCGCTGCGGTACTCGGCTGGGTCGCGGGTAGGCGCACGGCTGCGGCGCGGCTGCGGCGGACCATCGTCTTCGTGAGCCAGCGCGACGTTTGCGCCACCCAAAAGAGCCAGACCGGTTGCGATAAAAAGAAACGGAAGACGGCGAAGACGCGCGCGCGCAAACATTCGATTCACTGAGCGCGTCTCCAACGGCGCAGGCCAACAAGACCGAAAGCGCCCAGACCGAGGCCAAGCATGTGCCACGAGCCCAGGCCCGGCGCGTAACCGCAGTAGGCGCCGCCACCCTTGCCGCCGGCGTCGCGGTAGGCCTCGAAGAATGTCGTCACTTCTTTGGGGGACGCGCAGACGACGCTCGACAATTTGCTCTCGTTGAAGACCAAATCGCTCGTTGTTACGCCGATGGCGTAGTCGGCGTCGTTCTTGAGAGGTTCTCCTTGCGAGCCGTTCTCGTTCACGAAATAGGCGGCTTGACCGCTGCGGGCCGCGCGACCGGTAGCAAAGCCACAGCGCCGCGCCTGGATCGCATCGGTGCGCATGTCTTGAAACAGCACGCCCGGAGCGGAACTGCAGCCAGTGGCCGCAGTGGGCGCGCCGGCGCCGCCGCCTTGCCCAACGAAGTTGCCAGCTCCGCCCTGGCCGACTGCATTGCCGGCGCCGAGTTCCTCGCAATAGAAGCGAAAGCCAAACGTGTCTTCGAGATCGTTGGCGCTGGCGACGAACCAATCCGGAAAGAGTCGCCCGTCACCCGGACTGACTTTGATGTCGGTCGGGGCTGGGGGCGCGGCGATGTCGATCAGCGTCTTGTCCCAGGTGGCCGAGGTGCCGAGCACGTCGCCGTCGTTGCCGCCCTTGAGCAGCATCAAATACATGGTGATGGCCACGCGATCCGTGCCGAGGTCACAGGTCGCCTCCGAGTCCCAAGAGTCGCCTTCGACCTTTTGCGCAATGACCTGGCGCGGGCGGATGGCGATCTTCACGCCCGATTGCGTGGGCGCCTTGCTGTAGACGTTCCAGCAACGGCCTGTCGTACCGCCGCGGCGCTCGATCGAATCGGTGCAGTTTGCCGAAGTGCCGATCCACACTTCGAGGTTCATGGTGCTGTTGAAACCCTTGAGGTTGGGAGTGACCTCGATGACCGTGCGACTTGTGTCTTTAGTGGCACGCGGGTCGTCGGGTGAAAGGAGTTCCAGATCATCCTTCAGACAGTCTTCGCGGTTGAGCCAAAATGGCTGCTCGCCCGACGTGCGCTCTTTGCCGCGGCGGATGATGAAGCCGCTGACCGGCAGCACGACGCTGGCGTTGCTCGTCGGCGGCGTCGTCGATTGGGCCTGGGCGGGAGCCGTGGAAAGCAGGCTCGACAAGGCCAGCGTGAGCGCGAGCAGCGGCAGCGGAAAGCGCATGGTTTCGATCTTTGAGCACAGGGCGTGCCAGCGGGCAACGCGCAGAAAGACGCAGAACGAGCTGCGGCGCGCGAGGATACGGCGCCGTATGTTCGACAGTTTGGCAGGGGACGGAGCCGGGGCCAGGCTCGGTCTGTCAAACTGTCACATGCGAATTTCGATGTGCGTGCGGCGCTTGAGGCCAGCTAGCCACTGCTCGCGCGCTTTGGCCATCTTTTCCATGTAGACGCGCTGGTTCAAGGCGTCGCGCGCTTCCTCCAAGGGAGGCAACTGCGTCGGCGGTCGCTCGGTCACCTGAAAGACGACCAGCGTGTCGTTGACCCGTACTGGTCTCGAGACTTCGCCTACGGAAAGAGCCAACGAAGCGCGTTGGACGGCGCTGGGTTCTTGAACCGGCGGGCGCTCCGGGTAAAGGCCCGAGCCCGGAAACGGGGGTTGCTCGTCGATCAAGGTTTGCAGGTCGGCGCCGGCGCGTGCGCGATCCGACAACCTTTCGGCCAGAGCTTGCTGCTTTTGTTGTTCGGCTTCGGTGCGGCCGGCAGGCAGCACCAGGCGCAGCGTGCGCTGCGGGGCGCGCATGCGCTCTTCGAGTTCGATGCGACGGTAGGCGGCCTTGATGTCGCTCTCGGTCACGCGAATGCGACCTTGCAAGCGCACGTTGACCAGCTTGGCCTGGAGCACCTGGCGACGCAGTTCGTCACGGTACTGCTGGATGGCCATGCCGCTTCGCTTGGCCTCGGACAACACGGCTTGAACGGAAAGATTGTTTTGCGTGGCGACGCGTCGCAGCGCTTCGTCGATCTCTTGAGCGGTCACGACGATGCCGGCCTTCGAGGCGGCGACGTCTTCGAGTTCTTCTTCGACCATGCGCCCAAGGACGACTTCGTAAACTTGTGCGAGAGCCGCCGCCTGTTGCGGACCAGCTGGTACGCCCTCGTAGACGCGAATCAAGAATGGACGCGCCCGCTCGCGCAGATCGGAAAGCAGGATCGCTTGTTCGCCGACGACGGCCACGACGCGCTCGACAGTGTTCGCTTGGGCGTGCGGCACCGGCGCGAGGCAGAGCCCCAGCGGGGCGACCACGAGACCGACTGCTGCGGCCAGGAGAAGAGCAGAACGCTTCACGGCTCTGATATAGAGGACGGGGCGCGGTCGGGCGAGCCCCAGGTCGGGGCGCCGGGCCGCGTCCGGCGAAATGCCCGAAATCCCAGTTCAATCAGTCCCAGCAGCAGGGCCAGAAGAGCCACCTCCCGCGAGATCGACAGGGGAGCTGCCTCCGCGGCGCTGCTGCTTCCTGAAGCCTGGGGCGGCGGTGTCGTCGGTTGGAGCAGGCTTTCGGCGGGGTCGCGGGTGGCGTAGCGCACTGTCTCGCCCCGTGGTCCGGCAGAGCCCGGCAGGCCGAGCACGTAGCGCCCTTCGAGCGCGGGCTCGGCGATCACGGCCCCGTCTGGTTGCGCGCGCACGGTCAGCGCGCCGTTGGGGCCGTGGACGCTGGTCGACGGCGGCAACGACCAAGTCTGGCCGACCGCGCCCGCGCGCGAACCGCGGCGCAAGCTGCTCTCGTTCACCAGTCGCTCGAGCAGGGCCAAGAAGGCCGGGCGCAGCGCCAGATCACTTTGCTCGGTCGAGCCCGGAAGACCCGCCACCCAAAATAGGCCGCGCCCCCGCACTTGCTCGACGAGCAGCGGCGTGCCGTCCGTCCAAGGCAGCAGCGTGCGGCTGCCTCCTTCGATGTCCCATGTGGCGCGCTGTTTCGAGCCGAGTTCGGTCCAGGTGTCCCAGGCTGCGCCCAAGCTCGCGCCAGCCAGAGGTCGCGCGCCCGGACTGCTCGTTGCTTCTACATGCGGAGTGCGCTTGGCGAAGGGCCAGAAGCCGGCGCCAAGAGGCGCTCGCGGTGCGCGAGGCCCAAGCAGGAGCAGAGCGACACCGCCATCGTCGATCCACTTTTCCAGCGCATCCTGCGCCTCCGGAGTGAATCCGGGTGGGTCGTCGATCACCAAGGCCGAGAGGCGACCCAGTCCCGCAAGGTTATCGGGCAAAACGGCCAGCGGTTGGACGTCGAGCGTTGCATCGAGAGCCTTGAGTCCGAGCTCGAAAACGGTGGCGCCGCCCGTCTCCGTGCCGGCGCTCTCTGGATCGGCGCGCACCCCGATGACGGGCGCGTCTTCGTCGCGCAGGAGCTCGGTCTGATCGTCGCTCGGCAATTGATCGAGGTCGGAGGCGGGCGAAATGCGCGCCACCAGATGCGCCGGCAACTCGGAAGCGGGCGTCGCTAAGTTCACGCGCAGGGGACCTTCGACAGCGCGCACTTCGCCCAATGCGGGCCCCAGTTCGGGCGCACGTGAACCATCGGCTTCGCGGCTGACCGCGTGCACCGAAACCGTGCGGCCCTGTGGCGGGCTTCCTGTCGTGCACGCGAGCTCCACACTGGCGCTCTTGCCGCGCACTTGACCCGAGGACAGCGCGCAATTCTCGAACGGTCGGGCCAGCTCGGGCAGCGGCGCGCTCACGTGCGACCATTGACTGGGTACCAGGGGCGTAGCGGTAGCGAAATCGGAGAGCACGAGCACTTGATGCGACGGCTGGGCAAGCTCGTGCAGACTGGATCGAGCGAGTTCGAGCGCCACGCCCAGATCGGTCGAGCGATCACTCGGCGTGACGCCGTCGAGCAGCTCGCGCACGAGTTCCAAATCCGATGTGGCGGGTGAAAGCAGACGCGCAGGCTTGCCGGCGAGAACGATCGAGAACGCGTCGCCCGCTCGAGCGCCCTGCACGAGTTCGAGCGCGGCGGTGCGCGCTCGCTCGAGGCGCGACGAGTTTTCGGCTTTGTCGATGACGCCCATGCTGGCCGAGTCGTCGAGCACCAACGCGATTGCCAGTGACCCTCCGCCAGGACGATGCAGCGACAAGCGCGAGCAGCTCACGAACGGACTGGCACCGAGCAAAGCCAGGGCGAGCAGGAGCAGTACGCGCAAGCTGAGGAGAAAACGATCCTCGACTCGGCTCTGCTTCTTGGAGGTGGCCGATAGCTGCGGCACGAAACGCGCCGCCGGAAAGACGAGCCGTCGCGCGGGTCCGCGCCACAGAGCATGGGCTAGGATTGGTACGATGCCGAGCGCGGCGAGCGCGAGCGCCAGCGGAACCAGGAAGGTCAAGGCGAGAGACTCCCTATGGCGCCTCGGGCCCCCGGGTCGCCTGCGATCGCCTGCCGAATCCGCGTCATGGCCTCGCTCGGGCGTTCGCTCGTGAGCACGCGTACGAAGCGACCGCCCTGTTCGTTCACCGAGGCCGCGAGCATGACCGAATGCCGTTCGAGCGCCTGCAAGTAGCCCTCGCGCACCCGCTCGGCCTCCGTATCGATCGTCAAGTTCGTCTCGGCGTCCTGGAAGCGAACGGAGCCCCGAAACGGAAAGTTCGCTTCGGCCGCGTCCAGCACCTGCACGACGACCAGGGTGCGCCGGCGACCGCAAAGGCTCTGCAGTTCACGGCCGAGCGCGGGGCTCGAGTCGAGCAAGTCGGAGAGCACGACAATCGTGCTGCCGCGGGGACTGCGCCTAGCGGCGTGTTCGAGTGAGGCCACGAAGTCGACGGTACCCTTCCGGTCCAGGGGTTCTTCGTCGGTCTGTTCCAGGGCTGCCAGCAGACGCTGGTATTGGTCGGCACCCAGGCGCGGCCCGAACGACGTGCTGGGCCCCGGCCGAGCCACGGTCAGCCCCACGGGGTCGCCGGCGCGCCGAGCCAAGCTCGCCAAGCCTGCACCGAGCAACAGCGAGAAGCCGCGCTTGCTGTCTTGTGCGCCATCACTCGCGAAGTCCATCGACGGGCTGGCGTCGACGATCAACCACAACGCCCGCTCGGTCTCGGTGTGAAACTCGCGGATCAGGTGGCGCCCGTGGCGGAGCAGTGCGTGCCGATCGAGATGCCGCAGGTCGTCGCCTGGGCTGTACTGGCGGTGACCCGCGAACTCGACTCCCGAGCCTCGCCGTTCGGCGCGATGCTGGCCCCCGCCGAACCCTGCCGCGAGCAGGCGGACGCGCAAGTTGGCTCGCGCTGGGGCCAGGTCCCCGATCCGACGCCGTAGTTCGGAAGTCACTTGTGCAGGCTCGCTACGCTCATCACGAACCCGCAGACGATGCCGATGCCGATTGCCAGCGCGCCCAGGAGCCAGAGCCACGGCGTCATACCGACGCGTTCTTGGTCGCCGGTCGATGCAGGTCGAACCGGCGCGGTCGTGGGGGTTTGGGGCTCTGGCGAATGCGACGTCATGGGTTGGAGTTGGAGGCAGGGGCCGGTGGTACTGTTTGTCCGCAAACCGCCAATATTTTGGGACTGGTGGCGAGCGAATCGAACTCGTACTCGGGTTCGAACTTGCGGAAGGCTTCGCACGCGCTGCGCGCCGGACCGACCGCGTCGAGCGCGACGTAGCTCTCCAGCAGCAGGCGCTGCACGTGAGCCAGTAGTCCAGGACCCAAGTTGCCGACGGACAAGAGTTCGGCGCCATGTCCGACCGCGACGACGTAGCGTCCGGCGCGCACGTCTGCGGCCAACGCCGAGATGCCGGACTTGGACGCCGATTGCTGCGCCAGCTGATCGCCGCGTGTCTGTTCGTCGAGTCGCGCCGCCGCGCGCGCCGCGGCCTGCTGGCCTTCTTGCGTCAACGGTAGATCGCTCAGCGGAAGCAGCAAGATCTCGCCGCGGACGATGTCGCGCTTCTCGAGATCGTTGTACTGCGTCAGCGCCCAGGCCTGCTTGGTGCTGCCCAGGAAGCGGTAGGCGAGCGTGGCCAGGCTCTCGTCGCCGGTGGCGACCCAGCTCAAATTGTAAGGAATAGTCAGAATTTGGCCGAGTTCCGGCTGAATCCACGGCTTCTGTCCGTTGGATTCGGCCAAGAAGAACGAGCGGCGCTCGTCGCCCAGCAAGAGCGCTCCCAGGGTCTGCCAAGTCTCGTTGACCCCGACGCGGTGGTAGGTGACGGCGGGCACTTCGAGCACCATGCCGGACACGAGTCCACGCGCGCCGGTTCGGTCCAGGTGGTTGGCGGCGACCAGTACACGCTCGAGCTGGATGCGTCCGTAGAAGCGCTCCGCGATACCGGCCAAGGTCTCCTTGGGCGCGACGACGTGAGGGAACGCACTGGCCCGCGTGACCACCAGAATCAAAGACGACGCCGCACAGAATCTGGTCAGCCAGCCGCAGCGCAGCAACGTCGACTTCATCGCGACTCACCCTCGTCGGACGGCGGTTGCGACGACAACCCTGGCGGCGTGTTGGGCGGATACTCGTGCATGATGGTGAGCGGCGGTACGGCCGCCAGCAGGCGCTCGAGTTGTTGCGCGGTTTGCGGTCGGTCGAAAGGGTGCTTCTTCAAGCAGGCCATCACGATGCGATCGAGTTCCTCGGGAATGTCGAGATCGGGGCGAGCCAGGCGCATGGGGCGTGGCGTGGAGCGCTGGTGGTGTTCGAGTAGCGCCTGTCGGGTCTTGCCGTGAAACGGCAGATCGCCGGTCAACGCTTCGTACATGAGTACGCCGAAGGCGTAGACGTCGGAGCGCGCGTCGACGGGCCCGCCGACGCATTGCTCGGGGCTCATGTATTCGGGGGTCCCCAGCGTGTAGCCCTCTTGAGTCAGCGTTTCTTCTTCGGCCAGCTTGCTCATGCCGAAGTCGAGGACCTTGACGTTGCCGCCCTCACACAAGAAGACGTTCCCCGGCTTGAGGTCGCGGTGCACGATGCCGAGGCGATGGGCCGCCGACAATGCGCTGCACGCTTGGAGAAAAACAGGGATGGCGAAGCCGGGTGGCAGCGGACGCCGGCGCTTGAGTTGGTCTTGCAAGCTCGATCCGCGGAGTAGTTCCATCACCACGTACAGCGTGCCGTCGGGCATCTGATCGAGATCGAAGGTGCGGACGACGTTGGGATGTTCGAGCGACATCTGCACGCGCGCTTCGCGGCGGAGGCGGGCCACCTCCGACGCATCGACGGCGGCGGCTCCACGCAGCACCTTCACGGCCACTTGAAATCCCAGGCCCAGGTGCTCGGCTGCGTAAACCGTCCCGATCCCGCCCGAACCCACGCTGCGCAGCATGCGGTATTTACCGCCCAGCACGCTGTGCGTCAGATCGCCGCCTTGGCTGCTGAGTTGACCGCGCTGCTCGAGTCCGTGTTCGAGCGCGATGATGCGGTAGCGCTCGAGCGCGCGCGTCGTCGCCTCGCGTCGCATGCGCGTGGCGAAGTGTCCGGCAGCGCCGCCGAGTACCGCGCCGACGACTGAAGCGATCCCGGCCGCCAACGGGCTACCAGTGAGAGCGACCGCGCTGCCCGCGCCGCTCGCCGCTGCCACGGCTGTCCAAGGTGCGAGTGAAGGGGCCTGCTTCTGCCACGACAGTTGATAGGTGCAACGCAAGTCGCCACGCACGATGCAGCTCATCTCTTCGAGATGTGCTTCGGGCAAACCCCACAGCGACGGCAGGGCGCGCAGCTCGCCCTGGCGGTGCAAGCAGAAGCAGCGATGCGCCTGATCCGCTTCGAGGTCTTGGAACGGCGCGTAGAAGATGACGGCGTGGTTATCCGACAGCTCCTCGATGCCGTACGCGCCCACGCGGGTGTGCTCGCTGGAGGCCTGAACCAGGTACTCGTAGGCGTCGCGGGGAGCTTTGACGTGGCGGAGCAAGCGGACATGGACGCCGAGCACTTCGGGATTCGTGGCAAACGAGCCTTGCGAACGCACCGCGTTCTCACCCAGACGCGCGATCACACCTTCGAGAACACGCCGCGCGCAGGACAGCGGAATCCAGGCGCTGTCGTGGGAGACCTCGGACTCCTTGAGGCCCGAGATCTCGAGCAGCTGTGTGACCGCAGCGGGTCCGTGGGCCGTGCGCAGGTGGAGAATGGCCGGCCGCAGAAGCGCCGCGCGAATCTCCTCACGCCCCCCGCGGGGCTCCAGGCGTGAAGGTTCACCGGACACGCTGCGATGCTACTCCAAGAAGCGGAGCCTCAAAAACGGAGGCCCAAAACCGAGCCCTAAAAACGGAGACTCAGGGCGCCCAGGCCGCTGGAGCGTACTCTTTGCGCAGAGCTGCAGCGGCCAGGATGCATAGAACCGGCGAGATCACGAGATGATAGCGATCTTCGCCGAAGAACACGGCGTGGGTGAGCGTCGTGGCGAACACGAGTGCGAGCAAGTATCGGCCGGTGGGACCGAAACCCGGTCGTCCTGGGAAGGGCAAAAGCGCGAGCAGCGGCGTCATGACCACCAGCGCAAAGAACGGATGCTCCGGGCTGGCTACGCAGAAGCTGGTGTAGGCGGCCACCAGCAATAGCAGCGCAGCCTGAGTGCGGGAGCTGATGCGCCGCCGCTGCGAATTGACCCAGGCGACGGGACTGAGCGCGGCTGCGCCGAGCAGCAGCCAATGGAAGCTGGTGAGCAGCTCGCGACCCGCCTCGCGGCGATTGTCGGGCCACAGCTCGGGCGCTGCTTCGCGCAGGTATTCGATTGGAAATGACTCGTGATCGTAGGTCTGTGAGAGCTTCTTTGGGATCAGGCCGATGAAGCGCAATGGATTGTCGAGGATCGTGCGCTGCCCGACTTCCGCCCAGCAGCGATCTTGCTGGACTTGCCCGGTCACGATGGGGCAGCCATCGTCGGCACGCAGCGTGCGAAAGCGTCCAGTGGTGGTCAGCGCGCCGATCGCCAGGTTCCAACCACCGTTGGTCGAGACCAGCGCGCAACCGTCCATGACGCGGCAGTTGCGCGCCGTCCACGGTGCGATCACGGCGAGCGCTACCGCGGTCACCGTCGCAGTCCGCAGCAAATTTTTCCAGAAAGGCCGCGTGCCGATCAGCAAGAGCGCCGGCGCGGCCAACAGCGAGACCGGCCGAATCAGCGCCCCGATGCCAAGTAAGACACCCGTGAGCAAAAGCCCGTACCAGCGATTGCGCAGGCCGACAGCTGCCCAGCCGGCGCCCAGCACGAACAGAGCCGCCGTGGGCTCCGTCATCACTACGGCCGAGTACGCGATCAGGCCCGGATGCAGGGCGCACAAGCTGCCGGCGACGCGCGCGCGGTTCTGGTTGAGGCCGTAGCGCGCCAAGCGATGTACGACGACGACGAGCAGTGTGCCCAGCAACGCATTGACCAGGGGCGCGACATCGATGCTCGGGCCGAAGGCGCGATAGGCGAGCGAAAGCAGGCCACTGTAACCGACCGGGTAGTGCGTCCACGGCTTCCAGCGGGTTACGCCACCGACGCTGACGTCTTCCGAATAGCCGAGTCCTTCGGCGAGTCGCTCCGCGCCGAAGTGGTAGTAGTGCCCGTCCCAAACCGGCTCGCGGGCCCATGCCAGCGCCACGAACAAGCGCGGGACGAGTGCCACCACCGCGAGTGCCAGCGTGAAGGTGAAATCGGCAGGAGCGTCGATGCCGCGCAAGGGGACACGCGCCATCGTGGGCGTCGGCTGCTCGACGCGACGCGCGGACGGAGCGGCGAGGTCGCTCGGCGGCGCGTCCGTGGGAACGGAGGCCGGCTCGAGCGACTGGTCGGAAACTCGAACGGTCATGGGGCGTTACGTCCGCTCCGCCGTGCTGGAGCGACGGCTGATGCGAAAGCGACGCAGGTAGGTGCGCGTAGCTTGGATCGGATCGAGTCCCAGGAGGGCTGAGACCTGTTGCACGAAGCCCCGAGTGTAGACCTCCGCCGGCAATTTTTCGAATTGCTCGGCCTCGATGGCGTGGAGGTGGGAGGCGGCAATCTTGGTTTTCTGCGCGATCTCCGCGATCTCGATACCCAGCGACTCGCGCACGCGGCGCAGCAGCTCGCCGGTGTATTCGGTCTCGGAGTGGATTTCGTGGGCCAAATGCGCGCGCTGCTGCGCCTGCTCGAGCAAGTGCGCTTCGTCGAGCTGCGGACCCTTTTGCGCCCGGTCGCCTTCGTCGTTCGGAAAGAACGAAAGGTCGTAGCCACGCCGCCGGACTGGATCGAGCAACGTCTCCTGTGCATCTTCGACGCGCGAGCGCTCACGCGACAGCTCGGCCTCCGTCAATAGCGAATAGAGGGTGATGCTACCGGGCTGGAATAGCTCGCGCTGGCGCTTGTAAGCGCGCCGCAGTTCTTCGTCGCTCGCGCCGCGATGGGTCCAGAGCACGTCGTAGAGGCTCCGCTCTCCTTCGTCGTCCCAGGCGATGGGCGGACGCGGTTGGATGTCGCGCGCAGTGGCGACGGCCACAGCGCGACGCGCAATGCGCTCGATGTTGCGGCCGCTTTTCGAGGTCGGATTGTCAATCAACAGCGGACGTCGCCGCACCACCGAAAGCCAGATGGCGTCGTCGTGTTCGATGTGCCCCAGATCGTCGGCCTGCACGCCCAAGTAGCGGCTTGCCATGTCCACCATGGCGCGCCCCAGATCGACGTCCTGGCGCAGACGCGTGTGGTTGGTCACCAAGTAGGGCCGCAGCGCTGCGAGCTGACTAGCCGCGAGTTCGGCTGTGGCCGTGTCGTAGCGCGCGATGGCGCGCAGCAGCTCGAGCGGGCTCGGCAGCGCAGGCAGGTCCGCGAGCGCCCGTTCGACCAGACGCATCTTGAAGCGATCCTTGATCAAGAGCTTCTGCACTTGGCGCTGAAAGAGGGCCCGCAGAAATCGATACGTGCCTTCGACGCTCGGAGGATCTGGGGCGGTGATGCAGATGCCGAAGTCGGCGCTGAGGAACAGATCGAGAGTGGCGGGCGCCGTGCCCGCGCCGAGGTCGATGAGAATGTAGTCGGCGTCGAGCTGCCTGAGGCCGCGCGCCCAACGGGGTTTGCGACCGGGACGGAGGGGGACCGTCGAGCCCGGCGTGTAGCGCTGGGGCAAGAGCGACAGACCAGGGATGGTCGTGGCGATGGGGTGCAGTTCTTCTTCGCCGAAGGGGTCGGCCGCTGCCTCGTCGGGCGGGGTCTCGACGTCCAGCAGCGTGTGCAGCGCCCCCCCGGCCGCGTCCGAGTCGACCAGCACCACTTTGCGGCCGAGCTGGGCCAGGTAGACCCCGAGATTCGTCGTCAGAATACTGTGACCGACACCTGGTCGACCGCCGCCGATGGCGACGATACGTCGCACCCCCTGGGGCAGCGCGCTCGACAAACCGCCCGAACCTGGCCCCGTGAGCGAAGAAGGCGGGGAGCTCGGGGGGACCGAAGCGCGAATTCCCGCGAGGGAAAGGGGCCTTTGGCGAGGGGGTTCTTCCACGCGGCCGATTTACCATAGTGCCGAGGTTTCGCGACTGGCCCCTGCGATCTACCCTCGCCACCGCGATGCTTACCAGCCGTCTGATGGGGCCCGTCCTGGGTTGTATGGTCATCAACCTCAACATGACCACGTGCCGGTCACCGGGAGAATCCGACCCCGTCCCCCCCGCCACTGCTCAGACTCCAAGCGACGTGAAGCTCCCGGGTGTCGACACTTCGCAGCTCACGGCTCGTGAGAAGTCGCAGTGGTCGGCCCATGTGAGTCAGCTCTTGTCGCCGTGCGAATCGACTCCGGTGAGCATCGCCCAGTGCGTCCAAGAGAAGCGTGACTGCCAGGCCTGCACGCCGGCCTCTAAATACCTGCTCGCGCAGGTGCTCCAAGGCAGGACCAAGGCGCAGGCCGAGGCGGCCTACCGTGCGCGCTTCGCGGCCGACCAGGTCCGCGACATCGACGTCGCGGGTTCGCCGAGCCGGGGCGCTCCCGATGCGCCGATCGTCATCGTCGAGTGGGCCGATTTCGAGTGCCCGGCCTGCAAGGCCGCGTCTCTCACCCTCGACGACTTCGTGGAGAAAAATCCTGACGTTCGTCTCGTATTCAAGAACTTCCCGCTCGACATGCACCCGCACGCCGAGGGTGCGGCTCGGGCCGCCGTAGCTGCCGACAAGCAAGGCAAGTTTTGGGAGATGCATCACGCCTTGTTCGGCGCGCAGGAGCCGCCGACCCCCGAGTTCATCGCAGCGACGGTGAAGAAGCTGGGGCTCGACGCTGCAGCGTTCGACAAAGATCAGCGTAGCGAAGCAGTGGCCGACGCCGTCGCTCGCGATCGCAAGCAGGGCCGCGACGCGCAACTCAAAGGCACGCCGTCGATCTACGTCAATGGCCGCGAGTTCAGCTACCAGACCGAGCTTGGCGCCGAGCTGAGGGAATGGATCGCTCTCGAGCGTCAACTGCTCGGGAAGTCGGGCGCTCCGTGAAAGGCTCGTTCGACCTCGGGGGATGCTTCCCGACCGGTCGTCACTATCCTGGCATCGCTCACCTGTTGCGCGTCGTCGTTCAGGGACTCGCGAGCGATTGGCCGAGCGAAGCGCATTTGAGCGACATTCCTTGGGTCTCGATCGACACCGAAACGACGGGTCGCGACGCCCAGGCCGATCGCGTCGTCGAAGTGGGTTGCGTGTTGTTCCGCGGGGGCAGCGTCGTCGGACGCAAGGGGTGGTTGGTCAACCCCGAGCGGCCCATTCCGCCCGACGCCACGGCGGTCCATCACATCACCGACGACGACGTGGCCGCGATGCCTCGCTTCGCCGAAGTGGCGCCCGAGATCCTGGAGTTCATCGAGGGCTACCTGCCGCTGGCTTACAACGCCACTTTCGACCGGCAGTTCCTGCTGGCCGAGCTGGCTCGCGCCGCGATCGACCAGGTCATGCCGCCGGCCTTTCGGCCCGAGGTCGTTTGGATCGATCCTCTCTCTTGGGCGCGCGAACTGCAAAAGGAAGAGAAGAGCCGCGCGCTGGGCGACGTCTGCACACGCCTCGGTATTACGCTCGAAAACGCGCATCGCGCCACGGACGACGCCGAGGCCGCGGGTCAGGTGCTCGTGCACTTTCTTCGCGATCCGCGCGTGCCCGGCAGCTACGGCGCCTTTTTGCGCGAGCAGCGCCGGCTGGAGCGGCTGTTCGAGTTCGAGCGCGCGCGGTGGCGCGGCTAATGAGGGAACGGGAACTGTCGTTTCGCGCCGTGGTGCTCGGAGCGCTGCTCTCGGCGCTGTTGTCCGCAGCCAATGCCTACCTGGGGCTGTTCGCGGGCATGACCGTTTCGGCCTCGATCCCGGCGGCCGTCGTCTCGATGGGTTTGCTCCGCGCCGTGCGCGGCGGTTTGCTCGAAAACAACATCGTGCAGACCGCCGCGTCGGCGGGTGAGAGCGTTGCGGCCGGAGCGATCTTCACGTTGCCCGCGCTGGTGTTGCTCGGCGCTTGGCACGAATTCGACTACCTGTGGACTGTCGTTCTGGTCGGTGCCGGCGGTTTGCTCGGAGTCGTCTTCACCATTCCGCTGCGTCGCGCGCTGATCGTCAGTGGCGATTTGCCGTTCCCCGAGGGCGTCGCCACGGCCGAAGTGCTGAAAGCGGGACACGCGGGGAGCGGTGGCCCGGGTCTGGCCGTCATGCTCGGTGGTGGCGTGCTGGGCGGCCTGGCCAAGCTGCTCGAAGGTGGCTTCGGACTGATTCGGCCCGTCCTCGAAGGGGGACGCCTGATCGGGGGACGCGTGATCGCCGCTGGTTGCGCCGCTTCGCCCGCGCTCTTGGCGGTCGGCTACATCGTCGGGTTCAACGTGGCAGTGCTCGTTCTGCTCGGTGGCTTGATCAATTGGCTGTGCGTGTTGCCCTTCACGGCCGAGGTGGCGCTCGAGCAGATGCCCCTCGAATCCGCGTGGTCGGCGTGGTCGGCGAAGACGCGTTACCTTGGCGTCGGCGCCATGACCGTCGGTGGGCTGGGCGCGGTCTTCCAGCTGCGTAGCAAACTCGGTTTGGCCGCAGGCGAGTTGCTCTCCGCGATCGGCATCGGTCGTCTCGGCAAGGGCGGCTTGGAGAAAGGCCTCGACCTTTCGGGCGCGAGCTTGATGGGCATTCTCGGCTTCTGCCTGTTGGTCTTGCTGGCGGCTTTTTCGGTGATGATCGGCTTCGGCGTGCCGTCGATTGCACTCGTCGTGCTCGTGCTGCTGACGGGCTTCGTTTTCTGTGCCGTGGCCGGCTACATGGCAGGCCTCGTCGGTTCGTCGAACAACCCGGTAAGTGGCGTCACGATCGCCACGATCCTGATTACGTCGCTGACTCTGTTGTTCTTGGGCATGCAGGCCACGACTCCGGCCACTGGCGGTTTCTCCGGACCGGCCGCCGCGATCTTGGTCGGCACTGCCGTGTGCACGGCCGCCGCCATCGGCGGCGATACGATGCAAGATCTCAAGGCGGGACACCTACTGGGAGCAAGCCCCTGGAAGCAGCAAGTGGCGCAAATCGTGGGCGTATTGGCGGCGACGGCCGTGCTCGCGCCCGTGCTCCAACTGTTGCTCGACGTGCACGGCTTCGGCGCGCCGACGGAGCTGCACCCGCATCCCTTGCGCGCGCCGCAAGCCACTTTGATGGCGGCGGTGGCCAGCGGCGTGTTCGGAGGAACCTTGCCGCTCGACTTCGCGGCCGTCGGCGCCGCGCTCGCCATCGGCTTCTTCGCGCTCGACGCGTGGCTCGCGCGCCGGGGCAGCGAGTTTCGCACGCCACCTTTGGCCGTTGCCGTCGGGCTCTACTTGCCACTGGAAGTGTCGGTGCCCGTCGCGCTCGGCGGCCTCGTCGCCTTCTTCGTCGAGCGCAGAAAGCGTGACCGTGAGGCCCCAGGGCGAGTCGATCCACGTCTCGGCCTGCTCCTGGGCGCGGGCCTCATCACGGGCGAAGCATTGCTCGGCATCGGCCTGGCTGCGTGGGCCGGGGTACGCGGCTCCGTCGACAGTCTCAAATGGGGACCGGTTCCCTCGGACTGGGGCACGTTGCTGCTGATCTTGGTGGTTTTGGCCGCGCTGGGCTGGGCTGGAAGCCAGCCGGGCCCCGCCCTGGACGAGCGCGCGCGGCCCAGCTCCTAAATCTCCAGCGCTTTCGAGCGTTGGGTGAACATGGCCGAGCTTCGTCATGCCCATGCCCGCGCGGTCGAGTCGCCGCGCGACGCGGCGCTCATCATGTCGCCCGGTGCGAGACACATCGTTCAGGCAGCGCTGCGCGAAGAGATCACTGTCGCCGAGCTGGCCGATCGAGCAGCCGCGGATCCGGCGTTCGCGATTCGTGTGCTGTCGGTGGCCAACAGCGTTGCCTACAGCCCCTCGCGCACGGTCAACAACGTTCATCACGCCTGCACGCTGCTTGGCGTGCGTGGCCTGCGCAACATCGCGCTCAGCATGGTCGTCGCCGATCTGGTTCCCGCAGCCGAGGGAGCCGACGCCTTGCTTTCCAACTGTTTGCGGCGCGCGGTCGCGGCGCGAGAACTGGCAGCGCTCTCGGGTCTGGTCCACAAGGAAGACGGCTTCTTCGCCGGCTTGTTCCTCGAGGTGGGCCTCTTGCATCAAGCTTGTGACGAGTTCGATGCTTGTACCGCCGTAGCGCGCGCGCCCGCCCGTTATCGCAACGTGCACGAGCGCGCTTTCGGGCTCTCGCCGCATCCCGTCATGGGCGCCTCTCTGGCGCGCGAACTCGGATTACCCGACGACATGGGGCAAGCGATTTTCGATCACCACCGGACGCAGAAGCCCGAAGCGGCGCTTTCGGCAGTGTGTTGGGCGGCCGAGCACGTCGCGGCAGCTCTCGAGGCCGGGGAGCGCACCCGCAACCTACGTTGGGCGGAAAAAGCAGCAACGTCGCTGGGAGTCAAAGGCGACGATCTGCACGCGCTGCTCGAACGCATCCCCGGTGAAGTCCAAGAGTTGTGCTTGGCGCTCGAGTGCGGTCCGCGACCCCTCAGCTCGAGGCGCGGCTTGCCGCAGACACCCGAAGATCCGCTGGCCGAGATGCACGTCCAGTACGACGAATTGGTGCGCGTCATCGAACAACTGCTCGACGAACGCGACGAACTGCGCGAGGCGTTGGGCCGCACCGCTTCACGGTGAGTCGTCGACCAGTGGCACTGCCGTTTCGACCGTCACGGGGGGGCGTTCGACGCGCAGCACGACGTCGAGAAATACGTTCTCACCCGGCTGTCCATCGATATGGCGAATCTCGGGTGCTGCCGCGGGATGCTCGAAGCGCACCTCGTGTTTGCCGGGACTGAGCAAGATCGGACTGGCGAAGGGTGTGGTCTCGCGGCGCACGCCATCCACCGAGACATAGGCCCAAGGTGTCGCCACCACACGCAGTGCAACCGCGCGCCCGGCCGCCGGCTCGGCGACGACCTCGATAAAAGCGCGGGACGAGGGATTTCGTCGGGCGAGAAGAAGGGCCGTCGCGACGCCTGCGGCCAACACGAGGCCGAGGGCCACGCCCTGGACTCGCGGCGCGCGGACCCACGTCGGCCATTCGATGCCCGCCGGGCGGTCCGGGCCCGCCGACGGGCTCGTGCCAGTCAGCTGGGCGTCGCGTAGCAGCGTTCGCGTCGGCCCGCCGAGCAGCAGTTCGAGCTTCTGGACCAGGTCGGCCATGCTCTCCGGTCTGTCGCTCGGCCGCTTCTCGAGGCAACGACGCGTCAGCAGATCGAGAGCGGGCGGGACGTTGTGGGCGAGGCCGAGCAACGACGGCACGCGCTCGGCGCGCACTCGCGCGTCGTGACCGAGCCCGACCGTGCCATCGACGCTTCCGAACGGGCCTCGCGAGCTGAGCAGTTCGAACAACACGCAGCCCATACCGAAGACGTCGCCGGCTGGGCTGGGAGGTTGTCCCAGTGTGCCCTCGGGTGAAACGCCGGCATTCTGAGCGAGTTCGAGGGGCTCGATCTCACCCGGCAAGCCGCGGGCGGCCAGGCCGAAGCCCAGCAGCTTCACGTCGCCCTCGGCAGTCAGGGACAAGTGTTCGAGGGCAACGCGGCCGTGCACGACTCCGCGAGCGTGCGCATGTTCGAGTGCACGAGCCGTCTCCAGGGCGACGGCCACTGCGGCGCGCCAGCCGAGCGGCGGCGCCAGCGGACGACCTCCGGTCGCCTCGAGAACCAGCCAGGCTTGCGTTCGCTCGGCGCGAAAGTCGTAGAGCTGGGGAATGTTGGGGTGATCGAGCGCGGCGTAGGCCTCGGCTTCGCGCCTGAGAGCGGCGCCCAGGTGTGAATCGGGATGCACTCCGGGAGCCAGACAAATGACGCGCACCTCCCGTCCCAAGTCAGCCTGGCGAGCGCGCAGGATCGTGCGGACGGGACCCGACGCAAGTTGCTCGAGCACCGTCAGGCCGGGCAACGTGAACTCCATGCGGGCAAGCCTACAGCGGCTAGCGCGTGTAGAAAGGGCGGCGCGTGTCCTTTCAGCCGCCACCGTTCAAAAAGCTTCCGGTGCTGGGAGTCTGCCTGGCGCTCGCCTTCTGCCTGTTTTTGCGGGGGCCGCACACGAACTTCGTCTTTGACGAACAAGAGGCGCTGCTTGCCAACCCCTTCCTACGCGGCGACATGCCGCTGTGGCGAGCCTTTTCACTCGACTTCTGGGGACGGCCCGTTGCAGAGACGATCGGTTCGTACCGGCCGCTGCCGAATCTGGTGTGGCGTTCGCTGGCATTCACGCTCGAGTGCAATACGCCGCTCTACTTGCAGCTGGTCAACGTTCTCATGCATGGCCTGCTCGCAGCTCTGCTGGGTCGCATCAGCTGGCGCGTGACTCGAGATGCCGAGGCCGCGTGGACGACGTCGCTTGCCTTTGTCACGCTCGCTCTCGCCGTCGAGGTAGTAAGCGGCGTCGTAGGTCTGGCGGACATTCTCGCCGGCATCGCCGCTGCGGCCTTGCTCGAGCTGGCTCTGGTGCCCGGAGCGCGCGGCTTGGTCCTCGTCGCAGCGACGACGTTTTTTGGTCTTTTGGCCAAAGAGACGCTCGTCTCGGTTCTACCGCTCGTCGTTCTGTTCGCGCTCGTTTTCGGCCCTCGCGGTGCTGGCTTTCGACGCTGGGTTTTCGTGCTCGGCTGGGCGCTGGTGGGCGTCGCTCTGTACGTCGTTCTGCGGCAGAGCTGCTTTCCATTCGAGGCTTCGTTCGGTTTGCCCCTCGACGCCGTCAACAATCCGCTGCTCGGTCGCGGCTTCGTCGAGCGCCTGCCCACGGCGTGGGCCATCTACGCGGCCGGGGCCTCGCAGCTCGTCGTTCCTATCGGTTTGAGCGGAGACTACTCGCTCGCGCACAGCGTGCCTGCCGGTTGGACGGTTGCGGCCGTAGTCGGGGCTGCCGCTTGGTGGCTCGCGATCGGTTTTGGAGTTCTCCTTCTGTGGCCCTCGAAGCGGTCCGAGGAGCGAGCGCGCTCGCGCGAGAAGCTCGTCGGTTTCGCGCTGCTATGGGTACCGCTCGTGCATTTACCCGTCTCCAACGCGTTCGTGCTGTTGCCGACCATTCGCGCTGATCGACTCTGGTATTTGCCTGCGCTCGGCTTCTGTCTCGGGTTGGGCGCTCTGGTGTCTTGGGCTCTCTCCAACTCGCGCAGCCGCCCCGTGGCGCTGGCCGCGCTTGGGTTCTTCCTGGCGATGCAGGCGTTCGCAGCTCGCTCGCACGCCTTCGATTTCTCGAACGACCTCACCTTCTGGCGCGCTACCGTACGAGCGGCGCCACGGAGCGCCAAAGCGCGGCTCAACCTGGGCGTCATGCTCGGCGCGCGCGGGCAAACCGAGGCGCGCGTGAGCGTGACGCGCGAAGCGGTCGCGCTCGCGCCCGACTGGCCCATGGGACACGTCTATCTGGGCGACGCACTGTGTCGCCGCGAACGTCTCGACGAGGCGTGGCTCAGCTACCGACGCGGCTTCGAGCTCGGCTCCAATCAGCGCGGCCTCGTGTCGCTCGCGCTACAGTGCCTCTGGGACAAGAAGCAGTACCCATTGCGGGCCCGTGAACTCGGAGACCTAGCCGCGCGCTTTCCAGGCAGCTGGCTCGCCTATCTCGTGCGCGAACTCGAACTGTCGGGCGAACGAAACAACGGCATTGCACCAGCCTACCGGCCTCGCGCTTACAACGAAAAAACCCCGGGGCATTGAGCCCCAGGGTCAGAACGAATCCGGTGCCCTGCCTCGGAGCTCGGTGTGACGCTCTCGCCTCACTTTTCTGGCGTGACGATCAACTCGACGCGACGGTTGTCGGCGCGGCCTTCAACCGTGTCGTTCGTCGCGACCGGCCGAGTCGAGGCCAAACCTTGAGCGTCGATCTTGACCGAATCCAGGCCTTGCGAAACCAGGTGCGTCTTCACGGACGTGGCGCGAGCCAAGCTCAGCCTCTCGTTATCGGCGACCGTACCGCGCGAGTCGGTGTGGCCTTCGATCACGATTTTCTTGAAACCCTGCGCCTTCAACGCCGCGGCGACTTCGTCGAGCTTCGTCTTGGCGATGGGCAACAGTTCGCTCTTGGCCGTCGCGAACAGCACAGCACCGTTCAAGGTGATGACCATGCCGCGCGCCTCTTCTTTGACGCTGGCCATCTCTTTCAGGCTGGCGAGCGCTGCCGTCAGCTTGCCTTCGGCAGCTTCACGAGCTGCTTTCTCTTTCTCTAGCTCTGCGCGCTTGGCAGCGAGTTCCGTTGCGGTTGCGGCCGCTTTGCCCTCTGCTGCGGCGGCTTTGCCTTCGGCGAGATCGAGTCGCGCGCGAGTCGCGGCGAGTTCCTCTTTGGTCATCGTGGCGCGCTTGTGCTCGAGATCCACGTACTCGGCGTCGAGAGTGGCGCGCTTCTTCTTCAACTTCTCGAGTTCGCCGGCCGAGGCCGAGATCCGCGCCCTGCGCTCGGCCACATAGGCCAGAGCTTTGGTCTTCTCGGATTCCGGGTCTTCTTCGAACGCCTTTTCGGCCTCGGTGAGAGCCTTTTTGGCGGTGTCGAGCTTGGCCGGGGCAAACTGTTGAGCAGGTCCCTCTTCGGCCAAAATATAGGCCGAACGGGCGTCGACTAGCTCGGAGGGGGGCACGGCCGTAGCGCACGCGGCCAGACTGACGCACGCGGCAGCCAGCAGAATGCGAGAACTCGAAGGTAGAGTGATCATGATTGCGCCTCCCCCATCAGCTTCTGAATGCGCTTGAGCGCCTCGAGAGCCTGAGTTTTGGCCGACTCCTCTTCGGCCAGAGCCAGTGCCAGTTCGGCGTCGGACTCGGCGCGCAGCAAGATGTAGTAAGCCTTTTCGTTCTCGCCTTCGGCGATCGACTTCTTGGCCTCCTCGATCTGGTCGCGAGCTTGCTTGAGTCGCAACTCCGCTTGCGGAGACGCTTGCGCGCCACCTACGTCGGCTGCCCGGACGGAGGCTTCGGCTGCCGTCATCTGCTCGTGCGGCACTGCGGCGCCGCCGCAGGCTTGTGTCATCAAGCCAAGTACTAGTCCGTAAGTCGCCATATGCGCTCGCATTTCCTATCTCCCTCGTGGTGCGACGATTCGCTGTTGGAACACTAACGACGATCCTCGGGGCGCAAAAGAAAATTCGCTAAACCGGCCCAGGTCTGCGGCGTGCCCGTGAGCAAATGGAAAGCGCGCCGTGGACGACGGCGCGAATTTTCAGCCTGATTCCGCGGCGGCGCGAGCTGTGTCCAATGTGCGTACGACGCGACAGGGATTCCCGACAGCGACCGTGTAGGCAGGCACGTCACGTGTGACGACGCTGCCTGCGCCGATCACCGCACCGTCACCAATCGTGACCTGGGGACAGACGATCGCGCCGCCGCCGAGCCAAGCTCTGTGCCCGATGCGGATCGATGCACCGAACTCCTGGCCATCGGTGCGCTCGGTGGGATCGAGAGGATGTCCGGCCGCCAGCAGTTGCACGTTGGGACCGAACAAGACGTCGTCACCGATCTCGATGCGAACGACGTCCAACATCACACAGCCGAAGTTCGCGTAGAAGTTCTTGCCGACGTGAATGTTGTAGCCGTAGTCGCAGCGAAACGTCGGTTCGATGGTGATGGCGTCTTGCACGGTCCCCAACAACTCACGGAGCAGAGCGTCGCGCGTCGACTTCTCCGCTGGCAAACTCTGATTGAAACGGTGCACGAGCTCCCGTGCGCGCAGGCGCTCGGCGACGAGCAAAGCGTCGTTTCCCCGGTAGAGCCGACCCGCCAACATCGCTTCTTTTTCGGGGCTGGTGGGGCTCGGAAACGTCGTCGTCGTCATGCTGGCAGTGTACGTCCGGACTTCCGTTGCTGCGAGGCGTCGCCCCTTCGCGACAGTTCGATTCGGAGTTGACCAAGAGAAAACGGAACTTTCGCGCCAGCGCTGTATTGGCGAATCATCATGGATTCTCCGTTGAGCGAGCTGCTGGCTCGAATCAGAGTGACGCCTCTATGAACTTTCGACTCGACCCCAGGCTTCACCGGCGACGACGCGTTGGCTGCGTGGTCCAAGGGCGACAGGCCAGTCAATTCCGGCAACACCTTCCGCCACAATTACATTCAGGCTCCGTGGAAGGCCAATTGCATCGCCATCTACGGCGGCAACGACATCACGCGCAACACGCTGTTACGTGCTGGCGGACTATTCAAGACCGAGCACGACGGAGCACCGGCACACGGCGCCTTCAAGATCTGGGCGGACCAGGGGCCAGTGGACGACATTCACGTCGACGACATGCAGATTGTCGACGCCAGCCATTACGGCATTCACATCCAGGGTGGGGACTACGTCGGCAATGCGTCCTTCAGCAACGTCACCATCACCAATCCGGTCAGCGCCGGCATTTTCCAGGACGGCGCAAAGGGCGCGGCGGACTTCACCAGCGTCGTCTACACCGGCTCGGCGAACGGTTTGCTGCGAGTCGACACGCCGTTCGCGGCCAACAAAGTCTCCGGCAACTCGGGCTGGTAGCGGCTCTTCGCGCATCCATCATGAAGTCTTCTTTCGCGATCTATCTGCCTGCCGCTGCGCGCGGCAGCATGAACGTCTACAACGTGACCGTGAGCGGTTCGGGGGGTGGCCTCTACGACTTCAACAACCAGTTCAGCGTGGTCAAGGGCGCCGGCAACGGCGGTTTCTAGAACGAGGCAATCTGCCTCAGCCTCGACGAGGCCGTGAAATCGCCGAGGGAAGGACTGGGCCGCGGGGTCCGTACAGTGCAACCGGAAGCGTCAGACCGCTGTTAGGGAGCTGACGTTTTCGTGTTACCTCGATGCAGTCCCATTGGGGAGGAGCAGAGAAATCATGAAGTTGCACACATCTCGAAAGTGGTTGGCGGCGCCAGCCGTGGTGCTGGGGTCGTTGGTTGCCAGCGCTTGCGGTGGAACGATCGAGTTCCAGGACAAGTCGGCTCTCACCATCGAAGGCGAAGGGCCGCCCAAGCCGGTGGCCAAGAAGAAGCGGGTCAGCGTCAAGGCGGACAAGATCGAAATCGACGAGAAGATCATGTTCGCCAAGGCGGCGGCCGAGATTATGTCCGAGTCCCACGGCTTGCTCGACGAAATCGTCGAAGTCATCCAGGAGAACAAGGACATCACCAAGATCTCCGTCGAGGGTTACACCAGCTCCGAAGGCAGCGCGGACTTCAACCGCAAGCTTTCGGACGATCGCTCCAAGGCGGTCGTGAAGTACCTCACCGATCACGGCGTCGACGCCAAGCGCTTGCAGGCCAAGGGCTTCGGCCCCGACAAGCCCCTTGCGCCGAACGACACCGAGGACAATCGCGAAAAGAATCGTCGCGTCGAATTCAACATCGTCGCCCAGAAGAAAGCCAAATGATGAAGAACGCTCTCATCGGTTCCTTGCTGCTCAGCGCCCTTTCGCTGGGTGGCTGCAGCTTCCACGCTCGTGGTCCCGACGACTACAAGAAGGACACGCGAGCGCTGCTGGACACGCGCGGCGACCAAATCAAGAGCTGCTACGACACCCTGCTCAAGGAAGACAAGAAGGCCAGGGGCAGGGTCGTGCTGACGTTCACCGTCCAGAAGGGCACCGGCGAGTTCACCGACGTGGCCATCAAGGAGAAGGGCAGCAGCGACTCGGAGGCTCTGCGCAAATGCGTGCTCGACGCAGTCGCCGGCCTCAAGCTCGATCCCGCGGACGAGCGCGACGGCAAGGCCACCTTCGTTTACGAGTTCAAGCAGAAATAAGCAGCTTTGGAGCGGATCGAG
>Ga0105048_10002289_pt1 | contig 30988 bp, 31 predicted proteins | sample MAT05_FD_78382 | JGI IMG/M metagenome (GOLD analysis project Ga0105048, IMG submission 78382) | Freshwater microbial communities from Lake Fryxell liftoff mats and glacier meltwater in Antarctica - MAT-05 | ecosystem: Environmental > Aquatic > Freshwater > Ice > Liftoff microbial mat | place... | reverse complement strand
GCGATCGTCGGCCGCTGGAGCCACATGGGCCTGAACATTCCACTGGATCTGCGCCAAGTCAGGATCGGCTGGTTGGGTGACCTGGAAGGATACCTGGCCATGGAACCCGGCCTCCTGCCTGTGTGCAGCGCCGCGCTGCAGCACCTCGCAGAAGATGGCTGCACGTTGAAGCCGGCACAAGCCGCTTTCACGTTGGCGGAGGTTTGGCAGACATGGTTGAGATGGCGCCGCTGGTTGGTGGCGGCGAATCTGCGCGAGTTCCGGGACGATCCGCTCCAGCGTGTCGAACCCAAGGCCAGCGCGCAGTGCGAGGCCGAACAGGGCGAGATGGTTTCGGCACGCGACGTGACAGGGCGGCCGTCGCACGCAGCAGACACTACCAGCAGATACCGGGTATGTTTCAGCGCTTCGACTACCTGGCCTTGCCCACCGCGCAGGTCTGGCCATTTGAGGCGACGCTGGATTGGCCAATGTCCATTGCCGGGCGCAACATGGACACCTACCACCGCTGGATGGATGTCGTGATTTACTCCACGCTGGCCGGTCTGCCCGCCATCAGTGTTCCAGCCGGGTTCAACACCCAAGGCCCGCCCATGGGGCTGCAACTGATTGGCCCGCCGCAAGCGGACCTTGCGCTGCTGCGTCTGGCGCGCGCCTACGAGCAGCGCGCCGGAGACATCCTGAGCCGACACCCATCGGTATTGGGATAAGTCCCTGCGCAAACGCTCGCCGCCCCCGCGTAAGCCGCAAGACCTTGCTGTTAAACTTTGACCGCCCCTAGGCTAAAAAACAATTTGTGACATCTTCCATTGTGTCCCCGGTAGTAGACATCAGTGACCTGCGGCTGGGAGATGCACATGCCTTGCTGGAGCACGGCGGCGCGGCCTCCCTGCCCAGCGCCGTATCCTCCCCAACCTCGTACTTGCAAGGCGTAATCGACGGCCTGTGCGAACTGTCGCTGAAAGACCCCCTCACCGGCTTGTCGAATCGGCGCCACTTCCGTGCCGTGCTGGAGCGCGAGATCGACGGCGTCGCGCGATCCGGCGAACCGGCCCTGTTGCTGATGCTCGACATCGACCACTTCAAGAGTATCAACGACACCCATGGCCATGTGGCTGGGGACATGGTCTTGCAGGCGGTCGCCAAGTGCCTGGCGGGCTGCATTCGTCCAATGGATTCGGTTGCACGGTATGGCGGCGAAGAATTCGCCGTCGTGTTGCCCAACTGCCTGGTTTCGGTCGGGCAGGCGGTCGCAGAGCGGATTCGCCAGACGGTGGAGTCCCTGACGATCCGGGTCTCGTCCGCCACCAGTGTGCGCGCCACCATCAGCATTGGCGGCGCCTATGCGCCGGAGTGGGTGCGTTACACCGCCCCCCTGTGGATAGAGCGCGCGGACAACCTGTTGTACCGCGCCAAGGCCGAAGGCCGCAACCGCGTATGTATTGACCACCAGCAAGTGATTGCCGTCAGCGCAGAGGAGAAAAGACTTTTGTTTGGCCACTTGTCGAACGGCGAACCCGCCTGGATAGAGCGCCCGATCGGCAATTTGCCAGGCGACAACAACCCGGGGGTTACTACATGAGTGAACTCACACAGACGTCTGAAGCCAGCCCTGCCGCCGAGTCGGTGCCGCTCAAACCGATGGGCAAGGTGATTGCCGTCACCAGCGGCAAAGGGGGCGTCGGAAAAACTTTTGTCTCGGCCAATCTGGCTGCGGCTCTGGCCAAGCGCGGCCTGAAAGTATTGGTGCTTGACGCCGATCTGGGTCTGGCCAACCTGGACGTCGTACTCAACCTGTACCCAAAGATCACCCTGCACGATGTGTTCACCGGCAAGGCGAAACTCGAGGAAGCGATTATTCGGGCGCCGGGTGGCTTCTCGGTGTTGCTTGCGGGTTCGGGCATGGTCGAGTACTCCCGCCTGACGCCGGAGGTGCGTGACGAGTTTCTGCGCATCATTGCCGGCCTGATCCCGCACTACGACGTGGTCCTGCTCGACACCGGAGCCGGTATTTCGGACGTCGTGTTGTTCGCCGTGTCCATGGCCTCGGTGGTACTGGTGGTCGCGACACCGGAGCCAACTTCGTTGACCGACGCCTATGCGACGATCAAGGTATTGGCCGGGCAACAGAAGCGCACCAGCATCCACATGGTGATCAATCAGACCGCCCGCCTCGGAGACGGCCGCGCCATTACCAGTCAGTTGCAACAGGTGCTGGATCGGTTCGTAGTTTCCGTGCCGGGAAAAGGTGTGCGGCTGGTGCACATGGCCGACATCCCGGCCGACCCCTCGGTGCGCCAGGCGGTGATGCGTCGGCAGTTGCTGATGCAGGCGATGCCTGGTTCTCCAGCCGCGCTGGCGGTCACCCAACTCGCGGCGAAGCTCGAAGAAATGGTGATTCCGAAGTAGGCTGGGCCAGCGCCGCAGCGTCGGCAGTCACAATCCAGCCTTCGAGCGGATCCATGTTCCCGGGCAAGCCGAACATCGGCCCGCCGTGCTGGCTGCCCCACGCGGCCTGCATCAGGCATAACACGGCGTCGAGCGTGTCGCCCGTAGCGTCGTCAAGCACCTGTTGGCGCACGGCGCGGTCGATTTCCAGTTGCAGACCGAGCCGCGTGTCACCGTGTTCCAGCGCTCGCACCAGCGTCTGACGTGCGGCAAATCGCTCTGGCGTCTGCTTGGCCCGATCATCACTCTTGTAACTCACGCGGCCCAACACCTCGCGCGCCAGCAGGCCGGGATACGCCTCCAGCGCCACCCGGCCGACCGGAGCACCGACAGCGCCTGCAAGGCCCAGGCCGGCATACAGCCCCGGCAAACACACGCCGGCGTCAATCAGCGGCGATACTCCGGCGTGCAGCATGTAAGCGACTGGCGGATTGACCCACTTCATGGACGGACTGGAGCCAGCGGGACGATCGGTGGCGCGGTGCGCAAACTTGCTGCCAGGCGGGCGTGCAGCGCAAAATGCCGCAAACTGCGCGCGAATATCGCGGCGCGACAGGGCCGCATAATGGCGCATGCAGCCCAACCAGTCCAGCGGCCATGCAAGTTGCTCGACCAGCTCCCGCGGCAAGCCAAACGGAAAATCGAACGCCCCAACCCAGTCCAGCGGCTCGCGCACCCAAGCGGCATAACGATCCAGCGACTCGATGCGGCGCAGTCCAGCCACGAACACGCGGTCGCCATCCAGCGCGCCGAATGCGAGGACGATGGGTTTGCGGGTGCCCGGACGACTGCTGAAGTCGCACCCGACCAGGCTGGGCATCAGGTCCTGGGCGCCTAACTTGGGGGCGCGCCGCCAGCTCAGGCGCGACCCATGATCGACGCCGTGGCCATCAGCTCCTCGAGCAGCGCCAGGGACACCTTGCCCGAGACCGCATAAGGGTCGAGCTCGGGTTTCTCTGCATACTTCAGCAGAATCGAGGTATTCAGGCGCGAGGTATTGACCTGCCCCATCGTCCAGCCGCCAAAACGGCGCTCGGCGACTTCCTCATAGTGCAAAAGCACCACGTCCTTGTGGCGAACGTCGCGCTGGATATGGGCGAACAGTTCACTCACCGGCATGCGACCGCCCTCGATCGCCTGCAGGAAGATACCCCCGCCATAACACAGGATGCCGGTAATGCCGCACAGCGGGTTGGACTGGCGCGACTGGGACAGGATGGCGTCGATCGCCTCGCTACTGGTGTCCACCGCGCGGCTTGCATACAGAAGTCGAACCAGCATTTTTCAGCCTTTCCCGGGAATCAGGGACAGGAACTCGCGCCGCAGCGAGGCGTCCTTCAGGAACACCCCGCGCATCACGGAATTGATCATCTTGCTATCCATGTCTTTCACCCCCCGCCACGCCATGCAGTAATGGCTTGCCTCCATCACGATCGCCAGCCCGTCGGGTTGGGTCTTTTGCTGTATCAGATCGGCCAACTGGACAACCGCCTCTTCCTGGATCTGGGGGCGACCCATGATCCACTCGGCCAGGCGGGCGTATTTGGACAGGCCAATCACATTGGTATGTTCGTTGGGCAGCACGCCGATCCAGATCTTGCCTATCACCGGGCAGAAATGGTGGCTGCAGGCACTGCGCACGGTAATCGGACCGACGATCATCAACTCGTTGAGGTGTTCTGCGTTCGGGAACTCTGTGATCGCCGGCGCAGGCACATAGCGCCCGCGAAACACCTCATTCACGTACATCTTGGCAACGCGACGCGCCGTCTGGTCGGTGTTGTGATCGCGCTCGGTGTCGATTACGAGGCTGTTGAGCACGCCTTTCATCTTTTCCTCGACTTCATCGAGGAGTTTCTCCAACTCGCCCGGCTCCACGAAATCGGCGATGTTGTCGTTGGCGTTGAACCGTTTGCGCGCCGCGCGCAGGCGCTCACGGATCCTGACAGATACCGGTACGCCTTCGTCGACCTCTTGTGGGCTCATGGTGGTGTCGGTCTGCATTAACATCCGGGCATCCTACCAGCGTTTGGATAGCAGGGTCTTTGCACCAGGCTGGTTCGACCAGGCAACCAGGAAGCTATCGATTCAATAGCGGCGGCCAACCAGCAACAAGGCCGCGCGCATGATGCCATACGCCAGCGTCTCCTTGAGACGCTGCTGCCAGGGGCGCCGAGCGAACTCAACGGCGTCGACCGCCTTGCCGCCATTGTCCATCGCATGCTCCAGGCGCTGGCGCAATGTGCTGGCGAATACCGCGTCGCGCACTGCCACATTGGCCTCACGCGCCATCAACAGGCTCAGGGGATCGAGGTTAGAAGAGCCCACGGTGGCCCAGATTCCGTCGATGACGGCAACCTTGGCGTGCAGAAAGCTGGCCGCGTATTCATGGATCTCGACCCCCGCAGCCAGCAAGGCTCCGTATACTGGCCGCGACGCGTGGTACTGCAAAAAATACTCGTACCGCCCCTGCAGCAGCAGGCGCACCCGTACGCCGCGCCGCGCCGCCTGCACCAAGGCCCGGCGCAGGCGCACCCCGGGCACGAAGTAGGCATTGGCGACGATCACCTCGGACCGCGCAGCTGCAATCGCCTGCAGGTAGGCGGCCTCGATCTTGCGCCGGTTGCGCAGGTTGTCGCGCAGCAGCAGACCGGCATAGGCCGCTGGGCGGCCCGGCGGCGCAACCAGATCGGAGCCGCCGTTCATACTGTGGACCGGCGCCTGAAGCTCGGTGACGGCACGGCGCATCACCCCGTGCAGGTCGCGCCATGCCGCTGGAAACTCCCTGGTGCGCAGTTCGCCGCTGGGATTCTGGCGCCACCAGAACCGGGCCATGGTCTCCGACACGTCGCTGACCAGCGGGCCTGTGACACGCACCGCAAAGTCCAGCCGTGGCTCGCCGAGGTGGCCGTGATTCGGATCAAACCAATCGTCCAGGATATTGATACCGCCGCAGTAGGCCACGCTGCTATCCACCACACACAGCTTGCGATGCAAGCGGCGCCAGCGGCTGGGAATGAAAAGCCCGATCCGGCCCAACGGCGAAAAGATCGACCAGCGTACTCCACTGCGGTCAAAACGCGTCCTCCACTGCGCAGGGATATCCGGTGTACCCACACCATCCATCGTCAGGTAAACCTTCACACCGCGCAACGCAGCCTGCTCCAGGGCCTGCGCCACCAGCACGCCGGAGCGGTCCAGATTGAAGATATAAGTCTCCAGCCAGACCTCACGCTCGCTCTGCCCTATGGCCTGCACCAGCGACGCGAAATAGGCCTCACCACCTTGCAACAGTTCCACCGCGTGACCATCGCGAAGCCGTGACATGGTGCTTGCAGCGCGCCTCAGTCAGCCAGCCGGAACTCGGCAATCAGCGGCAAGTGGTCTGACATGCGCCACCAGACACGCCCGCGCGGCACCTGTACACCCAGTGCATCCATGCCACGTGCGAACACATGGTCCACCTGAACCAATGGCAGACGCGCCGGAAAGGTCGGATTGCGCCCCGGGGCAAAACTCCGCAAACCCGCCGGACCCAACTCGCGCACAAGCATGGCCCCGCCGTCGTTGAAGTCGCCAGCGACCAACAGCGGGGAAGACTGCGGGATCACCCGTTCGATATAGCGGCGCAACTGTGCCAACTGGCGCGTGCGGCTGGCCCGGATCAAACCCAGGTGAACTACCACCACATGCAGCGTGCGGCCTTGCACCAAAAGTTCCGAGTGCAACAAGCCGCGCTGCTCGAAACGGTGGTCAGACATGTCCTCATGCTGGTGATCGATAACTGGCCAGCGCGACAGAAGGGCATTGCCATGTTCGCCGCCTCGCGTGAACGCATTGGTCCGGTAAACAGCCACATAGCCCGGCGGCGCCAGAAAGTCGGCCTGTGGCAAGGCCGGCCAGTGCGTGAAGTAGCGCGCTTCACCATGGTGCAACTTGCGCACTTCTTGCAAACAGACGATGTCGGCATCGAGTTGCTCGATTGCGTGCCCCAGGTTGTAGATCTCCAGCCGCCGCCGTGGTCCCAATCCCTGCACCCCTTTGTGAATGTTGTAGGTGGCAACACGAACGATGGTCACTGGAGTACCTTCGTGCTGCGCGCCAAGGTGCGAGCGCCTTCGGGCGGCCGTGCGGCGCTCACCGGGGTACCTCCGCCTGGCGGCTGCGGTAGCGAGCGCCTTCGGGCGGCCGTGCGGCGCTCATGACCCCACCAACTCCGCCGTCCGTCGTGGCAACATCAGGATGGCCTCCGCGTTGGACGGCGAGAAACAGGCCTGTGCCGCTTCGCGCCAGGGCAACCAGCACGATTCGCTGTGTTCACGGGGATTGAGCCGAACCGCCGCGCCATGCGGCACCAGCAGTCCAAACAGGTGCTCGGTATTGCGCTGCACCCCCGGCGCGTAGCGATGCAGCCAGAGCGGATAGATCGCGTAGACATTCTCCACACCCCAGTCAACCAGAGTGGCGCCGGGACAGGCACCACAGTCGATGCCAGTTTCCTCACGCACCTCGCGCAGCGCCGTGTCACGGTAGTCTTCACCCGGCCAGTCCTTGCTGCCGGTGACCGACTGCCAGAAGTTGTGCACATCCGCGCGCTTGATCAGCAACACGTCTAGTTGCGCGGTGTGGATGACCACCAACACCGACTGCGGAATCTTGAAGGCTTTCGGCATCAGGATCAATTCCTGCGATGAATGGCTGCGCTGCCGCCAGCTTTGATCAGGCCCGGTCAGGCGGGCGCCGTCGTGCGCAAACGAATATGCAACTCGCGCAACTGCTTCTCGTCCACTGGCGACGGTGCGGCGGTCAACAGGCATTGCGCACGCTGGGTTTTCGGGAAAGCGATCACGTCGCGAATCGATTCGGCACCCGTCATCAGGGTCACAATGCGGTCGAGTCCAAATGCCAGCCCGCCATGTGGTGGAGCACCATATTGCAAGGCGTCGAGCAAAAAGCCGAACTTTAGCTGCGCTTCCTGCGGCGTGATCTTGAGCGCGTCGAAAACTTTTTGCTGCACATCGGCGCGGTGGATGCGCACCGAGCCGCCGCCCATTTCCCAGCCGTTAAGGACCATGTCGTATCCCTTGGAGATGCATTTTTCCGGGGCTGACACCATCCAGTCCTCGTGGCCGTCCTTCGGCGCGGTGAACGGATGGTGGGTGGCGGTGTAACGCTGCGCCTCCTCGTCAAACTCGAACATCGGGAAGTCGACTACCCACAGCGGACGCCAGCCGACTGCAAACAGGCCGGTCCTGCGGCCGAACTCACTGTGACCGATCTTCACCCGCAGCGCACCAATCGCGTCGTTGACAATCTTCGCCTTGTCGGCACCGAAGAACAACAGGTCGCCGTCCTGGGCAGAGGTACGCGACAACACTTGCGCGAGCGCCTTGTCGTGCAGGTTCTTGACGATCGGGCTTTGCAAGCCCGGCCAACGCACCGATGCATCGCCAGCACCCCGTGCGGCGTCGTTCACCTTGATATAGGCCAAACCTTTGGCGCCGTAGATTTTCACGAACTCGGTGTAGGCGTCGATCTCGCCGCGGCTCAATCCACCGGTTTCGCGTGCGCCTTGCGGCACCCGCAACGCCACGACCCGGCCGCCTTTGGCATTGGCGGCTGATGCGAAGACCTTGAAGTCCACGTCGGCCATGACGTCGGTCAATTCGGTAAACTCGAGATTCACACGCAGATCCGGCTTGTCCGAACCGTAACGCGCCATGGCTTCTGAATACGCCATCACTGGAAAGACGCCCAGATCCACATCCATGGCATTGCGGAAAACCGTCGTGATCATGGACTGGGTCAGCGAACGAATCTCCTCTTCGTCCATGAACGAGGTTTCGATGTCGATCTGGGTGAACTCCGGCTGCCGGTCGGCGCGCAAGTCCTCATCCCGGAAACACTTGGTGATCTGGTAGTAACGGTCAAACCCGGCCACCATCAGCAACTGCTTGAACAGTTGGGGTGACTGTGGCAACGCAAAAAAATGGCCGTCGTGCACCCGGCTCGGCACCAGATAGTCGCGTGCACCTTCCGGCGTGGACTTGGTGAGCATCGGTGTTTCGATGTCGATGAAACCATGGGAATCCAGAAACTTTCGCACCTCCATCGCGACCCGGTAGCGCAAAACCAGGTTGTTCTGCATGTACGGACGGCGCAGATCGAGCACGCGGTGGGTCAGGCGTGTGGTCTCGCTCAGGTTGTCGTCGTCAAGCTGAAACGGCGGTGTGACCGACGGGTTGAGCACCGTGAGCGCATGGCATAACACTTCGACCTTGCCACTGCGCAGGTTGTCATTGGACGTGCCAGACGGCCGCTCGCGCACCAGGCCATGGACCTGGATGCAGAACTCGTTGCGCAGCCCCTCGGCGGTCGCGAACATGTCGGGACGATCCGGGTCGCACACCACCTGCACATAACCTTCACGGTCGCGCACGTCGACAAAAATCACGCCTCCGTGGTCACGGCGCCGATTCACCCAGCCACACAAAGTGACAGACTGACCGAGCAGGGCTTCGGTCACGAGACCGCAATAGTTGGTACGCATGGCCATAAACTACTTTCGGGATGCCGGCGCATGGCGCGGCCAAATGGAAAAACTACCTTGCCGGGCTACGCGGGCTGATCGCGCCCGGGGCAACCGCCCCCATCGAAATCACGTAAGTGAGTGCCTCATCGACGCTCATCCCCAGTTCAACCACCTCAGACCGTGGCAGCATCAGAAAGAAGCCGCTGGTCGGATTGGGTGTCGTCGGAACATACACACTGACGAACTCAGGACCCAGATGCCGGGCGACTTCACCGCTGGGCGTACCGGTCTGAAAGGCGATGGTCCACGCCCCGGCACGCGGGTACTGGATCAGCATGGCTTTGCGAAACGCGTTGCCATCGCTCGAAAACAGCGTGTTGGAAACTTTCTTGACGCTGGTGTAGATGGACTTGAAGATCGGAATATTCGCGAACAGCCGGTCCCATTGCCGCACCCACCAGCGCCCGGCCACGTTGGACACCAGAGCACCCGTGACCAGCAAGGTCAGGAACACCAGAATCACGCCCAGCCCGTGAATCGAGCGCAAGCGGTCGAACACTACTTTGCTGGCGCCTGGCAGAAACGCCTCCAGCCCCGACAACACACCACCAAATATAGAATCCAGCAACCCGACCAGCCACAACATCACCCAAACTGTGATCGCCAACGGCAACCACACCAGCAGGCCAGTGATCAGGTATTTCTTGAGGGGCATGGAAACACTACGCCAGGTTGATCAGGCGCCGGTGCCCGCAGCCGGGGCCGCATCGGGCTTCTTGTTCGCGCTGGGCTCCGTCTTGGCCGGAGCCGCCGCAGGCGCACTGCTTTCGGCGCCCTTGGTGTCGACACCAGCGCCGCTCTCGGCAGCTTTTGCCGCCCCGGGGGCTTCCGGAGCGGCGCCCGATCCTTTGAAATCGGTCGCATACCAGCCCGAGCCTTTGAGTTGGAAGCCAGCCGCTGTCAGCTGCTTGCGAAAGGACGACGACCCACAGGCTGGGCAGTCGGACAGCACTGCATCCGACATCTTCTGGAGCACATCCTTGGCGAGCCCGCAGGAATCGCATTTGTAGGCATAAATCGGCATGGTATTGGTGGCCTGTACTTGCACTCTGCAAAGCCCTCAATTATAGCCGGGCAGGCAGTTTGCTATCGGTCGGGTACACGCGGCAGACATGGCCACCCGATTCGAAAAGCAAACCGGGTCGACCCCCGCCGGACCCGGCCAACCATCGATCCTGCGCTCAGAAGAACACTCTCCAGCGCGGAACAATCTGCATGATGAGCAAGCCCAGCACAAATCCGCCGCCACCAAACATCAGGCCTTGCAGCAACCGGTTGGTGCGGCGTTGCTCCCGTACCAGGTCGTTCAGTTCCCGCCGCAAACCATCGGGGCGCTGCTTGAGGAAGTCGTGCAACAACCGGGGTAACTCGGGAATCAGCTTGGCGTAACGCGGAGCCTCCTCCTTCATCTGGTCGAGCAGTTTTTGCGGGCCGAGTTGCTCCACCATCCACTTTTCCAGGAATGGTTTGGCGCTGTTCCACAAATCCAGGTCGGGATCGAGTTCACGCCCCAGACCTTCGATATTGAGCAAGGTCTTTTGCAGTAGAACCAGTTGTGGCTGGATCTCTACGTGGAAGCGGCGTGAGGTCTGGAACAGCCGCATCAGCACCAAACCAAGGGAAATTTCCCTCAAAGGTCGGTCGAAGTAAGGTTCACAGACTGCCCGAACGGCACTCTCCAGTTCATCGACCCGGGTTTCGGAGGGGACCCAGCCCGACTCGATGTGCAGTTCGGCGACCCGTTTGTAGTCGCGGCGGAAGAAGGCCGTAAAGTTCTGCGCCAGGTACTCCTTGTCGGACTCCGCGAGGGTGCCCACGATGCCAAAGTCAAGGGAGATGTAACGCCCGAACGTGGCGGGCTCCACGCTGACCTGGATATTGCCCGGATGCATGTCGGCATGGAAGAAACCATCCCGGAAAACCTGAGTGAAGAAAAGAGTCACACCGTCTCGGGCCAGCTTCGGAATGTCGACACCGGCCTCGCGCAACCGTGCCACCTGGCTGATCGGTATTCCCCGCATACGCTCCATCACGATCACTTCCGGGCTGCAATAGTCCCATAACATCTCTGGGATCAGCACCAGATCCAGGCCCGCCATATTGCGGCGCAACTGAGCCGCACACGCCGCCTCACGCACCAGATCGAGTTCATCGTGCAGGTACTTGTCGAACTCGGCCACCACCTCGCGCGGCTTGAGCCGCTTGGCATCCGCGGAGACGCTCTCGACCCAGCCGGCCATCATGCGCATCAACGCCAGATCTTTCTCGATCGCCAGCAACATGCCGGGCCGCAGCACCTTCACCGCAACATGCCGCTCCTTGCCACCGCGATCGCGCAGCACCGCAAAATGCACCTGGGCGATGGACGCGCTGGCGACCGGTTCATGTTCGAACGACACGAAAATGCTGGCCAGCGGCTTGTGAAAGGCGCGTTCGATGGTGGCCACCGCCACGGCCGAGGGAAACGGCGGAACACGGTCCTGCAGGCGCGCCAGTTCGTCCGCAACATCCAGCGGCAGCAGGTCACGACGGGTCGAAAGAACCTGCCCGAACTTGACAAAAATCGGCCCCAGGTGTTCGAGCGCTTCGCGCATGCGCTGACCACGTGGGGCTTGCAGGCTGCGTCCAAACGACAACACGCGCGCTACCGCACGCAGCCAAGGTTTGTCGAAGCTGTTCAGGAACAGTTCGTCCAGGCCATAACGGAAGACCACCCATACGATGAACAGCCCACGCCAAAGGCGCGTCATGGGCTGTGACCTGCAGCAGCATGGGCGGAGGGAGGCGGGGCAAATGAACGCAACGCCAGTGCCACTTGCCTGGCCAGTTTCCCTGCCACATTGGCCGGCGCATCTCCAATGACCCGGGCAAGGTCCTCTTCCAGATCCCAGCGCACATGGTCGACCAGCCAGTTGACTTCCGCAGCCAGTTGCACATCACCCTCGATACGCACGGCTGGCTTGTCACCACGCCACAGCGACTGCGCAATGCGGCCTGCCGACTCTTCGTCCACCCAGAGCGACAGGGCGGGCGCCACATCTGCCGCCACGATGTCCAGCAATCCAGCCGGCGTGACCAGCAGTCGCAATGAAAAAGCCTGCCAGAACACGGCTATCACACGCCCCTGCTGCCGGGCAAGGCGCTCGGTCGCGGCCGTTTCCTGCATCAACACATGGTTCAGCAACAAGACGATGCGGCGTTGCGCCTCATCCACCAGCCAGGGTGGCGGCGCTGGCAGGCGTTTGGCCATATCACGCAACAAACCTTCAAGCAAAAAGATCGGGGACTGTGTTGCCATAGCCCCCGATTATTCCCGCAAATGTCCCGCGCGCGCGGGCGCTGCCAACGACGGCCTTATTGCAGCGCCTGCACTCCCGCAACCAGCCAGCCGCTGCTGCCGGACTTCGGCTTGGTCATGTTCCAGACCTCGCGAAACGGGCTCGGCCCACTCGACAGGTCTTCCCGAATCATGCCGGAGAACTCGACGCTGGCCATGTAAGCATCACCCGTGTCTTCAATGCCCAGCAATTTGGCGTCGATCATGACAACGTCGGTCTGGTTCACTGGTCCACCGGTATGCGCCTCCCGATCGGCCAGTTGGGTCCGGATCTCGCCCAACATGTCGTCGGTCATCATGGAGCGCAGTGCGCCCACATCGGACTTGTCCCACGCGGACTGCAGGGTGACGAAGTTACTCTTGGCGGCCTTTAGAAACCCATCAACGTCAAACCCGCTGGGAATTCCCCAACTTTGCGATCCGGACAAGGCCGAACCGATCATGGAACGGGAGGTCTGGGCATTTCCCATCGGCTCCAACGCTGCGATCGTGCTGCTGCGCTCCCAAGGACGGGCCGACGCATCGTTGCCAACATTCTCCGGTCGGTAGGGCCGCGGCTCGGCGACCGGCGCACCAGCGCCCTGAAAGGCAAACGGACTGCCTGCGGCGGGAGTCTGTGACGCGCGGCGGTTGCGCATGAACCAGCCCACTGCCAACATCACTGCCAAAGCCAACAAGCCAAACAAAAGAATCTGTCCAAACGCCTCGCCCAGCCCCAGCGAACTTGCCAGCCACGCCAAACCCAGTCCGGCAGCCAAGCCGCCGAGCATCGCGCCCCAGGGGCGCTTCGGTGCCGCTGCCGCCGGGGCCGCCGCCGGAGATCCCGGCTTGGCCACCGAATTGGTCGCGCCTTGTGTTGGCCCGGCTGGACTCGCCGCGTCCCGTTGCGTCACGTTACCCGACTGCTTGCCCACCGATTTTCCGCCGCCCATGCGCGCAGCATCCGCCGACATGCCAGTCAATGTCAAGGCCAAAGCTGCCACCAAAGTCCATAGTTTCATACTGCCTCCTATACCTTCATCATTTCGGGCTTCACCGCAAAATTGCAATTGTCAACACCGAATTCCAACATGCAACGCCACCATCCCCCCACTCAGGTTGTGATAGTCCACATGCCCAAAGCCATTTTCTTTCATGAGGGCTTTCAGCTCTTCCTGCCCGGGATGCATTCGAATTGATTCTGCCAGGTAGCGGTAACTGGCTGCGTCTTTGGCCACCCATTGGCCCAGTTTCGGCAAAACCTTGAAAGAGTACCAGTCATAAATCCGCTCCAAGGGCTTGGCAACACGCGAAAACTCCAGCACCAGCAACTTGCCGCCGGGCTTGAGAACACGGCCCATTTCATGCAGGGCAAGGTCCTTGTGGGTCATGTTGCGCAAACCAAAGGCCACACTTACTACGTCAAAATGCGCATCGGCAAACGGAAGTTTCTCGGCGTCACACACCACCGCGGCAACTGGCCAACCTGCGTCCAGCAGGCGATCCCTGCCAATGCGTACCATCGCCTCGTTGATGTCGCTCAATACCACCTGGCCGGACTTTCCAGCGTGCCGCGCGAAAGCTTGTGCCAAGTCACCCGTACCGCCGGCGATGTCGAGCACCCTAGCCCCCTCCCGTACGTTGGCCACCAGCACGGTGTAGGCCTTCCAGGCGCGGTGCAGGCCTATCGACATCAGGTCGTTCATCACGTCATAACTGGGCGCGACCGAATCGAAGACGCCGCGAACACGCCGCGCTTTGTCGGCGGAGTCGACCGATTCAAAACCGAAATGGGTGGACGTCATCGTCAATCATATTAGCGCCAAACTGCCGTTCGGCGCGCGAAACAATTGACCGACGACAACAATCTGTCGTGAACGTGCTGAATCGGCAGTCTGCCTTCAATGGCTGGCACAGGCGTGCCCGCCGGCCAGGACCATTGGCGCATCCCGATCAACGCTGGCCGCCTGCAGGCGCGCGGCATACTGGGCCCACAACTGCTCCTGCTGGGAGCCAAGAAAATACAGGTAGTCCCAGGAGAATATTCCGGTGTCATGCCCATCCGAAAAATGCGGTTGCACGGCGTAGTTGCCAACCGGCTCCAGCGCCGCCAGATCGACCAGCCGTTTACCTGTCTGCAAGATTTCCTGACCAGGCCCGTGGCCCTGCACCTCGGCCGAAGGCGAGTAGATGCGCATCAACTCGAACGGAATGCGAAACGCCCGTCCGTCTGAAAAACTGACCTCCAGCACCCGGGATTGCCCGTGCACTGTGATCGCCTGCGGCGTCGGCGCGCCGGGTTGCAAACCTGCCATACCTGTACCCCCGAAAAACTGCAAACGGCAACGCCGGACAAAGCCAGCCGACAACCGCCAAATGCCCGAGCCTACACCAAGACGCGCTCGATGCCGCCGGCGTTGGCAGTAGCCACGTAAGTCTCCAGCCATTGCGGGCCGAGAATCCGATTCGCCATCTCCACCACGATGTAGTCGGCCTCCAGCAGTCCGTTTTGCAAGTCGTTCCCATAACGGCTCAATCCCTGCAAACAACTCGGGCAGGACGTCAGGATCTTGATGTTGGCGCCAGCGGGCACGGCCCCGGTAGCGCGCAGGGACGCCTCGTCGCGCAACAGTTCTTCCTCTTTGCGGAAGCGGATCTGGGTCGAGATGTCGGGGCGGGTCACGCCCAGCGTGCCACTTTCGCCGCAGCAGCGTTTGCTCTCCAGCACCGTGTCCGGCCGGTCACCGCCCACCAAGGCGCGCACCGTCTTCAGCGGTTCCTGCAGCTTCATCGGACTGTGGCAGGGATCGTGGTACAGGTAACCACCACCATCCGCATCGGCGAGCCGGATTCCCTTCTCGAGCAGGTATTCGTGGATGTCGACAATCCTGCAACCGGGGAAGATCTCCTCGAATTTGTACCCTTGCAACTGGTCATAACAGGTGCCGCAGCTCACCACCACGGTACGGATATCCAGGTAGTTCAAGGTGTTGGCCACGCGGTGGAACAAGACGCGGTTATCCGTGATGATCTTTTCCGCCTTGTCAAACTGTCCCGATCCGCGTTGCGGGTATCCACAACACAGGTAACCTGGCGGCAACACGGTCTGTACGCCGGCATGCCACAACATCGCCTGCGTCGCCAGCCCGACCTGGCTGAACAGCCGCTCCGAGCCACATCCCGGAAAATAAAAAACCGCCTCGGTCTCGGAAGTGGTCGTGTTCGGGTTCCGGATGATCGGCACGTATGCCGCGTCTTCGATGTCGAGCAGCGCCCGGGCCGTCTTCTTGGGCAGGCCACCGGGCATCTTCTTGTTGATGAAATGAATGATCTCCTGCTTGATCGGTGCGCGGCCAACGGTGGCGGGCGGGCGCGCCGTTTGCTTGCGCGCGAGTTTGCCAAACAGGCTATTTGCCAGTCGCTGCGCGCGGAACCCCAGGCCCACCATCGCCGCGCGCATCACCTTGATCGTCTGCGGGTTGGTGGCATTAAGGAACAGCATCGCAGCCGCGTTGCCCGGACGGAAGGACTTCTTGCCCATCTTGCGCAGCAGGTTGCGCATGTTCATGGAGACATCGCCGAAGTCGATATTTACCGGGCAGGGCGACAGGCACTTGTGGCAGACGGTGCAATGGTCTGCCACATCCTCAAACTCCTCCCAATGCCGGATGCTGATTCCGCGGCGTGTCTGCTCCTCGTACAGAAAGGCCTCGACCAGCAAGGACGTCGCCAGGATCTTGTTGCGCGGGCTGTACAGCAGGTTGGCGCGCGGCACGTGGGTGGCGCAGACCGGCTTGCATTTTCCGCAACGCAGGCAGTCTTTGATGGAGTCGGCAATCGCCCCGATGTCGGACTGCTGCATGATCAGCGACTCATGCCCCATCAGGCCGAAACTGGGGGTGTAGGCATTGGTCAGGTCCGCGTACAACCCATCCGGCCCCGGAACGTCACTGTCTGGCGCCGACGGCGCGGCGTTGCGCAACAGCTTGCCTTTATTGAACCGGCCCTGCGGATCGACACGTTGCTTGTACTGCGTGAACGGCCCCAACTCTTCTTCGGTCAGAAACTCGAGCTTGGTGATGCCAATGCCATGTTCGCCGGAGATCACGCCGTCGAGTGAACGTGCCAGCGCCATGATGCGCTTGACCGCCGCATGGGCCGTCTGCAACATGTCATAGTCGTCGCTGTTGACCGGAATATTGGTATGCACATTGCCGTCGCCGGCATGCATGTGCAAGGCGACCCAGACCCGACCTTTGAGGACGCGTTTGTGTATCACAGAACATTCCAGCAGAATCGGCTCGAACGAGACACCGGCGAAAATTCCACGCAAAGGCCCTTGCAGCTGGCTCTTCCAGCTGGCACGCAGCCTGTGGTCCTGCAGCGAAACGAACAACGTGTCGACCTGATCCAGCCAGGCCTGCCACTGCCCGCGCACGCCGCGCACCAGGTCCAGCGCCTGCAGCACCCGGTCTTCCAGCAACTCGGTCGAGGTGATCAGCATGGCGTCGTCCTGCCGACCCAGTGGCAGCTTGCCTCGGCTGAAAAACGCGTCCAGCGCGTCGCACAGCAGCAGCTTGTTGCGCAGGCTCAGCTCGATATTGATGCGCTCGATGCCATCCGTGTACTCGGCCATGCGCGGCAGCGGAATCACCACGTCCTCGTTGATCTTGAAAGCGTTGGTGTGGCGGGAAATCGCCGCCGTGCGCTTGCGATCAAGCCAGAATTTCTTGCGCGCCTCTTCACTGACGGCGACAAATCCCTCACCGCCACGCTGGTTGGCCAGACGCACCACCTCGGACGTCGCGCGCGCCACCGCGTCGGCATCGTCGCCGGCTATGTCGCCCACCAGCACCATCTTCGGCAAACCGGAGGCGTGCCCAACCACGCGCCTGGACTTGGTCGCGTAACCGACCGCCTTGAGGTAACGGTCGTCCAGGTGTTCCAAGCCCGCCAGCAACACGCCGCTGCGCTTTTGCTCGGCGGACATGAAGTCGATGATGTCGACGATACCGGGCACCGCATCCCGCGCATTGCCGAAAAACTCCAGGCAGACCGTGCGTACGTGGTCAGGCATGCGGTGCACGATCCAGCGCGCGCTGGTCACCAGGCCATCACAACCCTCTTTCTGAACTCCCGGCAAACCACTGAGAAACTTGTCCGTAACGTCTTTGCCCAGGCCCTGCTTGCGAAAACTCGCACCGGGAATATCGAGTCGCTCACTGCGTTCCAGCGTTTTACCGTCGGCCTTGAAATACCGCAGTTCAAACGACGCCACCTCGGCATCGTGAATCTTGCCCAGGTTGTGGTTGAGGCGCGTCACCTCAAGCCAGGTCGCCTGCGGCGTCACCATGCGCCAGGAAACCAGGTTGTCCAGCGCTGTTCCCCACAACACTGCTTTCTTGCCGCCGGCATTCATGGCGATATTGCCGCCAATGCAGGACGCCTCGGCAGAGGTCGGATCCACTGCAAACACGAAGCCGCCGCGTTCGGCTGCGTCGGCAACTCTTTGGGTCACGACACCAGCCTCGGTCCAGATCGTCGGTACCGGTTGCGCCAGACCCGGGAGCTCCAGCATCTCGACCTCGGTCATGGTCTCGAGTTTCTCGGTGTTGATGACCGCGCTCTTCCAGGTCAAGGGACAGGCTCCGCCGGTATAGCCGGTACCACCACCACGCGGAATAACCGTCAGGCCGAGTGTGATACAGCCCTGCACCAGGCCCGCCATTTCGGCCTCGGTGTCCGGCGTCAACACCACAAAGGGGTATTCGACGCGCCAGTCGGTGGCGTCCGTCACGTGGGATACGCGGCTCAGGCCGTCAAACTTGATGTTGTCGCGCGCCGTCAATTTTCCGAACTGGTGCAAGCTTTTGCTGCGCAGTTCCTGGAATTCGCTGAAACCCGCGTCAAACGCCTGAACCGCACGCTGCGCCGATTGCAGCAAGGAACCCACCATCGCGTCGCGCTGGCGGTCCAGGTCTGGCGTGCGCCGCTTTTCAATCTCGGCCAGGCGGTGCTGCAGGGCAGCAACCAGCAAACGGCGCCGTTTCGGGTTGTCCAACAGGTCATCCTGCAGGTAGGGATTGCGTTGCACTACCCAGATATCACCCAGAACCTCGTACAACATACGCGCCGAACGACCAGTGCGCCGTTCATCGCGCAGCCGCAACAGGGTCGCCCAAGCCGCCGCTCCGAGCAACCGGATAACAATTTCCCGGTCCGAGAACGAGGTGTAGTTATAGGGGATCTCGCGGATGCGGTCAGGACGTGCGTCGACCGGAACAGCGGGAGCCAGTTGATCGGGTCGTATGGGCGCATTCATTGCATTTGATGTTACCGCAGCGCAGCAATTTTCAGCCTTGACAAGGCCAACCTATGGAAATCCCTCTGTTACCAAAGGCGAATGCATCGTTTAATCAAAACGTAGCCAAAACGTCACAGTTGCAGTTTAGACTGCCCGATTCCATACAGGAGAAACCATGAAATTCACAATTGCAGCAGTCGCGCTGGCCGCGCTGACATCCTTTTCGGCCCACGCGCAAACCGAGATCCAGTGGTGGCACTCGATGACCGCCGTCAACGGCGAGGTGGTCAACGATTTGGCCAAGAACTTCAACGCCAGCCAGAAAAATTACAAGGTAGTCCCCACTTTCAAAGGTAGCTACGCCGAGTCGTTCACGGCCGCCGTGGCGGCCCATCGCAGCGGCAACTCGCCGCATATCCTGCAAGTGTTTGAAGTCGGTACCGCCACCATGATGGCCAGCAAGGGAGTCAGTGTCCCGGTCGGCAAGGTCATGAAGGATGCTGGCGAGAAGTTCGATCCCAAGACCTATGTGTCTGCCGTTGCCGGCTATTACACCGCGCCCAATGGCGAGATGCTGAGTTTCCCGTTCAACAGTTCCACCACGGTGTTCTACTGGAACAAGGACGCTTTCAAGGCCGCTGGCATTGATACCAGCAAGGCGCCAGGCACCTGGCCAGAGGTCGCGCTGGCAGCCGCCAAGCTAAAGGCCAGCGGCCACAAATGCCCCATGTCGATTGCCTGGCAGGGTTGGACCCAGCTGGAGAGTTTTTCGGCTTGGCACAACGTGGAATTTGCCACACGGGGTAACGGAATGCAGGGCATGGACGCGCGCTTGAAGGTGAACTCGCCGCTGCACGTGCGCCACATCGAAAACCTTGCCAATATGGCCAAGCAGGGCCTGTTCATTTACAAGGGCCGGGCCAACGTGCCAGAGGCGAGTTACATCTCTGGCGAATGCGCGATGATGACCACCTCGACCGGCTTCTATGGCAACGTGGCCCGAAACGCCAAGTTCAACTGGGGCATGGCGCTCTTGCCACACTACCCGGACGTACCGGGTGCTCCGCAAAACACCGTGATCGGCGGGGCCAGCCTGTGGGTCATGGCTGGCAAGAAAGCCGACGAATACAAAGGCGTGGCACAGTTCTTCAGCTACCTGTCCTCGCCCGAAATCCAGGCAGCGACACACCAGAGGACCGGCTTCCTGCCGATCACCATGGCGGCCTTTCGGTTGACAGAGAAGTCCGGCTTCTATGAAAAGAATCCAGGCACCGATGTCGGCGTGAACCAGATGATCCGCAAGACCACCGACAAGTCGCGCGGGATCCGACTCGGCAACTATGTGCAGATCCGCGACATTGAGGACGAAGAACTCGAACAGGTTTGGGGTGGCAAGAAAAGCGCGCAGGAAGCCCTGGATTCCATCGTGAAACGCGGTAACGAGTTGCTGGAGCGTTTCGAGAAAGCCAACAAAGGCTGATCCCGGCACATCGTCTGGCACGCGCGGTACTGCGGCTCCTGTGGAAAAGCGCGTCGTCTTCCGCTCCGCCTGGCTGCCATGGGCCTTGATTGCGCCGCAGATCGCGGTGATCGCAGTGTTCTTCTTCTGGCCGGCCGCGCAGGCCCTGCTGCAGTCGGTGCAGCAGGCAGATGCCTTCAGTACGCGGGTCGAATGGGTCGGGCTGGAGAATTTTGTCAACTTGTGGAACGACCCGCTGTATATCAAATCGTTCTACACGACGGCGATTTTCTCCACCCTGGTCGCCGTTCTGGGCATCAGCCTGTCGCTGCTGCTGGCGGTGTTTGCTGACCGGATCGTCAAGGGCGCCCTGGTTTACCGGACCTTTCTCATCTGGCCTTATGCCGTCGCGCCAGCAGTCGCTGGCGTGTTATGGCTGTTCATGCTGGCCCCCAGCATCGGCATCGTCTCGTTCTGGTTGCGCGCGGTGGGCCTGGAGTGGAATCCCTTGCTGGACGGGCAGCATGCAATGACCCTGGTTGTGCTGGCTGCCGTCTGGAAGCAGATTTCGTACAACTTCCTGTTCTTCCTGGCGGGTTTGCAAAGCATACCCAAGTCGCTGATCGAGGCCGCGGCGATCGATGGCGCGCGTCCCTGGCGGCGCTTCTGGACCATCGTGTTCCCGCTGCTCACACCGACGTCCTTTTTTCTGCTGGTCATCAATATCGTGTACGCCTTCTTCGACACCTTCGCCATCATCGATGCCGCCACTCAGGGCGGGCCCGGGAAGGAGACTTCGATCCTGGTCTACCGTGCCTACTACGATGGCTTCAAGGCGATGGACTTTGGCGCGTCCGCCGCGCAATCGGTGGTCCTGATGGTGATTGTGGTGGGGTTGACCGTGGTGCAATTCCGCTTCGTCGAAAAAAAGGTCAACTACTGATATGGTGGAACGCCGCCCTCTGCTCGACCTCGTCTCGCACCTGATTTTGATTCTTGGCGTAATCGTGGTCGCGTTCCCGCTGTATCTGACTTTTGTCGCTTCAACACAGGCCTCCAGCGACATCGTGCATCCGCCAATGTCCCTGCTGCCTGGCACCCAGCTGGTCGAAAACTACCAGGCGGCTTGGAGCGGCACTGGTGGCGGCACAGGCTCAACCGCCCCGGTCGGACGCATGATGTTTGTCAGCCTGGTCACGGCACTTGTCATCGCCCTGGGCAAGATTTCGATCTCGCTGTTATCGGCCTTTGCCATCGTCTATTTCCGCTTTCCATTCCGGATGTTTTTCTTCTGGGCGATTTTCATCACGCTGATGCTGCCGGTGGAAGTCCGCATCGGCCCGACCTACAAGGTGGTAGCCGACCTGGGCATGCTCAACACCTTTGCCGGACTTACGGTGCCACTGATTGCATCGGCCACTGCGACTTTCCTGTTCCGGCAGTTCTTCCTCACCGTGCCAGACGAGCTGGTCGAAGCGGCGCGCATGGACGGAGCCAGTCCGATGCGGTTCTTCATCGACGTATTGGTGCCACTGTCGCGCACCTCGATTGCCGCACTGTTTGTCATCCAGTTCATCTATGGCTGGAACCAGTACTTGTGGCCATTGCTGATTACCACCAGCGAGGACATGTACCCGGTGGTGATTGGTATCAAGCGCATGATCTCGGGTGGCGATGCACAAACCGAATGGAGTGTGGTGATGGCCACGGCCCTGCTGGCCATGATTCCCCCGGCGCTCGTCGTGGTGCTGATGCAGAAGTGGTTTGTCAAGGGATTGGTGGACACCGAGAAGTAAACAACGACAACCCGGATTCATCCATGGCAACCATACAACTCAAAAACGTCATCAAACGCTACGGCGTGGGCAAGACCGCAAACCAGGTCATCCACGGCGTCAACGCAGAAATTCGTGACGGCGAATTCGTCGTCATCGTCGGCCCGTCGGGATGCGGCAAGTCAACCCTGCTGCGCATGGTCGCCGGCCTGGAGGAAATCAGCGAAGGGGAAATCCTGATCTCCAACCGGGTGGTGAACGATCTGGAGCCATCCGAGCGCGACATCGCCATGGTGTTCCAGAACTATGCGCTGTACCCGCACATGAGTGTGTTTGACAACATGGCTTACGGATTGAAGATTGCGAAGCTGCCGCCGGCCGAGATCAAGACCCGCGTTGATGCGGCCGCAAAAATCCTGGAACTCGGACCTTACCTGCAACGCAAGCCGCGTGAGCTCTCCGGCGGCCAGCGCCAACGGGTTGCCATGGGACGGGCGATCGTGCGCAAGCCCCAGGTGTTCCTGTTTGACGAGCCCTTGAGCAACCTGGACGCCAAACTGCGCGCCCAGACACGGCTGGAGATCCAGAAGCTGCACCGGGAGCTCGGCATCACATCCCTGTTTGTCACCCACGACCAGGTGGAGGCGATGACGCTGGCGCAACGCATGATCGTGATGCACGCCGGGGTCATGGAGCAGTTTGGTACACCCGAAGAGGTTTACACGCGACCAGCGACCACCTTCGTTGCCGGATTTATCGGCTCGCCGCCGATGAACCTGTTGCGCGACGCGCCGAATGCCAAACCCGGCACCATTGTCGGGGTCCGGCCCGAACACCTGGACATCACCGCCTTGGGCTGGGCGCTGCGCGTCGAAGCCGTGGAGATGCTCGGGGCCGAGCGGCTGATATACGGCCGCTGGACCCAAGGCAGCGACCAGGAAATGGTCATCGTTCGCACCGACGAGGCGCACGCGGTACCGGCGCTGGGCGCGACGATCTTCGTCACCCCTCGCGCTGACCGCTTGCACCTGTTCGACGCGAGCACTGGCAAACGCTTGTGACGCCCTGGCCCTATCCTCGCTGGATTGCCCACCGCGGCGCTGGCAAACTGGCGCCAGAGAACACGCTGGCGGCATTCGCACTGGGCGGGCACCACGGCTACCGAATGTTCGAATGCGACATCAAGCTCAGCCAGGATGGGGTTCCGTTCTTGATGCACGACGCAGCGCTGGAGCGCACAACCAATGGCAGCGGAATCGGCGGCGAGCGCTCCTGGTCGGAACTGTCACAACTCGACGCCGGAGGTTGGCATTCGCGCGCCTATGCCGGTGAACCATTGCCGACCATGGAGAACATTGCGCGCTTTTGCCTGCGCAACGGCCACCTGCTCAATATCGAGATCAAGCCGACCCCGGGCTGCGAGCGACAGACCGGCTCGGTGGTGGCGCAACATGCGGCCCGGTTCTGGCAGGGCACAGCGGTGCCACCACTGCTGACCTCGTTCGACGTCGCCGCGCTGGAGTCGGCACAGGAGGCGCAGCCGGAACTGCCGCGCGGCCTGCTGCTGCACAACCCGGCACCAGGCTGGGTCGAAACCGCCCTGCGGCTGGGCTGCGTTGCGATCGTGTGCAACCACTCCTTGTGGGACGAATCCACGGTCATGCAAGCCAAAAGTGCCGGCCTGCGTTGCCTGAGCTACACCGTCAACGACGCTGCCAGCGCGCAACGCTTGCTTTCCCTGGGCACTGACGGCATCATCACTGACAGGGTAGATCTTTTTCTTCCAGCTTGAGCAATCCGGGGAGTCGAGAATGGGCACAGTGAACCGGTTCTGGATCGTGGTCTGCGCTGCCATGGCACTGTGCTTTATGCCAGCGGGCGCAGCCGACAAACCCGTCACGCGGGCGCAAGCGCTCAAAGCCATTACACAGGCCTCGGCGCAGGAACGTCTGGCCGGGGTGGCCCGGCTGGCGGAGGTTGGCACGATGGCCGACGCCGATCGGCTGGTACCCGTCTTGCGCGACAGCAATGCCCAAGTCCGGTTCGTTGCGACCGCAGCCATGTGGCAGATATGGAGCCGCTCCGGGGACCCCGCCATTGACGGGCTGTACCAGCGTGGCATGGAGCAACTCGAGTTGTCACGGATGGAGGAGGCATTGGCCATCTTTACCGAAATCATCCAGCGCAAGCCTTCGTTCGCGGAAGGCTGGAACAAACGCGCCACCCTGCACTATCTGATGGGAAACTTCGAGTTGTCACTCAAGGACTGCGATGAGGTCATCAAACGCAACCGGAACCACTTTGGGGCGCTCTCGGGATATGGACAGATTTACCTGAATCTGGGAGAGCAGGAAAAAGCGCTGCAGTACTTCGAGAAAGCGCTGGCGGTAAATCCGAACCTGCCGGGCGCCTCGGTCACGATCCGGCAGCTACAGGAGCAGTTGCGCGAGAAGAAGCGGAGAACCATCTGACAACGGCCACACCGGACTTGTAGCTTTGTTATCATTTTCACGCCGCCACCGCCGCCTCACTGCAAAGTGGCGCATGGAAATTCCCCTTCAACATGATCAAGAGGTGCTGACAAAATGGTCGTACGCTTAAAGTCTCTCACCACCAGCCTTGCCGTCGTTCTTGCCGCGGCTTTTGGCTGCGGCGCGGCACTTGCGCAATCCAAGGTGCTGAACATATACAACTGGTCGGATTACATCGCCGAAGACACCATCAAGAACTTTGAGAAGGAAACCGGCATCAAGGTCCGATACGACAACTTCGACAACAACGAAGTGTTACATGCCAAGCTGGTTGCCGGAAAGACTGGCTACGACATCGTTGTTCCGGGTTCTCACTTCGCCAAGACCCAGATCGAAGGAGGCCTGCTGCAAAAGCTGGACCGCAGCAAGTTGACCAACTGGGGTAACCTGGACAAGGGCTTGCTGGAGCAACTCGCGAAACTCGACCCCGGCAATGAGCATCTGGTCAACTGGTTGTGGGGCTTTGTCACGGTGGGAATCAACGTGAACAAGGTGAAAGCCGCGCTGGGCGACATGCCCATGCCCGACAACGCCTGGAGCCTGCTGTTTGACCCGAAATATGCCAGCAAGCTCAAAAGCTGCGGTGTGAGCGTGTTGGACTCTGCCTCCGAAGTCGTTCCCGCTGCATTGCACTATGCCGGCAAGCCTGCGTACAGCCGCAATGCGGCCGACTATGCAGAGGCGGCCAAGGTCCTGAAGGCGATCCGCCCGTTTGTCACCCGCTTCTCCTCGTCCGGTTACATCGAGGAAATGGCGAGTGGCGCAACCTGCCTGGTCATGGGTTTCTCGGGAGACATCAACATTGCGCGTGACCGCGCCAACGACGCCAAAAAGAAACCCAAGGTTCCCGTTGTCATTGAGGCGCTCGTGCCCAAGACCGGCGGCACCCTGTTCTTCGACACCATGGCGATCCCGAAAGACGCCAAGAATGTCGAGAACGCCCACCTGTTCATCAACTACATCCTACGCCCGGAAGTACATGCCTCGCTGACCAACAAGGTGTTTTACGCCAATCCGAATGCTGCCTCCCTAAAACTCGTCAAAAAAGAAATTGCTGAAAACAGGTCCATCTTTCTGGACGCTGCGGCGACCAAAACAATGATCGCTCCGGATGCGTTGCCGCAGGACATCCGCAAGATCCAGACTCGCACCTTCAGCAACTTCAAGACCGGCAAATAACGCGCGCACGCCGATGCAACGGAATGGACGCGCAGCACGCTAATGAGGCGCTTGGGCTGTCGCGGCGGTTGCGTAGGCTCAGTCGCTGGGTTGGCCGGGTGGGTGCAGTGCGGGCAACGCTGCTGGCAACCGCGTTTTCCTCGACTGCGTCGCTGGGGCTTACCTGGTTCTTCCTGTACGTGGGTGGTCACACCACCATGGGCAACGCCTGGTGGATTGCCGTGCTGGTACCCATCCCATTGTCGATCGCGTTTGGTGGCATCAGCTTTTACCTGGTGGTCGAGCTTGAGCGGGCACGGGCGCGCGTGCACGAACTGGCGATGGTCGATCCTTTAACGGGGCTGGCCAACCGACGCCGCTTTGTGTCGGCTGCGAAACGTGAGCTTGACCTCGCGTACCGCCATCAACAGCCGCTGGCCATCCTGTTGCTCGATGTGGACCATTTCAAGGCGATCAACGATGCACACGGACACTTGGTGGGTGACCGCGTGCTGGTGGAGGTCAGCCGGCGCTGCGAACAGGCACTGCGCACCACCGACCTGCTGGCGCGCTGGGGAGGTGAAGAATTCATCGTGCTACTGCCGAATACGCCGGTCGAGCAGGCCCAGCAATTGGCGGAACGTATGCGCCGTGCAATTTCGGCGACGGCACAGTTGCAGCTCAGTGAACGCGAGGTTCAGGTAACCGTCAGTGTCGGCGCTGCTGGCGCCATGCCTGGGGAATCACCCATGCTCGACGAGTTGATCCGGCTGGCCGACCTGGAGTTGTACAAGGCCAAGCACTCTGGTCGTGACCGGGTTTCCATCGCCGGCCTGGTTGCGGCGGCAATTGCTGGCGCCCTGCCAGGCCACAGCCGCCCGGCTCCGCTTTGACCCATACACCCGGTTGGCATGGCCAATCAGGCTCGCCAGCCGCGCTCCAGTAGCCACTGGGCCGACGCACTGGCCAAGACCAACGCAGCCAAGCTTGCCATCTTGCCGTCACGCCCGAAGAACCACAAGCCGCCCAGCAATACCAGCAGCGTGACGGCCGAGTTGACGGCCAGGCACAGCCCGAACCCTGGACCAGGATGGCGCGGCGGCAGCAGCCAATGTACGGTTGCGGCCATACACAAAGAGACTGCGAAGCCGGGCAACACAAGGTTGAAAATGTGGTTGATGCTGTTGATCGGGTCCATAGCGCTGCAAATTTTATAATCTGGTCAGAAACACATATGGCAGTCTGGGCCCTCGGGATCAATCACACCACTGCGCCGCTTGACTTGCGCGGGCGCTTCAGCTTCGCCGGCAAACATATCGGCGTTACTCTGGCCGACTTGCGCAGGCAGTTGTCGCGCGAGCCGGAGGCCGCCATCATCTCCACCTGCAACCGGACCGAAGTGTATTGTGCCGGTGATTTGTCCGAGACCGAACCCACGCTGGCCTGGTTGGCGCAGTGTGGCGGCGTGTCCACATCCGTGTTGCGCGCCCATTCGTACACCTTGCAAAACCGTCTCGCGGCGCGACACGCCTTCAGGGTCGCCAGCGGGCTGGATTCAATGGTGTTGGGAGAACCGCAGATCCTGGGGCAGTTCAAGGAAGCCGTGCGCTGCGCACAAGAAGCAGGGGCATTGGGAACCACACTCAGCCAGTTGTTCCAGCGTTCTTTTGCGGTCGCCAAAGAGGTGCGCTCATCCACCGAAATTGGCGCCCATTCCATCAGTATGGCGGCTGCCTCGGTTCGACTTGCCGGCCAATTGTTCGAAAACCTGCGAGACGTGCACGTATTGTTCGTCGGTGCCGGTGAAATGGTCGCGCTGTGCGCTACGCATTTCGCCGCCAGCCAACCGAAGTCAATCACGGTGGCGAACCGAACGCTGGAACGTGGCGAAAAGATCGCCTCTCAGCATGGCGGCTCGGTGATGCGTCTGGCGGAGTTGCCCGATCGCCTGCACGAGTTCGATGCCGTCGTCAGTTGCACAGCCAGCACGCTGCCCATCATCGGTCTGGGCGCGGTCGAACGGGCACTCAAGCGGCGCCGGCACCGGCCGATTTTCATGGTCGACCTGGCCGTGCCGCGCGACATCGAGCCCGAGGTGCAGGCGCTTCAGGACGTGTACCTGTACACGGTGGACGATTTGTCCAGCGTGGTGCAGACCGGCCAGGCAAACCGCCAGGCGGCGGTTGCCCAGGCCGAAGCCATCATTGAAGCTGGCGTTCAGAGTTTCATGCAATGGGTGGACCATCGTGAATCGGTGCCATTGATCCAGCAGCTTTCGGCGCAGGCCGATGAATGGCGTGCCGCCGAGATGCAGCGGGCGCGGCGCCTTCTGGCCAAGGGCGAAAGTATCGATGCCGTACTCGAGGCCTTGTCCAGGGGACTGACGCAGAAGATGCTGCACGGCGCATTGGCGGAACTGCGCTCAGGCGACACGGAGGCGCGTGCGGCAGCCAGCAACGCGGTACAACACTTCTTTCTGCGCAACGAACGTTAGCGGCGCTCCGTACACACGCCGCGCGTCCCCAGCTTTGGCGGCGCGCTCCCAACCCGGCCTTGACCGCCGACACTGCAGTTCGCCCCGACCCGAGACCCGACGACCCGATGCAAGCTTTTTTCCGCCAACAACTGGATCGCTACGCCAACCGATTGGGGGAACTCGAATTCCTGCTGTCACGCGAGGACATCATGCAAGACATGCAACAGTTTCTGGTGCTGTCGCGGGAACATTCCGACGTGGCTGCCGTAGCGCAGCGCTGGGGCAGGTACCAACAACGTGAGGCGGACCGGACCGCGGCGCTGGAGTTGCTTGAGGGTGCCGCGGCGGATCCCGAAATGGGCGCGATGGCCGCCGAGGAGATCGATTCGGCAGCGGCAGAACTGAAACAACTGGAGACAGAACTGCAACGCATGTTGCTGCCCAAGGATCCGGACGACGACCGCAACGCCTTTCTGGAAATCCGCGCTGGCACCGGCGGCGATGAATCCGCCTTGTTTGCGGCAGACCTCGTGCGCATGTATACCCGTTACTGCGAACGCCGTGGCTGGAAGGCTGAAATCATCAGCGAGTCGGCGAGTGAACTTGGCGGCTTCAAGGACATTGTCCTTCGCGTTTCTGGTACCCATGTGTATGGAGACCTCAAGTTCGAGTCTGGCGGACACCGTGTGCAGCGCGTCCCCGCGACCGAAACCCAGGGACGCATACACACCAGTGCCTGCACAGTGGCGGTACTGGCCGAACCCGACGAATCCGTGGCAGTGCTGATCAATCCGGCCGATCTGCGCATCGACACTTACCGCGCCAGTGGCGCCGGCGGTCAGCATATCAACAAGACGGATTCGGCGGTGCGCATCACGCACCTGCCCACGGGCATCGTCGCCGAGTGCCAGGATGACCGCAGCCAGCACCGAAACAAGGCCCGCGCCCTGCAGGTATTGTCCGCCCGCATCCAGGAGAAGGACCGGGCCGAGCGTGCGGCGCGCGATGCCGCACAGCGCAAGAGCCTGATTGGCAGCGGCGACCGCAGCGACCGCATTCGCACCTACAACTTTCCCCAGGGCCGATTGACCGACCACCGCATCCATCTCACGCTGTACAAGTTGTTGACGATCATGGAAGGTGATCTGCACGATGTCGTGCACGCCCTGCAAGCCGCGCAAGGGGCTGAACAACTCGCGGCGCTGGAACTCGGGACGCCGGGATGACAGCCGGGCGATGGCGGCCGCATCGATGCTGACGATCTCCGAATCCCTTGCCCGGGCTGGTATTGGCGGTTTGGACCGACTTGATGCACAACTGCTGCTGTTGCACGCCTTGGGCGTTGCGCCACACGCGGCCCATGAACGGCGCAGTTGGCTGTTGGCACATGGCGAGGAAACGACCACCCCCGACTGCGCAAAGCACTATGCCGACTACTGTGCACGCCGTCGCGCGGGGGAACCACTGGCTTATATCACCGGCCACAAAGAGTTTTTCGGCCTTGCGCTGATGGTCGATGCGCGCGTGCTGGTTCCGCGGCCAGATACCGAAACCCTGGTGCAATGGGCGCTCGAGGTGTTGTCGGCAACCACCCCTGACGGGGAACCCGCTGGCAAAACCGCACTCGATCTTGGAACAGGCAGCGGCGCAATTGCGCTGGCGCTGAAACACAGCAGGCCTGCCGTGACCGTCGATGCCGTCGATTGCAGTGCGCCAGCGCTGGAAGTCGCCCGCGCGAATGCCGGACGGCTCGGCCTGGATGTGCGCTTTTTCCTAGGCAGCTGGCTCGACAACACCGCAGCGTCCTACGACTGCATTGTGTCCAACCCACCCTATATCGCCGCCGGGGACTGGCATCTCGCCGCTTTGCGCTATGAGCCAGAGCAGGCGCTGGTCTCCGGTGCCGACGGTCTGGACGACCTGCGCCGGGTTGCGCATGGCGCGCTGGCGCATCTGCGTGGAGATGGCTGGTTGTTGCTGGAACATGGCCACGGGCAGGCTCTGGCTGTGCAGGCGATGCTGGCAGGACGTGGTTATTCGCATATTCAAACGCGCCGTGATCTCTCCGGGCAAGCGCGCTGCACCGGCGGGTGCCGCACCTGAACACACCGACTTGCGCGGTCCCATGGCCCAGGTTCCCCTGCCGCTGGAATGGGCAAGCGCCGCGCAACCGGCGCATTGGTGAAATAATTGGACCTCGGACGAACAGAAGGATGAATATGAACGTAACACAACAACGCATCGACGAATTGGTCAAATCAAGCGAGGTACTGCTTTTCATGAAAGGCAACCCTAGCTTCCCGCAATGCGGCTTCTCGGGGCGGGCGATCCAGATTCTCAAGGCCTGTGGCGTCGAGCCCAAGGCGATCAAGACGGTCAACGTGCTGGAAGATGCCGAGATCCGCGCTGGCATCAAGGACTACAGCAATTGGCCGACGGTCCCCCAGTTGTACGTCAAGGGCGAGTTCATTGGCGGCTCGGACATCATGATGGAAATGTACGAAAACGGCGAACTCCAGCAGGTGCTGGCCAGGTCCGACTGATTCGCCGCGCGCCCCTGAGCCCCGCTTTGGCTTGGGCATCAGCCGGGATTGAACTCCCATAACTTGGCGGCGTTGAACACAGCCTGCGGATAAGGCGCCGCCCCACGCGAACCGTTGTAGCGTCCGAGCGCCATGAACAGGTTGCCACGCTCCCGGTCCAGGTAGTGGCGCAGGATGACACAACCAAAACGCAGATTGGTCTGCATATGGAAAAGCCGGGACGCGTCTCCATCCCCCAGAACACGCGTCCAAAACGGCATCACCTGCATGTAGCCCCGCGCACCGACGCTCGACACGGCAAACTTGCGAAACGCACTTTCGACCTGAATCAGCGCGAGGACCAGAGTCACATCAACACCGGCGCGTTTGCTCTCATACCAGGCGGT
>Ga0105048_10002286_pt1 | contig 30999 bp, 30 predicted proteins | sample MAT05_FD_78382 | JGI IMG/M metagenome (GOLD analysis project Ga0105048, IMG submission 78382) | Freshwater microbial communities from Lake Fryxell liftoff mats and glacier meltwater in Antarctica - MAT-05 | ecosystem: Environmental > Aquatic > Freshwater > Ice > Liftoff microbial mat | place... | reverse complement strand
GCTGGTGGTTTGTTTGGGCGCCCCAGGAATTCGTGACGGTCAGCGATACAGAAGTCGCGCCGCTGTAGGACGTCCCGTCATAGGCTCGATATGTAAAACTGTCGCTCCCGGCATACCCGACCATCGGCGTGTAAGTGAATCCGCCATTCGCACTGAGAGAAATGGAACCGTGGGCAGGGCTGGAATACAGCGCCGCCGTTAACGTGTCCGATTCCATGTCCATGTCGTTGGCCAGGACTCCGGACGCAGCAACGGTCAGTGAATCCTTCGAAACGCCGTACATGTCCATGTTCGCCATCGGTGACATGCCTGAGAGCAGGACCCGCGTTTCACACGCTTCAACCTGCCGGGTGATTCGCCATGACGAGCGCCGCTTCGATCGTTCACCACGCAGATGCGAGACGCACTCTTCCCAAAATGAACTCTATTGTTTGCCCGCCGGGAGCCAGCATACACCGCGATTCTCGTGACATATGGTATCAGGCGCGGGAAACAAGCCGCATTCAGCGCTTACACTCGCCGCGCTAAACCGCCCCCCCTCCCAGTTTGACGTCGCGCGGCCCGCGACGATCGAGGAACGAGCCCGAAAAACAACCGTGACACCATGAAACCTACATCACCACGCACCATGTCAAACCTCCTCTGAAATGTCGTTCGGGAGTCATCCAATGGCGGGTCTGAGTCCGGTCAACTCAAGCTCGTCGGGAGTACGTTAACGGATACTTAGGGATTTACAAGCGTCACGCACAGTGAAATTCCATACCCCCTAACGGATATTCTTTTTGCCTCTTAGGCGCTGTGTCACCATTGTCGATCACGCTCAATGCTGACGGAGCGAATGGCGTCGCAGTCCCGGCGAAGTTAGAAGCGGCTCTGCGTGTAGGATGGACATTCATGTCCGTCGTGTGGCCGTGAAATGCAGTCGAAACAAAAACTATTGGACCGCACTTGTCCTTCGGTTGTGGATCGCTGGCTGGCTGAATCTCGGACATGAATGTCCAAGGTACATGAAAACCGCAAGGATCGACCGCTGGTTGGGCTACGATTTGTTCCAAAGATCCAGCAGTTTAGAAGATTCGTAGTCACCGGCGGTGATTTCAAATCCCAGGTCGGCGATCATCCGGAAATCTTCTTTTGCTTTCTGACCTGGAGTTGTCAGATAGTCGCTCACAAACATCGAGTTGGCCGCATACAGCCGCATAGCCTGCATTGCACGCAGATTAACTTCAGGAAGCGTCGCGGTGCGATCGTGAAGGCGAAGGTGTCTCTCACCGGGACGATGGCCGTTCTGGTGACGTCCATGGCCAGCATGCTGGATGCTCGCATGGCGTTTCGACTTTCGATCATCATGGCCGGGATAAAGCTGGCCGCATGATCGTCGCTGTTGATGATTCGCCAACGCAGCGATATGGACGGGCACGCTGCACAAGGAGATCAGCGTATCAGGTTCACCAGGCCGGACTCCGCCGTTGGCGCAGAAAGCGACTTGCCCGGCATGAAATCCGCCAACGGTTTCTGTTGGGGTGTTGACACGGAATTGGAAGGCCTGAGAAACCGGTCCACCACGATCGCGGAACAGCGGTCAGATTCTGAGAACTGTCGGCTCATCGTCGGCAGTGAGCGTCCCGCAAGCCATTGACGGCTCGTAACACCCCATCCCATTTCGCACAACCGCAGAGTGTTGCGCGTAATCCGGTCCCGACGGATCACCGGCAGTTCAAGCAAACCGACGCGCGTGCCTGCGGTCAGCGATTCATAAATCATCGACATGCTGTCACACGTGACCCACACGACGCCACACTGTGCCAGCTGTTCCGGCAACCATTGCGATGAACACTCCTGCGCTGTCACCAGCGGAATCTCGGGAACCAGAATACGCCAGCGTCGAATGAAGCGGTTCGGAGTTCTCTCAGAGGTCGCCACAGTCCAGCACATACTGTACTTTTGCACGACTTGACGGGCCTGATCCACCACAGCATCATCGGACCACAGGAAATGTTTAGAGGGCCCGCCAATGAGTAACAGCCCTTTGGCGGAATCATGCTGTGCAGACGGTCGTATGCGATTCAAAGCCCCTTCGGTCCGGACCACATTTTGAGGTTGAAAGATCAGGTTATCATGCGTCGGGATCAGACATAAATCGAACAGTGCGGTCGGCAGACTCGGCTTCATGACCACAATCGTTTTTCCACCGAAACATCTTTGAAGGGTGAGCAACGGCAGGTGAGTGGAATGCCCGGCACCAATCAGCAGATCGGGCTCAGGCAGGCTTTTTGCGAAAGACATTCGTCCCGGAATCAAGCTCCGTAGACCTCTGAGGCGTTGTGCAATGGCGATATCAAAAGCCTGAACAGAAACGCGGCGGGCGATGGCTTCCGTGAGTCCAATCACCTGATTCTCATGGCCGGATCGACCATCTCGCAGACGCCAGATTACCGCAATCGCAGGCCTGCCTTTCGTTGATCGCAGCATAGTTCACCCGAGCTCTCTGCAGCCCTGTTTCAGGCGACATCTCGCATTCGCAGTTGAGACTGGTTCAAAGCGCGATAGGCGGCACACGATTCCAACAGTTCATCGTGACTGCCTGTCGCCAGAATTTTCCCATGATCCATGACGACGATGCGCGTCACGAGATCAAGGAATGTTCGATTCAGTACATGGCTGATAATGAAGACCGTCCGATTCCTCGCAAATTCTTTAAGGACCGCGTGAATCACTTCTTCACTTTGCGAATCGACGGCTGACGTTGCTTCATCCAGAATCAGGATCGTTGGATCTCGCAGAATTGCCCGCGCCAGTGCGATTCGTTGTCGTTGTCCACCGGAGAGCTTGCCGCCTTTGTCGCCCACTATCGTGTCGAAGCCATCCGGCAACTGTTTGATAAAGCCGGCAGCCTGGGCCTGGACGGCAGCTTCCTGCACCATCTCACGGGTCGCTGCGGAGTTTCCATAGCGGATGTTTTCGTAGATCGAATCATTGAACAGCAGTGTTTCCTGAGTCACAAACCCGATTTGACTTCGCAGGTCGCGAGTCCGAAGTTCCCGAATATCCACGCCGTCGATCAGGACACGACCTTCTCCGGGGTCCATGAATCTCGGCAGCAGGCTAAGGAGCGTGGATTTTCCTGATCCATTTCCGCCCACGACGGCGATGACTTCACCGAACCGGACATCCAGCGAAACGCCTTTCAGAGCCAGCGGCCGTTGATTGCCTTCCGCTTCCGTACCTTCGTATCGGAATGAGACTTCCTGCATCGAAATCATTGAGGAATGCCGAATCATCATGCGGGGAGACTTTGGCTCAGGCACGATCGACGCCTCGTCGATCAGGTCGAAAACACGCTCACTGCCCGCCATGCCTCGTTTGACCTGTTCAAAGATGCCCGAGAGTTTTCGGACAGGATCCAGGGTACCGGCCAGCAGGGCATAGAGCGTTGCAAGTTCCGCAATCCCCATCGGCTCAGCGGCCAACTTGATTCCAAGGATCGAATCCGTATTTCGCAAAACCAGATAGGCACCTGGAGCGAGAGCGGCAAAGACGGCCAGCACTCCCATGATCTCGGTGATCGGGCGAACCAGAGCACCCAGACGGACGATTTTCATCGAGCCCGTGTAGTAGTCTCGATTGGCTTTCAGAAATTGCTTGCGGTGTTTCCGAAAACCAGAGAACGCAATGACGATTCTCGCTGAGCCAAACGTTTCCGCGATGCATTCATAAATTCTCGCCATGCTTTCCATCGTGCGATGCGAAGCACGGCGCAGGCGTTTTCCGAAAATGCTGAAGATGAGACCCATCAAGGGCACAACGGTAATCGCCACGAGAGTCAGCCGCCAGTTCACATAAAACGACATGGCCGTGCAGGCTCCGGCCTTCAGAGGTTCACGGACGAGTGTGACGCCGAAGACCCGGATGGCCATGGTCATCTGCTCAATGTCGTTGGTCATCCGCGACATCAGTGACGAAGTTCCGATTCGATGAAGTGACTGATAGTCGAGTCGCAGGGCTGATCTGAAGCAATCCTGGCGGATGGCGTTGACGGTCAGCTGTACCACGCTGCCCACCAGCATTTCCTGAAAATAGATGAACAAGCCTTTGAGAAAGGTGGCTGCCAGCAGCACGCCCAGAATCATGGCCATCGTGTCAAATTTGTCACGCGGCACGTATGGCAGCAAAGATCGGCGGACCTTTGTCAGCAGAAGCAGGCTCCGCGACTGCTCGCTGACGCGGTACTGAATCTGAGCTCGCGACTTTACCTGATCCGGAGGAATTTCGTCCAGTCGCGCCGTGTCTGCCCGAATTGAGGTTTCGAGAGTCAGGATTTCACGATCGACGTACCCGTGGAGACTGTCGTTCTGAAACAAGACTTTGACGACCGGAAATGCGATCGACAGATTCATTGCCCAGAACACCGACACAATGATCGCGCAGACGACCGACAGTACGAACAGCCGACGGTATGGCCAGACATACGACCCAATTCGAATAAAATCCTGCATCATGCAATCCCTTGCGGCGTCGTTGCTCCAACACCTTAGCTTTAAAAAGGGGTCAGGAACCGATCGCCAAATGGCCCAGAGGGTGCTCCGCACTATTGGTTCCTGACCCCTTTTTAAAGCGTCCCTTTTAGCCCAGGCACCGGGAACCGGTCAAGGTCAATGAAATTTGATGCCGCACCCTGCACTCCGAGACGGATATTTCTTCTGTTGCATGGATTTTCTGAACCGATTATGCTCCGACTCCGCATGACGCGAATTGATCAGATGTTACGCATTCAGGGAGGAATCCGGTGCCAGTCGTCATTCTTGCAGGTGGGCTTGGTACGCGACTTCAGGAAGAAACAACCATTCGGCCTAAGCCGATGGTGGAAATTGGTGGTCGCCCTATTCTCTGGCATATCATGAAGCATTTCGCCCATTATGGTGAAGATGAGTTTCTGATCGCGTGCGGATATAAAGCCGACTTCATCAAGAGCTACTTCCTCGATCAGTACAATCTTGCGGGGAATCTCAAGATTGACTTTGGACGCGGGATGATCCATCGCAAAGAATCAGAAGTTGAAAACTGGACGGTGAACCTGATTGAAACAGGTCAATTGACCAATACCGGAGGGCGGTTGTTGCGCCTTAAAGAATGGCTCAGCAACTCCACGTTCATGCTGACTTATGGCGATGGTGTCTGTAACGTCGACATATCTGAATTATTGACATTTCATAAGTCTCACGGTCGACTTGCCACGGTCACCGCAGTTCGTCCTCCGGCACGATTTGGCGGACTGGTGATGGATGGAGACCGAGTCAGTCGGTTTACCGAAAAGCCAGTCGCAGGCGAAGGCTGGATCAACGGAGGATTTCTTGTATTTGAACCGGGAATCTTTGACTATTTGAAATCAGATACGTGCAGTCTCGAAGCAAATGCTCTGGAACGCGCCGCAGAGGATGGGCAGCTTGCTGCGTTTCGGCATGACGGATTCTGGCAATGCATGGATACGTTGCGCGATAAAGAGTATCTACAGCGGATGTGGGGCAATGAAGAAGCTCCCTGGCGAACCTGGGACGCAGATCAGAATGTTCCTCGCCTGCGACTCCTGCCAAAAGCCAAGGCAGCCTGACGAGTGTTTCGTCGCGTCTAAACTAATCGTTCGACAACAACTAAGAATCTGTGGTGCAAGAATGGACTCCCGCTTTGACATTAGTTTCTGGCAGGATCGTCGGGTGCTGGTGACCGGGGCCACTGGACTTGTGGGTGGTTGGCTCGTCAAGCGATTGCTCGAGGCGCAGGCAGAAGTTGTCAGCCTTGTACGTGACTGGACACCTCAGGCGGAAATGGTGCGCAGCGGAGACATCGACCGAGTGACTGTGGTCCGAGGGGATCTCTGTGATCAGGCATGTCTCGAACGCATTTTGGGCGAATTTGAGGTGGAAACAGTCATCCATCTGGCGGCCCAGACGATTGTCGGGATCGCGAATCGCAATCCGGGCTCCACATTTGAAGCCAACATTGGCGGCACATGGAAGTTACTGGAGGCTTGTCGGCGCAGTCCACGGGTGAAACAGATCGTCATGGCTTCATCGGATAAAGCGTATGGCGAAGCAAAGGTACTTCCCTACACCGAGGAAACTCCGCTGGCGGGACGCCATCCTTACGACGTCAGTAAATCATGCAGCGACCTGATCGCTCAGACATATGCGCATTCCTACGGTTTGCCGGTCTGTATAACGCGTTGCGGGAACTTTTACGGTGGCGGTGACCTAAACTGGAATCGAATCATACCGGGAACCATTCGATCTGTCCTGAGAGGTCAGCCACCTGCGATCCGTTCAGACGGATCATTCGTTCGTGACTACTTCTACGTTGAAGACGGAGCTGCGGCTTACATGCATCTTGCCGAGCAGCTGGCAGGACGGCCAGAGCTGTCCGGAGAAGCCTTTAACATGTCGACGGAGATTCAGGTGTCGGTGCTGCAACTGGTGGAGAAGATCCTTCAGGCTATGCACAGTAATCTCAGCCCCATTGTGATGGGTGAAGCAGTCAACGAAATCAAGCATCAGTATCTGGATGCCAGCAAGGCCCGAGAGGTTTTGAACTGGAGTCCTTTATTTTCCCTGGACGAAGGATTGACCAGGACAATCGAATGGTATACCAAATTCTTCAGCACTCATCAGCTACCGTCTCTCCATCCATTTGTCGATCATGCGGCGAAAGCAGCCTGATACCGGTTTTGTCGCTTGGCGACACCCCACTGGCAAATGCATTGCTCGAACAGGAACAACTTGGGCAGCCCGAGGCGTTGTGGCCTTTGGTTCTTGTGCGTTGTCCCGCATGCAGTCTTGTGCAAATCACGGAAACAGTCCCGCCTGAAGTTCTGTTCAGTGACTACGCATACTTCTCGTCGTTTTCCGACACGATGGTTCAGCACGCAAAGAAAGTCGCGGAAGAACTGACATCAGCTCGACGCCTGGATCACAACAGCCTCGTTATAGAAGTCGCCAGCAACGACGGATATCTGTTGCAATGGTATCGACAAGCCGGCGTGCAGGTCCTTGGAATTGAACCTGCCGCCAACATCGCGACTGTCGCTGAGCAGGAACGACAGATTCCGACCTTGAATGCGTTCTTCGGTATTTCAGTCGCGAAAGATCTCGCTGCTCGGAATCAGCGCGCCGACATTATCCACGCCAACAACGTTCTGGCACATGTTGCGGATTTGAATGGAGTTGTCGCAGGATTTCAGACTCTGCTGAAACCCGGTGGCCGCGTCGTCGTGGAGTGTCCGTACTTGAAAGAGCTGATCGACAAGACCGAATTCGACACGATCTACCATGAACATTTATGTTATTTTTCTCTGACCGCACTCCATCAATTGTTTCGAAGACACGGCCTGGATATTGTCGATGTCCAGCACCTTTCGATTCATGGCGGATCGATCAGAATCTTTGCCGCTCATCAGGGAACTGCGAACGTCTCGCCAGCCGTTCGGGAGTTGCTGCAAAGCGAATCTCACTGGGTGCGTGATGATGGTGTTCACGCAGAGTTTGCCCGAAGAGTCGGTCAGCTCAGGCAGCAACTGCTTGCAAAACTTGTTGAGCTGAAAGCGGAAGGAAAGCGGATCGCTGTTTACGGCGCATCGGCCAAGGGAAGTACTCTGCTGAACTATTTTGGAATCGATCAGTCGCTGATTGATTATGTGGTGGATCGAAGCACGATCAAGCAGGGGCGGTACACGCCCGGTACGCATCTCCAAATCCATCATCCCGACAAACTCCAGGAAGATCATCCGGATTATTGTTTGCTGCTGACCTGGAATTTCGCCGACGAAATTCTTCAGCAGCAGGCCGCTTATCGCGCTGGCGGAGGTCGCTTCATCATCCCCATTCCCGATGTGCGCGTCGCCTGAGGATCTGCCTGATGAGGTTCGAAGCGACTCCACTGGAAGGCGTTTGGATCGTTCATGCAGTGAAGCATGTTGACGAACGCGGCTTTTTCGCGCGGACCTGGTGTACGAAAGAATTCAGTGGCCTGGGACTCAAATCCAATCTTGCTCAATGCAATGTGTCGTTCAATCTCAAAACAGGAACAGTGAGAGGGATGCACTTTCAGGAGGAACCTCACGCCGAGGCAAAAATCGTCCGCTGCACAACCGGCGCGATTTTGGATGTTGTAGTTGATCTTCGACCTGAATCGGCCACTTTCCTGCAGCACCTGACGATTTCGCTTGAGGCTGCCGCTCATACAGCGGTCTACATTCCGGAAGGATTTGCCCATGGATTTCAGACTCTTCAGGACTCATGTGAAGTCCTGTATCAGATGTCAACACCCTTCCATCCCCAGTCGTCGCGAGGCGTTCGTTGGGACGATCCATTGCTCAGAATCACCTGGCCACTTCCGATTACAGCGATCTCGGAAAAAGATCTCTCATTCCCTGACCTGGTTTGTTCGGGAGATTTGATGTGAAGAAGAAGATCCTTATCACAGGTGCGACCGGCTTTCTTGGTCGTCAGGTCGTTCCACTTCTCGAAGCACTTGGCTTCGAAATCCATACGGCCGGACGATCGACGGAATCAGATTCGTCGCCTTCGTGTCAACATCATCAGTGCAATCTGTTGAACAGTGAAACACCTGCGTCGCTGATTGAAACAATTCGGCCGACCCACTTGCTGCATCTTGCCTGGTGTGCTGATTCCGGCAGTTTCTGGAATTCTCCTGACAACCTGACATGGCTTTCTTCGTCCTCACGACTGTTTGAAGCGTTTGCGCAGAATGGCGGTCAGCGCGCCGTGGGCATCGGAAGTTGCGCGGAATACGACTGGTCATCGGCAGTTGATCTGTCAGAATCGAAGTCTGCGGGCCGTCCATCGACGTTGTACGGGCAAGCGAAACGAGCGGCTTCAGAATGGCTGCAGGCGATTTCGATGGGCACTTCGATGAGTTCTGCGTGGGGCCGACTGTTTTTTTTGTATGGTCCGGCGGCGCATCCCCAGCGAATGCCGGGAGCTATCATTGAATCGCTGATCAACGGATTGCCAACGCCTTGCCCTGCTGGTTTTCAAGTCCGCGATTATTTGTACGTGAAAGACGCCGCTCAGGCCATTGTCAGACTGATCGAAAGTGAAGTGGCTGGCCCTGTCAACATTGCGTCGGGCCGCGGCATTCGAGTTATCGACTTGATCAAAGCGGCGGGAACTGCGACTGGGAATGCTCATTTGCTGCAAGTCGGTGGAACACCTGCTCAGGTCTCCAACAATCCTTTTCGAATTGTCGCTGACGTGCATCGACTTCATGACGAAGTTGGCTACTCACCGCAAGTGGATCTCCACACAGGCATGATGGAAACCGTCGAATGGTGCAGGAATAGGCGGCGTGCCAGTGCCGACTGATGAAAGTGCATCTGTCGCGTACCCATTTGATTTTTTGAAACGGTAAAGGAAGACAATAATCATGACGACGACTTGTCCAGTCTGTGAAAGTCGAGAAGTCGAGGAATTTCTGAGGCGGAATTCTGTACCCGTTCATCAGAACCTGCTGCTGCGGACGCCAGATGCTGCGCGAGAACTCAGCGTTGGAGTTCTTTCAATGACGGCATGTCTATCCTGCGGATTTGTTTTCAATCGCAGCTTTGACGCGAATCTGCTTTCCTACGGCGAGGATTACGACAACTCTCAGAACTTCTCTCCTGCATTTGTTTCGCACCTCAACGGACTTGTTCATCGGCTCGTTCACGAAAACGGTGTCTCCAACTGCACGATTGTCGAAGTGGGATGCGGGAAAGGAGACTTTCTGCAACGGTTGACGGCACCGGAAGAGTTTGAAAATCATGGCTTTGGCTTCGATCCGGCGTACGTTGGACCGGAGCAATTGAATAATGGTCGAACGGAATTTTGCCGCACATTCTATGATGAAGACTCGTCGCGAATTCCTGCGGACGTTGTGATCTCCAGACATGTGATCGAACATGTGCCGGAACCTCGCATCCTTCTCAGAAGTATTCGCGCGGCGTTGTCATCTTCCCCGAACGCTCGCGTCTTCTTCGAAACACCCTGCGTCGAATGGATCCTCCGCAATCAGGTGGCCTGGGATTTCTTCTACGAACATTGTTCACTGTTTACCCAGTCCTCTTTGGCCCGGCTTTTTGAAGAAAGTGGCTTCCATGTAAAAACCGTGGATCATGTTTTTGGTGGTCAATACCTTTGGCTGGAGGCTGGACTGACGGCAAGTGTTCCGGCCAGTCTGTCGTTCAGTCGCAGAACAAATTTTGCGCAATTGTCGGCTCAGATCCTGAGTATGGGCACGCAATATGGTTCGTCAGAAGCTCGACGCAACGCGCGCTGGACACAGCGGGTCAGTCGTCTGGCAAAACAAGGCCCGATTGCATTGTGGGGAGCCGGCGCGAAAGGTGTGACCTTCGCCAACCTGATCGATCGCGAAAACACACTGTTCAGTTGTGTTGTCGATACGAATCCTGGTAAGCAGGGACGTTTTCTCGCGGGGACAGGACACGCCATTATCAGCCCGGAAGCACTTGTCCGGCACAATGTTCATTCTGTAGTTGTACTGAATCCTAACTATCTTGAAGAGATTCGCAAAACACTTTCGAACCTCTCTGTTTCGGTTGAGGTAATTGATCTGATGGAAGAAGGGAGAGCGGCAGCATGAAGTTTACGATCGACACGGACACAAACACATTGAACTGCATTTCTGAAGGAACTGAGCAGTCTCATCCGCTGTATTCCAAAGAAGCCTTTGAGGCTCTTTCTGACCTCTGGGTCAAGGTGGGCTGGAATCAGAAGTATGCATATACGTTTTCGTGGATGGGACGCCCCGTCATTCAGTTACCGGAAGACATGATTCGTATGCAGGAGCTGATCTACAGACTCCGTCCGGATGTCATCGTTGAAACCGGTGTGGCCCATGGTGGCTCATTGATCTACTACGCCAGCCTTTGCAAGGCGATGGGGCAGGGTCGTGTGGTTGGGATTGATGTGGAAATACGTCCGCACAACCGCAGAGCGATCGAAGCGCATGAGATGGCCTCGCTGATCACGCTGATCGAAGGTGATTCCGTTGGTGCCGAAGTCGTTCATCAGGCACACGCCATGATCAAGCCTGGTGAGAGAGTTCTTGTGATCCTCGATTCATGCCACACGCATGACCACGTGGCAGAGGAACTGGAGGCCTATCATTCCCTTGTTGGGCCGGACTCATATATCGTCGCGACGGATGGAGTCATGCAGCACGTTTATGATGTGCCGCGCGGCAACGCAAACTGGAAAACCGACAATCCTGTGACGGCAGTGCGCGAATTTCTTGCTAGGCACAGAGAATTTGTGCAGGAGCAGCCCAGTTGGCCATTCAATGAAAGTTCTCTGTCAGAGAATGTAACACACTGGCCGCAGGCATGGTTGCGTCGGGTTGCCTGAATCACGTTCCGGATTTTTTGACGAATCGAAGGGGTCGCCAGATGCTGATCAGCTTAGTCATTCCAACGCGCGAACGGGCGACTTACCTGAAGGAGTCACTCAGGACAGCAACCGCAATTGAAGATTCTGAGATTGAGATTGTCGTAAGCGACAATTGCAGCAGTGATAATACCCAGCAGGTCGTAGAGAGTTTCAACGATCATCGCCTTCGATATGTCAATACTGGTGCACGAGTGTCGATGCGGCAGAACTTTGAGTTTGCACTGACACACTCGAAGGGAGATTATGTTGCTTACGTCGGTGATGACGATGGATTCCTGCCGCAACAATTCAGATCGCTGCGGGCGCTTATGGAGCGGCATACGCCGGATGTCGTCTCCTGGAAACCCCTCACTTATGGATGGCCCATCCCGGGTTTTGGGAAACGTGTCGGCGGTGTGCGTTTCGAGAGATCCCGGATTTATGGCCAACCTCGGATCATGGATCTGGAAAGAGCATCTCGGTGTCTCCGGAATGCCGATCACTCCGGTCTGGGCGGCATCCCTGCGATTTATCACGGATGTGCCTCACGTCAGTTTCTGGACTCAATCAGGACGGCACACGGGGCGACATTCGGCGGCAGAATCCCGGACTACTATATCTCGTACTACGCAATACTCTCCAGAGCGTCATGCCTGTATTCGCATCATCCGTTTACCGTGAACGGGTACAGTCCCGCCAGCACCGGAAATGCTCATCACGCATATGCAGCAAACGACAAGCGTGCCAGGCCCGCAGTGCAGTTTGGAAATGAGGCATCGACTGACCCGGTTCAGGATGTCGTGGAAGGCTATGTTCCAACCATTCCACTGAACTTTTTCTCAACATACGAGACCGTGTGCACACATCTTGGTTCCGACGCTGCGCAAACCAACTACGAATCGTGGTATCGATATGTCCTGCGTGAGACGAACCGTGCTGACAAAGCCACCTACGATACCGTTGTATCAATTCTCAGCACTTACGCGGAAAAATCACGAACAACGAAACAGTTTCAGGCAGCGGTCAATCTTAATAACCAACCGACAGGACTCAGAACAGAGAAAGTCGGGAAGGCGTTTCGAAAGCTGTCATCTGTCATTCAAAGTATAAAGTGCTCCGCAGAAAGAGACGGCAAGAATACCGTGTATACTGCCGCACAATTAATCGACGACCTACTTTCAACAGAGATACAAAGCGTGCTGAATTCGGAAACGAAGTCGATGCTTGCGTGGCCCAGACTAGTATTGAGGGGCTTTCGGCGGTCGTTGCATCTGTGATTCACTGGCGGACCTGTACGGCTTCACGCTGAAGATCGCGACGAAGCTGCGTGAGCTTCTCGTTCATCAGCTTCACGCATGGATAAATTCATGAATTCGCGAATCTTGTTTCTAACGACGGCGAGTGAAGATTACCTGCAAGATACGGCGTTTTATGGTTTGCGTAAAATCCTTGGAAATCGGTGCGTAGATTATCCCCGAAAAGATGTGATGTATTCAAGCTGCAAAAGACCATCCTCTCAGATCTATGGCAATGGATTCACAGTCTGGAAGTTGTTGCCTGAAGTCGATGTGGATCGCTCCGAAATATCTGAAAAGATTCTCCAAAAATACTTTGATCTGATCATCTTTGGCAGTGCAGGGCAGCAACAGAGTCTGTTCTGCGATTATGCGACGGTAGTCTTGCGCAGCCGAACGAAATGTGTCTTTCTGGATGGCAAGGACAGCGGAGGGTGGCGTACGAAACAGCTTCTTGGTTTATTCATTCCGTACTACAAGCGCGAGCGAATTCGGTTTGGCCGGTTGTTTACTCGCAATATAAGCTTCTCGATTCCGCAGGAAAAGATTCGGACCCAGCTCGTCCCAAAAAATCAACGCTTCGCGAGACACGTGCAGTGTGACGAGGCTTACAAGATCTCCTGGGTGCAGCAGAATTGCCAGCGATCATATGCGTTTGCTGATGAAGAAGAATACCGCGCTGACCTGGCGCGCTCATATTATGCGATCACAATGAAAAAAGGTGGCTGGGATTGCATGCGGCATTATGAGATTGCTGCCAATGGCGCTGTCATGGCCTTCTACAATCTTCAAGCTAAGCCGGAAGGATGTGCTCCACACGGATTAATTGATATGGAAAACGTTGTTGCCTTTGGAAGCGCCGATGAATTAATTGAAAAGATGCAATTCATTGAAAGGGATCGTGTCTTTCAGGAAATTCAACATGCATCAATGCGATGGGCCTTAGAGCATAGCTCTGAAAAAGTGGCCTCAAAGCTCCTGAATTATTAGTTCAATCAGCCACAATCTTCAGGAACCAGCCCGACGGTATGGAAGACTTCTAGAATCAGTCTGAACTGTATCCATATCAGAGTCAAGAACCTGACCATTCATTACGTGTTCATAATACCCCAAATAACGTTCAGCCATCTTATCTGCATTGAATAATTCCCGAGCATATTCATGACATCTCTCCGGCGAAAAATCCCGTGAACTGGAAATGGCATGAATCAGCTCGTCCTCCCGCATCGACAGCACGCCGGTTTCCGGCGTAACCAACTCAGGTAAAGATCCGGAGGGAGTTGCAAATATGGGGCAACCAAAGTAGAGGCTCTCGGTTATCGCAAGCCCAAATGGTTCATGCCAGGTTACGGGAAACACCAAACCGGCTGATCGATTCATGATCTGCGACTTCGTCTGATTATCAACCATACCCCAAAAACGAACGTGGCGGTCTAAGGTCAGTCTGAAGCCCATACTAAAATTAAGCCTGTGCCCTCCCATAACATCCAGACGTACATCAGCTCTGCGTGTTCAATTGCTCCCTGAACATTTTTGACTCGCCAGGCCGCCTTGCCCAGGAAGTGAAAACGCGTTCTTGGAACATTGAACTCCGGCTGCTGATAGTTGTCCCAGTTCAGCCCGTTATGAACGTATGCTTCAGCACAGTGATTATGCGCATGACTTTTTGAGACAAAAATTGTATTCGGTGCAATTCCGCTTGCTGAGTTGCCGTGTTGAGTCACAACAAAGGGTTTGTCCACAGACTCATATGCTGAGTGGAATTGTACTATATCCGTGCTGATGGGTGTCTGCAGGTTTACACTTTGTGCAGTGTCATATTCAATAACCTTTGCCCACTCACATTTCGTGCCTTTGCCGGCAAGAAACGTTACTGAGTGCTGCTTCAGGTGCAATGAATAACCAAGATCCCACACAACTCTTTCTGTTCCACCGTAAGTCGCGACTGGCAACTGGGTCTTTGTAATCAATAAGATATTCATAAATGCAGAATGCCTGGTTGAGCAGCAGGTGTCGTTGTGTTAGTCCATGACTTGCCAATCTGCCGTCACCATGTCAAAGTATTTTTTAGCTACCAAAAGTGACACGAGTTGTTCTTTTCGCTTATCTTTGAAGTCCAGCAGGTATTGATGTGCGTTTCGAATAATCTTTTCTGCTTCATCAGGATGATCTTTGTAGAACTCGATCTTTTCATCCAGATCTGAGTAGTCACTCCTGAGCAAAACATAGTGCTTACCCGGAATCAGAGTCGACTCCATAAACCATGTTTCGTAGACCGGAGCCTTCATAAAACACAATGCGTTGGACGACATTATCCATTTTAAATTTGTCGCAACATCATTTCCTTCAATCGAGAGGATGTACTTATACTCCAACTGCTGACTGAGGGGCATTGGTGCTTTTTTCCATTCTGGCTTAAATTCAGGTCCCATTGGATTGGTGCAACCAATATCACATAGCGGATGCTGACTGATTGCTTCGAGCATTTGCTTTCTGTGAGACATGGTGGCACTTCCTCGCCAAACGACGAGATCTTTCTTGTCGCGAAATGGAATTGGATCATCGATGAAATCGAAATGACGGACCGAGTCCAGTTTCAGAACAACAGAGTTCGCATTGTCACCGTGTATTGGTCGACTTTTTACGAATGAGGGAACTTGTGGAATCTCAATCACGTCACCAAATAAGTGATGGAAGTATTGGTCAGAATTGAAGTAACGCAGGACTCGGTAAAGATCGAAGAAGTACACTGAGTGCTTATCGGGAGATAATTGAGAAAGCGTATGTGCGTCTGGTCCTAAGCGACATGGACTGCTTAGTTTATTGTAATAGTTTACACGACTCTGGATGTCTTCTTTTTCCTCTTGAGTGTAGTTAGTCTGGTATTCTGTAAGCAGTGTGTCTTTCTGTTTTCGGTAGTGCGATCGAGGGACAAGATATTGCAGTCCTTCACTAAGGTAAAACCTGATTTTGGATTTTTTCTGGCGATTTAAGGTGCGGAGACGAAGTTTTTTTCGATCGGTCATGGGTACGGATACTCAGCTTTCTGATGCGCTCGACTTCTAACTTGACGCAAAAGGTGTGTTGAGCGGGAATTGTCTCACGGAATCAGCTGAACGGCCAGTGACCATACCAGTTGAGTGGTGAAAAAGAAAGGGCAGCGTAAATCGCTTGAGTTCGGGACAAAGTGAGTGAGATAGGATAGTTCTGCGGCTGAGTGCAGGAAAACTTGTCTTGCATTGTTCTTCGTCGTGTGTGTAAACTCCACATTTGACTTCGTCAACATGGGTGGAGAGTGTTGTGTTTAAAATTCTTAATCGATTCAAGCGATCACTTGTGGTTGCGAGTTATCAAAGGAAGCATGGTAATTGTTTTGATTTCTATGGGGTGCCCGTCACTATTCCAATTGCGACCGACACGTCGATTCAATACGCTTTGATACGCGGGAAGTACGAACGTCCTGAGGCAGAGATGATAAGGCGTTACGTCTCACAGGGCTGCAATGTGGTTGAACTAGGTGGTTGTTTGGGCGTTGTTTCACAACTATTGCGAAATAGAATCGGCATGTCTGCAAAGCATGTCATTGTGGAAGCTGACCCGGGTTTAGCGGAGCATTGCCGATTGCTGTTCAAAGACACGGACAATACCGAGGTAATTTCCGCTGCGATTGCTTATGGAGCGGAGCATGTAGAATTTCAGCACGGAAAGGGCAACTCTCATGCAGGTTGTGTGACCGTCAATAGTGTGTTGAAGGATGAAGCAGCGACCCTGCGGGTTCCTGCAGTTACACTGTCAACTCTGATAGGCAGATTGACCGCAGCTGAGTCAAATGTCTTAATTTGCGATATTGAGGGAAGTGAGATGCAGATCCTGGAACATGATGGCGATTTGCTCGCAAAGTTCTTTGATGTAATAGTGTTTGAGTTTCATCCTGAAGTATTTAAAGCTCAAGGCTCTTCGGGGGCTCGGTTTTTTGAGCTCTGTAAATCGAATGGACTTGAGATTCTGCAGATTGCACAAAACGTTGCTGCGTTTCAGACGCATCGCAAAGCGGCCTGAGTGTTGATGGAGAACGGAGCAAATTGCTCTCCTGTGCCAGCGTTGAGCGTCGCTCGTAGGGTTTAATACGCAGCTCAGCCAGACAAGACAGGAACGCCAATTCGAAATATGCTCTTAGAGGTCATTCTTTCGATGATGTTAACTTCTCAAGGAAGTGTCGGTTCTGATCGATCATGTCACACGGTCGCTGACGTCACGATTATTACAGTTCACTTTAAAAGCAGTGAAGTGATTCACCGTATGCTCAAATCACTTCCCGACGGCTGTTCAGTAGTCGTAGTCGATAATAGCCAATGCGACCCATTCGCGTTACAATCGGATCGCCAGAACGTTCAAGTCCTCCGCAATCCAGAGAACCTTGGCTTTGGGGCTGCTTGCAACATTGGTGCAAAAGCCGCACAAACAGAATTTATATTTTTTTTGAATCCAGACACGGAGTTACTATCCGGTGCCATCGACGCACTCTTGAGTGCGAGTTCCACGTACCAAACAGCTGCTGGTTTTAACCCTCAGCTTCGTGACGACAGAGGAAGAAGAATTCATAAGCATGGTTCCGTTTTACTTTCGAATTTCCGAAGGACTGGCCAAGGGGAAAAGAAGGGAGACCATGAGATTCTGATTCTCAGTGGCTCTGCCATCTTTGTGCGGAAACAGGTCTTTTTTGAGACTGGTGGGTTTGACGAAAATATTTTTCTGTATCACGAGGACGACGACCTTTCATTGCGTCTGCAATTGCATGGAAAATTGATGCACATTGAAGATGCGGTTGTGATTCACCGCGAGGGGCATTCCTGTCAGCGAACCCCAGAGTCAGCAGCGTGGAAGGCATACCACATGGGGCGATCTCGCGTTTATGCGACTCGCAAACATAACCTGAATTTCGCTTTCACTAAGAGCCTTTTGTTTGCTTTCCTTGGTGTGTTATCTCCAGATATGCTATTCTCGAAACGTAAATTCAGCAAAAGAACATCCTTCCTGAAAGGCGTATGGAGTGCACGTATCGACGGAGGGTTGCAGAAACGCTGATTCGATCTCAATATGTGACGCAGAACGATTTCACCATGCTGGGCCGTCTGCGGAAGAATCAAAGTGTTTGCCGAAAGAATGCCATTATGTGTCAGGGGCGCGGATCGATGGATGTGGTGAAGCGGGGAACCGTTGACTGCAAGGTGCATGCGCCGCCAATTGGAATGCGTGACCTCGGGATCAGAGCCTCAAACGGTACACTTTCATTACAGCCAGCATCAGGAAATTGAGAAATGGATGTTCAAACGATCATAGCCAGGCAACAGCAGTGTACGCATCAATGGCATAGTGCAGAGCCCGCCGCTCACGTAGACGGATTTCTGGCGATGGTGGAACAGAATCATCTGGAGAATTTTTCTCTTTGGCATGAAGAAGACATTGCTCGACGTGATGACTTGGGAGCTTCCCGCGTCCTGCAGGCGAAGCGCACAATTGATCGTCACAATCAACGACGAAATGACATTGTGGAAAAGATAGATCTCTGGCTGGTCCGTGAACTGAAACCAGTTGAGTCCGGATGTTCGTTCAATTCAGAAACACCGGGCATGATGATTGACCGCCTTTCAATTCTTGCGCTCAAACAGTATCACATGAATGACGAAGTGCAGCGTACTGATGCGACAGCTGAGCACCGGTTAAAGTGCATGACGAAACTTAACGTGATTCGTCAGCAGATTGCCGATCTCGCCACAGCTCTGGACGATTTGCTGGTTCAGGTTCAGCAGGGAACTCGCAGCTTTCGAGTCTATTTTCAATTCAAGATGTACAACGATGCAGAACTAAATCCGCAGCTTCGAAGGGCCGCCTGATCTCCGGGACGGAATATTTGGTACATGCGAATTCTGATTCTGAAACCAAGCTCTCTGGGTGACATTGTCTGTTCGCTTCCTGTCGCGCAGTCGATTCGGGATCAGATGCCGAGCGCGGAAATTTCGTGGGTGGTGAAGACTCGTTTTTCGGAGATCCTGAAACGCTGTCCGACGGTCAATGGTGAGATCATTGAGTTTCATCATGCGTCCGGGCTCAAAGGTCTCATGGCGATTCGGACAGTCGTGAAGTCGCTTCGCAATCGTTACTTCGACGCAGTCCTGGATTTTCAGGGTCTTTTTCGTACGGGATTGATGACCTGGTCAGTCAAATCGCCTCTGAAGGTGGGTTCCGTCGAATCGAGAGAAGGCAGTCGCCTGGCCTGCAATCAAGTTGTGCCATTGCCGAGCAACGGCAGGGACTCGCATGCCATCGAAAAACTCCTGCAGTTTCTGCCGGCGATCGGACTCAAGCCTGAGCTGCGATCACCTATTGACATTCAAGGTGATCCACTGGAAGGGGCGAACTCCCGCCTCTCGGCCGACGGGCCAATTGTTATGATTCCCAACAGCCGTGGCCCTCACAAGGAATGGAAGGGATTTCCGGAACTCACCACGGCGCTGCTGAACACATCGAACTGCCCAGTTGTGGTTTGGGACAGTCATCTCCGATGGAATGATCCTCCGTTGGAGTCCCCTGAAAGATTCGTCAACCTCACGCAAAAAACATCACTGTTACAGCTGATCGAACTTCTGCGCGGTGCGTCTCTCGTCGTGGCAAATGACAGTGGTCCGCTGCACATTGCCGCTGCGCTGGGACGCGCCACACTGGGACTATTTGGACCAACGGATCCATGTCGATTTGGGCCGTATCCGCTGCATGAATCGCGGAATCATGTGCTGCAGGCGCCCGACGGCGACCTGAGCAAACTGTCTTCGAAAACTGTACTGGACGCCGTTCTAAAGATCGTGCAAAAACGTTCACCAGAACTTTATGCAGCCTGAGCTTCATTGAAAACAAGGGATTCGTGTGCCGGGGGTGCACAGCCAGATGGATAAAAACGGCTTGAATGTTGCGATTCCTGGCAACAGCCTGATCGCGAATTACAAGGACAAAGGAGACGTCACTTTCCGTGTGACGCTGGCCGCAATTCGGCCTTGGGGCATTCGTCACTCAGCAAGTGACGGCTTCTATAGTCGCAGATACTTGTTCCGAAGCTGGAGCCTCGGAGCAAGTATGCCACTCCTGTTCCGAGATCGGGCCCGACGTATCTACTTGAGTTGCATTCGTATGAAACGTGACTTTTTATTGATCATCTATTGTGCCGTGGTTGGGGCCAGCGCGGGCCTGCTGCTGACAGGTGACCGGCCACCACAGCACCTGAAATTTGCGGAATCGAGAACTCCTGCAAGTACGGTCGCACAAACCGGCAGCAATCCCGAGTTGAAATTCATTCAGACGACAGGCGGACCGCCTTCAGTTCACTCGGGAACCATCACGCGACTACACAACGGTCGAATACTGGCAGCCTGGTTCGCCGGGACACGCGAAGGTGCCAGTGACGTTAGAATTCTAATGTCCAGCCTTGATCCGGGAACCTCCGAATGGTCAGAACCAACCGCAATTGCGACGCGTGAACAGACTACGAAAGATCTGAATCGATATATCGCGAAGCTTGGGAATCCGATTCTGTTTGCGGATTCACGACAACGAATCTGGCTGTTCTACGTGACAGTCTCCGTGGGCGGATGGTCGGGCAGCAGTATCACTTTGAGGTACTCAGACGATGATGGAGTCACCTGGACTGCAGCGCAGCGGCTGGTCACTTCACCATTCCTGAATTTCAGTACCCTGGTCAAAGGATGCCCGATCGAATGTGAGACCGGACATTTGCTGCTACCCGTTTACCACGAGTTCATCCGGAAATTTGGCGAAGCCATTGTCATTAGTCCTCAAGGGAATCTCACATCAAAAATTCGGCTGACCGCAGAACGTGGTGCGATCCAGCCATGTATTGTGCCAATTGATCAACACACTTCGCAGGCCTTTTATCGCCAGTCAGGGCATCATCAGAAATTGGTGTTAACGAATCGTCTTAATAACGTGTTCGATTCAGAATGTGGTGCCATTGAGTTCACAAACATTGCGAATCCTGACGCCGCGATTGCCGTCATTCGTCGCGACAACGGCGAGTTCCTGATGGCGTGTAATCCGCTGGAATCCGGACGGCACAAGCTCTCCCTCGCGACATCGAAAGACGGGCTGGAGTGGAGAGTCATCCGCGACGTTGAAGTTGGTGATCCACCTGACGAGTTCTCGTATCCCTATCTGATTCAGGCGGCACGCGGAGAATATCATCTCGTCTATACCTGGAATCGTACCCGTATTCGGTACGTCACGTTTGATGAGCAGTGGCTGGAGATGAATCCTTGACTCCTGCGTTCTGGATCTATTCGCATCTGGCATTTGTCCTGCTGATCGCCGGCATGCTGTCTCCCTTGATGAAATGTCGTCACAGGTTGTATTCGATGGTGTTGTGCCTGTTGATTCCGGCTGTGATTGGAGTACTGCCGATTCGTCAGACAGATGTGTCGGGATTTGTCCTTGGGCACATGGGAACATTGAGCGTTTCGATGTTGGTTCTGCTGACAGTGCAATTGTTGTCAGGCTGTGGCTTTGTCGAGGCGCTGGGCGCGGCGGTTTGGCGAAATATGAACTTATTCTGGTTGATCAGCGGAGCTGTGTTGTACCCGTCAGCATTAGGACTGTTGGATCGGGATATGTATGCATACGGATTTCAGAACACAATGAGTTGGTGTGTGCTGAGTGTGTCCGTTGCTGCCGTTGTTTGCAACTACCGGATCCTTGGCCTTTGCCTTGCGTTATCTGTGCTGGCCCATCAATTGAAGTTACAAGAGTCCCACAACCTTTGGGATTACCTGATCGATCCGTGGTTATGGATCTCTGCTGCAGTCAGTTTGACTGCAGAAGCCTGTCGCCGACTTTTCGCCCGCAAACGGCAGGATGCCAGCGTGGAGACTACGAAGGCGGTGGATTTTCATACTTGATGACGACATACGCTCGCAAAGGAAATCGGGGGCGAATCCAGTACAGTTGCGTGACCACCGGTTGCCAGTCGTTCCCCGGAAATGCAGAATCGGTTCTCACGATGTGGGTGATCGTTTTCAGTTGCGATGTTGACGGAGAGTCTCTGTTGGATACTTCGATCTCAGTAAACTTCATCGATTCCACATTGGCGGCAGAAAGTTCTTTGATCACAAAACCATCGGGATGGGCCGCCAGCCATTGCGATAGATCTTCTGTACTGCGTGTTTCATGGACGTAACGAAGTTCACCGAGATAGTTCAGTTGGCCCTGGTAATGGCCGTACCATGCGACTCCACTTTCATTTTGCGCCACAGCCTGAGCCATTGGTCTGTAGTCGAAGTCTTTCCAGATCGTCGATCGTGCCGATACCATCAAAACGATCGCAAACAGAATCGATGAAGTTCCGACAGCAAACACACTCGACTCGATGCGTTTGAACGACAATGGAATCAGTATCGCTCCGCAGGCCATCAACGGTATTACATACCAGTCAGCAACCATGCCCCGCGTGACTGCTTCATACGATGACGATATATGATTGGCGAATAACGGCATCGTCGCGACAGCAATGGTGCCTGCAATCATGAACGCCAAATCTCGATTCGGAATTGGATGTTCGATCGCCGTTAACAGTCGCGTCAGGATCAACGCAAGGGCAGGGATCACCGGCAGTAAATAATGGATCTGCTTGCCACTCACGAATGAAAGAATTAGTAACGAAGAGCCAGACCAGCAGATCAGGAACTTCATGGGAGAATCAAACTTAACGACTTTCAACCCACGCCAGGTTGTGCCGATCGAAATCCAGGGCAGCAGACACAGTGGCAGGAATGGAATGTACCACCAAAATGGTTTGCGATGAGCAAATGAGTTAACCATGCGACCTGCTGTTTGTCCGAACAACAATTCATCGGAGTACGCATTTCCACCCGCTGCAGCAGATGGAAGGGCCCATGAGAGTCCGATCGCAGAAGCGATCACAATCGCGGCAAAACCTCCTGCATACCATCGTCCACAGCGTGTTCGAACTCGCAGCGACCACCATGGTGCCAACAGTGCTGTCGGCAGGACGTGAACCAGAACAACGGGCCCCTTTGCGAGAATGCCAAGTCCCAGTCCTGCGGCGACCATCAGCCAGCCTGTTTTGACGTCTCCAGCTTCCGCCCGTACGACTCCGAGCAGCGCCAGCATGGTGCAACTGGTCAACAGAGTGTCAAACATCGTCAGCGGACAAAGGGCCATCCACAGAGTGATTGAAGCCAGAACCATGGGTGCGCAGCGGTGCAGGGTGGTTGAATCTGGCCATAAGCGCCGTGCCATCACGGCAGTCAGGAGCAAACAGACTATGCCAGCCAGTGGTGAAACAAGGCGAGCGGCATACTCGTTCAGGCCTGTTACGGACCAGACGGCATTGATCAGCCAAAATAGAAGTGGCGGCTTGTGAGCATACGTTTCCGTATTCAGATGCGAAACCAGATAATCCCCTGTGACATGAGCTTCCCACGCCACGGTCAGGTATCTGGTTTCATCAACTGGCAGCAATGGGCGACAGACAATCGCACAGGTGACCAGGAGTATTGCGAGGCAAATTGTCCAAAGCAAATATCGCATTTAATCAAGGCCGTCTAGGCTGCCTTATGCTGCTGACCAGTGGAAGCGACAGTGCGTTCCGCAGTCACCGGGATAGTCTCCGATTCCTGGTTAGCTGCGTTCTGACTGGCGAGGTGTTTGCGTTCGCTGCGAATCAACTGCAGGTTGCGCACGTAGATAAACATCCCGGACGATTGTCCAAAAATGAACACAATATCCTGCTTGTAGATCGCGTATGTCAGCAGCATCGAAGCACCGCCGATACTGAAGTACCAGAAAGACGGTGGGACAACACTGCGTTTTTCGCGTTCGCTGCTAAGCCACTGCACGACGAACCGGGCTGTGAACAGGAGCTGACCTGTCAAACCAAATGCTATCCAGATTTGTTTGCTCGTCATAAACCACATCCAGTCTTTCAACAACTGCAACTTTGCCACCGCCACTCACAACCAGAGACGGCATAAAGCGGTGCATGTGATTGAAGCGCGGCAAGATTTCAAATATCTGCCTCAAGAAGAGCTTTATTCTGCAGCCGCTGTCAGGTGTTCCGTCCTTCAGGATTCGACTGCGAACACCGTTGGCAATACGTGAACTGATGATTCGCCAGTGCGAGTCCAATCGCGTGGTACGCATGCCGGCGACCATTCGCACTTCTTCAGTCTGGCGCGACTGCACCAGCAGATCGACCATTCCGGGAATGTCGATCGGATCATTTTGTCCGTCACCATCGAGCGTCGCAAGGATCTCGCCCGTTGCCGCATCGACACCAGTCATCAACGCGGTGCTCTGACCGCAGCTGCAGGCATGTCGCACGATTCGAAGCTGAGGGAATTCCGACTGAATTTTGTCGAGCATCGTCGGTGTATTATCGGAGCTTCCATCGTCCACAACGCCGACTTCATAAGATTCCATGCACGCCAGTGAGGTGCGGATTTCGTTGAGTAGTTGAGGCAGATTGTCGGCTTCATAGTGTGCCGGGATCACAACTGAAAGAAACATCGCGCTCCTCCTGTGAGCTAGTCGCTGTTATCAACAGTCAGCGTTGCGGCAAATCCTTTGCTGTATACGAAATTCAGACGCCTGCCAGATTTTGATTGGGATTCCAAGTCTTGTCAATCTGTGTTTGACGGAATCAAGCCATGTCAACCTATCCAGGGTGCGATTTCGATATTTCCAGCTTCGTTGGGAACCGGTATAACCTCGAACAGTCATATCCACATAAGGAATTATCGCGGAAAACGATCCTGTCTCGAGTCGGCTGAATCGAGCTCGCTGCACTGCCGGAACTGCGGTCGCGTTCTACTCACGTGGTGAATTATTTGATTCTCCAGGACGAATCATTCATTGAGCGATGATCCGGCAACGTGCGACCTTGGTCTGGCCAACAGATCTTATATTCGGGACTGTTCCTAAGATTCTCCTTGAGTCCTGACGTCAACGATTTTTGTTGTGGTTCGAGGTTATCACATTCTATTCCGGGCGGTTGATGCTACGGATGATTACACTTCTGGTTCTCCGCAAGCGTCTGCCGCTTGAGCCAGAATGAGGGACGGAACCCGATGAACGATGTCTCAGCTAAAGTCATGAAAATCCCCACCGGTCGTGATCTGTCGGCTGCCCACCCATACTGTCAGGGGTCGTTGGGTGTTTTGCCCGTTGACGGCACGATGTGGCCGACCTCCATTCGACCGATTCGAGTCCTCGGCCACGGACGCGCTGCCGAAGCCAGACTGGTGCAGGCGACTCATGAGACGGGCGAAAGCGTAATATGTGTGGAAAAAATCTTCCACCCGGGCCTTCTGACGCGGTCGATCTATCGGGCCGCTTATCAGACATCATTTGCATATCAACATAACTCGGATGCCATCCGCGCCTGCTTCTACCGTCGCCGAGTGGCCGCCGCCATCGTCGAAGCCATGATCCCTGAGGTCAAAGTGGCGCAGCCTCTCTATGTTCGCTGGGATGACACAACGCAGGCGCTGGTACTCGCGAGCGAATTCATCCAGGGCCGTGGCATCATTCCACAGGATGTTGATCCCACGATGATCCGACGCTGGCTCGCGAAAAACCTCGCGGGGAAGTCCCCGTCTGCACCGATTTCGACAGAACACGAGGAGATCGAGGAACTGCTGAATCTGATGACGCGACTGGAATCACTGCTCATCGAATGCGGATTGACTGGATCAGGCTGGCAAGTCTGCAAACGAGCCATGGTATCCACAGCAAATCTGTTGCGAACAGAATCCGGATACGTCGTGGTCGATTTGGAATCCGGAATTCCATCGGTGCTGGTTCCCATTTACGTCTTACAGGGCATTCGCCTTAAAAGCCTGCCACTTTTTGATGATCTCGACCCAATTCAGCTTCAAAGCTGGCTGCTGGATCATGACGACCATCTTGCTGCCACATTAGGCGACACTCGACTTCAACAGATCAAGGCAGATGTCTCGTCCCTGATTCTGCATAACAGGAACTGGAAACTCAGCGAACCGGCAATCGGCCGTCAACCATGGCGCCTTCTCACCTCAGACTTCCGCCATCGATTTCGTTCGCAGGTTCTGGCCAGGTGGCAGCGCTGCAGAATCATTGATGAAGTGTCTGCAGCAGAGCTTCAAGACAGCCGTCGATTTTTTACACGTTCGACGTTTCTGCTTGGATTAATACCGGGCAGGCCTGGCCGATTCTTTCAGCGCGTCCAGGCAAACACTGACTACCGAAACAAGGTTCGACGCTGGCTTCACGATTCGGAGTATCGCAGGAAAACTCTGTCCGAGTATGCCGAACGCAAGACAGCTGAATGGAAATCAAACGATCGCGTTGGGCAGGATTTTTCGCACGAAACTGTCAGCCTCAGATTTCTGGTGAATACCGTTCTGGCTCGCACAACACCCGCACCGCTGCACCGATGGATTGTTGATCGAGTCTATCGCAGGATGCAGTGGACCCGCATCTTTCTGTTCTGCGTAAGTGGCCGCTTTCAGAGTGAATATGGCCGTTTTATGATTCGTTCCAGGATCGAACACTGGCGAGATCAGTCCAGGCTATCTGATCAGGCTGCCGATTCTCTGACGCAACAGCTGGATTCGACGGCTGTCGATGAATATGTGCGAGGATTCGGGCTGCATGTGGGACTGAAACTACTTCTGCCTGTCGTCATGCCTCTGAAAGTCGGTGGTGCGGCCGCATCACTGGCATCCGGAAACGCGTTCTATTTTCTCTTCACGCTGATGCTCGTTCCGATGCTTCGCACTTGTGTCACAGTTTGGCGAATGATGGCTTCGCAGCGATCAGTCTCCGATTTTCATCAGGCGCTGTTGGTCGGCATCCTGCCGGTTGTGGGATCGTTGGCGTTCCCCGTGCAGATGTCGGCTCGATTCTCCGGACTATCGATGTTCCTGCTGCGAGACTTCGCGAGTCGACTGGGCTGCTGGTTGCCGATTTACGGCGGCAAAGATTCTCGTACAGAACTCATGGCGATCAAACTTGTGAACGTCATTGCTGAAGGTCTTGACCTGTGGCTTTCGTTAACAAATCTGAATGGATCAAAGGCTTCCAGCGAGGCTGAAATTTATCGCACTGCAGAGATGCCGCAGCCAGTGATCACTGTAGGACGCTGGGATCGCCTGGCAGCCGAACACATCCGGCTGATGCAGGAATCCACAACGACGTCACTGGTCCTGCCAACACAACTGCCCGTCCCTGAACGCCGAGTTGCTTAGTAGTTGTCCCTGAAAAAGTGATCAGATCCTGAACAAACGCAAACTCATGCGGCAGCACGGCGAGCAATCTGTTGCTCCGATAAAGCTTTAACAGCCTTAGGAGGTTTCCGAAACACCTGAATGTTCAATGGATTCAGCAACAACAGGAAGGCAAAAGAAGTCAATGCGAACTCGGTGATCTCACCTCGCTTCGCAGCACGGCTTGTTTCGACTAAAAGCACGACGGCCAGGATTGCCAGTGTGTGCTGCAGACGCGGAACGGGAATCGCGAGCCGATCACACAACTGGCGCATCTTAGGGGACTGGCGATAAGCAACAGGTACCAGAACAAGAAAACTGACCAATCCCACGGCGAGGATCTTGCCAAAAACCAGCTTGTTGATGCTCGTACCGCCAACTACAAGATTGTGAAGATTTGTTTCTTTCTGAGCGTTCGTCTCTGCAAGGAACTCGGGCGTTTCGATCCCAAAGATGCGCTGACCCCAGCTAATCTCTTCCCCCATGCCTAAAAACAGCACAACGCCATACATCGCTGTGCAGCAAAGAAACAGCCCTGAAGAGGCCTGCCTTAATGTCCATGACCGGAACCAACACACGATGGCGCTGGAAAACAAAGCACTGACCGTCAGCCATTCCAGGAAACCGTCTTCTCTAACCATCCAGTGAGACGAAAATACGTCGTTGCTCACCGTGCGTGACATGATGTAGGCGACAAATACGACAACAAAAATGATTGGGAAAGCAATCTTTTCCAGCTTTGTCATTCGACCGTCCTTGATTCATTATTCATTCTGAACACACGAACTCATCCCGAGTGTACGAGAAACGTAAAGAAATCAGCCACTTCAGTGCAAGGCAGCTTTCTCGCTGAGTCATAAACGGGTGAGGGGCGTAAATGAGGCCGCTATACTCCGCGCGGCCGAAAATGTCATTTTGTTAGCAATGGAACGTAACCCGAAGCGTCAGCGAGGGATTGGGATTTGCGGCCCTCGCTGACGCTTCGGGTTAATGTCACATGCAACCGCATGAGGTATCTCTCTCGAGCGGTCCTAATCCGGCGGATCGTCGAAACGCAGCACGGCAACCGGACCAACGGAGAGACCGCGGCGAATCCAGTGTAATTGCATAACAGTCGGTTGCCAGTCGCGGCCCGGAAAGGCGTTATCGGTTCGCAGGATTTGTGTGATCTGGTCTTTCTGGGCAGGCAAGAGGGGCGCACTGTTGGATGCATCGATTCCGGCTTTATTCAAGGCCGCAGCGGTCACACGAGCCAGCCGCATGATGACCATGCCGTTTGGATGTTCCGTCAGCCATGTCGATAGTTCCTGCGGGTCCCCTGTTTCCTCTACGTAACGGATGCCACCGAGATAATTCAATTGTCCATGATATTCGCCATACCATGCGACGCCGCCTTCGTGACTTGCCGCCATGCGGGCCAATGGCCTGAGATCGAAGCCATTCCACATCGTTGATTTGACCGACACAATCACGATGATTATGAACAGGATCGCTGCTGAGCCGACCGCAAACACGGCGGATTCGATTCGCCTGAACGTCAAAGGAATGAAAACCGCCCCACAGGCCATTAACGGAATGGCATAGCAGTCACCCACTAGATCCCGCAATCCCGTTTCCGACAGTGGAAGCATGTGATTGGCAAAAAGCGGCAGCGCTCCCAAGCCAATCGTACCTATGATCACGAAGGAAAGATCCCGTTTCGCCACCGGTCCTGCCACCGATGTGGCCAGACGAGCGAAAATCAGGGCGAACGCGGGAATCAATGGCAGCAGATAGTAAATCTGTTTGCCACTCACCAGACTCAGAATCAATAAGGAAGCTCCGGCCCAGCAGATCAGAAACTTCAACGGCGAGTCAAGCCTCGTGAGCCACATCCCGCGCCAGACAGAGCCAAGTGAAATCCACGGCAACAGACACAGCGGCAGCCAGGGAAGATACCACCAGAACGGCTGCCGATGCGAAAACGAGTTGACCATGCGCCCGGTCGTCTGCCCGAAGAGCAACTCATTGCCGTAAGCCTTGCCACCTGCGGCAGCAGACGGAAGCGCCCAGGCCAGCGAGATTGCCGCAGCAATCACGATCGCGGCAAGACAACCGGCATACCATCGCCCCCAACGCATCCGCACGCGGAGTGACCACCACGGCGCGATGAGCGCCGCTGGCATGACATGGACCAGGACAACCGGCCCTTTTGAAAGTATGCCCAATCCCAGTGCGACCCCTGCGATCAGCCATCCGGTGACGGCGCCGCCTGCTTCGGCCCGCAACACACCCAGCAATGCGAGCAACGCGCAGCAGGTCAGCAGCGTGTCGAACATCGTGACGGGGCAAAACACAATCCACAGCGACATGGACGCCAGCATCATCGGAACGCAGCGATGAAAGGCAGCGGATTCCGGCCAGAGTCGGCGAGACATCAGCGCCGTCAGCAGAATGCATACGATTCCGGCGGCAGGTGACACCAGTCGCGCGGCGAGCTCGTTCAGGCCAGTCACCGACCAGACGGCATTGATGAGCCAGAACAGCAGCGGCGGCTTATGTGCATACGTCTCAGTATTCAGATGCGAAACAAGATGGTCACCGCCGACATAAGCTTCCCAGGCAACCGAAATATATCGTGTTTCATCCGGAGGCAACAGCGGACGGCTGAAAACCTCACTGAAAATCAGGAGCATGGCAAGACAGATCGTCCACAACAGATATCGCATGGAATAGCGTACCTTATGCCGCTTTACGCTGCTGAACTGTTGCCGTGATCTGAATGATCTCTGACTTCGGGGCAGGAGTAGCAACGGCAATTCGGCGTTTTTCGTTGCGAATCAATTGCAGATTTCGCGCGTAAATGAACATGCCGGACGACTGTCCAAATATGAACACCACGTCCCGACGATAAACTGCGTATGCCAGCAGTATTAAGGCACCACCGATACTGAAGTACCAGAACATCGGCGGTATCACGCTGCGTTTTTCGCGTTCACTGCTAAGCCACTGCACGACGAATCGGGCTGCGAACAGGAGCTGACCTGTCAAACCGAATGCTATCCAGATTTGTTCGCTCGTCATAAACGGGATCCATCCTTTCGACAACCGGAAGTCTGTTTCGATGCAGGAGCCAGGCAACGCCCATCAAGTCAACAATTCCCACCATCAATCGTCGCAGCGTATCGTAATGCGACTGCCCGTGAACGCGGGGACGATGATTTACGGGATATGAAATTACTTTTCCGCCGCCACGCACAATTAAGGCAGGCAGGAATCTGTGCATGTGATTAAAGCGAGGCATCATCTCAAATGCCTGCTTCTGGAACACTTTGATTCCACAGCCGCTGTCCGGAGTCTCGTCTTTCAAAATCCGACCGCGCACTGCGTTGGCAATGCGGGAACTGATCAGACGCCAATGTGAGTCTCGGCGTTTGTTGCGGAAACCAGCAATCATACGGACTTCTTCGGTACAACGCGATTGCAGTAACAAATCCACCATGCCGGGGATATCAGCCGGATCGTTTTGCCCGTCGCCATCCAGCGTGGCGATGATATCGCCCGCCGCCGCATCGACACCGGTCATCAAAGCAGTGCTTTGGCCGCAGCTGGACGCATGTCGCACGATTCGCAGTTGAGGAAAATCCGCCTGAACCTCATTCAGCACTGACTGCGTGTTATCAGTACTTCCATCATCAACAACCACCACTTCAAAAACATCCATGCACGACAATGCAAGACGGATTTCGTGCAGCAGTTGAGGCAGATTGGCGGCTTCGTCATGAGCGGGGATGACAACTGAGAGTAACATCGCGATCCTCCTGTGATCGATGATTCTGTTTGTCGCCCAATCACGACAATTGTAGTTATACTCCGCGCGGCTTGAAATGATGCCTTGCCATTCCAAACTCCGATGATCCAGGTTTGAATTGTTTAACCCGTGGCCACAGGCCAGGCTTTTTG